>ENA-OPCA01000574-OPCA01000574.1-human-gut-metagenome-genome-assembly--contig:-NODE-574-length-34919-cov-4.651933_pt1 | contig 34919 bp, 34 predicted proteins | sample MGYA00241076_ERZ501468 | MGnify/ENA primary metagenome ERZ501468 (study PRJEB25962, sample SAMEA2042633) | human gut metagenome | biome: human gut; feature: human-associated habitat; material: faeces... | reverse complement strand
GAGGTGCTGGTGTCCGAATCGACGTGTGGGTTCAAATCCCGTCAGCCGCACCATACGGTGTCTCTGAAAAGATAACCGCTCTATGCGCGAGTGGTGGAATTGGCAGACTCGCTAGATTCAGGTTCTAGTGTCCATTACGGACGTGCGGGTTCAAGTCCCGCCTCGCGCACCAAATGGACAAAGGTAGGAGTATTGAACAGTTTTCTTAGACTGTCCAATACTCCTACCCTCGTTTTATGGGAGAAAGCCTTGATATTTGAGGCTCTTCCTTTTCTCATGTACAGCCTGGTAATCCATATCGCGAAGATAAAAGTCGCAAGATTGGTGGTTGAAAACCGAAAAAAGCCCAGTTTTGAACCTTTTGTCCAGATCAACCTGCTCACTCTTTCCTTTGCGCATGGAGCAATTCGCACCCATCCGGTGTCTTGTGGTTGAGCGTGCTGTGAGGGCGCTTCATGTTATAAAATTCTATATAAGAATCAACGCTTCCCATGAACTGGTGCTCGGAGTGATATTGGGTCCGATAAATTTCCTCCCTCTTCATGGAGGCAAAGAAGGACTCGGCCACAGCATTGTCATGAGGACGACCGGACTTCGAGAAAGACTGGGCAACCTTGTTCATACGAAGCAGTTTCCAGAATGTGTCGGATGTATATTGTGGGCCCTGGTCGCTGTGAAACATCAGCTGCTGGGGCTCATTTCTGTTCTGATATGCCTGACGAAAGGTAGAGGTAACCAGATAGGTACTATTCTTTGGTGATACCTTATGGGCCACTATTTTACTTGAGAAAAGGTCCAGAATCACACAGACATAGAGATACTTGCCATTAACTTTAAAGCAAATGATGTCGCTGACCCAAACGCGGTTCGGTTCATCCACTTTGAACTGACGCTGTAAGATGTTTTGCTTTTTTGCCAGACGCCCACTTTTCTGATAATCGCGTTTGGAGTAGATGGATATGCTTTGTAATCCCATTTCTCTCATCAGTTCAGCCACATACTTGGGCGAAGTCCGAACGCCATGATCTGCCAACGTAGCAGCGATTTTGTTTGCGCCGAACCTTTGCTGGCCCTCATCGAAAGCTGCTTGGATATGCTCTTTCATCTCGGTCCTTCGTTTATCATGGACTGTTACCTCTTTTCGCCGAAAGATATGGTTGTAGAAGGTACCGCGGGATACACAAAGCGCCTCGCATAAGGCACGGACACTGTACTGACCATACAGTTTGGCAAGCTCTTGCAGCTTTTCCTGAAGTGACGCTGAAACCGTGCAGTTGACCTTTTGTAAAATCTCAAGTTTTTGCTCTAACTTTTGGAGTTTCTGTTTCATTTTGATGAATTCCTGATGGCTGACGGTATAACCGGAGACAGTCACAGTGTACGGCTTGATCCATGTGTAGAACGTACGCCTGGGCACGCCGGTGTCGACGCAGATATCGGCGATGGATTCACCGGCCTGGTAGCGGGCAACCAGAGATTGCTTTTCCTCTATGCTGATGCGCGTGATTTGATTCCTCCTGTAAAATGGTGTAGAATACTTCGGAAAAAGGCTAATTGGCGGTACCTCTAACTAAAGATAAAGTCATGTCAGAATGGGTTGCGCAAAGGGGTTCTGAAATGGTATAATTTATACAATTAAGTCAGAAGAACATTACCCAACATATAAAGGACAAGGAAATGCGTTATGAGAACCAATGAGAAAGTTCTGGAATTCAACGTGGATGCCTATACCGCCAGGTTGATTGGCCGGGAGAACGTATCTAAGTTGGAGGGTGCGGTTCTCGAAATTGTCAAAAATGCTTACGATGCAGATGCGAAAGTCTTCTGTCTCTACTATACCCACTCCCAAGACTGCATTTATATCATGGATAATGGTTCAGGGATGGAGGAACAAGTTATCGTCGACCATTGGATGACGATTGGAAACTCCTCCAAAAAAGAAACGTATGTGAGTTGCGGTAATCGTATTCAGACCGGGGCTAAGGGAATTGGCCGGTTTGCATTGGACCGAATTTCAGACCGGTGTACCATGCTCACGGTATCCGAAAAGGGTGCGCTGGAGTGGGTCGTGGACTGGGGGGATTTTGAGGGCCGCAAGAATATATCGGATGTTAAGGCCACACTGTACCGTTCAGACAACGGCTTGCTGGAATTTGCGGACCTGGAAAATTGGGAGAACCACCCGATGGCAGAGACTGTCAGGCAGTTTGATATGTATGGAACCGGTACGGTGTTCCGGCTGGAGGGCCTTCATGACGTCTGGGATGATAAAACCTTCAAACGCTTGAAGACACACTTAGAAAATCTCCTGCCGCCGGACGTGGTCCATGATTTCCGGATATTTTTCTTTGATGACCATACCCCTGTCGAGGAAGCGGAGATCACAAGCGCTAACATTGAGAGTTATGACTATAAGATTACATTCCAGGTGGAAGATGAGTTTTTGAAAATACAACTTACCAGAAATGAGTTTGATTTTGGAAGCGACGAAGAACGGATCTGTCGGGAGGCCGGCTTCGATGAGGAGGAACGGCAGTATTTTCACGGGAAAGAGAAGCGACTGGAATTTGATTTTTCTGAGCTCGGGGAGAAAGACAACCTGATTGGTGATTTTTCTGGGACAATCTACTTTAATAAAATTGCAGCTACCAATCTGAAAGCAGACGCAATTTTCTACTATAAAGATATGACGGGCCGGAAGAATCTGACGAAGGATTTCGGCGGGATCAAACTCTACAGGGACCACTTCCGCGTGCGGCCATACGGCGAGTACGGCGACAATGACTTTGACTGGCTGGAACTCGCTCCCCGCAGGAGCCGTTCCCCAGCTGGCCTGGGACATCGTACCGGCAGTTGGCGTGTAGGAGCAGAGCAACTGGTAGGAATCATTGATATCTCCCGAGAAAATAGAAATCTGGAGGATGCGGCCAATCGAAACGGAATCCAGGAAGGACCTGGGTTCACACAGCTGAAGCGGATCCTGCTGCGTGTGATTACGGAGTTTGAGCGTGACCGGCAGGGGGTCGGTCGGAAACTCGCTGCATATGCGAAGGAACAGGACGAGATCGAGGCCGAACGCCAGCGGATGGCGGACCTGGCCGAGCAGCGCAGGCGCTGGGAGGAAGAGGAGGATGCTCGTAGGCAGGCCGCCCGGGAGAGCGCTGGGGAGTCGTACCACTCCGAGGCCGGCCCCTCGATCAACCCGCTGGAGGTTGAAAAGCTTCTGGAGGCCATGGACGAAAAACAGGGGCAGGAGCTGCAGGAGCTGCGGGACGAGAACAAAATGCTGCAAACCCTTGCGACCACCGGTATCATCACGAATATGTTTATGCATGAAATCCGCACACTGACTAATAATATTGGGCAGGAGCTGGATGCAGCGTATGAGGCGATCAAATACGACGGCAGTGTGGAGGACGCCTTTCGAAACATTACTCAGGCGATTATATTCAAAAAGCATTTCGCCTCTTGGTTTGGCGTCACCATCGAGTCCATCAAGAAGGACAAACGCCAGAGACGCAAGAACAACATCAAGGTCATGCTTCAGGAATTTATAGAGACTTGGCGGAATATTTTGAAGAGAAGCCATGTGGAACTCCACTATAGCTGCGAGGAGGATATCGAGTTCAAGTGCTTTGAATTTGATATTGAAAACATTATCAGCAATTTGATCTCGAATAGCCTCGCCTCCTTTGACCGGGAGACGGAGAACATTTTGGAGACGAAAGAAATTACCCTGACCATTACGAAGGAAGAGAACGGGTTTGTGATGCACTATGCCGACACGGGGTGGGGCTTAGTGGAGAAGTACAAGACGCATCCGGAACTAATTCTGGAGGCATTTGAGACCAGCCGCGCCCCGGCGGATGAGGAAGAAGAGGGAACTGGCATGGGAATGTGGATTGTAAACCGGACTGTCTCGGAGTATCATGGAAGCCTTTCTTTAGAAGAGAACAAACGCCTCGCCCGCGGGTTTCAGATCACCATTGGCCTGGGAGGAAACTATGTATAAAATCGGATACATTGATGACGAACCGGCTCAGTATGCAAATTACGCGAAGAAGTTGAATCGCCGGTATCCGGACATGAAACTGATCTTGTTCGAGAAATGCTCCACTCGAGAGGAATTTGTCAACAAGATTTATGAGGAGCAGGCGGACGTGCTGCTGATCGACTATAAGATGGCGAGCACTTATGGCTTCAATGGGACCAGTCTGATCAGCTATATCAATGACCGGGTGCAGGATCTGGAGTGCTTTATCTTGACCGCGGTTGAGCAGGAACGGATTACAGACGGATTGGTTGCGAAGCGGAACCGTTTCAGCAAGACAATTTTTGATACCGAAGGGGATGACCCTGATAAAGTCAAGGCGTTCAACGAGTTTGTCGCGGTATTGCGCGAGAGCGCAGAGGTTTTCAAGCTGCGAAGAATGCAGAAAGTGGAGCGGTATCGGGAGCTGCTGGAGAAGAGAAAGTCCCAATCGCTTCATGGTACAGAGGAGGATGAGTACCTGAATCTTTATCGGGTCCTGTCCTCCTACGGGATGGTAGAAAAGCTTCCCCAAAAGATGCTTGAGTCAAAGTTCGACAAGGACTTGGAACAGCTTTTGAAGGTGGGAGACGCAATTTTGAAGGAATACGGAGAGAGAGAATAGGAGAGCCAGTACGGTGAGAGTACACGGAGATAAAGTCATCCGCAGGAGGCCGGGGATTCCGCAGTTGAAACGGTATGAAGATGCAAAGAATCTCTTACAGGAGGATTTTTCCGGAATTTGTGGCTACTGTGGTAAGGACAGCCGAAAAATGTATCAGCGTTTTCAAATCGATCATTTTGTTCCCAAAAGCTTGGCACCAGACCGTGAAACGGATTACTATAATCTGGTTTTAGCCTGTGCAAAATGTAACCAGATAAAGTCCAATCAATGGCCCACACAAGATGTACGCCTGCCCCATGATGGGGAAAAGGGCTTTGTAGACCCGGCTACAGAGGAGTTTGATCAGCACTTAGAGAGAGATGAGTCCGGCTATATCGTCGGATTAACCCCCTTGGGAGAGAATATCTGCAGACGGATGCACTTTGACATCCGTCGCACAGACCTGTTCTGGAAGATCGGCCAGTTGTGTGCACAGTGTGAGAGACTGGAGGAACTTTTTGATCGAGGGGTGCTGCGGGAGGCAGGGAAGGATTACTATATTAAAATCAGTAAGGTGATCCGTGAGTACATAGAGGCGTCGGTCGCAGAGGGTGAATGATGGATGAAGGAAAACTGACGGGCTCCTATTACACCCCGGAATCTGTGGTCCGGTTCATGGTAGACTATTTGATGAGAAACCGGCAAGATTTCTCCCATGTGCTGGAGCCCTCTGCGGGGGACGGAAGGTTCATCAAAGCACTGCAACAGATGGCGGGACAGATCGACGCAATCGAGCTGTATGAGGATAAGGTCAGGTTGCTCCAGACGGCCTATCCATCTCCGACTGTTCATGTTGAGCAGGCGGATTTCATCAAGTATGCCATGAAGAGCGCGAAACGCTACTCCCTGGTGATCGGCAACCCTCCTTACATCAATCCCAAAGTGATGGGGAAGGAAGATATCTCCCAAGCCCGACAGCTTTGCAAGGATGAGGGACTGAAACCTGCCGTGATGCAGAATCTCTGGGTGGCTTTTGTGATGGGTGCCTGCAGGCTACTGCGGCCGGGTGGGGCAATTTTTTTCGTGTTGCCCATGGAGTTCTTGCAGGTCCAATATGCCGAGAAATTAAGGTTGTATCTGGAAAGGAAGTTTAATACCATCCATATCATTTCGTTCCAGAAGTTTATTTTCCCGGAGATTGAGCAGGAGGTTTGCCTCGTTTATCTGACAAATCAGGCACAGAACTCCCCGCACATTCTCTATCATATTTATCAAGACGCGGATCAGCGGCAACCGGTGAAGACCAACATCATCCAGAAGAATAAACCGCTACAGAAATGGTCGAACGCGATTTTAACAGACGCAGAAATTTCTTTGCTGAAGAAGTGGGCTGTGGAGTACAAAGCGGTATCGGAGACTGGCGCGATCGCACCAGGTATCGTAACAGGAGGAAATCAGTACTTTATCTTGCGGGCCAGTCAAGTAGAGAAATACCACTGTGAGGCCTATGTGCTCCCAATCCTGCAGAAATCATCATTTGTTTCGGATTTTACGATGATGATTGACGATGTTGTTATGGAGAAGTTGCGCAGAAACGATAAACCAATGTATTTGCTGGATCTATCTGGGAGAGAAGGACCGCTTCCCCCATCTCTGCGGGACTATTTAACCTGGGCGGGGGATCAGAATATCCGGGGAGTTGCGCTACGGGATCGTTACAAATGCGCCAATAGGACCCTGTGGTATGGCGTGCCGATTGTCAAAAAAGGTGGAGTGATTTTTTTCAAGCGGTTTGGACGGCTTCCGCGGCTGTATATCAACGAGGCGGATGTCCATACGACGGATGCGGGATATCATATTCGACTCAAGGACGACTATGATAAGGCAAGCTTTGTGTTCTGCTTCTATAATTCCTTGACATTGGCACAGTGCGAGTATAACGGACGATATTATGGGGGCGGCGTCAGGGAGTTGGTGCCAAGTGAGTTTAAGAGTATTACGATCCCCTATGAAACGATTGATGCGGAAAGTTTGGATTACTTAAAAGAGCTGTTTCAGAGAAAGGCGTCAGTAGAAGAAATCGTAACATTTGTAAACGCACACACGGTTGCGAAAAAAATACCACCTGAGGAAATCGAGCAATTAGAAGAAATACGTATCAAATTGATGAAACAGAGAAATGTCGATTGAAAACAGATAAGATGAGAGATTACTCTCATCTTATCTGTTTTATTGGGTAGGGAAACCGCCGGCCCTACCGGTAGAGGTGCCTCGTAAAAAAGCCTTAGTTCAAACATCGAGTAAAGCGGGCTGTTAACAGCAAATTATCAGTGAAGAAAGACTTACGTTAGAACATCGGTTGCCCGTTTACGGGCTACAGGGCAAATGATTCGAGCGAAGTAAATTTCAGTATGTCTTGAGATGCATATGCCGGTAATCGCCCCTTATAGGGCTAATTCAAGCCACCAGTTTAGCCGGTGGTTATGACTTAAGAGTCCCCATCTCTCACTCTTTTTGTCGCTCCTCCTCTCCAAATCACGACCGCTCCGCTGGGTCGTGATTTGGCATGCAGCCCTGCGGGGTGGCTTTTTTGTTCTCAAGGGGCGATTGGGTGGGATTTGGGTTCCGCCACCCAAAGGGCGGCTCCACCCTTTGGTGATTGAAATGCTCGGGCGAAGTGAATTCGTCCTGCGTCAAGGTTTTGCCTGCGGTAAAACGCTTATACGGCGCAAAGGCGCCGTCGGCCAGATGGCCGGTTGGGTGCTCCTCAAGAAAAATCGCAAACAGCCTAAGAGGATTTGGATTGTTACCCCTTGCCAAAGAGAAAGGGCTTCCTATCCGGAAGTCCTTTCTCTTTGGGCTCCGGCAGCCGAAGGCGGCCTCCGCCCTTCGGTGATTCAAATGCTCGGCGGAAGTGAATTCCGCCTGCGCCGAGGTTTTGCCTGCGGCAAAGCGCCCGTGCGGCGCAAATGCGCCGCCGGCCAGAAGGCCGGTGGGGTGGGTCTCCTATACCTTTTCGAGATTTTAAAATATCGATTTTGACCGTCCCTTCTCAAAAGAGAGACATCTGCGGAAAGTAGATGTCTCTCTTTTTGAATTTTGGATGCTTTTGGCAGGGCACCATCAGCGCCGCGGTAACCTGTACAGCCGCCTCGTAAGTCTGTCATGCGTTTTTGTCCCAGCTGGTGGTTCCCCAAAGAGCAGCCAGGTCCCGTTCGAGCTTCTGCATCTCCGCCTCCAGCTCCTCAGAGACAGGGTACAGGCGGATCGCCCTGAAGATATAAGACATCATCACAGTGAGCAGATGATAGGTGGAGTCGTAAAATGTAAAGGGATGTATTTTGGAGCGGATATCCTGCCCGTGGACAAACGCGCAGGCCCATTGATACGTCTGATAGAGCTCTGTTTCCTGCAGGTATTCACAAACATGGGAGAAGTAGATCCGGCCTTTGCCCGGGATCACGGAAACCAGCCACTCGTTTTCGTTGCCCTTTTTGAACCGCCGGATTGTTTCCTCCGGCTCTCGGTTCCATGCGCTGCAAAGTGCATACACTGTTTTGAGTTTTGCCTGCCGCAGCGCCCCATCCTGGCCGGGGAGGCTGCGGATCATCCCGCAGAGAAACCAGTCTTCCAAAAGGCGGGCGCTCTTTTCCTGCTTCAGCACCTTCCCGTAGACACAGCACTCCATCAGAGTCCGCGTCATCGCCGCTGCGGAAAACAGATTCCCGCCCACAAACATGTTGAAGAGCTCGTTCATCAGCTCGCGCATGTGAAGACGCCACTGGAGCAGATAGTTTTGCGGGTCATAGGGCTCTGGGAGCAGCAGCGCATACTCTGCGTCCAGATCCTGGTAGCGCTTCAAAAAATCCGAGACCTGTTTGAGATAGGCGTATACAGTCGCCTCGGACTGATATTCGGTGTGGCTGAAATTCTCCACATACAGGTCGTCTAGGCTGTGGTCCTTCATTTCTGGCGTGGGAAATTTCCAGCCGTTCGGGCACATCGTTCCGCTGTGGGTTCTTGTTCCTGGCAGAAATCAGTGGGAAATGAACTTCCGTAAGAAACGGAAGCAAAAATCTCAATCCGAATCCCTTTTGGAGCTCCGCATATCCGCGTCAAACCTGCCCTGCGCATTGCGGTGTCCGTCAATGTCAAGGTACAGGGTTCTCGGCTTTCCCGGTTCCTTCTTTTCCGCGGCGTATACCAAGGACACAAGATCCTTTGCCGCCTTCTCAAAATTTTCCCGCCGCATAACACGGTGGTATAGCGCAACGCCTGCCTGATCCATGTGATCCCTCCTGTTCCGATTTTAAGAATCACAAGCTCCAGGGCCCAAGCGCAGGCCCTGGAGCTTGTGACCGTCATTCCCACTCGAGCGCCAGACCTTAATTTCTCATGATAATATGCGCTGATAGTACGCTTTTCGTCCACATATTCCACACATTTCAAGCTATCCGTAGCGTCTTCAAGAATTCTGTAGCCAATTTGTAGCCACTGGCTACAACGCAACCTCCGCTGGCTGATTCACCTCAAAGCCACTCGTTACTACTGTAAATAAATGATACACGGAGGTTAGCACTATGGAAAAATACATCTACGACAACAGCAACGGACTTTGGTATGAACTGCATGGCGATTATTATCTGCCATGTCTGGTCATTCCGGAGGAAGAAATCCACACCATCGGCGTCTGGGGCAGGAAGCTCCAGCAGTATCTCAAAGAGTATCGTCCTATCTTCTACTCCGATCTGGTTCTCAGCGGTAGGCTGTACAGCTATCTCGCTGACATTGATACTCAGGCTCGCAATAAGCTGAATCTAATCGTAAAGCAGCTCGCAGAGAAAGAGGGTATCAATGAGTGTCTGAAAGCACAGGATCAGATGGCATGGGTCAAAGCCATGAACAACATCCGCAATCGTGCAGAGGAAATCGTCCTCAAAGAACTGATCTATGGGGAGGACGCAAAATGAGAATCCTTGAAGAATTTTGGTACGGCAATATCGAGCCGACCGAGTACGACACATCCTCCTGTAAGGAGTACAAGAAACTACTGGAGCTGATTTGCCGGAACGAAGAAAAGCTCCAAGCTACCATGACAGACGAGCAGAAAGAACTGTTCTCTCGCTACATTGATGCCGTTCGTGAGCATCAAATGACAGCAGATTGCCTGATATTCCAGAATGGTTTTAAGCTGGGTGCCAGGATAATGCTGGAGGTCATGGACGAATAACGTTAACAACGATCAGCCGGGTAGCGGTTAGCTGCTCGGCTGATTGTTATGAGTTTGTTTATGAGCTGTATCCTGAAACAAAAGGCAGTAAGATAAACATTATAATAGATACAGTATCAGTTATCTGTATAAGCTCGCTCGGATCATTTTGGTTGCATATCACAGTTTCAATTTCTTCGTAACAAGCAAAGAAAAGCTGCACAACATTTAATAACTCGCTATTTTGCTCATCTGCATCTTCAATCAGTTTGTTTACAATATCTTCAATCAAAAGAAAGTCGTTCCACAATGCTTTGATTTGACTAATCAGCAACTCTGTGTATGCAGCTATACTGCATTGACAGTTGTCATCAGCATGAACTTGGATAATTTGCTGATACCTCTGGAAATGTAACTTCATTTCACCAACTTTTCTCATGGCATCAACCCAGAGTTTCAAAATTGTAGTTGCATTTATCTTTTCATTCAACGCCGGCTCTATTTCACAAGGATACATCGGTTTTGCTATTTTGGATTCTTCCGTATCAAGAAGCTTATAGAACGGAATCGAATAAACTACTGGTGAGAATACACCAGAAAAAACAGGTACATACGCTAACTCCAGGGGTTGCGTTTCCATATACCACCTATCACTTGATGGCAAAATGCTGTTCCTAAATGCATCCCTGATTGTCATCACAATTTTGGTATACTCCATTTCAAGAGTATTGTCATCTTCCGTGTTGTAGTCAACAATGATGTAGGCATATTTATTACATTTAAGGAGTGTGCCGTTCACTGCCTCAACAGCATTTGAAAGCGTATCGCAAAAATAGTTTGCACCTTTGCGATATTTTTGCTTTGAATCATAAGCAATGGCGTAACCCTTAGGCTGATTATCAAGAACACAGCGCCAGACATTAACTAAGGTAAGAATATTTTCAAGCTCTTGCTTTGCAAAATCTTCCCCAAGCGAACTATAGTCAGAAAATAATAATTTGTACTCTTTCTGAAACTCTACGAGGGCTTTAGCGGCAGAATACAAATTAAACATAGCGAGTCTTGGATTCTTAACAATATTAATATCCTGCTTGTTAATTCTTACAAGCAAAACTTCTGCAAACTGATTATAGAAATTATCCAACGAGGAATATACATCATTCAATCGTTTTCTAAAATTCTCATATTTGCCAACCGAAAGTAATTGACGCATCGGGAAATACTCTGCAACAGGACTTTTAGCGTTTCCTTCAGAATAAAGGCAGTATGGATCAACAGCAAAATAGGGAAGTCGGTTTTCAGCAAATGTGTGCTCTCTAAACACTTTTAACCTATCCTCTATTCTTTTCCATCTATCCTTCGTATATCTTCCTTTTTTGTACACATCATCGATGAGTTTGATTGTTTCAACTATCAAATCATTGACGTTACTTCTAATCTCATCAATATCAGTAACATACTCCTGCCACGAAGAAGGACGTAAACTATAATCTATGCGTATTTTTGTCCATCCGTTCAATTCAGATACCCAAGCATTGGGGCGCTTACTTTTGTGGATGTGAAGTTTGTGGTCTAAGGCTTCAATCCCTAAATCTTGAAGGAGATCAACACCAATCAACTCAATATCGATATACTCTTTCTCTGGATACAGTTGCTTTAAAATGTCCAGCATCTTTATGCACCAATACTGATTTGAGTTTTTTCCGTTCTCCGGGGCACCACGTTCAGTCGAAAGGGGCGGAATAAATTTACAAGACACTTCATCATTTGTAACCGAAAAAGTAAGTACATGCATTTCATGGATAATTCTCTCCACTAATACATCCGCAGCGGCCAAATAGCTTTCCTGTAACGCAGGATGTTCAAAAAGTCCACGTATTGCATCCGCAGATGGTTGAAGCTCGCCTGCACATACACTGGAAACTATTTCATCCGTCTTAAACGGTAATGTAACGTTCATATCACGTTTTGCCATCCAAAATAGCGCATATCCAAACGATGAACGCTCTGTATCTGTAACGGGTAAAATAGAGGGTACTACACTTCTATTTATAAAGCAGTCTGTTGCTTGATAATTGATGGAGAGTGAGGTTAGCGATCCCTTGACCTCATCAATGGCTTTCTGTAAATCCACCTTATTGAAAATAGATAGATCTTTCATTCCATCAGCGATTAGCTCATCTGATCTCTCGATACCAGAAAGATCAAGTGGCAAAAAACAGAGCCACCCTTTACCTCGTTTTGCCACAAGAGAGCTAATGAATGTCATGTTGCTATCGACATAACGCTTTGCATCTAACCAAAGCATTGACCTAATGGTATTTGCATATCCCGTCCAGTCAGAGAACCTTATTTGAGAGAGACGCAGTACATCTTCAATGTTATATTGCTGATTAGAAAAATAATCCAACAGAACTATTCGTACATTTTGCGATGATATGCACGATAGGACCTTGAATACAACATCTTTGGGGTTGATATAAATCTGATCACACAATGCATCAAAAACGATTTTTGCACGTACAGGATGAAGTGCTTCAATGGTATTTTCGTCAATTACTCTGATGAGATATTCATCTTTTAGGCGTCTAACGGCAGCATGCATCGTAGAACAATGAATGACGTTTTTTACATCAGCAAGATTAACAGCACATCCTAATCGCCCTGCATAGCACACCAACTGTAGTAATTCTAACCATTCATCAGAAATACCTTCTCGCTGCAATGCATCAATCTGCTCTTGGAGGCGCTGAGTCAAGGTCTGATTATTTGTCAACAAATATACAAATTCAATTAACGGCCCATTTCCGCCAAAGGATTGCCATGCTTCTTCAAATGTTCTGAGTTCTGCGTGTAGCTGTACGTCTGTAAAAGAATTATAAATAAGAGCAGCTTCTTCTTTGGATAAGGTCAATTCCACAATCCCGTATTGGATCGCCTTTCCGCTAATTGGTGTTAGGTTATAATCTTCATCTCGAATGGAAATAAGAACTGGAATAGACAGGCCACGAGACTGTAACTCTTGTAGCAAAAATGCCCATAGTGTTTCTCCCGGCTGTACATCAATATAGATGATTAAATCTTTATTGTGCTTGCCAAGCCCATCCAATGCTGTAACTAAATTCTGCGCTTGTCCTTCATTTGCAATGGTACGCACGCAAAATACACAGCCCTCAGGATATGTATCAATCAAATATCTGTAACAAAGAGTAGTTTTTCCTTGACCAGAAACACCCTTAAGAATTGCGACACCTTTTTTGTTAATTACTTCTTGGATTTCTGCTACCCAATAATTTCGCTTGAAATCAAAATTGTTTCGAATATGCATAGGATGCGCAGACACACCTTGTGAATACTCTCTTCTCAGCTGTTCATAATCGCCGCTTAGTTGCAATTCGCTCAAGCGAACAAGGGATTTATTATATTCTTTACAAAAACCATCTATTGCAGCGATATTTGTTCCAATTTCATGGATTTTTTCTTGCCACATTCTCAATGTGGTATATCCTTTACTTTTGGAAAGTACAGAAATATACTGAATCAAAAGATCTTTTGCCAATCCGGGTGCAGACATTACTGGAACATATTTGGAGATTTGATTTAGGATATTTAAGTCCAACTCATTAAGGCTAACTTTTTCAAAACTCAAAGATTCAACTAACCAATGGGCCTCGGGCTCAGATAATCCATGTTTATCCTCAAGTTTTTTTACTATTGCTTGCTTGGTTTTTACATTACCAGCTTGCACCTCTTGGAATTCAAGGCCAAGAGTGTTGAAGTAGACGACTTTAATACAGTGGAAGGAAGGGGTGGTGGCATGCAAACTACACATGCGTCTAAAAAATCCTTCGCCACCCATAGAGGTCTTTGTTGAAGCAAGACTTGAAAGTGTCAGATCGGCAGTTATATTCTTAACTTGGACTGCCTCAACTACAACACTATCTTTTTTGATTACCAAATCCTCAATATCTTCTGGATAATACTCATATTCACTATCGTCGGAAATTAACCTGGAGGCAATATATAGCGTTTGGGAGGAGAACCCTTTCCAAGCGGCTTGTGCACCTATATCAGATTTTTCAAAATCACGCATTTTCTCATCTCCCGTTTTAAGAACATTGTTAAGTTCCTATTTAATGTATGTCCGCAAAATGCTACTTATATTCTGCATACTTTTAGTCATCATTCTTGTATAATGAATAATATAAGTATCGTAATAAAGGGGTGGGCTTATGGATTATTTTAGTATACTTGGTGCTAACGTTAGAACTTTCCGTATTAGCCGCAAATTAACTCAAGAACAGTTAGCTGATCTTTGTGATTTGCACCGTACATATGTTGGTGCAATTGAGCGTGGTGATCGAAACGTTAGCCTCAAAAATATAGTTATCATTGCACAAGCGCTGGGTGTCGAGCCTGCCGAATTGCTATCATATAATAATGAATTGAAGGAGTAAGTACTATGGAGTTTTGTAATAAAATTATACCGACAAGGTCACAATATGCTGAAGTCGCAGAGCACAAATGCCATTGTCCTAAAGGACATCACGGTAAATGTGAAGAATTTCCTTTTTTGAACCATCTTAAGAGTATCAATAAACAAGTTGCAGAAAAAATAAAGCGAGATGCAACTATGACCACTGGTGCTGCGTGGAAAAGCGCAGATGCTGGTCCAAATAGAATTCTTCGCTGGGTGATGCTTCTTGATGACGAAGAACTTCTAAAATATGGAATTAATATGAGAGAATTAAAACCTGGTGTAATTGCCAAATTACGTGAAAAAGCTGCAGATTATGATTCCTGTGTGTTGGTTGCCGCAAAGCTCACATGGCTTGTTTATCAAATGGAAAATGCTCCCGAAGCTCCTGACACCATCAAAAACTATCTTGAGGATCTTTTTGGTAAAATGGTTCCCAATACAACACGTTGTGTTATTTGCCGATTGCCTTTGGACTATGAGTTGTTTTCGATGGCTGCCAGAGGTAAAGCAGCCATCGAAACCTGCCACAAGAATCCTCGCATGCACAATCCAGACAATGTAGGGTTTGGTCACCGTGAATGCAATATAGCACAGGGGACCAAAACTTTAGATGAATTTTATCAGTGGATCGAAGAAATCTTAGCTCGTGTAGAGGCAGAAAACTCCTTATAATTCGAAAGAATTCTCGCTTTGCTTCAACATATATAGACATTCTGCACGCATTTCAATATTATGTTGAAATGCGTGTATTTTTTCTTTCCATTCAGAATTTCTGACCGGAAGCTTGATATTAATTTCCTGAATTCTGTTGCCCAACGTTCCAAGTGTAGACTGAATGAAAATTAAGCTTCTAACCTGTTCTTGGACCTCATCTGAGTTTAAACAATATAAAAACTCATATGGCGAAAACGGCGCAGAATCTGTCAAGGATAGTATCTCTATATGACTTTGAATTAAACTCTTTATGTTATACTGAGTAATTATTGCTGTTTTTCCGATTCTATATCTGCCATCTGCAATAAATAAAATATCACCTACTGCTAAATTTTGCTGAGGTGCAAATTTCTGATAAATTTCTTCGCTTACGGCATTGGTTGGATCACTTGATATTTCAAAATTAATTATGTCTGATGTCCTTACAAAAGGAATAGATCCTGTTCCATAAGCTTCACTACCAACTTCTTTGCCATTTTTTCTTTTAAGATAACCTCTCTGTATCATCTCGCCAATTGAAATATACTCTGTGGAACTATGATGAATAGCTTTTCCTGCTAAGTATCGTGGTACAAAATAATTACCAACGAGTTTTACTTTTGTCCAAATTTCTTCTTTTGAATCTTCCTCATATGTTTCAGCGATTAATTTAAAGTCATTTGGTAAGGGATCATTTGCTGAGTTTGTAACCCGACCTCGCTTATCATGCCCACAGTTTTTGGCAACTGCAACAATAGTATCTTCAGAGTATTTAGCGCCTTTTTGATAGATTAAAACATTCGTTTTCGTATCTGTTGAGGGCTGGAAAGTATTTCTTGGGCAATCTATCATAGCCAAAACTTTTCCATGCTTCTTCAAATATGCCCAAATATAACCTAACGATTTGTTCCCGAAAATACCTTCAGGTAATACAATAGACATAATTCCACCGGGCTTAAGAAGACGAATACACAATTCTAAAAATAAAACCTGGGGAGCTTGATTCTTTACCAATGTATTTAATTTATACCATGTTTTATCTTTTTCAGAAAATGTCCAATTATATCCAAACTCATATAGACGCAACAATGACTCATCAGTAATACCAATTTTGGCTCCAAATGGAGGATTAGTGAGAATGATATCAGCACTTTCTATTAAGTAGTGCAAATCACTATTTGGAGAAAGTATCTCTAAGGAATTTCTGTTAAATACAGAAGAGTTTCCTTGACTGATAATTTCTGTTGTTGCCAAGGCCATGTCAGCCATATCCCTATCTTTGTCAATACCAATAAGGCGAATACTGGTTTCATCTACATAATCAACAGATTTTGCATATGTGTATGCTTCGGTTAGAAATCCGCCTGTACCGCATGCAGGATCAATTATCACACTATGGTTTTGAGCATTAACTATGCGAACCATGCATTCAACCAATTCTTTCGGTGTAAAGAATTGTCCTTTATCTCCTCTGATTCTTGGTCCTATGATTGCTTGGAATGCGTCTCCAATAATATGAGATGGTGCATTAAGCAAAGAAATGTTGCTCAATGCACTAAATACTGCATCAATATCATTGTCGCTTAATGAAAAATCTTCATATTGTTCACAGCTTTCGGGATACTTTTGTTTAAGTAATTTAATTAATTCATCACCTGACAAGCTACCAATATCATCGATATCATTTTGTTCTGCTATTAATTTGCACAAAAGAATTTTTGTAATATCAGATACAATTCTTTCTGCACGACTCGTACTGCTGTTTGAATATAGCTGGTAGTAAATGCTTTTAAAACAAGCATTATAGTCAAAATACAATTGCGTATTGTTCATATAATTACCTCCGTACTTCATATGAATATTATAGTCATCATTACACTTTGTATCAAGCGCACAATCAAATAAAAGTAAACCACAAAGAATGGTTTCTTCTGCGGTTTACTTTCAATCACTTTGGGAACAGTATCAGCGAACATCGTTCCTGTTGAGAGGTTTGTTATGATTACGACGGAAGAAATCCCACAGATTATTCCGGGAAATCACATCCTCATAGGTGCGAATCCTTTTACGAAGCCGATCATTCTCCTGCTCCAGATCCGCTGTGCGAAGCTGACCACGGACGGACTTAATATTGTGCCAGTTCATCCTTGGTTGCAGCAAGCTCTGCTACCAACGATTCGATTTTTGTTTTCAAATCGGCAATGGTTTTCTTAGCTTCTCGCAGGAGCTTTTTCAACTTGCCTTCCTGCTTTTCCTGCACGATATATTTCTGTGCTGCTGTCACCAACGTCTGATAGTCCTCACGTTCTACAGCCACCTTGGATGTCAGCGGCAGGGATTTAACTTCTATTTGCTCCACAGCCTTGATAAAAACCTGTTGCTGCTGAACACGCTCGATGGTTTGCTCCAGTTCCGCAAGCTCCTCTTTGCGTTTCTCTCTCTTAAATTCCAGAACACTCAGATGCTCCTTGTGTTCGCCTTTCTGCTCCCATTCGATACCATGCTCCAGCATGATTGCAGCAAGGAATTCTTTCTCCTTCTGTACCCACAAGTCACGCTCTGTCATGGATCGCCCCTCACCGATGATGCCCTGGTCGGCAAGTGCCTATTTCAGCGATACACGGGTGGACAGTCCTCGCTTGCTTCCGGTAGTAAAGGGAATGAAATCAATGTGTAAGTGGGGTGTTGCTTCATCCATGTGTAGGTGAGCAGAATACACATGGAGATGGGGATTGCGTTCAAGGAAACTATGATAAAACTTGTCCAAAATGGTTTTTGCCAGCTCTGCGTTTTCTCCATCAGCTGCCATATCATCCTTATTTCCTACTTGAAATATCACCTCGTAAAAAGGTTTTTCCTGATCGCCTTTGCAGATTTTTTCGTAGTAATTTTCAATACGGCGATCTTTACGTTTCTGCTTGGCGTTATACTCAGCTTGTGCTTCATCGAACAGCTGATGGTACGCATCCTCAATGGGCGTGTAGCAGTATTCAATGTTCAGATGGGTGCGTGTCGGGTCAACATTTTCTGCGATATAGGTGCGGCGGTTGTGTGCAACTACGCCGTCACCGGACATAGCACTGATTGTTCGTTTTATAGCTGTTACCTCCCAAATTACGGTGATTTATCGAAACTCGTTTTCGCCGCTCGGCGGCGGGTTTTGTTACTTTTGTCAAAAGTAACGCAAAAGCACTTTTGACACTACGCATCAAAAGCGCATTGCGCTCTCCGAGGGGGTATGCGGCTCCTGCGGGAGCCTATGCCATGTTTACAACCTGTACAGGTTCTGTAAAACACGGCACAGTCGCTGCCTGTCTTTCGGTACAATAAGCGCCCATTGTTTGAGAGAAACTGCAATCATTTCTCTCAGACTGTCCGCTTCAAATCTGCGGATTTTCAGCGGGGACGAGAGATGCGCCAGGATCTGCTGTGTCAACCAACGTTCTGCTTTGTCTGCCATTCACAGGAGCGTGGCACGCTCCTGTCATAGCTCCCAAGGAGAAGCAGTCCAGCGGTAGCTTTGGGGGATACCACGCTCATCCAGATAGTGCTGACGAGCTACTTCACGTTCTTCTGGGGTAAGGGCGGTTTTGTATTTGGCATACAATTCATGCCTTACCATAGATTCCAGTTTTTGCTCCAATCCATGTCGGATTTCATCCTCATAATCGTCCTCCATCATCAGATGGTACTGAAGCAAAGCCAGAAATAAATCATAGGGGATTTGTACATTCTTCATTTCCTATCCCTTCCTTTCCGTGTCGGTGGTGACGATGGTGACGGTGTTTTAGACGCCGCCACTACTATCAAAATCATCGTCACACCGTCACGCATCGTCACTTTCATAATGGAAGGCTTCAATTTTGATACGCCTTCCATTATGAGTGCGGATGTTGCTGTACATCACCCAATGCTCCTCATGCAGACGCCCCACATTCACATTTAAGTGTCGTGTGAGCTGATTGGGCTTCATGTCCACCTGCAAGGCTTCAACCAATTCGGTAGGGGTTCCTTCCCACAACCACCGTTCGCCCGATACAAGAGCTTTTACCTTCTCCAGAACGGGGTCTGGTAGTTTTAACCAAAGCTCTCGTTCTACATCATCCAGTTCCCATTTTAGGGTCTCAGTATCTCGCTCCAGAAGCAACTTCTGATCCGGTTGATCTCGACTAGAGACTTCGATAGATGCCTTATTCCCAGAGCGTTTTACTTTCTCCATGATGAAAGCACCATCGGCTGCTCCCAACAGACCATTGGTTCCGGAAATGCGGTCGAAGCTGTCATCAGCCTGCTGCTTCCTTGTGTGATGCACAATCAGCAGACAGAGATTCGATTCATCTGCAAATGCTTTCAGTTGACCTATAATCTCATAGTCATTAGCATAGCTATACCTGTCGTTGTTGACTTCACGGATTTTCTGCAACGTATCAATGATAATCAAATTTGTCCCTGGATGTTCCTTCACAAATCGCTTCAACTGTTCAAACAGACCTGTAGCGAGGGATTTTGCAAATGTAGCGAAATGGAGATTATCTGTTCCATCTACGCCAAACATTCGATACAACCTCTCCTGAATACGTCTGTAATCATCCTCCAACGCAAGATACAGAACCGTACCGGGATGGGTTTTGTAATCCCATAGTGGAAGACCAACACTTACATGGTAGGCAAGCTGTGCCATGAAAAAAGATTTGCCTACCTTGGGCGCACCCACAAAAAGGTACGCCCCCGGATATAAGAGGTTTTCTATGATTGGTCTACGGCTTTCATATACCGTTTCATAGATCTGGTTCATGGTCATAGTCGGAAGATAGGACGGCTCCGACATACGAAGCATCTGCTCCAAATATTCATCGCCGTGTTTTCCGTCATCGAAGTTGAAATAATCGGGTTCTTGTGTTACAATTTCTTCAGTTACATAGGAAAGCGACTGTTCCCCATCTGCGCCAACAGATGGAACCGGGACGGTCGTTTTTTCTTTTTCGTACATCAAGCGCTTTCACCTCCAACTTCCAGTCCATAGAACTTCTGCTAAAAAAAGGAGACCGGGCATTTACCGGCAATCGTATGATAACCCATACTTTTCAGTTCCTTGTTCAGCTCACGAATGATCTGATAAGACTTGCTGCGGCTGACATCCAACACCTTCTGAACTTCTTCTGCTGTGATAAACTGTGCTCTCATTAGTACCTCCTGTGTCTAAAATGTAAATTTGCGTACTTTTAATTCGCCTGATTTTTCTTCAATTCAGAAATACGCACTTTTAGTGCGGTTTAATTATACGCACAGAAAATACTTTTGTCAAGTCTTGTAGAAATAAAATATGTACTTGAAATTCGTATTTATTTGTGATACTATATAGACGAGGCGAATTATTTATGGGTAATTTCGATTATTCCGCAATCGGCCAGCGGATAAAAACTCTTCGAAAACGCAAGGGCCTGAACCAGACACAACTGGCAAACCTACTCGGAAAGTCTCTGCGCACTGTGCAGAAATACGAAACCGGAGAAATTGAGGTTTCCATTGATGTCGTAAATGAACTGGCAAAACATCTTGATACAACGCCGACATTTATTCTTGGCTACGAAACAAATACGGCATCAATCAGAAGTCTTGCCGACATAATGAGCTTCCTGTTTGAACTGGATAAGGTTTCTTCTATCAAATTCGATGTAGATGTGCAGAAACCGCCCCGCAGTAATGAGTGGACCTGCTCTATCCGTTTCAATGGCAAGGAAATGGATGCCGACCACAATGCGGATATGTGTTTGTTCTTAGAACAATGGGAAGAAATGCGTGAGGATGTGCGCAGCTACAACTGTTCTCCTGCGGCATTACATAGCTGGCAAGAGCAGACCCTTGCGTACTATGCGGGGGCTTCCGTGGAATGTGTGGAACCGGAAGAACTTGACGAAGATGAGCGTTTAGCTCGTCGCAGAGCTTATCTGGAAAAGGAGTATGACTCTGCAGAATAATTGATGTCTAACATTGAAAAATAAAGGAGAATTTTCATGTCAGTAACGAAAGACAAAAACACTGGAAAATGGATGTCCCAAATCCGTATCAAGGATTGGACAGGAAAAGAAATTCACAAAAAGAAAAGAGGCTTCTCTACCAAGAAGAAGCCTTGCAATGGGAACTTGATTTTATCAATCAGGCAAATGGCAGCCTGGGCATGAGTTTTATAGATTTTATTGAGCTGTATCTCAAAGATATGGAAAAGCGCCTGAAACCCTCTACTGTAGCCAACAAGCGCTTTCTGATTGATTTGAAAATCATTCCGTACTTTGGAAAGTTCCCTCTGGATGCTATCAAACCAACCGACATTCGCAGATGGCAAAACGAACTCACCAATTACCGTGACGAAAATGGGAAGCCTTACTCTCAAACCTATCTCAAAACCATCAACAATCAAATCACAGCTATTTTCAACTAAGCCGTTAAATACTACGGCTTAAAAGAAAATCCCTGCCATAAGGCAGGGGGAATGGGCAAAAAGAATGCAGATGAAATGCTGTTCTGGACAAAAGATGAGTTTGCGGTTTTTATCAATGCCTTAAAAGACCACCCTGTCTCTTACACTATGTTCATGACACTGTACTACACCGGCATGAGAGAAGGCGAGCTGTTGGCATTGACTCCGTCAGATATTGATTTTTACAAAGGCACATTGATCATCAACAAAAGCTATCAGCGCCTGAACGGCAAAGACATTGTATCTTCACCCAAAACACCAAAAAGCAATCGTGTTGTCACGATTCCGGAAATTTTGAAAGCTTCACTCCGCAGCTACATGGATAAATGCTATGGATTGCAGCCTGATGACCGCCTGTTCCCATACACCAAAAGTTATCTCTATCATGAGATGGAATATGGGATCAAGCAGTCCGGCGTGAAAAGGATTCGTGTACACGATATTCGTCACAGCCACGCCAGTCTGTTGGTGGAGATGGGATTCTCTCCTTTGCTGATTGCAGAACGCCTTGGACATGAGCGAGTACAGACGACAATGGATACATACAGTCACCTGTACCCGAACAAGCAAGTCGAGGTAGCCAATCAGCTGGACAGTTTAGCCATCTAATCCCTCTGGCTACAAAAAATCAGCCTGTTGTAGCCGTTTTGTAGCCAGCAAAAAGCAAGAATCCCGAAAACCCCTGTATTTTCAAGGGTTTTCGGGACTCAATAACCGTTAATTTATTATTCCCACTCGCCAAGTTAAATCCTTTTCTAAACTTTTTTGTGTAGTGGATTTGGCTCGGTTTTATTTAATTTGATACAGATTATCCTTATCCTATGGTCTATCCGAAATTCTGCTATCAAAAAGCTATCAGCCCTGTGCTATCAGCGGTTATTCTTGATAGGACTGTGCGGGTGGCTTGGATGTATTATAGCATACTTTCACAGGAGTTGCCAGATAGTATCTGCAATTTTGGGGATGTATTCAAAAGGCAACTCCAACGCTTTTCAATCCCACTAAAATGCTAAAAAGGCAGTTCCTCCGAATGCCTTTGCACCGTGTACTCCTCTTCAACTTGCCGAGTAGAATCATCTTCTGCAAGAATTGCGATTAGATCAATAATGCGCTGATAAAGCTCATCGAAGGTTAATATCAGAACATTGCTCAAACTGTTGCGGAAATTTTCAAAAGCAGCAATCTGATTAGTAGTCATTGATGATATTTTTCCAATAATTACAACGCATTTCGGTGACAATATTTCAAACGACTCATTTCCCTGATGACATAGAGAGTAATAATCTTTCGTGATTTTATCTCTGTAGTTCAGCACCTGACTGACCGCTCCACTCAGCTCATAGCTGAAGCTAAAAGTTCCTCGATATGAATTTCCAATAATGTCAGTGCAGGGTGTTTTTATTTCAATCAGCGCAACATTCTGCGATAGTTTATTTTGATAAATAAAGTCGCACAAATTGCCACCGCTATTGTCAATACCTTTACCGCCAACATAAGCTTTGTCCGCAAAAATGGTACATGGGCATGCAAATATTTGTGCCAAGACCCATTGATTCTCTTTGAATACTGTGGTTTGCCAAAACTCTTCGCTATCATTATCAAGGTTATTCTCCATAAGCGATGCGATTCGTTGGAGTTTTTCAATGTTCAGAGAATTTGTTAAATGTTGCAAGTTCTCATCTTGTAACTCAGAAAGGCTTCTTTTCAAAGATTCGAGGGAACTCGCCTGAGTAATAAGACGAAGCAAGATTTTGACAAGGTCATAGTTTTCCTCATTTCCAATCATTCGAGCTGCTGAGGGGTCGTTTTGAATAATTGAGAGAAATTGCCGAAAACTACTGTCCACTCTTGTAAAGGTAGCTGCGCCATACGGAATTTCACCCATATCATCGAACAAGGCATAAAGTCGCTTTAATCCGACATATAACTCATAAGTTTCGCTGGTATCAAGTTGAAACTCCATCCAATCTCCAACCTTGACGGAACCTCGTGAGACTCTTTCGGCTGAGGTGCTACCATCACTCGGAAAAGAATCTTCGCTTTTGCGCTTCTTTTCGTACAATAGCTTCCCCGATACAGATTTTTGTGGCTCATTTTCGTTCTTTACTAATGTTGGCAAAAACTTAAGCCTAAGCATATCCGTTTGATTTAGAACGATTGGGGAAGCATCCGCAGTGACAGAAGATGTAGAGACAACATCAACCGTATCAGCAGTCATATCATGGACTTCTGGCATACGCAGTTTAATTTTCAAGTTTTCCCCTCCTCTCGTGCAATACTATTATATTCATACTTACGATTCCAAACTAAGTTCTCCGCCTACAAAAGCAGATGGATATGATAATTTCATAATAACCTTCTGGAACACGATGACATACGCATAAACTGTACCCTCACCAAACCGATCATGCAGCAGACTTTTGCCATCAGGGCAGAAACTCACCTCATCGGGTAACGATCGCAGATATGGCACTTCAACCGTTTTGGCAGGACATTCAGGAAAATTGGCCTCAAGCGCAACAACTTGTCCCTCTCCAAATGCTACATGGCGCACAATGGCCCCAGCCGGAACAAGAGGTGCTTCGGAGCCACTGTGGGCAACAATTCCGTTGGTGATTTCAAGCGACTTTTGGGCAACAGTGGAGTCAATATACTGCTTCCAAGCTGGAGCCTCCAAAATATCTCTCCGGGATTCGCATTTTACAATCAAATCTCTGAGCTTTTCTGGAGTTGCCTTGTCCGCCTCAAACATTGCCACAAAGTATTTCTGAAACTGGCCCAGTGTCAGCGGCACAATATCCAGTCGTTGCTTGACATCACCCTTTGCATACCAAATGCCGTGTCTAAATGTTTCTGCTGTGTTGGTATCTATCCGAACAGCAATAAACATACCATATACAGGCTTATCGTATTTCAGAACAGCATCGGAAACATGCCGTCTGACAGGCTCCCCCTCCATCGCTTCTTGACGGGAGGATGTGGACATAGTAACCTCTGTCAAAATGGTAAAATCGTTAAATTCGCAATACAGATCGCCTTTGCCACCGCCAGCAGCCGAAACAGGCATAAAGTCAGAATCCAGTTTGAATCCACGCACTTCATACGGCTTATTAACCATGTGATCAATCGCCAAGGCCGCACGCCAGAGTGTCCATTCGAGGTAGGCGGGAGTTTCATCCTTGGGAACCTCTATAGCGTTATCTTCATCATAGACCAGCTTTCCGCCGCCTTTTATCAGCAGAGTCATATAATCTCTGATTTCTTCCCACTGGTTGCACTGTTCGCTGGCATACTGAATTTCGTCTGTCTGGGAGAGGATATTTTCAAGTCTCTGCCGTGCGATATTGATTTCTGCAGGAGTATTCAGAGGCAGATCGGTGATGTCAAAGAGAATATGGCGCTCTTTCATCTGTTTGACCAGATCATCCAACAGGGATTTGGCGACATCCACACTGTCCGTTGGCAGAGGCGCACCAGCGCAGAGCAGTCTGTACTGTTCCATAAGAGGTTTTGCGCTTGCGGTGGACTTTGCAAGTTTTTCTGCCAAGACATGCTTTGCGGGTACGATTATTAGACCTCTGCCTTTGCGTTGAAGCACACCAGAAATGCGGAGGTATCTCATATTCATATCGCTGTAATCCAAGAAATTATCTGGCTTTTTGTCGTAATTTTCACCTCGTTTGGCAATCTCCTTTTTGTCAAACGGGCGCTTCGCCGGAGCTGTAGCTCTACGCTTTCGCAAATCAAGAATGTTGTCAACCACTTCTTCCAAGCTATAGCTGGGATTTGTGGTATGACCCCAAAGGGCAAATTCGATTCGACTAAGCTCAGATGAACCAGTCCGCTTTTCAAGTTCCAGCATAATTGCCAAGAGCCATCTTAGCGGAGAGAAGTAATGCACGCCATCCGGCATAGGAAATTGCTCCACGCTCATCGCCCGTAAAAAGCATTCTTGCATTGCTGGATATGTGTCCGCTTTTAAGAACGACCTGCCAAAAGGTGTAATATCGTCAAGTGGGCCTAAATCTTCTTGACGGCCATCTTTCTTCTGAATCTGAGGATAAATCAGGCCGTTTTTCGCAAACATCAACCGCCATTTACGAGCATGGCTTCCGGAACTGTCCTTGCCCTCCTCGTTTTGAATAATACCCTTTTCATCGAGCAGATTCATAAATCCAAGTTCGTTATCACGGCCATGAAGATGCCCAACAAATGCAGAGTTGGCAAATACAGAAAAACCTTCTTGGATTCGATTGGGATTACGCAGGCCAGTATTGCCCACCAGCCATATTTTGATTTGTTCGCTCATACGGAAGCCCCCTATCAATATCCAACAAAAAGGTATTCCTGTACGGTATTCCTGTGGGTTTTTGCCTCGTTCTGATTGCCAAAGGAATATTTGTAGTCTACAGGTATAACCTCTACATGAGATTTATATTTAGCCATAATCGCTACCATTTCATCCTGTGTAGGCAAGCTGTTTGAGGAATAGGACACAATGAGGATGCTACTTGCAAACTTCTTGAACAGACGATCAAACGCATCTGCTGCACCTTTTCTGGTAGAGAATGGTGTGGGATAAGACTTGAATTTTTTCGTCTGCGTATGCTCCTGAATCTCTACGCCTTTCCAGTCACGGGCAAGTCCTTCTACAAAATGGTATCTACGGACATACTCATTATCAGAGAGCGGCGAATAATACGGAGGGTCGATGTATACCAAATCTGCCTGTTCCACTCTCAAATCCATTGCATCGCCATGCTTAGAGCGATTGATTTTTCCATTGTCAAAGACGGCCTTGTTGACAGCTTCGACAGCCTCCAAAAACTGCTGTGCAAGCGTTTTCTGTAAATCCTTGCGACCATCATTATATCTCTGTCCGGTGTAGGTAAAAATGCCACGAGGACGCTTTTTGGTGCAAGCACGAATCAGCGCAGTCATTGCGATGGCGTGCTTGTATTGATCCCGGATTGCAGCGATATTTGTACGCAAGGTGTCGATCAAATCATTTTCTTCATCCGTATAATAAAGGTCTTTGAAAGTTGAAGCTACAAAATGATCGGATTCCTTATGAGCAACAAGTAATTCTTTAGCCTCACCCATTGGCAGTATGACCGAGTTGTTCTCAATCATTGCCTTTGTAAATGTGGCAGACATCGCCATATAGTCATTGCTGATTACTGCCTTGCCCTGCGCTTTGAACATATAACCAACAATGCCAGAGCCAGAGAAAAGGTCAACAACGGTATTTACATCAAACTGTGATGCCACAGACCATATTTCAGGGAGCAGTTTACTCTTAGACCCCATAAAGCGAGTGGGAGGATATGCGGCAACCTGTTTGGGTAATGGTTGTGGTAGCAACTTAATCAAAGTGCGCTGCTTCGGAGGAATCGTAACAATGACATCTTCACCTTTTCGAGTGCTGCCATTACAGGAAATATGGCGTTTGGTCTGAATAACATCAATCGTAAATGGTGTATACAGTTCATGTACCAGCGGGTGGTTTGAATTTGTCAAGATAATATGGCAATCTCTTTCGTGTAAGGTCATAACCATCTTGGCAAGCTCAATATGATCTTCTTCGTAAAACTGTTCCTTTGTGTACCGCTTGAAATCGGCATACTCAGAGATTGGCAGATAGGGAGGGTCGAGGAAGATAAAGTCTCCGGCCTGAGCATAATGTTCCAGAACCAAAAGATAATCGCCGCAAATGATGTCAGCCTTCTGCAAAGCTTTTGAGGCTACTCTCAAACCATCTTCATCACAAATTTTAGGATTTTTATATTTTCCGTAAGGAACATTAAACTGACCTTGCTTATTGACACGATACAAGCCATTAAAGCAAGTCCTGTTCAAAAAGATCGTCCTGGCGGCAGCTTCTGCTTGCGGTAGTTTTGTCCAATCCAGTTCCCGAACAGCGTAGAACATTTCCGAAGTGTTTTCGTATGTTCTCAAATAATGAATAACATCTTCAACATGATTGGCAATTTGCCGATACATATTGATAAGCTCAGGATTGCTGTCTGCAATAATTGCGTTCTCCGGCTGCAATGCGAAGAACATCGCACCGCCCCCAAAGAACGGTTCAATATACCGACCATAAGAGGATGGTACTTTGGGCAAAAGATCACCTAACATCTGTGTCTTTCCACCAGCCCATTTCAAAACGGGCTTGGCTTGAACAGATGCTAATTTTCTAACCACTTGTTCTGCCAATGCACTCGCCTCCTTTTACTTGGAATTTTCGGGAGTCAATTCCATAATATCGCCAATATCGCATTGCAGTGCGGTACAGATTTTCACCAGCACATCAGTTGTAACATTCTCGTTTTTGCCGAGCTTTGCCATGGAAGCATGACTGATTCCGGCAGCGGCACACAGGTCTTTTTTCTTCATGTCTTTGTCAATCAACAGTTTCCACAGTTTCTTGTAACTAACAGCCATCTTTTCCACTCCATTAGCAAATCTCACGCATCTGGATTGCTGAATATAATTCTGCGCTCGCTGAATTTAAGGATAGTATAGCACATTTGGATTCATAGCTCAATAGTGAAATTGTAAACTCTCATTCATCCAAATAAAAACGCCGCCCGCAGGATTTCTCCCACGGACGGCGGGTGGAAAGTTACTTCTCTTTTCCTTTCAGATTCTCGGTGTGCTTCTTTGCCAGCTCTCCTGCGGCCTTGCGGCGTTCCTCGCTATACGGTGCGGTCAACTTGAATCCGAACCGCCCCTTGCGGATTTCAAAGGTCAGGCAGCCCATCTCGTCATCGTCAATCAGACTGCACTCGCTGGGATACTGTGCGGCATACCTGGTCAGCCTGTTTTTGAGATCAGTGTTGTAAGTACAGACCTCAATGATGGGGCTGTCCTCGTTAAAATAGATATTCGTAGCCTTTTGCTTCTTGGAAAGACCTGTTTTCATAATACCTCCTGATTTCCGTAAGTTTTTCACGGCTCAACAGCCGCAAAAGTGGGTGCATTTTCCGCTGGAAAACATCCGAATGGTGTAGGCTTCATTCAGAACGCACCCAGCAGATATTTTCTGCTTTTTCCGGCTCTACACGGAATCAGCGAGCATCATCCCTTGAATGGGTTTTCACACGCCCTGTGCCAAATAAATGCCACAGATTTTGCCTGTCAATCACGCTTTCGTATTGCTGGACTTTCCTTCGCAATTCCTCATTTTCATGCTCCAAGCCAACTGAGTTCAGCTTGCTGCGGACGGACTTGTACTTGGACAGCTCAGCGGTCAAAGTAGCCACCTGTGCTCTCAACTCACCAATCAGCTTGTGGGCGGCACCCAACGCCTTTTGCAGCTTGGATTCTCGCTTCTCCTGAGCATAGTATTTCTTGGCGGCAGTAGCCAGCGTTTCGTACTCTGACTTTTCAATAGATACCCTTGATGCGGAAAGCATGACAGGCTTGGCTTCAATTTTGTCAATGCTCTCGATGTCCACCTTCTTCTGCTTGATCTCTTCAATTTTCTTATCCAAAGCTGCCGCTTCTGCTGCTTTCTGCTGGGTCTGCTCGGTGAGACAGGCAAGGCGCTCCTGTTCCCGTTCCACCTTGAACTGGGTGACGGTCAGGTGTTCCTCCGAACTCCCACGCTCGCCCCGTTCCACATCGGTATATCCGGCAGCCTTCATGTGGTGGAAAAAATCGTCCTGCAACACCGAATAGGATTTTTTCAGAACCGGCTTACCGGACTTGGAGCGCAGCACCTGCCCATCATCGTCCTGCGCCGGTTTGGATGCCCATTTTTTACTCATGCTGACCTGCATGATACGCTCCTTGACTGTTCCTACCAGCGATTTGTCCTTGCAGCGTTTTGACCAGCGGATTTCCTTCTCCACTACCGGGACATAGACCACATGAAGGTGGTAGTGGTACACATCCCGCCCCAACGCCTCGGACATGGCCCGGTTGCGTTCATCGGCGTGCATGACTGCCGACAGGATATACTGCTCGCCACCCACGATTTTAATTGCGCTCTGGTAGACGTCATGGTAAAATTGTTTTGCGAAATCATAACCGCCGTGGTTGTAGAAATAAGCGGAATTGACATCAAAAATCAGTTCGCCGAACTTTTCCGCATCGGCTTTCAGACCACGGGTAGAAATTATGCCGTCTGCCACCATCTGATCGAACATGGCGGTGTAGCTGCCTGCCGGTGTTTTGAAATGGACATTCATGCACTGTCTTTCCGGCACAATATCCTGATTGACATAGCTCTCTTTTTCCCGCTCATTGTGAGCCTGAGCGTTCATTACTTTGTCGGTTGTCATTCTCATATTTCTTGCGCTGGTACGGTGAACACCATCGCCTCTTGCCATAGGCATTTTCCTCCTGTAATTTTCGTCAGTGGTACGGGGTAGCGTTTCGGGGAACACTTCTGCGGAAGTGTAATAACCCACTATGATACTTTCATCCTGCGGCTGCAAAGTATCGTGGGCTCTCCGAGGGGGTATGCGGCATCTGCGGATGCCTCTGTTATTTTTTCGGCTTGCTGGTGTAGCCACAATCCGCAAAAACAGCGTGGACAGCAGCTTGTTCGCAAATCGTATTTGCTCGCAATCTTCCACCCACATCCATCTCAAAATCTGCGGATTTTTCGATGGGGACGGGAGCTGCGTGGGGAGCGCAGACAAACCTTTCTGCTTTGTCTGCCAGCCACAGGAGCGTGGCACGCTCCTGTTATCGCTCCCAGGGAGAGATAGTCCAGCGGTAGCTTTCGGGTACGCCACGGTGGTCAAGATACGCCTTCCTCGCCTGTTCCCGCTGTTCCCCGGTGGGTGCGGTTTTGTATTGCGAATAGAGCTGGCGGCTCAGCATGGCGTCCAGCTTTTGCTCCAATCCCCGCCGGATGTCCTCTTCAAAATCTTCCTCGCCGTTCAGATGATACAACACCAGATCCACGAACAGGTCATAGGGGATTTGCACATTTTTCATCGGCTTCATTCCTTTCCGTGACGGTCGTGACGATGGTGACGGTGTTTGAGACACCGCCTGAATCACCGTCACGACCGTCACCATCGTCACGCTTTCTCCGAAACATGGGTCAGCGTGATCTTCCTTCCGGCGTGATTTCTGGCGTTTTCATACTGAACGCCATATTCCTCAAACAGCCTCCCGGCGTTTACATTCAGGTGTTTGGTCAGAGTGTTGGGCTGCATACCGGCTTGGAGCGCCGTTGCCAACTCCGTGGGGCTTCCGCACCACGGCTCCGTTACCAGCTTTGCCACGGCTTCCAAAATCGGGTCAGGCGGTTCTTTGTGAAGCTCGTTTTCCATGCGCTCCAATTCCCAAATCTGTGTTTCAGGGTCTTTTTTCAGATAGAGAATCTGGTCTTGCTGATCCCGCCCCACCACATCAATGGTTGCTTCCAGCGCCGTCCGTTTTTTCTTCTGCATCAGCAGAGAGCCATCGGCGCAGCCCAGCAGCCCCGTGGTGCCGGAGATCATTTCAAAAGCGTCTCCGGCGGGCTGCTTTCGGGTGTGGTGAACAGTCAGCAGACAGATACCGTATCTGTCTGCAAACGCCTTCAGTTTCCCGATAATCTCGTAGTCGCTGGCATAGCTGTACGCTTCGCCGCCGGTCTCCCGAATTTTCTGCATGGTGTCGATGATGATGAGTTTGGTGTCCGGGTGCTCCCGCATAAAATTGGCAAGCTGTTCATCCAAACCGTTTCCAACCTTCCCAGCCGCCGTTGCAAAGTGGAGATCGGATGTATCTTCCACGCCATACATCCTGAACATCCGGCTCTGGATGCGCTGGAAATCATCTTCGAGGGCGAGATACAACACAGTTCCCTGATGCACTTCGTACTCCCATAATTTCCTGCCTGTACTGACATGGTAGGCGATCTGCGCCACCAGAAAGGATTTTCCGATTTTAGGAGCGCCAGCAAGGATATATGCCCCAGCATGGAGCAGCCCCTCAATGATTGGGGGCCTGCTCCTGTAAGTGGTCTGGTACAGCTCGGTCATGGAGACTGTGTGCAGATACTGCGGGTCGGTCATACGCTGCATCCTGCGGTACATTTCTTCCAGAGATTGCTCGGAATTTTCAATTTCCTCATTGATTTCCCGCTCCGAAGTGGGTATACTATTCACAGTGGATTTTTGAATGGACTGCCTTTCATCTGCGCCAACAGATGTTGTAAGGGCAGTCTTTTCTTTTGCTTCATTCGCCATAGGCATTGTCCTCCCTCATTCCATCCATAATTTCTGCGATAAAGTAGATCGTGTCCAGCAGTTCGTCCTCCACGCCAGCCCCGGCCTCGATCCGCCGCAACTCGTCCAGCACAGTGGCGAACTGATCTCTGAGCGCCTTATACACCCTCGGATTTCCCTGTACCACCACATCCCGGCACAGGAGCCGCCGGGTGATATAGTCCTGTTTGGTAAGGCCGGACATCTTCACAAAGGCTTCCAACTGCTCGTCCTCTTCCGGCGATACCCGAAAGGCCACCGTTTTGTTCCGCCAGCGGTTGTGATTGTCAAGATTTTTCAGCGACATAATTTACACTCCTTCCTCGGTTCGCAGCAAATCCAATTTGTTTGCCATTTCAGTCTGCCTTGTGGGAAACAGGTGCGCATAGCGGTAAGTGATGTCGATGCTCTCATGCCCCACACGGTCGGCGATTGCCAGAGCGGTAAAGCCCATGTCAATCAGAAGGGAAATGTGGCTGTGTCTCAAATCGTGGATTCTGATGCGCTTCACCCCGGATTCTTTACATCCTCTATCCATCTCATGATGAAGATAGTATTTGCTGACAGGGAAAATACGGCTGTCAGGCTCTGCTCCATAGAGTTGCTTCAAATAGTCCTGCATTTCTTCGCACAGGAACTGCGGCATTTGAATTACCCGGTTGCTCTTCTTGGTTTTCGGAGTAGTTACGATGTCCTGCCCGTTCAACCGCTGATAAGATTTATTGATGGACACCGTTCCTTTTTCAAAATCAAAGTCAGCAGGAGTTAGCGCCAACAGCTCCCCCTCCCGGATGCCGCACCAGTAGAGCATTTCAAAAGCGTAGAAGGACATGGGTTTGTCCATCATCACCTCAGAAAATTTCGTGTATTCTTCCTTTGTCCAGAACAACATTTCTCGCCGTTCCTCGGTTCCCATATTGCCAGCCCGCTGTGCCGGATTGACTTGTAAGCCGTAATAGCGGATCGCATGGTTAAAAATGGCGCTGAGCTGGTTGTGAACGGTTTTCAGGTAAGTGGTGGATAGGGGCTTTCCGTTGTTATCAGTCAGCCCTCTGATCTCATTCTGCCAGTCGATAATGTCTTTTGCGGTGATCTCAGAGAGCTTGCGCTTACGAAAATAGGGCAGGATTTTCTTCTGGATGATGCTCTCCTTGGTCATCCAGGTGTTCAGCTTGAGTTTGGGCTTGATGTCCTTTTCATAAAGCCCTACAAAGCTCTCAAAAGTCATATTGATGTCGGCCTGTTTCTCCATGAGGAACTCCCGTTCCCACGCTTGGGCTTCCTTTTTCGTGGCAAATCCACGCTTGAGCTTCTGCTGACGCTCACCTTTCCAGTCGGTATAGCGGAACTGCACATACCAAGTGCCGTTATCCTTGTTTTTGAATGCTGCCATAGTCAATCACCTTTCCTTTCTGTCTGGCTTCTCGTACCGTAGAATTTTTCATGGAAAAATTTACGGTCAATCCTGCCGGAGATGGTGATGCAGCCAGTTTGCTTCAATTCCTCATTCATTTTTTTGATGAGCTTGTAGGCGTAAGGAACGGAGACGCCCAGTTCCTCTGCCACTTCGTTCACTCGCATAAAAATCTGCGCTGCCATAGGCAAAGTACCTTCCTTTCCTTGTCGTAATGATTTTTCTACCGCCGTTTTTCCGCTCAGACTCTGACAGGCAACCCTTTCCGGCGCTGTGCCGTTTTCTTTTCTCCTTGGCACGCTCCTGTCATCGCCTGCTTCCCCGGAGAAAGTATCTGTCGGACGGTCATTCAGTTTTGCGGTGGTGAAATCCCCCCTTTCACTCTACAACGGACATTTTTTGCGGCTTTTGGGGTGGTCAGATTTGTAAAATTTTTGTGAATTAACTGTTTATGCTTAGTCTGCTCTTATTATACTAAGCATATAAGTTAAAGTCAAGCGGTTTGCAGAAAATATTAAATAAAATTGTTTAGATTTGTCTTGACTATCCTAAACATATCTGCTATGCTATTTGTGGAAACACCCATAGAATGGAGTTGGTCATTATGGCGGTTGGTGAGCGGATTCAGTTTTTCCGCAAATTACGGGGTATGACGCAGAAATACCTCGGCACGCGGGTGGGCTTCCCAGAGAAGTCCGCAGATGTGCGCCTTGCTCAATATGAAACCGGGACGAGAACCCCAAAGGCGGATATGACGGCGGCTCTGGCCAATATTCTGGATGTGTCGCCTCTGGCGCTATCTGTACCGGACATAGATTCCTATCTTGGTTTGATGCATACCTTGTTTACTCTGGAAGATCGGTATGGCCTGACTGTTAAAGAAGTTGACGGAGCGCCTTGCCTGTGTGTTGACCCATCTAAGGGCAGAGATGCAGAAGAACTCTACCGTTCCCTGTGTGCGTGGCGGGAACAGGCGGCCAAGCTGGAAGCTGGCGAAATCTCCAGGGAGGAATATGACCGCTGGCGTTATCGTTACCCGGAGTACGACACCACCCGTATCTGGGCAAAGGTGATCCCGCAGGGGCTGAGTGATATGCTGACCGAAGAACTGAAAAAGGGCAAATGAAAAAAGGTCTAACCGACTCGCAAAAATCGGTTAGACCTTTTTTGTAGATAAGTTTTCAGCGCACCTGCAAACCGCTTGCAACTTGGCTGTAAATCAGCAAGTATGGTTTTGACAAGTGCTATCAATCTGCTATCAAATAGGGAAGAAATCCATCCTATTCAGCCACTTTTCCGGCTGTAGAGCCAGAAAAAACGGTATTGGGATAAATATTTCTTACTCCCACTCGTTGTTGGGCATCGTGTTTAACGGATTTTGCTTCATAAATTTGATACCTCATTTTTTTGATTATTTGATGTGTCCATATTATCCAGCCCTATACGATGGGCTGTTATCAAATTGTTATCGGTGGTGATAACGGGGGGTAGCAGGGTTGTTGTTTTCTCTGGTGGTTTACAACTACATTTTACCACGAAAGGCAGGGAAATGCAATAACCATCCTTGCTGTGGCGTATCAAGGAATCTTACTGAACATATGGCGCACCTTATCCAAACGGCTGTTTGGACGGCGGGGCTGGATGACTGGCTTGCCGACAGCGGCCTGATACCCTTTCAGTTCTGTAAGGCATACGCTCTGCCCGTTGGTGTAAAAGGCCAGATCAGTACGGTATGCCTGTATACAGCGGGCGGGAATCTCGCCAGTAAAGACAACTTCATCCTTTTTTACCTGG
>ENA-OPCA01000569-OPCA01000569.1-human-gut-metagenome-genome-assembly--contig:-NODE-569-length-35037-cov-3.032988_pt1 | contig 35037 bp, 28 predicted proteins | sample MGYA00241076_ERZ501468 | MGnify/ENA primary metagenome ERZ501468 (study PRJEB25962, sample SAMEA2042633) | human gut metagenome | biome: human gut; feature: human-associated habitat; material: faeces... | reverse complement strand
CATTTGCCGTTTTGTTTGCAATCTTGATACGCTTTGCGCCCAGGCTCTTGGAAAGCAGCGCATTGACACCAACGCCCGTCCCTGTACCTACAGCAATCATAAAGTTCTGCATGGGGAATGCCAGTGAAACCGCAGAAAGGGCATTTTCACTGATCTGTGCTACGAACATACTGTCAATGATGTTATACAGCGCCTGAATCAGCATGGCAATCATCATTGGCAAAGACATGTTCAAAAGCAGCTTGTTGATAGGCATGGTTCCCATTTTGTTTTCTTTGGGCTGAACCGCAGTGGTGCTCATTTTCGTTTTTCCTCCTTTGTGACGTTTTCATTTTTTCTCCTAATAGAAAACCAAGGCACTGCCGAAGCAGTGCCGTTTCAATGGTCTATGCAATATAATAAAGCCTATCTATGAGCATGTCAACAAAAAACAGGAAATCTGTATACAGAATATAACAAAAAATGTCACAAACTTTTTCAGCAAATTATACAGTTTCTGCGGTCTTCCAAAGAAGCAGATTATTTTCCACATAAGCCTCCATTTGTCCCTTATCCAGCAGGTAGGATAAATAGGAACGAATGGTGCTGCCTACAAGGACATACTGTCCATAATCCATGGTCAAATCAAAGGCTTCAAAGATTTCTTTCAATACCAATTCAAAGTTTTTCGGTGTCTTGCAGATTTCCAGCAGCTTGTTCAGAATTTCCAAAGACTTGTCACGGTTGACTTTCACCAGTGACACAATATCCTCTGTGGGTTCCGCATGAGCAGGAATACAAAGTTTTCCCTGGAATTGTTCCACAAAGTCCAATGTATCCAGAAATGCCTGCAGGTCATAAACAAAATTCACGTGGTATTTTGCCACAATATTCTCCCCAAACAGACAATCCGCCAGGAAATATACATCATCTGGTGTTTTCACACCAATCATCTGCCAGAAATGACCGCCCAGCGGAATGATTTCCATACCTTCCGGCAGTTTTGCTTCGGCAATATCCTGGGCTTTGGAAGGTGTTGCCATTAAGAATTTATTCCGCAGTTTTTTGAAAGGATAGCCCCCATAGAGGAAAGAGGGTTCCAGAATGGGTGCTTCAATGACAGCGTTTTCCATGGGTGTGCTGTAAACGGCACAATTCAGACGATTTTGCAGCAGCGTATTGCCGCCGATATGGTCTGCATTGGAATGGGTATTGATGATTGCTGTCAATTTCCACCCCTGTGCTTCCAGAATTTTCTGCACTTTTCTACCCGCATCCTTGTCATTGCCACTGTCAATGAGCCATACATCATCGTCGCTGACACGGTATACCCCCATTTTAGACGGGCTATTGATATAATAGGTGTTTGCTGCCACCTGAACCAGTTCATACATAACAATCCCTCCTTGGATAACAAAATACTCTGTTTCTATTTTATCCCATCCATAAAGGCATTGCAAGAACATGTATCTTTTCCCGTACAAAAAAAGAGCAACATCTGCATATTCAAACAGATATTGCTCTTTCTATTTTTAGTTAAATATCATTGTTCTGATATTTCTTATTTCATAGAATCTACAGAACCGATCACGTTTTTGATCTTGTCTTCTACCAGTTCCTGAATCAGATTTCTTGCGTCGCCCAGGTAACCACGAGGGTCGAAAGCAGCGGGATTTTCGCCAAAGGATTTACGGATTGCAGCTGTCATAGCCAGACGCAGGTCTGTGTCCATGTTGATTTTGCAAACAGCCATGGAAGATGCTTTACGCAGCATTTCCGCAGGGATACCTTTTGCACCGTCGATTTTACCACCGTATTCGTTGCACATTGCAACGCATCTCTGGTCTACAGAGGAAGCACCATGCAGTACAATAGGGAAATTATGGAAGCCGGCATCTTCCAATTTCTTTGTGATGGTTTCCAGACGGTCGAAGTCCAGTTTTGCTTCACCTTTGAATTTGTATGCACCATGGCTTGTACCAATGGCAATTGCCAGAGAATCAACGCCTGTGCGTTTTACGAAGTCTACAGCCTGGTCAGGGTCTGTGTAAGTAGCGTTGGCAGCGTCTACTTTTACATCGTCTTCTACGCCTGCAAGTTTGCCCAATTCCGCTTCAACCACTACGCCCCTTGCATGCGCATATTCTACTACTTCTTTTGTTTTTGCTACGTTTTCTTCGTAGTCATAATGAGAACCGTCGAACATAACGGATGTGAAACCGCATTCGATGCATTCTTTACATGTTTCCAGATCGGGACCATGATCCAGATGCAGCGCAATGTCCAGACCTGTTTCTTCTACAGCCGCGTCAACCATAGCTTTCAGATATTTAGGGTGAGCATATTTCAGCGCACTTTTAGATACCTGCAGGATAACTGCGGAGTTCTGTGCTTTTGCGGCAGCCACAACGCCCTGTACGATTTCCATATTGTTGATGTTGAACGCACCAATCGCGTAACCGCCCTGGAATGCCTTTTCAAACATTTCCTTTGTTGTTACCAATGCCATTTTTAAAACACCTCTTTCTCTTTTTTAGGAATAAAATATCCTACATTAAAATTATAATACCAGAATGGGCATTGTGGCAAGGACTTTTGCCACAATACTGACATTCTTTTGTCAAAATCCTGTTTTTCTGTGGGAAAAGATTGTATTTCTGCTCTTTTCCGCATCCATTTTCCTCATGTGCAGAAACAAATTACGTTCTGTTGGGTTTTCTTTTGATCAACAGCAATTTCATGAAATCATCAAATAACGACTGATCCTTTGGCTCAAACATCAGCCACTTCCCATCGTGATAGGTCTTGGATTCTTCATATACCTGCTGAATTTCTTTGGCATAGGCATCTTTGTCCGCTTCGAACTTTGCTCTCTCCTCTTTTCCAAGGATGACCATAAATCCCATACAGTTTTCCCGCGCATACAAAGCGCACAGCGTCTTACCGCCCCGACGATATTTGTACTCATATTTCCATGCCTTGCCGCCTTTGTTCCATGTCCGTTCCATATCATATGTTTCATCAATGCAAGCGGTTAACTGCGTCCAAACATCATACAGGGAATCTCCCAACAAACTTTTCATTTCATCCCCACCGGGGATACTGTCAAGCATGGTGCCCTCCTTTCTTCATGTACACTTGTCTTTCTTACATCATACCACAAGAGATTAGAATCGTCATTTCTTTTCTCAGATAAAAAAAAGGACAGAATTAGGAACATCTCCATAAGAAAACAAAAAAGCTGAAATCCTCGTTATGCAGAGAATTTCAGCTTTCTGATTTTTACTGAGATATGTTTTCTTAATGAGATATGTTTTCTTAAAAGGAAGTTATTTTTTCTATCCTTTTTTCTTCTTATTTCAATTTTGCTTTCAGCACTTCTGCCAGTTCGGAAAGAACAACAGTTTCTTTTTCACCTGTTTCCATTTTCTTCAGCTCTACGCTGTTGTTTTCCAGTTCGGAATCCCCAATGATAACGGAGTATTTCGCACCAATTTTATTTGCGTATTTCATCTGTGCCTTTACGCTGCGTTCTACGGTATCGCATTCTGCGCGCACGCCTGCTTTCCGCAGTGCCAGTGTGATGCCCTGAGCTTTGATCAAGCCTTTTTCACCCATGGAACCGATGTAAACGTCACGTTCAGGAGCTTCTTCGATGGGACCATTCTGTTTTTCCAGAATCATCATCAGTCTTTCAATACCCAGACCGAAACCAACGGCGCCGGTGGGTTTGCCGCCGCATTCTTCTACCAGATTGTCATAACGACCGCCGCCGCAAACAGTCAAACCATCGGATACAAATTCAAATACAGTTCTTGTATAGTAGTCCAGACCACGAACAATCTTAGGATCAATAACAAAATCAATGCCCATTTCTGTCAGGATATCCTGTACTTTCTGGAAGTGTGCAGTACATTCTTCATCCAGACAATCCAGTACGGAAGGCGCGTTTGCGATAACTGCCTGACAGCTTTCTTCTTTACAGTCCAGAACACGCAGAGGGTTCTTTTCGAAACGTTCTTTGCATGTAGGGCACAGCTTGTCCAAATTATTGCCGATGAATTCGCGAAGCTGTTTATTGTATCTGCTGCGGCATTCAGGACAGCCCAAGCTGTTCATACGCAGCTGTACGCCGTGGATGCCCATTTCTTCCAGCAGTGCCGCCGCAACGGAAATGGCTTCCGCATCCTGTGCTGCGCTGTAGGAGCCCAGCATTTCCACACCAAACTGGTGGAACTGACGCTGTCTGCCTGCCTGTGTGTTTTCACAACGGAATGTGGGAGAAATATAATACAGCTTTGTAGGCTGTGCGTTGTTGTGCATACCATGTTCGATGTACGCACGAACAGCACCTGCTGTACCTTCGGGACGCAGTGTCAGGCTTCTGTCACCATCGTCTGTGAAGGTATACATTTCTTTCTGTACAATGTCTGTTGTTTCCCCTACGCCTCTGACAAAAAGTTCTGTAAATTCAAAGGCAGGTGTTCTGATTTCCCCAATGCCGAATGTTTCGCAGAGATTTCGCATTTTGCCTTCGATGCGCTGCCATGCTTTTACCTCTGCGCCGTAAATATCCTTTGTACCTTTTACCAACTGAATCATAATTTACCTCCCTGCGGCAATCCCTGCCGCTTTCTTTCTATCATTTCGTCAATTCTGCCGATATAATCTTCAATGCTCTTTACGTTAAACACACGCTCGATGCGGTCTGTAGCGGGGTCAACAGTTTTTGTGCTTGCCCCTGCGCCTGCCGCCAGAATGGTCTGTTTTTCTTCCATGATCTGGATGTTGTAAACCCCTTCTTTGCCGGGTTTGCAATATCCCACATTTTCAAAGTTCCCTACCATATTTTTCTGGCGATACATATAATAAGGCTCCAGCCCCATTCTTTCCGCATAATCCGCTGCGATTTCCAGCATTTCCTCCAGCACTTCCGCTGTGGTCATGGTATACAGGTCAAACTGTTCTTTCAAACGGGATGCACGTTTTACCGCCAGTGTGTGAACAGTCACATTATCTGGTTCCAGTGCTATGATTTCTTCCATAGTCTGACGTACATCTTCCGGTGTTTCTTCAGGCAGACCCAGAATCAAATCCATGTTGATATTATCATGTCCCACTTCTCTGGCTTCCCAGAATACCCGACGGATATCCTCCACCGTATGGCGTCTGCCAATGCGTTTGAGGGTTTCCTCGTTCATGGTCTGAGGATTGATAGAAATACGGTTGACACCGTAAACCTTCATCAAACGCAGTTTTTCCTTCGTAATGGTATCAGGACGACCTGCTTCCACGGTGTATTCCATATCTTCTGTAGGCGCGAATAATTCCTGTACTTTTTGCAGCAGACGTTCCAGCTGTTCTTCTGTCAAAGAGGTGGGTGTACCGCCGCCGATATAGATATTTTTCAAATGGAAGTTCTGGGCATATTCTGCCAGATATTCCATTTCTTTGAACATGGCATCCAGATACTCGTCCACTCTTTTTTCATACTGCTTCAAGGGATAAGCCGTAAAGGAACAGTACAGACAACGGGTAGGACAGAATGGAATGCCGATATACAGGCTGATGTCTGTTTTTTCATTGCCTGCCAAAAGTCTGCGCTCCGCTTTTGCCACCTTCAAAGTCAATTCCGCTTTCTGCTGCGCCACCAGATACTTTTCTGTGAGATACCGCAGACATTCTTCGTCGCGTTTGCCTTCGGAAAGAAGGGTATTGACGATTTTCGCAGGACGAACCCCTGTCAAAAGCCCCCATCTGGGATACATACCCGTTTCTCTGCTCAAAAGGGCAAAAATGGTCAGCTTTACCAGACGTTTTTTCTCTTTTTCTGTCAAAGGTTCTGTATAAGGCACAGACCAAGCAGAAACCTGCTCTCCACGCCGATAAAGCATTGCCGAAGCAATGCCTTTTTCCACGGAACTTTCTACGGTTGTTTCTTCGGCAGAGATTTCCTCTGTCCGATAATAATGCAAATTGGGGTAAAACACCTGTACCATGGTCTGCACGTCATTTTGCAGCTCATGTCCCCGTAAACGATAATATATCATATTCAAAATCCTTTTTTAGAACAATTTTTCACTATCCAGCAGCAGTGTCACAGGACCATCGTTGATGAGTGCCACTTTCATATCTGCCTGGAACTGACCAGTTGCCACTTTCTTAATGGGCATAGTCTTTGCTTTTGCACAAAGTTTGTCGAACAGCACTGTTGCCACATCTGGAGCCGCACCGCCGGAGTAACCGGGACGTCTGCCTTTTCTTGCATCACCGTAAAGGGTGAAGTTAGGCACGATAAGCAGTTCCCCGTCAATGTCCAGCAAAGACAGGTTCATTTTGCCGTTTTCATCTTCAAAAATACGCAGGTTTACAACCTTGTCCAGCATATATTCAATGGTTTTGTCGTCGTCTGTTCCCAGCATGCCGAACAATACCATAACACCTTTTCCAATTTCACCGATGACCTGACCGTCAACGGTTACGCTTGCCTGTGAAACTCTCTGCAATACTGCGCGCATGTTCATCCTCCTATTACTTAGCCGCTGACACGTTCAATATCAATGATGCCTTTGATACCCTTCAGTCGTTTATTGACACGTTCCAGCTGATCTTTGGTTCTGATTTCCATAGTGATGTTGAAAATGGCTGTCATATCCTTTGTGGTACGGATATTGAAGCCTTTGACAGAAATGTCCTCGTCTGCCAGATGGCGACTGATTTCCAGCAGCAGACCAGTACGGTCGTTGGCAATGACGCGAATTTCTGCCAGATAGGAAGCATCCACTTCCCCATGGGTATACTGGGTATCCCATTCCGCATCAATCAATCTGCCCCGTTCTTCATTGCTCAGGTTCAGAATATTGATACAGTCAGTACGGTGGATGGTAACCCCACGTCCGCGAGTGACAAAACCAACGATTTCATCGCCGGGAACGGGACTGCAGCACTTGGAGAAACGCACGGCAACGTCGCCGACACCTTCTACCACAATGCCGCTCTTGCTCTTATGTTTCAACGGTTTCTGGCTGACAGTTTTCTCAAAGTCATTGAGAATATCTTCTGCTGTCTGCTGTTTCCGTTTTTCTTTCAGATATTCTTCTTTCAGTCGATTGACAACCTGACCTTCTTTCAGGCCGCCATATCCGATGGCTGCAAGGACAGCATTCCAATCCTTGAAGTCATATTTATTAATGACAAGTTCCTGCCATTCAGGACGGAGCAGGTCGGAAGGCTGCAAACCTTTTTTCTTCATATCCGCCAAAATCAATTCACGACCGCGGATGATATTTTCTTCTTTCTCTTCCTTTTTAAACCACTGCTTGATCTTGGTACGTGCCTGAGAACTCTTGACCAATGTAAGCCAATCACGGCTAGGACCTTTGGAGTTCTGGGATGTCATGATTTCCACAATATCCCCGTTCTGAATCTTATAGTCAATGGTTACCATACGGTTATTGACTCTTGCACCTACCATCTTATTGCCGACAGCGGAGTGAATCATATAAGCAAAGTCAATGGGTGTAGAACCCTTTGGCAGCTGAATAACTTCGCCCTGTGGTGTAAAAGCGTATACCTGGTCAGTAAAGATATTCAAATCCAGCTTGATGGTATCCAGATATTCTTTATTATCAGACATATCTTTCTGCCATTCCAGAATCTGTCTGAGCCAAGCCAGTTTTGCTTCTTCTTTTTTGGTGCCTTTTTCGCCGGATTTGCCTTCTTTGTATTTCCAATGGGCTGCGATACCATATTCACTGGTACGATGCATTTCCCATGTACGAATCTGGATTTCGAAAGGTTCCCCAGAAGGACCAATCAGTGTATTATGGAGGGACTGATACATATTGGGTTTGGGCATAGCGATATAGTCCTTGAATCGTCCCGGCATAGGTTTATACATGGTATGGACGATACCCAGCACCGCGTAACAGTCGCGGACGGAATCCACAATGGCACGAACGGCAAACAGGTCATAAATCTGGTCCAGTGTCTTATTCTGGTTGACCATTTTTTTATAAATACTGAAAAAGTGTTTGCTGCGTCCTTCAATCTTGCCTTTGATGCCCGCTTCTTCCATTTTTTCACGGACTTCTTTGACGATATCCGCAACGAATGTTTCACGTTCGATACGTTTCTTTTCAATTTTTGCAGCCAGATCAAAATAGGCTTCTGGATTCAGATACTTAAAGCACAGATCTTCCATTTCCGATTTGATCTTGGAAATCCCCAGACGATGTGCCAAAGGCGCATAGATATCCATGGTTTCCTGAGCTTTTTCCCGCTGTTTTTCCGGCGTCATATAGTTCAGTGTCCGCATGTTATGCAGACGGTCAGCCAGTTTGATCAAAATAACACGGATATCCTTTGCCATTGCCAAAAACATCTTACGATAGTTTTCTGCCTGAATTTCTTCTTTTGTGGAGTAAGACAACTTACCCAATTTTGTAACACCGTCAACCAGAACGGCGATTTCCTCACTGAAAATACGTGAAATATCTTCATAGGTATAAGGCGTATCCTCAATGGTGTCATGGAGAATCCCCGCAACGATGGATTCCATATCCAATTCCAGTTCAGCCAGAATATACGCAACTTTCAAAGGATGAATGATATATGGCTCGCCGGACTTACGCTTTTGATCCTTATGGGCTTCTCTTGCCAGATTGTATGCTTTTTCCAGCATATCAAAGTCTTTTGCAGGATGGTACGTTTTGATTTTTTCCACCAATTCCTGATACAGTTGTTCTTCAATAGCCATACCTGTCACCCCTCTTTCTTCCTCATTCATATGTTTTAACTCCCCGTTTTTCTTCGGATTTTTAAAAAAGATTAAAAAATATTATACCAATTTTTTGTTGTTTTTTCAATACTTTGCATTTATGGAACCAACATTCCCTTATCATACTTCAGGGACAGGATTCTTTCCACGCTTTCATCCAGCCTTTTTTCCGAAATTTCCCCTATCTGTACCGCTTCACACAGGCTGTTGTAGGCATCATCCAAATCCGCAGGCATCAGCACAATGTCCACACCTGCTTCCACCGCTTTCACTGCCGCTTCTCCGTCAGGGTAATAATCCACAACGGCACCCATATTCATGGCATCGGTAATGACGATACCGTCATAGTCCAATTCTTCCCGCAATAAATCAATGGCTTCTTTGGAAAGACTTGCCGGCAGACCATCATCTGTCACATTGGGCATGGTGATATGTCCCACCATCATCAGGTCAATACCTTCATCTGCCAATCGATGAAACGGCACAAATTCTACTTCTTCCAAACGCTGCAGGTCATGCTCTGAAACCGCCATACCGTCATGGGAGTCTGTTCCCGTATCACCATGTCCCGGGAAATGTTTTGCCGTTGCGCTGACACCTTCACTTTCCAGACCTTTTGCAAAGGCAGAAGCCATATCCGCTACTGTCTGAGCATCGGTTCCATAAGCACGATCGCCAATGACAGTATTTTCTGGATTGGTATGAATATCCGCAATGGGTGCAAAATCCACATTGATTCCCAGTTCTGACAAAACGCTGCCGATTTCCTTACCTGCTGCTTCCGCCTGTGCCGTATCCCCGTTCATATCTTTTGCATTTGGAATGGAAGTATGTGGAATCTGACTTTTATCCAGTCTGGAAACCATGCCGCCTTCCTCGTCAATGCCAATGAGCAAAGGCATGTCCGCCGCCTTCTGCATATCTGCCACAAGTTCTTTGGTCTGCTCTGCTGTATCCAGATTTTCCGCAAACAAAATGATACCGCCCAAATGGTAGTCAGCAATCTTCTGTGCCACATCTTCCGAAAGAGCAGTCATGCCGCTGTCGTCAGGATTTTTCCGAAAATCCATCATGAGCATCTGCCCTACTTTTTCCTCTACAGTCATGTGCTCCATTTTTTCTGCCACAGCATCTTCTTTCAATTCTTCAGCCGTTTTTTCCACAGTCACTTCCGGCTGTTTCTCTGCTGTTTCTTCCTGTCCGCATCCTGCGAACATTGCTACCGCTGCTGCCAGCAGAAAGGTCATTGACTTTTTCATATGGTTCCTCCCATGATACGTTTCAAAATCTATATTGCTTTCATTATATCCCTTTTCCAAAAAAATGAACAGTATTCCTTTGATTTTTCACAAAAATTCGCTATAATGGAAACCATGAAATGAGGAGGAACAAGCATTTATGAAATTACAGAAATTACTGAGTTATGTCCGCCGTGCCGTGGACGATTACCACATGATCGAGGAAGGCGACAAAATCGCTGTGGGCGTTTCCGGGGGGAAAGACAGCATCTGTCTGCTCATTGCGCTGAAGCATTTGCAGCGTTTTTATCCCAAGCACTTCGAACTGGAAGCCATCACCGTTTCTCTGGGACTGCCCGGGGCTGTCTACGATGACATTCAGGCACTTTGTGACAGCATCGGTGTGCCTTATACCGTTGTCAACACAGATATCGGACAGATTATTTTTGAAGAAAGAAAAGAAAAAAATCCCTGTTCCCTCTGCGCAAAAATGCGTAAAGGCGCTTTGAACACCAAAGCGGAAGAACTGGGCTGTAATAAAGTAGCATTGGGTCACAACAAAGACGACGTGGTGGAAACATTCTTCATGTCCCTGTTCTACGAAGGACGCATCAATTGCTTCGCACCTGTTAGCTATCTGGATCGAAGCAAGCTCTATTCCATTCGCCCGCTCATGTATGTGCCCGAATGGGAATGTCGTTCTTTTGTGACAAAAAGCGGCATTGATATCGTAAAAAACCCCTGTCTGGCAGACGGTAACACCAAACGTCAGGAAACAAAAGAACTGCTGGCAGAACTGTCCAAAAATTACGATAACTTGCAGGAAAAAGTATTCGGCGCCATCAAACGCTCACAAATCAAGGGTTGGAACGGAGAGATCTAAGATGTCTGTTTACCATGAAGAACTGAAGATCAAAGAAACGGAACTGCTGCGAGAAGTACAGGCAGACCTGCCGCCATTTTTGCGGGAGTTTTTCCGTGGTATCGCTCAGACCACTTCCACAAAAACCAGACTGGCTTACGCCTATGACCTGCGTGTGTTCTTCCGCTATCTTTATGAAGAACATGATAAGCTGGGCGGTATGGAAACCCGCCATCTGGAAGTGGATGCACTGGATCAGATTACATCAGAAGATATTGAATGTTATCTGGAATATCTTTCCTATTATATAGCCCCTGACCAGAACCAGCCCCAGCAGCAAACAGCCCATCACAACGATGAAAAAGGCAAAGCAAGAAAACTGGCTTCCGTTCGTTCCATGTACAAATACTTCTATAAAAAAGGAAAGATCAAAGCCAATCCTGCCACCATTGTGGATACCCCAAAAATCCACGAAAAGAAAATTACCCGTCTGGATGTCAACGAAATGGCAAACCTGCTGGATGCGGTGGAAAGCGGCAATAACTTGACTGACCGGCAGAAAGCCCGCCATGAGAAAACAAAAAAGCGTGATTTGGCACTCATCACATTGCTGCTGGGCACTGGTATGCGTGTATCAGAATGTGTAGGCATCAACCGGAAAGATTTGGATTTTCAGAATTATGCTGTAAAAGTCCTGCGCAAAGGCGGTAATGAAGTGATGCTGTATTTCGGAGAAGAAGTGGCAGAAGCCCTTTCCGATTATCTTGAGGAACGGAATCAGGTAGTCACCAAAGACGAAAATGACGACGCCCTTTTCCTTTCTTCTCAGGGAAAACGCATTTCTGTTCGTGCTGTGCAGAATCTGGTAAAAAAATACGCCCACGGGGTTACGGCAAAAAACATTACGCCTCATAAACTGCGGAGCACCTACGGCACCAATCTCTATCAGGAAACAGGCGACATTTATCTGGTAGCCGATACATTGGGGCATGCAGACGTTAACACCACCCGAAAACACTATGCGGAAATTGAAGAAAACCGGCGGAAACGCGCCGCTTCCTATATCAAGCTGAGAAAGGACTGATTGTTTTGGCAGAAAAACCTACTACCTCGGACTTTCGCCAGACTTTTGGCGCAAAGGAACCGCAGCCCATACTGCAACTGAAAAAATTCGGCATCATGGCTCTGCTGACAGAGAAAAATAATGAACTGCATTTTGTTCTGACAAAACGCGCTGCCCATGTACGCCAGCCCGGCGACATCTGCTTTCCCGGTGGGCATCAGGAAAAAGGCGAAAATCTGAAACAAACCGCTCTGCGGGAAACAGAGGAAGAAATCGGCATTCCTGCGGAACAAATCCAGATTTTAGGCAAAAGTAACTTCATGCTCACCGTTTATGGTGCATTGATTCAGCCATATATTGGATTCGTTTCCTATGACCATTACAAGAATCTGACTTGCCAGAAAGAAGAAGTGGCAGAAGTCTTTACAGTGCCCATTTCCTTTTTCATGGAACAGAAACCGGAAGTACATTATATGTACTGGCGGGCAGATATGACTGTGTCTTTTCCTTATGAACGCATTGAAAACGGCAAGGAATATGGTTTCCGGGATTACAAGGTTCCCGAACTGTTCTACAATTATGAAGGGAAAACCATTTGGGGACTGACTGCCCAAATCATCGACCATATTATCACCACATTACAGAGTGAAAAAGCAGAACAAAAATAAGAGATACATAAAAAGCAACTTACTCTTCAGAAACAAATAAAATCTTATAAAAATCAGAAAGCTGGAATCCTCTACAATAGATTAGGATTTCAGCTTTCTTTGTTTTCTGATGAAAATACCGCTAAAACAGCTTTGATGAAACCTTTCAAGGCTGTTTTTTTTCTGGACAAAATTCCCCTTTTTCTTTATGATGAAAAAAAGAGCTTTTTTCGGAAGAATGGAGGGATATATATGGACTATGAAGAAATTTTGAAAACCATGTCCCGCTGGATGGAGGCATATAAGCCAATCTGTGATAAAGATGATTCCCCTTTATTTCAGTTAGAACCTCCTGCCACAGAGGAAGAAATCTCCGCTGTGGAAAAGCAAATCAATCGAAGGCTTCCCGACAGCCTGCGGACATTTTTTCTCTGTCATGCACGCTATCTGAAATTAGACGCGTGTTTTTCTGATGATTTTTTAGAAAAATTACCGCCTGCCATCTACAGTTTATTTTCCGCTTTTCTGGAACTTTCTCTGGATGACCTGCCGTTATTAAACGAAAGTTGTCAGGAGGCGATTCACGTCTGTCTGGTAGAACCAGAGCATCCCTCTGCTGCATAGCTGCAAAATGTACTCCCTCTAACCTGGGTACCCTGCGGAGATTATCTGATATTTGACTACAGTCAGGATGCCTTCGATCCACCTGTTCTTTATCTGGATTTATATGCCGCAGAATATCACCTCTATGTATTGGGGCATTCCTTCGGGGATTTTCTGAAGCGGTACACGGCAGTAGGGCTTTGTGGAACAGAGGATACACAGATGGCTCCTTTTCTGCCAAACAAAACCGACGGCATCCAGCCTGACTGTCCCAACGCCAAACTTTTTCGCAGTTTCTTTTTCCAAAACCAAAAATAGAAAGGAGCAAGCATATGATGAACAAAACCCATATTGCCTTAGGTATCTGCGCTGGTCTGCTTGTGGTTAACACCGGATTCCTGTTTCAGATTTCCAACAGGCAAAAAGCGCTGGAACAACAAATGGCAAATATGCAGAATCAAGTCATGGACAGCATTTCTGTCAACACATCCAGCATCACCCAGCGAATGGAAAACATTTTAGAGAAACAGTCCAGTCTCCTTTCCAGCTCTAATTTTTCTGTAAACAAAGAAAATGGCGCCATTGTTCTTCAGGCAGAAGCCACACCAAAAGCCATTACAGACGGAGAAACCGCTGAGTTTCGTGTAAAAAAAGCGGATGGTTCTATGCAGTCCCAAAAAGCCACATTGGAAAACGGTGTATGGAAAACCACTATGGAAACAGGGCTTTTTGATGACGGAACCCTTTCCATTGCCATTTCATCCAATGGCGTCACCAGACAGGAAGAACTGGGCAGCGTTTCCACAGCCCAATATAGCAACATAGACGCCCAAAGCCAATGGGGACAAAATAATTCTACACTGTATCTGCTGGTATATCCATCGGATTCCTTCTATGAAGCAAAGGACATCGTAAAAGCAGAAGCTAATGTGGAAAACGCTAATACAGGTGAATGTTTTACGGTTCCCATGTCTCTTATGGACAATCCCGATGATGCTTTAGAAGATGTTCATACCGATGACCCTAAGGCTCCCGCACCAGATGTAGAAAACTTGCAGCGATTGGGATTTTCCGCGGACTTTACAAACAAATTTGAAGAAGGTGTAGATTACCTCATCACCTTTTCTGTTACCACATCTGATGGAACCATTCTTTCCGGCGGCGAATCCAGCACTTCCTACCGAAAAGAAAAGGCTGGCGGCAGCACATGGCTTTCCGGTGGTTCATTGACATTACAACCTTAAACAGAATATATTCTGACATAGAAAAACCCCTTTTGTATATCAACAAAAGGGGTTTTTCATTACAGAACTTTCGCAAGGAATGTCTGCAAACGTTCACTTTTGGGATTTGTAAAGATTTCTTCTGGTGTGCCTTCTTCCACCTGACGACCATCTGCCATAAACATAACACGGGTTGCCACTTCACGGGCAAAGCCCATTTCATGAGTAACCACTACCATGGTCATATTTTCTTCTGCCAGCTGTTTCATAACTTCCAGAACTTCACCAACCATTTCGGGGTCAAGAGCGGAAGTAGGTTCGTCAAAAAGCATCACTTCCGGCTGCATACACAGAGCACGCACAATGGCAATACGCTGTTTCTGACCACCGGAAAGCTGAGAAGGATATGCGCCTGCTCTATCTTCCAGACCAACACGGCGCAGCAAACTCATTGCCATTTCCGTTGCTTCTGCTTCGCTTTTTCCCTGCAGTTTCATAGGCGCAATGATCATATTTTTCAAAATGGTCATATGGGGAAAGAGATTGAAGTGCTGGAACACCATACCCATTCTCTGACGATGGATATTGATGTCTGTTTTGATATCTGTGATATCTACGCCATCAAAATAAATGTGTCCGCCAGTAGGCACTTCCAACAGATTCAAGCAGCGCAGAAATGTGGATTTACCAGAACCGGAAGGACCGATAACAACCACAACTTCGCCTTTCTTGATTTCTGTATTGATGCCGTCCAGTGCTTTGATGGCACCTTTATTATAATGTTTCTGTAAATTTTCCACACGGATCAAGGATTCATTACCGCTCACTGTTTCTCAATCTCCTTTCCAGTTTATTTACCAGGAAGGTAAAGAACATAACCATAACCAGGTAAATCAACGCGACGCCGATCAAAGGCATAAAGGGGCTGTATGTAACGCCGCGGATAATGTCGCCGCCTTTTGTCAGGTCCTGCATAGCGATGTAACCTGCAACAGAGGTTTCTTTCAGCAATACAATGAATTCGTTTGCCAGTGCAGGCAATACGTTCTTCAGTGCCTGCGGAATGATGATGTAACGCATGGTCTGCACATAGTTAAAGCCCAAACTGCGTCCTGCTTCAAACTGACCTGGATCGATGGACATGATACCGCTTCGTACAATTTCCGCTACATAAGCACCGGAATTGACACCGAAAGCAATCATACCAACCAGCAATTTATTATTAGAGGATGCCAGAATGATATAGTACATGATCATCAGCTGTACAACAACAGGTGTACCACGAATCACTGTCAGATAAATTTTTGCGATAACATTTAAAATCTTCAGCATAAAACGTCCGAAACCGGGACGCATTTCCTGATAGTTTTTATCATATGTAGAACGGATCATTGCCAGAATGACACCCAGAACAATACCGATCAGTACAGCGCAGAATGTCAACTGCAATGTAACACCCAGACCGTTCCAAAGATATTTCCATCGATCATCCTCAATGAAGTTCATATAAAACTGCTGCTGGATTCCTTCCCACCAGGTCTGTATTCCTTCCAAAAAAAGTCCTCCTTTTTTCCTGTAATGCCAAAACAGGGACGGTTTCCCGTCCCCGGTTCATGGTTCTTATTTTGTTTTAAAATTATTCTGCTGTGATGTATTTGTCGATGATGGACTGTACTGTACCGTCGTCTTTCAGTTCCTGCAGAGCTGTGTTGATGGATTCTGTCAGTTCGCTGTCTTTTGCCAGAGCGATTGCATAGTCTTCTGTGATATATTCTGTATCCAGAATTTTCAGACCTTCGTTTGCTGCAACGAATGCTTTTGCGGGTTCGTTGTCGATTACAACACAGTCGATTTTGCCGGATGTCAGAGCTGCTACTGCGTCAGTACCTTTTGTGTAACGTTCTACTGTACCCAGACCAGCTTCTTCGATATCGCCTGTTGTGTACAGGTCACCAGTTGTTGCTGTCTGAACACCGATTGTATGATTTGCACCTTCTGCAAACAGATCATCAACGCTTGTGATGTCAGAATCTGCATTTACGATAACTACCTGCACGCCTGTTGCATAGCTGTCTGTGAAGTCAACGCTTTCCTGACGTTCAGGTGTTACAGTCAAACCTGCCATTGCGATGTCAGCTTTGCCGGAAACAATGGAAGGGATGATGGAGTCGAAGTTCATATCTTCGATCTGTACTTCATAACCCAGTTTTTCACCCAGAGCTTTTGCGATTTCAGCGTCGATACCAACGATTTCCTGACCTTCGTAGTATTCGTAAGGAGGGAAGTCTGCGCTGGTTGCCAGAACCAGAGTGCCTTTTGGGTCTGTGACCACGAATGAGATAGGATAATCGGAAGTGGGAAAGCATTGCATGAGGTTGGGCTTGTAGCTGTTTCACCACTGCCGCCGCAGCCAGCCAGAGCTGCTGTCATAGACAGTACCATTGTTGTTGCAAGAATGCCTTTTAAATATTTTTTCATACCAATTTACCTCCCTAAAACTTCTTTTCTCTTTTTTGAACTTGCTTTACAGTCATTGCTGTCTTACAAATAGGATTATACTAGACTCATGCATAAAATGCAATCAGAATGTTTCACCAGAAATTCTTTGATTTTCAACTTTTTTTATTCACATTGCACAGTTTTTCCCATTTTTCAAGTTTTTCGAGCCATATTTTCATTTTTTCAAACTACTTTTGTAATTTTGACAAATCATTTTTATGTATAAAATAATGCATAAAACTCATTTATTCAAAAATTCTATTCGTTCTTTTATTGCAAAAATCCCTTTTTCTGGGCAGACATCAATGAACGCTCTTGTTAATAAACTCTGGCTGCATTTTGGAATACATGATTTTCTGTTCCGAATATAAGCCATAATATCCAGACAGCATATAGCTGACAGCACAAGCCAGCGTGTAATATGCAATCCCTTCTGCGCCAAAGAGTTCCACACAAAGAATCACAGAAGCAATGGGGCAGTTTGTTACACCGCAAAACAGCGCAGCCATACCTGTTCCTGCTGCAAAAGATGCCGGCAATCCAATCCATGGACCAATGACACACCCAAAGGTTGCCCCCACAAAAAAGGAGGGTACGATTTCGCCGCCTTTATATCCTGCTCCCAGTGTCAACGCTGTCAGCAGAATTTTCCACAAAAACGCCGGATATTCCGCTTCCCCTGCAATGGCACGGGCAATGACATCCATCCCTGCCCCGTTATAATCACGGGTACCCAGCAGCAATGTGATTGCCACCACAATACATCCCCCGACAAAAATACGGATATATCCATTCTTAAAGATTTGTTTATAGTATTTCCCTGCCGTTTCCATAGCCAGACAAAACAGCACACTGACACCAGCACAAAACATTCCTAACAATATGACAGACCCAACACCTGATGGGCTCAATGACGGTACAGACTCCAATGTAAATGCTGTTGGCGTCACCCCGCAGGCCATGGAGATACCTGTTGCTGTAATGGCAGCAATGATACTTGGCACAATGGCTGAGTAATGCATAATACCAACAGTAATGACTTCCATAGAAAACACCACCGCCGCTACAGGTGTACCAAATAATGCCGCAAAGCCAGCACTCATACCGCACATGGTAATGATTCTTTCATCCTTTTCATCCAGCTTGATTTTTCTGCCGATAAAAGATCCAATGCTTCCCCCAATCTGAAGCGCTGCCCCTTCTCTGCCGGCAGAACCGCCCAGCAAATGAGTAATGATGGTACTGATAAAAATCAGCGGTGTCAAACGCAAACTTACTTTTTCATTGACACGAACGGCAATCAAAATCAGATTGGTACCGCGGTCATTCTGCATCCGAAGCAAGTGGTACAGCCCTGCAATGACAAGACCGCCCAAAGGCAGCAGAAACAGTATCCATGGATGGGACATGCGAAATGCAGTCACTTCCTCCAGCAATATATGAAATGTAATTCCTACCACACCAACAACTGCACCAATGACAGCACCGATGAAAGACCATATCAAAAAAACGTAAACGCCCTTTTCACTGCCCTCTAAATAACGGTTAAGTCTTTCCAGCAAACCGAATCTCTCCTTTTATTCTAATTTCTTCCTGCAGAATCCATCCTTAGAAGATTTGTTCTTCCTATCAAAACAGTTTGCAGTCATTATACCATAGCCCATCTTTCCTGCAAAACAAAACCCAGAATTTTTGCAAAGAAAAAGCAATTTCCTCAAAAGACACCTTCTGAAAAAATTGCTTTTCCAAAAAATTTCTGCCTAATTAAATATTCTGATATAACTCATTCAATCTATTACTTTGGTTCATGGCTTCTGTTCTTCTTCGTCTGTTTGCATTTCTTCCTGTTCTTCCGAAGAACATTCTTCCATTTCCATCATTTCTGTTTCGTCTTTGGTTTCTTCCGCAGATTCTTCTTCTATTTCATCGTCTTGATCTTCCTCTTCGCTGGGATCATTTCTCCAAAGCTGCATGCTAACAATGGCTTTAAACAAATCGCCATCCACCTGAATACCAAAAGTACCGCCTTGTACTTCTGCCAGACTTTGGGCAATGGAAAGTCCCAGACCACTGCCTTCTGTAGTACGAGAACTGTCCCCACGGACAAAACGTTCCGTCAGTCGAGTAGCATCAAAGTCAATAGGCGCTGCGGAAATATTTTTCATTACCAGAATCCCGTGTTCTTCCGTCTGGAAAATATCAATATATACTCGAGAACCTACCATAGAATACTTGATGACATTTGACAGCATATTTTCCAGAATTCGCCACATATGTCTGCCATCTGCTTCGATGAATACGGGTTCTGGACAACTGAGCCTGAATTCCAGTTTCGCTTCTTCAATCTTTTCTTCCATTTCCCCAATTGCCTGCATAGTCAACTGACGATAATCAATGCGCATTTTTTCTACAGCCACATTGCCGCTGGAAACTTTGCTGGCTTCGATCAGATCTTCAATCAATTGTTTCAAACGATAGGACTTCACTTGCAGCACATCCACATAATCTCTGGCAACCGGGTTGTCCAGTTTCTGCTGTTTCAGCAAATCCACGTAAGTGACGATGGATGTCAGCGGTGTTTTCAAGTCATGGGAAACATTGGTGATCAATTCTGTTTTCATACGCTCCCCTTTTACCGCTTCTTCTACGGCGTTTTTCAACCCATCCTGGATATTTGCAATATCTTCCGCAAAATTCAGGAAAGACGGAGAAATCTCTGCCAAATCCAACTGGTAAGTCAGATTGCCTTTTGATGTTTCTCTCGCAGAAATCATAATGCGCTTCAAAGAACGCAAGGCACGCAAAAACAGATACAAGCAGAATATATTAAACGCAATCAAAAGCCCAAAGAACAAAAGTACCAGACTACTGTTAAAATACATACAGATCATAAACACCAGGAAACAGTTGCCAACGCCATATGCCAGCATCACTAACAGCATCCAACCCCTAAAAGTTGCCCCAGTGAAAAGAGATGCTATTTTCCGCAGGAATACAGAAACCAACGTATTCCGTGCCAAAATCTTTCCTTTGATCTGTCTACTCAGGGACAAAACGTAACTAAGCCCCACTGCTACGTCTGCAATATACAAAATGCCCAGCAGCGTCAAGAATACATAGGACCAGAATGGCATGCCACGGTAAAGAATAAACTCCAGCAGCGTCAGTGCCATAAAGAAGGAAAAGATTCCAAACAACGCCACCAACAGGAAATGTATTTCATTATAGATTCTGTCTACAAGGAGGTATTTCACCTGACCGCCTTTTGTTTTCTGACCTGCCACACGAATCAGATATACCAGACAAATCATAAACAGCAAAAAAGCAACGGTGGATACCACAAACAGGTAAGGCATACTGGTCTTTGCCAATACAAATTCCTGATATAAATCATAGAAATCATCGCCCTCTCTAAGCGGCTCATCCACTGCGGCATACACACGGTAATTGCTGTTTTCCACATAAGCATTGCTGTATGCATAATAAGACTTATCGCTGAGGTTATCACTGGAGAATTCTGCAGAAAGCATGATGGTATGGCTTTTACTGCTAACTTCTGCTCGTGTTGCATTTCCGGCAATGACACGCCCCTGCTCATCTTCTACAAAATAATAAAAATTCGTTAAACCTTCTAGATACCGCACAGCTTCCCGGTATTCGTCCAACTGATCTTGAATGTACATCTGGCGGTACTGGGGCAGACGAGTTTCTACCAATTCCTCATATTCTATGAACTTGTCCTCCAGCCTTTCAGGAATGACTCCATAAACAATAAGTCCGTCATAAGTATCATTGATTTCTGTATTACCAGTTATGACCCCATCAATGATGTTGTAATATCTCTTGAACCCAGCCAGCAGTGCTTCCCTGTCCACTTTTTCCCCTGACTGTATCTTGGCTTCACTTTCATAATAAACATCAGCCAAAACTGCTTCGTCTAATGCAGAAAAAAACAGGTTCCGCAACTCCACAGTGTCATAAAAATTTTCTTCCGTCAGGATGCTCCTGCCCCAGTTTTTCGTTATGCTGGAAAAGACAACCCCACAGAAAAAAATCACCAGCGCCATGATAAAGAGTATACAGGCAGCACATACCTTCCAGCCAGTCTGATACAGCTTAGATTTTTTCGATTTTGTAGCCAATACCCCACACCACCTTCAAATACTTTGGCTCTTTCGGATTGATCTCGATTTTTTCACGAATACGACGAATATGCACAGAAACCGTATTTTCCGGTGCGAAAGATAATTCATTCCATACTTTTTCATAAATCTGATCAATGGAGAATACTTTTCCGGCATTTTCCATCAAAAGCTGCAAAATACCATATTCCGTTGCAGTCAGTTTTACAGGTTCCCCTTCCACACGAACTTCCTTGGCATCTTTGTCCAGTTCCAGACCACCAATTTTAATCACATTGCTTTTTTCTGCGATACTGCCCAAAGAGGTATACCGACGCATCTGGCTTTTTACTCTTGCCAGCAGTTCCAGCGGATTAAACGGTTTTGTGATATAGTCGTCAGCACCGAAATTCAGCCCCAGAATCTTGTCTGTATCTTCAGATTTGGCAGACAGAATGATAATGGGAATATTCAGTGTTTCACGGATTTTCACTGTTGTATTGAGCCCGTCCATTTTAGGCATCATCACATCCAGCAGAATCAGATGGATCTCATTTTCTTCTAATGCCTGCAAGGCTTCCAGACCGTTATATGCTTTGATTACATTATAGTTTTCCTGTTTCAGATAAATTTCGATGGCATCCACGATGCTCTTGTCGTCATCACAAACCAGAATATTAAATTTATTTTCCATAATAGTTCCCCCTGTATTGCATTTTTTCTCAACAATATCATAACAAGTAAATTTTACAAAAAAACGGTGACTTCCTTACAAAAAAATTAAATTATCTAAAAACAGTTTACCATGTTCCGGGATAAAACACAAAGGCGGAATGTTCTAACTGACAAAAATATCATTCTTCTATTATTTTTTAATCCCTACTATTTCTATGTATTTTTTATATTTTATCACAATACATAATTATTTTTATGATATATGTAAATTTTACCTGTATACGCTTGTAATTTTTTCACAAATGATGTATAATGCAGGCGTAATTAGTTATGTTTTTTCTGCCATACCATTCGGGGCAAAAGTGTAACGGTGTGACAAGAAAAAAATTTATGCTTTAAGGAGGAATATCATGAAAAAACGTACAGGAAAAATGATTTCCCTGTCTCTGGCAGTTGCTATGGCTGTGACAGCGGCTCCTGTGACCGCATTGGCGGATGAATCCGTACAAGCAAGTACACTGACAACTGCACAGAATACAACAGAACCTGTTCTGGGCACAACATTAGGGGAACAAGATGAAGAAGGCAACGGTAGCACAGAAAAAAGTAAATCTGCAAAAACAGTTGCTACGCAGGCAGAGTTAGAAACTGCATTGACAGAAGCAAGCGAGGATGACACCATCACAATAACAACCAGTTTCGAGATCACTAAACCAATTGTTATTGATAAAGCTGTCACTGTTACTGCAGACGAAGATGTTGTTTTAACAGCTAAAGGGGACTTTAGCGCTTCAAATTTTGATCCGCATGTATTCCGTTTATACCATGCCGATGCTGTATTGGACAACGTAACTGTTGTGATTGATGAATCTAACAGCTCCAATGTAAACATCGTATACCTTCATGCTGGTACCGTGCAAAACTGTAACTTCACTGGTTCCGGTGCAACAGATAACCCTGTTACCAGAGGTGTCATGGTAGAATCTGGCGCAAAAAATGTTGTTATTAAAGACAATGTCTTCAATGGATTCTTTGCTTCTGCATACATCAATAGTGGTGCAACTGGCGATATCATCGACAACGAATCCAAAAATACAAAAGAATCTTGGTGCATTGCTGACGGTTCCAATATGGACTTGACAGGAAATACATTTGAAGGCACAACTACTATTGATATCAAAATTTTTGCAGATTCTCCCAGCCAGACAAATAACTATACCAAGGAAAAATTCTTGGCTATGAGCGAAAATAATTCCAGTGCCCACATTCAAAATGAAATTGATGGTGTAACAGCTTTGGATGGTTCTATCATTGTGAGTGATAAGGATTCTTTAGAAAAAGCGATCGAATATGCTGATGCAACAGAAACTCCTATTGCTTTGCAGGCTGTTATCACTGGTGATTTTGTAATTGATGCAAATAAAAATGTTTCTCTGGATTTAAATGGTCATAAAATCACAAATGAGTCTGATCATACCATCACCAATAATGGTACACTGACAATCAAAGATTCCAGCGATGGAAAAACTGGTAAAATCACTAACTCTACCCATGGCAAAGGTGCTTTGGTAAACAACTATGGCGGCACTGTTGATATTGAAAGTGGTACCTTAACCCGTGAAGAAGCTATAGGCAATTCTTGGTATGTAATCAGCAATGGTGGCACAATGAATATCAAAGGTGGTTCCATTATTAATAAAGTTGTTAAATTAACATCCTCTCTGATTCGAAATGAAGGTGAGATGGACATTTCTGGCGGATATCTGGAACATGATTTTATTGCTGTAAAAAATGATGATACAGGCAAAGGCGAACTGAGCACCTTGACTGTCAGTGGTGACGTTGTCATCAAAAGCCCTGAACAAGCCATTCAGAACTGGACAACCGCCGTTATTTCCGGCGGTACCATGAATGGTAAAGTTTCCACTTGGGGTTATAATGGACAGTGCGGAAATACAGAAATTACTGGTGGAACCATCAATGGAAATATTACCATTGGTATTGATAACTCTAATCTTTTAAACTCTTCAAAGATTCCTGAAGTAACAATTTCTAATGGTACCATCAAAGGAGACATTGAATTTTTGACAGGCGGCACCAGTACTGCTGCTCCAGAAAATACTAAAGGTTCTTTTGTTATCAATAATGGTGTAACCATTAATGGTGATGTTAAAAACCCTTCTGCTGGTACTGTTGAAATTACAGATGCAACAGTAACAGGTACAGTATCCAACACCGGTAGTGGTTCTATGGCTGTTACCGAAAGTAAAGTTGGTAGCTTCGATGAAACCAACAATATTATTTTCATCGATAGCTCCAAAACAGATGGAACATCTATTCCCAATTCAAACATTGGTGATGCCGTTGCAATGATTGGTGCTACTCCCTATGACACATTTGATGCTGCGATTACTGCTGCTAAATCTGGTCAGACAATTCGTTTGATGAAAAATGTAGAAGTTGACCATGCAGTTACTATTCCAGCTGGCGTTACTCTGGATGGCGGCAAGAACACTACTATCACTTTGACAACAAAACTTGATAAGGGTGCATTCATTACTGCTGGCGGTGATAATGTTACTATTCGGAACATTACCATCAATACCAATGGAAATGCAAAACACGGTGTGCAATTCTATTGTGTAAAAGACGGTGAAATGGATAAGGTTACTGTAAACGGCGGTTATTATACTTCCGTTATTGTAAATGGTGCCGAAGCTACCATCAAAAATAGCACCTTAAATTTGGATGATGGCAAAGGTTATGCAAATATTGAATTTGCTGTTGGTGACGGTGTAACAACAGTGCCTAAAGTAACAATCGAAAATGTAACAACCACACCTGACAAACCCGTGGTTTACATGGACAATACAACATTTACAAGAATTCAAGGTCTTGAAGGCATGTCTAAAATTACACGAGAAGAATTGAATGCAAACAACGTAACTGGTGCATTCCTGTACTATTACGATAGTACTGCATCAGATCCAGATGATACATTACCTGTAATCACTTTTAATCCTACAGAGGGCTCCATTGCCGATTCCGCAAAGGAACAGAAAATCAACATTTCTGGACATTTGGATTCTCTGCCTACAGCAAGCCGTAGTGGATATAGACTGGATGGTTGGTATACAGAGGCCGAGGGTGGTGAAAAAATCACAACAGACACACTTTTCACTGAAAATACCACCGTTTATGCTCAGTGGTCTAAAAAATCTTCCTCCAGCTCTCGTTACGACGGCTACATCACCATCATCAACCCTAAAAACGGCGAAGTTTCTGTCAGCGATGACTGGGCTTACGAAGACGACAAGATCACTCTGACTATCACACCCGATGATGGTTACGAAGTAGACAAGATCGAAATCGTTGACGATGAAGGCGATAAGATCGATGCGAAAAAAGTAGAAGACAAAGACGACAAATACACCTTCAGAATGGCAAACTGTGACGTAACTGTTACTGTAACATTCAAAGAAGAAGGCAAAACAACAGAAGACACTGATAAAGAAGAAGATAAGGACGACGAATCTACAGAAACAACAGAACTGAACTTCACAGACGTGAAGGAAAGCGACTGGTTCTTCAAAGGCGTAGCTTATGTTGTAGACAAGGGCGTTATGAGCGGCGTTTCCGAAAATCAGTTCGACCCCAGCGGCAAACTGACACGCGCTATGCTGGTACAGATGCTTTACAACATGGAAAGCCGTCCCGCATGTGATGCTGAAAACGCATTCATGGACGTTCCCGTTGGTCAGTGGTACACAGACGCAGTCATCTGGGCAAATGATGCGAAGATCGTCAGCGGTATGGGTGATGGTCTGTTCGCTCCTAACATGGAAATCACCAGAGAACAGATGGTTGCTATGCTGTACAACTACGCAAAATACAAAGGCTATGATGTAACTGCTTCCGCAGACCTGTCTGCATTTGCTGACACAGCAAGTGTATCCACATGGGCACAGCCTGCAATGCAGTGGGCAGTAGCTGAAGGCTATATCAGCGGCATGGGCGACAGCCAGCTGGCTCCTCAGGGCACAGCAACCAGAGCAGAAATCGCTTCCGTAATCATGCGTTTCATGGAAGCAACAGCAGAATCTGCTGAAACTGCTGAATAATCATACGATCTATAAGAGATAGATAAATTTCCACCTCAACTCGCACGAAATATAAAAGGACAGTCTCCTTTCCATAGGGCTTATGCCCTTTCCCCACAGGAAGCTGTCCACTATCTCTCACAAAAAAACCGGAAACACCTGATTCATTCAGGTATTTCCGGTTTTTATATTTTAATCAAAATTCATAGGAATCATTTTTCCCGGTGCAAAAGCGTAGATATAACATGCCTTCACGGGCAAATCCGTTACACGCTCCAACGCTTCTTTATAAAGCCGCAGCTGGATTTTATATTTTTCACGGAAAGCATCTTCCTGCCAAAGGCGATCGCTTTTATAGTCCACCAGCACAACGCCGTTTTCTTCTATAAAATAGCAGTCGATGATACCATTGATCTGGATAAATTCCTCCATATTCTGATAAATATCATCAAAAAAAACTTCTTTTGGCTCCACAAGCATAGCAAAAGGCTGTTCTTTATGGATTTCATCCGCCTTCTGCATCCGTTTTGCCAAATCAGAAGAAAAGAAAGTCAGAAGTTCTTTTCTGCGAATAGCTGCTTTTTCTTCTTCTGTCAGTCTGCCCTGCTGCTGCAGCTCTGTCAGCAGTTCTTCCAAAGCATCGGCATCATAAGCTTTCCGCAGGTCTGCCGCTTCCATGACCGTATGCATGGCTGTACCGATTTCTGCCGCTGTCAGCCCTTCTTTTTTCTGCCCAAACTGGGGAATCTGCAATTCCTGCGGCACCTGTGCTTCTTCACCGGAAATTTCCGCCTGATACCGCCGTTTGATTTCAGAAATGGAAACTTTTGTAGGCAGCATGGTTGCTGTTTCGTGATCATATTTCCATGACAGGATACGGAAAATCTCCTCTTTTCTGCCGCTGTAATCCGGTTTTGTATCCCAATTTTCAAAGACATTCTGCTGTTCTTCTGCCAGTTCCTGTTTTTCCTGCTCTGCTCCGTAGATATCGCCTTTTTCCAAAAAGGTGAATTTCCATTTGGAAGGCTCATCCAAAAACTGTCGTGCTTCTCCCCTGTCTGTCGGCTCCCAAGGCTCCGGCAATACCCTTGCCTGGGGATGTCGCAGAAGTGCCGGCATAATCCAATCCAGATAGCTTCTTCCTCGGCGCAGACGGAATACAGGCAGCAATTCTTCCACAGAATCTGCTGTTTCTGCCCATTTTTCCACAGATCTTTGCAGATTACGCACCGTTCCTGTCAAAATCAGTTTTTCCTTTGCTCTGGTCAATGCCACATACAGCACACGCATTTCCTCTGACAGATTTTCCAACTTGATGGCTTCTGCCAAAGCAGTTTTGGACAACGTCCGATAAGAAGCCCGATGGTCTAAATCCATATAATCCATGCCATATCCCCACTCCTGATGGGTAATGACAGCGGCACGGGTATCAGCTTCGTTGAACTGTTTCCCAAGGTCTGCCACAAAGACCACAGGAAATTCCAGCCCCTTACTTTTATGTATGGTCATGACACGCACCAGATCATCCGCTTCACTTTGGAGTTTTGCGGCGGAGGATTCTGTTTCTGCCGTCTTCATATCCTCCACAAATCGAATGAAATGGAACAGCCCTTTTCCGCTGTTATTTTCATAAGTTTCTGCTTTTTCCAGCAACAGCCGCAGGTTTGCCTGTCGCAGACTGCCACCGGGGGTCATACCCGCATAATCATAATATCCTGTTTGCTGATAGAGATACCGCAGCAATTCGCAAAGGGACAATTCTTTCGCTGTTTCCCGCCAATCCTGCAAGTCTGCTTGGAAGCGTTCCAGTTTTTCCAGAATTTCCTCTTCCGCCCCCTCCGCCAGATACCGCAGGACACATTCATAAAACAGACCATCGCCGCCAAAAAGACGAATTTCTGTCAAAGCATCGGCACTGATGCCATAAAGAGGCGAATGAAGTACAGAAAGCAAGGGAATATCCTGATAAGGATTGTCAATGAGGCGCAGGAAATTCAAAACGGTGTCAATTTCCGGCACATCAAAGTATCCTTCTGCCGTTTCTGCATAATACGGAATGCCTTCTTTCCCAAAAATATCATCCAACGTGGTACCCCAACTGCGGATACTTCGCACCAGAACTGCCACATCCCGATATTCCATAGGGCGATAGCTTTCCAGCCCACGGTCATAAACCTGATAACCAGCCTTCATCATTTCTCTGATTTTTCCTGCAATCATGGTAGCTTCCATCTGCCGTTTATCCAGTTCTTCCAAATCGGTCAACTGTTCCTCTGTTTCTTCCGAGGATAAATCCAGCAGCATCATTTCATTTTCGCCGCCGCAAAGCCCATCAAAATCAGGGAAATCTGCTCCGTCATACAATGCCGCTTCGTCATTATAATCCACATCCCCAAAAGCTTCCGACATGGTCTGGCGGAAAATGAAGTTAATGCCATCCAGCACATTTTTCCGGCTGCGGAAGTTTTTGGAAAGAATGATTTTTCTGGTCTTACCGCCTTTTTCCACAGGATACGTACGGTATTTCTCATTGAACAGCTGGGGCATGGCAAGGCGGAAACGATAAATACTCTGCTTCACATCCCCTACCATAAAGCGGTTGTTATTGCCTTCATAAGCGCCGGATACAGCCGTCAGCAGCATTTCCTGCACCACATTGCTGTCCTGATACTCGTCAATCATAATTTCATCATACTTCTGCTGCATCTGTTTTGCGGCATCTGTAGGAATGATATTGTCTTTGGTGCTGCCGGGTTCTGTGAGGATTTGCAGGGCAAAATGTTCATAGTCATTGAAATCCAGCCAGAGTTTTTCTTTTTTCGCCTGTGCAAAAGCTTCTGCAAAACGAATGACTGTTTCCGATAAGGCTTTGGCAATGGGATACAGAGAGGAAATGAGTTTTGTTTGGGTTTCTGCTCCATAGCAGAAATAAGTTTCTCCCAGCTTGCCGATAGACACCTTGGCTTCGTTTCGCAGGTTCTTCACCCATTCCGCTGTATCTTTATCCTTCCCACGGTAAGCAGGCATGCGAGCAAAATCAACGGCAACATAGGCTTGGTGCCAATCCGCGTAGCTGGGATGTTCCAATGCCTGCCGCAGGGCTTTTACGCCTTCCAATTCCGCCTCTAAGCGTTCTCCATAAGCAGTAAATTCCCCATTTCCACAGATGCGGTCATAAGCCTTTTGAAGGGTATAAAAGGCATAGTCCACCCCATTGGTGATGCCTTCTCCAATAAGCGGCATCCATGCACACTGGTCAATGGTATCGCCTTCTGCCATATAAAATTGCTCTGCCATCTTCCGCAGAAGATTTTCTGGGTCAGGATACCCTTGAGAAAAGGTATAGACCTGCAAAATCAAATCTTTCAGCCGCTGATCCCCTGTATTTTCGCCATAGGTTTCCAGCAAACGAAGAAAACCTTCATCCTCTGCTTCGTAAAGGGTTTCAAACAATTCCCCCAGCACATCTTTTTGCAGCAAAGCGATTTCCGCTGGGTCTGCCGTTTTCACTGCCGGGTCAATATCCAGTCTGTCATAATACTCCCGAATAACTTGCAGACAAAAAGCGTGAATGGTTTTGATGTCTGCCCGACTCAAATAGGTGAGCTGGTTCTGCAAATGGACATCATCTGGCTTTTCTTCCAGTTTTTTTGTAATGGCAGCACCGATTCGCTGGCTCATTTCCGCTGCTGCCGCTTTTGTAAACGTCACCACCAGCAAACGGTCAATATCCAGCGGGTCTTCTTCTGCTGTAATCCGCTGAATGATACGCTCCACCAATACGGCTGTTTTGCCGCTGCCTGCCGCCGCGGAAACAAGGATATCGCTTCCTCTGGCGTCAATGGCTTCTTTCTGTTGTGTTGTCCACTTTGCTCCCACGCTGTTTCACCTCATCTTTTCTTACGAACCAGACGCCTTTTGCAGCCGGATATGAAAAGGAACATACCCCACAAACGACGCCATAAAGCTACTGTAAGAATTATACCAGAAGTTCAGCAAAAACGCCAACGTCTGCGGTGTCATCTCAATGGTACGAAAGAGATACCTCGCCGTAGTTCTGGCAAACAAATCCGCAAAGCCACTTTGATACAGACTGGCGCAGCTGTATAAAATATCTGCCATTTGCCGTTCCTTTTCGTTCAGTTCATAAACCCTCGCCATAGCTGCGGACATTTCCTTCCAATCCAATTGTTTTTTCCTGCGCCGTACCACACGAATGGTATGATGAATACCAGCCAGCTTAAAAAAGCGCTTACCGCTTTCCAGATCCAGTCGTTCCACATTGGCTCTGAAATAATTCTCCCGGCTGAAATCCAGCAAAAACATCTCATAGCCATCGGCTACGGTACTTTCGATACACTGCATGTAATATGCTTCATAAAAAGGTGTTTCCTGTGCCGCTCTGGCAAGGTAATCATCTTTCTGCCCTTCCAGATAAAGGGTAACTGGATTCTGTTTCTGTCTGATATGTAACTGCATGAAAATTCCTCCTTCTTTTTTTCTATTGTAAAAGAAAGCAGACCTGCCCATAGGAAATTTTCACCGCAAATGACAACAAAAAAAGAGTGTTTTCGCATATAGCCAAAACACTCTTTTTGAGAGAACAGGCGGCTGTGCACCGCCGCCCGCTTTTGTCCTGTCTGATCCCGGAGGGTATCAGCAGTTACCGCAGTTGTTCAGCTGACCGCCGCAGTTGTTGTTGCCGCAGCAGCACAGCAGGATCAGAATCCACAGCCAGGAATTGTCATTGCCACAGCCGCAGTTGCTGTTGTTGTTATTGCCGCACAGGCACAACAGCAGAATTACCCAAATGAAACTGTCATTACCGCAACCACCAAATCCACACATAATAAAAATACCTCCTTAAGTAAATTGTATCGACTTACAATTTAATCTTATGAGGTATTTTTTGCTTTCTTGCCTGTCTACTTAAAATTTTTTATCGGGGAAGCTGCAGATCGGAAACCAGAATGTCCACAGTAAAACCACCCATTTCGTCCATGAGGCTCACCATGGTGATATGTTCCGCATCATGGAAGTACAGCAAATGGCTCATGCCTTTTTCCACTGCCAGTGCCTGATTTTCCTCCAGACCTTCCAGCTGGCTTTCCAGCACTTCCATCCCTGCCGCCAGATACGCTCTGGCAATGCGTGCCGCTGTTTCCTGTCCATCAGGATGGGCAGCAAAAACTGCTTTTACTTTCTGTTCCATATTGTGCCGCCTCTTTTCTCAGGAATTGCCGTTCTTTTCATGGAGCATTTTTTCCAGTTCGTCAATAAAACTGTTGATGTCCTTAAACTGACGGTATACGGATGCGAAGCGTACATAAGCCACTTCGTCCAAGTCTTTCAGCCGTTCAATGACCATATTCCCCAGCTGTTTGCTTTCCACTTCTCTTTCGCCGCTGCCTGCCAGTGTATTTTCAATATCATCCACCAGCTTCTGAATCTGCTGAGCGGTGACAGGGCGTTTGTTGCAGGATTTCATGATCCCGTTCTGAAGTTTTGCCTTATCAAAAATTTCTCTGGTGCCATCACGTTTGATGACGGTAATGGGGATCATATCCACCCTTTCATATGTGGTAAAACGCTTGCCGCATTTTTCGCAGACTCTGCGGCGGCGAATCACGGAATTATCGTCCTGCGCCCGGGAATCAATTACCTTCGTATCCGCAAAATTACAAAAAGGACATTTCATGCCCAATCCTCCTCCTGTGTTTCTCAATTTCTTTGGTTTTTAGTATAAAGCAGAACAGCCCGCAGGTCAAGCACAAAGGGCAGTTTCTGTCCTATAGGGTCTCATCCCGTTCCATGCTGTCCGCATCCACTTCCACCAGTATGATATCGTCCCCGATACGACGGATACATCGCCAAGGGATATAATAGGCTCTGCCTCTGCCAAAGGGGTTCCATCGACAGCCTTCCATGGGAATAATCAATGTGCGTATCTTCCCGGAAGGAATATCCAATTCCAAGTCTCCCACAAAGCCCAACCGTCTGCCATCACAAATGTTGATGACTTCTTTTTCCTGCAAATCGGAGAATTTTTCCATTGACTTTTCCTCCTTTTTGGTCTTATTTTACTTTATGCCTTCCTTACAAAAATACTTGCACAAAATTACAAAAGTGTGACTTTTGCCCCTTGACGCTCTATAGAAATCGTAATACAATATATGCACGATATCACCGCACAAAAATCAATATATTGTATTTCTATGAATTCGAAAAGCCCATGGTTTCAGTCATGGCGCTCTGTGCGGACGAAAAAAACTTACAACCAATCAGGTGGAATGAGGCAGAAAGAGGGATTGACATGATTACAACGATTACGAAACGAGATGGACGTGTGGCTTATTTTGACATCAATAAAATCGCCAATGCCATCGAAAAAGCCTTTCAGGCAACCAGCGGTGCAAAAAGCTATGCAACTTGTCTGGAAATGGCTCAGGAAGTATCTGATTATTTTGAAAATGAAAATATGGATTCCCCTTCTGTAGAACAAATTCAGGACAGAGTGGAACGGGTACTCATTGACCATGGCTTTGTGCAGACTGCAAAAGCCTATATCTTGTATCGTGCGGAACGTACCCGTATCCGTAACATGAATGACCGTCTGATGAAAACATTCGAGGACATCACATACAAAGATGCAACAGACAGTGATATCAAGCGTGAAAATGCCAATATCGACGGCAATACAGCCATGGGATCTATGTTGAAATACGGCTCTGAAGGGGCAAAACATTTCTACGAATCTTATGTGCTGAACCCCAAGCACTCTGAAGCACACCGCAATGGTGACATTCACATTCACGATCTGGATTTCTATACCCTGACCACTACATGTTGTCAGATCGACCTGCTAAAACTGTTTGAAGGCGGTTTCTCCACAGGTCATGGCGTACTGAGAGAACCCAACAGCATTGCAAGCTATGCTTCTCTGGCATGTATCGCTATCCAGTCTAACCAGAACGACCAGCACGGCGGTCAGTCTATACCCAACTTTGATTACAGCATGGCTCCCGGCGTTGCAAAGACATACAAAAAACGCTATCGTTCCAATCTGGCTTCCCTCATCGAAGTCATGGACAGCGAAGAACATGCAAAGGCAATGAAAGAAGCTTTTGCGAAACTGGAAGACATGGGTCTGGTGCCTACACTGGACAAAAACGAAACATATGATGCAGAAGAAACCAAACTGGCAGAAGAAATCGGCATTCCTGTGGAAATCTATCAGAAAGCACAGGCTTTCACTGTAAAAAAATCCACAGAAGAAACAGATAAAGAAACTTATCAGGCAATGGAAGCACTGCTGCACAACCTGAACACCATGCACAGCCGTGCCGGCGCACAGACACCCTTCTCCTCCATCAACTATGGTATGGACACTTCCACAGAAGCCAGAATGGTTATGAAAAACATGCTGCTGGTAACAGAAGCAGGTCTTGGTGACGGGGAAACAGCCATCTTCCCTATCCAGATTTTCCGTGTGAAAGAAGGCGTCAACTTCAATCCCGGTGAACCAAACTATGACCTGTTCAAACTGGCATGCCGTGTCAGCGCGAAGCGTCTGTTCCCTAACTTCTCTTTCCAGGATGCACCTTTCAACCTGAAATACTACAAAGAAGGTCATCCCGAAACAGAAATCGCATACATGGGCTGCCGCACACGTGTTATGGCAAATGTCCATGACCCTGAAAAAGAAATCACTCCGGGCAGAGGCAACCTGAGCTTCACCAGCATCAATCTGCCCAGAATCGCCATTATGGCAAACAAGAACATTGATTGGTTCTTCAACGAACTGGATCGCAAAATGGATCTGGTTGTGGAACAGCTGCTGGAACGTTTCGAAATCCAGGCAAAGAAAAAAGTGCACAACTATCCTTTCCTCATGGGCGAAGGTATCTGGATTGACAGCGATAAACTGGGCTGCAATGACGAAGTACGGGAAGTGCTGAAAAATGGTACTCTTTCCGTTGGTTTCATCGGTCTGGCAGAAGCACTGAAAGCCCTCATTGGTGTACACCACGGCGAAAGCGAAGTGGCACAGAACCTGGGTCTGGACATCATCAGCCACATGCGCAACCGTCTGGACGCACTGTCTCAGGAAACAAAACTGAACTTCACCCTGCTGGCAACACCTGCGGAAGGTCTGTCCGGCAGATTTGTAGAAATCGACCGGAAACGTTTCGGTTCCATCGAAGGCGTTACCGATCGGGAATACTATACAAACAGCTTCCACATTCCTGTATACTACCCCATCAGCGCTTATAAGAAAATCCAGTTGGAAGCACCTTATCACGCACTGACAAATGCAGGTCATATCACTTATGTGGAACTGGATGGTGATCCGTCCACAAACCTGGATGCTTTCGAAAAGATTATCCGTTACATGAAAGCCCAGGGCATTGGTTACGGCTCCATCAACCATCCCGTTGACCGCGACCCTATCTGCGGCTACAACGGCATCATCGGCGACACTTGCCCGAAATGCGGCAGAAAAGAAGATGAAGGCGAAGTAGGCTTCCAGAGAATCCGCCGTATCACCGGTTATCTGGTAGGTACACTGGATCGTTTCAATAACGCAAAACGTGCGGAAGTACGGGACAGAGTGAAACACTCCGTTGTGACTGAAGTAAAACTGACACCAAAGGAAGATTAATATGAGAATCAAAATCAGCGGCGTTGTCAACGATTCCATCGTTGACGGCGCAGGCTTTCGCTTAACGGTATTTACACAAGGCTGCCATCACAACTGTCCGGGCTGTCATAACCCTCAGACCCATGACCCCGAAGGCGGTTTCTGGTCTGATACAGAAGATATTCTGAACGTAGCGGCGGAAAATCCTCTGCTGGACGGCATTACCCTTTCCGGCGGTGATCCTATGGAACAGCCTGCTCCCTGCACTGCTCTTGCAGAAGGCGCACATAAAATGGGGCTGAACGTCTGGACTTACACAGGCTACACATGGGAAGCCCTGCTGGAAGAAAACAATCCTGAACGAATGATGCTGCTGAAAAGCACCGATGTTCTGGTAGATGGACCTTTTCTTATGGATCAGCGTTCTTTGGAACTGCGGTTCAAGGGCAGCAAAAACCAGCGTACTATCGACGTAAAAAAATCACTGGAAACAGGCGAAATCATCCTTTGGGATAATTAAGTCAACTCACCAAAATTTATCATAGAAACAAAAAAGCACAAAATCTCTGAACTGAACCAGTAAAAACGGACAATGACAAAAAGCCCC
>ENA-OPCA01000552-OPCA01000552.1-human-gut-metagenome-genome-assembly--contig:-NODE-552-length-35617-cov-3.444519_pt1 | contig 35617 bp, 34 predicted proteins | sample MGYA00241076_ERZ501468 | MGnify/ENA primary metagenome ERZ501468 (study PRJEB25962, sample SAMEA2042633) | human gut metagenome | biome: human gut; feature: human-associated habitat; material: faeces... | reverse complement strand
CTGTAATTCTGCTGTTTTACGAACTGATGATATGAGTCGTAGCTTTCCTTATAATCATTACCGTTTACAGCAAACATCTGGTTACTCATTCCAGCGAACATAGAAGCCATATCCGGCTTATCATCCAGATAAAATATACTCTTATTAGAGTAAATTCCCGATGCCATAATATTTAGAGTCATTACACCCTTACCAGCTCTAGATCCAGCCGTTATGAAGTGTACTAAATTCTTATTTAAAGATACCCCATGAGAACCATTCTTCAATACAGTACCATCCTCAAACTTACCCAGTACCATATTATCCCATTCCGGCTTGACTCCCTGCCTCTGTAAAGCATCAAAAGCCTTATAAGCAAACAATGGCATAGCCTGAGATACCTTATGGTTAAACTCATGACCATACTCCTTAACAAAAGTACCTTCCTCGAACCTTGGCTCCAGTGTTAAAGGATCTACACCCCTACCACCAGCAAAACCATACGCTATGATATCATTCGTATAGTTCCGAGTACCTAACTTATTCTTAGGATCACAAGTTCTAAGTTTGAATACTGATACATCAAACGTACCGAGCTCCTTATTCTTGACAACATCATAATTACACATCAGCAAGCACATACTTAAGCACTCACCAACATACCCTAAGAAATCTACCAGATCTACTAAATGACTGCTAAGTGTCTCTGCTAACCTACCCTCGCACTCATTATCATTATACCATAAAACAACAGCGTCTAAAAGTCTTCTTATAGATTTTGTAAGCTCATTCCTAGAAAAAGCATCCCATGAATTGCTATCTGCGTGCTCCTTGTAAGTATGCAAGCTGGACTGTTTATCGCCATCTGGAGCTTTTCTACCGTATGCATACTCAAGCATCTTAAAAGGAAAATAAATAACTGTTCGACTGCCCCTGTACTCATTTAACATAGCCTGGGCAATATCAACCTCTGATCTAGACTGGTCTTCCTTGAATCCAAATGCATCTTTAAACAATGAATACATGAACATAGTATCGGCTTTATTATACTTAACCTTCATCTCACTACCGGATAAGGAAACCAATCCTATAGATGTAAGTAAACCAGCAGGCTTCTCTACCTCGTACCCACTTGAAAACAACCCTTTATATCTTTTTAACAACTCACTCAACACACCAGTCGTTTGTGACATTACTAAATTACGAATCTTTTCTGATGTATCTGAATCTTTTTTACTCTCTTTCTCCTGTTCTTCTACATCTTCTGTATTTTCTTCTACAGATTCTTCTTCGTCTTCTTTTTTATCTCCTATAGTACCATCAAAAGCATCCTCAGTTATTGCAAATACCCCATAATACTGATCTGCATCACTTAAAGATACTTTAGATGATTTTATTTTGTCTTTTCTAGATAAGTTTAATAAATTAATAGCTAAAGAAGTTGTATCCTGGGTGTACGCAAAGCTATCTACTACACCTCTCTCGTATAATGCATACCCTACAGCATCCTCAAGGAAACTACACATAAGGTCTTCATCTGAGCCATGACACAAAGAATCTATACTGCCTAAACCACTAATACCACTCTTAGCACACTCAGCAAGCCTCGAAGAAGCAATTGCAGGAAGTATCTCAATAACCTTAGAGTAGTCACCATTTAGTTTTGACTTCATTATATCCTCTAATGATTTCTTATCCATACTCTTATCCTTCTCTCTGTACTAAATTAAATGATTCTCTAGTAAATCCACATGCACCTAATAAGATATCTGCATATACCCCATTATCTCCTTCGCCAGCAGACTTAACAGGGAGCATATCCCTATACTTACCAGCAGGTATTCTATCTCTCAGCTGTAAGGCTGCTACTGAAAGACTGAGTTTTAAACTACTCTTATTTAATCTTATGAGAAGTTCATTCATCTTACCTGCATACCCTACTAATCCATCGTTGGATTTTACAGCATCTATAAAGCTTATCTCTTTGGAGTCTTTAGTCTTTACAAAAACACCTAACGTTCTGTACACACCAAGTAAGTTTTCCATATCTTTCACATTTACAGTCTTCACTTCCCTAAGATCTGATAAAAAGATATCTGAGTAATTATAAGACCTAATGAATACAGATCTTATGGCACTGTATACATCATCATAGATATTCTTCTTTTTTACATACAGAGCAAGATTCAACACTATCTTAATGTCTTCAAGGTTTTCAAGATCTTTCTTAACAGCACTTGTAATCATTACAAGCCTTTGTTTATCTTTATTCTCTGCTTCTATCTTCTTTAAAGCATCGCCGATTACCAAATCACAATGCTTAAACCATCGTCCAACACTACCCCTTTCACCGTCTAAAGGATAATCTTGTGGTCTTAAACTATGATTTAAATACCAGTTAGGATTTCCAACAGACCAGTATTGCAATTTAGCACTTCTTGAACTGTCCTCTGCATAACTGTATAATATTTTCTCTATGGTGTCATTGCCATACTTATTAGATATCTCACTTGGATCTAAAGTCTGGAAGTCTACATATCCATAGAATCTAAGTCTACCCCTATCGTTTACAAGGCTATTCACATAGGCTTCTAAGTTCATTGCTCCCTTGTAATTCTGAAAAACACTATCTACATAGATCTCTTCCAGACAACTCAGTTTCCTATTGGATAAAAGATTATGCAACGCACCTGTCGAGCCATTTCTACTAATATCTTCTGAAGATTTAACAACATCTAATACCCTACATACTGCATTTCCACCAACATGACGAACATATATCAGATACCCTCTAGTAATGTACAAAGCTCTAATATTATTAGGTGACCATCTAGCCGTACTTCCATTGGTAGGACTTAAGATCTTCTTAAGTTCATCGTACATATATCCCATAATACTCCTCCTATTCTGTACCTATTATTTTACCTTCCTGCACGTATGATTTCACTACGCCCTCGCTACCTAATAAACCAACACTTACACTTCCACTCTCTCTAAAAACAGTAATTGTATTACAAACCAAATCAACCGAAACACAATTCACATCACACCATACGTTAGCAACTGTGTTTACAGTTGAGATAATGTCTCTAATACTATCCTTGCTTACTAGAGAGCTGTTAGATCCGTCCATTACAACAGAGTAATCTTCTTTTAAAACAAGAGCTGTTTCTGAACCACCTCTATATGTCTTGCACAGCCTGCAAATACCCTCACTGGTATCTTCTAACCTATATGACAATAATTCATCACATTTCTTGAAGTAGAAATTTAAACCTTTTAAAATTCTGTTTAAACAAGCAGTTAACTCATTTGTACCTAAGATGTATATTTTCTCTACACATTTTCCATCTTTTAATGTTACATAGTAGTTATCAAATATACAATTATAGGTGCAGAATACGAAACCACTTTCTGTAAAGATTTCAAGTACATTCTCAGCCACATCGTTAGCGAATTTTCTATACTTCACTACCTTATTGTTAGATACTACACTACGTTTTAAGATACCCTTATCCATACGGAAAAACCATGATAACTCCTTGCTGAAGAATATCTCCAGTGTAGCAATATTATCTATATACCCTACTGTGAAATTTATAGCGTTAGGAGATACGTCCTTTAACGCTCTCAGAGACTCACCGAGCATCTCTACATTATAATCCTGATTAATTCTCATATTCCCTCCTACAGCACGATCACATTAAACTTTATATTTTATTTTACCACAAATTAAGTGAATATGAAACTCCATCTAGTAAAACTATTCTTATAATTAAAACAGGGTAGCAACAACAGTCACTACCCATTCATTATCTTTCCTACTTAATGTTTCATTAGATATTTCTTTAATACTTATCTCGTACACTAACACCTACTCCACACTATCAGTAGTTGCACTACTCTCGTCAAAACTACTCTCATCAGAACTGCTCTCACTATAACTACCCTCTTCGGAACTACTGGAAGTTACATCCGGAACAGTTACTACAGTCTTATCTACGTAAGAGTATTTTCCGTTACAAAGATCCTTAATTCCATCTGCATTTTCATCGCCACTCAACCAACAGCTTTTAGGTATGTAAGAAACAGATAAGTCTTTCACACCATCGGAATCTTCATCTGATAACACAGCTAACGTATACTCCGGAAACTCGTACCCGTAAAGTACAACCCTACTACCCTCTGCATAACTATCCTTAGTAGGGTTCTCCAGCCACATTACCGTTGGACTGCCAAAGGTATCGTTTAAATCAGTAAATATTACGTTTAGATCATCAGCATCCTCATCCTCTAAGTCAAGATTAAAATAGTTTGCTATATCTGTTAAGTTAACTACATACCAATTTAAAGATACGCAGTCTTTTATAGACTTATCCTCAGAACTGAAGTTTACTACCTTAATGCTAGAAATATACCGTTTCGTATATTCCTCTTCTACAACAGAACTACTATCTACAGCTTCCGAACTAGCACTAGCCTCTGATGAACTACTAGTAGTCCCATCTTCCTGCGTTGAGTCCTCAACTGTAGATTTCATATATGTTGGCTTTAACGTATAGGTCTGACCGCTCTTTAATACAACATCACTATTTATTAAAGAATTAAAATCCTCTGAGTTACCAAACAATCTAACCTCTACAACAGACTCTTCCATAACATCTGAACTACTACTCGTAGTTTCATTAGATTGGTCTTCTGAACTACTAGATTCATTCTCAGATGTAGGTTCTTCTGAGATAGAACTGTTTGGTTCTGGAGTTATCTCTATACCCCACAACGATTTCTTCTCTTCCTCTGAAACATCCAGATTATTACCCTTGAAGTCCGTCATCGAAATTTCCCAGTTCCACATAGGTGCACAACTACCTACTTCCTCTAAACTTAAAGGTAACTTAAAACCAAAATCTTCAGAGCGCAAGTTAGATACTTTCCTATCAGAGTATTCTAAACTATTATACTGATAATCACCATCTGCGCCAGCATATAATTCCTTATTATTTTTACCCTGACAGGAACTTAGCATAGCCACACAAGCTATGCTAAGAACTGCTACTACGACTCTCTTTTTCACTCGATCGTCACCTCTTCCTCCCCATCTACATCATCGATGTAATCATCATCCATTAAACTAAGATCTGCTCCATCCATATACACAAGATCATCTGAATACTCTCCTTCTACACATACAGGAGTAGATTCTCCGTTCCTAAACTCAATATTGTAGATCTTTCCTAAGTTGTTTAATGAATACTCCACAAAGATAAACTGGAAACCACCATCAGAGAAAATCTTAATGATCTCCGCCAGAACCTGCTTAGCTCTCGCGTGTAAACCGTTTAAACGCTCATCCAAAATCAACAGACGTCTACCCTTACGCATCTCAATCATACAGATTACATACATAAAGCTAACAATCTGCTTGATGCCGTCTCCCTCCTGCAAATCCAAATCCAGAGTGTTTCCATCTCCATTTACAAGAACAAGATTAATATGCGGTTTACTTCCAGCAAACAGTTTCTTTTTCAACTCAATACGTCTTACGCTGTTTGGAAAGATCTCTCCAAGTACCTTGTTTACCATTGAAGTAATGAATACAAGAGTCTTATCTGTATTCTCCTCGCTGATAGCTGCAAGAAGCTTCTGTGCATTTACCATTCTATTGTAAACAACCGTGCCCTCTTCTAAGCTCTTTTTAAGATTTTCTCTCTTCTTCTCTAAACGTCTCTTATTTGAAAGATCCCTCTTCAGCGACCCAATAGCCGCTGAATAGAAATCTCTATTAATACCTTCCATACCCTACCCCCTAAGCTCTCGTTACAGCAAAATGAGATAACCACGAATCTGTTTTGTCCTGCATAAAGATCATATAACCTCTTGACGTATTTACAAAGTACATAAATACCTCTGACTTAAATAAGTCATCTCTTCCAATAATAGCTTTCTCGAAGAAAGATACTACCATATTGAAAGAAATACCCGATACATCACCCTTGCGATTCAGCAATGGCAACGGCTGACTGTAAACAGAGTTTACTACTTCCATCTCATCTCCGTCGCCGATTGTTGCTACACCGTTTATATCCACATTAGACATACGTTTCAGTACATCCTTGAAGTACTGGCGGTCTACTACAATACCCTTATCTTTTTTATAATTCTTCAGATAAGATCTGTATTTGACCTTGATATTCTGGTAACGCATAAAGGCGTCTGTTGACTCTGTCTGTACGCAAAGATATTTATCTGTCTTGCATACACCCAAATCATCAAAGTTATCTACTACCTTCTTTAAAAAGCTTACAGACGAATAACTAAGAGTAATCTCCTTAAATGCATCTGGCAAGCGGTTTTTCATATAGGATGACAACTGCGATGATGTTACGAACACGTAATCCTCCGCAAAATTCAGCTTACTGTCTGTCTTACCCACAGAATCATTATTCATTAACGGGAATAAAGATTCAATGTACATTCCGAGATCCTGACTAGGAATCGTATCATCTCCTTCTGGATACTCCATCATGATTTCTGATTCAACTTTACTAAGGATCGGAACATTTTCCAGCTTAAAAGAACTTGTCTGTCTAAACCTCTCGCTTTCCCCCTCCATAGGTTCCTCGAACACATCCAGTCTAATTCTAACGCCATCATCACTAAACTCCAGATGATCTACAAAAGTCTTAGACAGAGATGAAAAGCTAGACAGAACTTTCATCAGATTACTGGCTTTTACCTGGAATTTCCAACCAATCTCAGGTACATCCTCAATCTCTCCCTCTACCGTAGTTCTAGAAAAGATATAGGCACTGTACCCTACGATCTTTATTGTATTAGGATCTACCATAAAGATTACATTCTTCAGCTTATCCTCTACTGATTTATCTGCTAAAATTGAGCTTACATACCCTAACGTATTCATAAGCTCGCTGTACTTCATCGAAATTCTCATTTTGACCTCCTAAAATTTAACACCGCCAGACAGCATATCTTTAAAACCGAAAGGATCATCTGAATTCTCAAAAGGATCTGTCATATCATCACTTTCATCGGCTGGATCCTCTACCTCGAAGTCTCCAAAATCTAAGCCATTAAGTCCGTTGCTTACATTTGAATTACCTTTTTTCTCTTCTTTTGTTTCGGCGTTGAAAGCATCCATGAAATCCTTAGCCGAAACCCCTTCCACAACATCCTCGGCATCATCCGGCTCTTCGGAATCATCAGACAGATCAAACTCAAAATCATCCGAATCATCGGACAGATCAACTTCAGAATCACTTTCATCTTCCATGGATTCATCAGACGTTTCATCGCTAAAGCCAAAATCATCTTCCTCTTCAGACTCAGCAAGATCATCATCCAAAATCACCTCAGATGAGTCTTCAACATCTTCTACAGGATCCTCGATACCCAGTAACCGCTTAGCACCATCATAATCACGGTTTTCCAAGCACTCTACTACCTTCTTCTTGAGAGCATATTCCGCTTCTACCTGCGCTTCGATACTGTTGGCTTCTTTCTGAATCTTCTCCTGCATTTCTCTCAGGTTTTCGCTTCCGAGATCCACACCGTACTTATCTTTATACTTGCTGATCTCTTTTAAGAGCTGCTCCTTCAGCATACCCTTTCTGGCTTCTCTTTTAGTTCTTTCGGTATTTAATACCTCAATTCTCTTATTCAGATTTTCTACTTCTTTTACTGATACTCCCATGTTACTCTCCTCTCTCAGCCTTCTCATAGTATTCTATAGCAAGATTTTTTGTTTCTTCATCAGCTACTGGGTTGATTCGTATCTGACTAATAATATCACCGGATGCAAGTCTACTATCAATAATCTCTGTTACAAGAGCTGTAAGCTTCTCCGAAGATTCTTTTAATTCTTTCTCTTCCTCTGACATCTCGAAATCTTCTTTTGGATAGAAAATCTCTTCAGCCTTCGGCAATCCCATTAAAATTGGATTACAGTCAGTGGAACCTACACCATTCTCTACACTGTATTCAAAATTGATGTACCAGCAGTCATCATATCTCTCTACAGCTCTGCTAGGACTACCCGTAAAGAAAAGACCTACTGATGATCCATCTTTTAAAGTAGTATACAGAATCTCATCACTCGGGATATGTATATGACCGGAAATAATCAACTGTACCCCACAGAAGTTACCGAGTCTATTCACCTCTACGCCCTTACCTGCTGAATACCAGTTACTCACACCGTCGATATAATAATCTGCGTGACCTAATACAACGTTGCTGGCTGTGTACTCATCGCCTGTAAGTACCAATGGAGCTTCCTCGTACCCATAGTTTACTAAATGAAAACGAACCTCTAAACTCTCAGATCCATCATCATCTACACCATAGAAATCTACGTACTTCGGATTCCGTATCATACCCAATCCAACAAGGCAATCGAAATCAGTAAAGTCTCCCATATCATGGTTTCCCTTGACAGAAAATACATTACCACCTGTCAAACGATTCAAGTACATAAAAAACTGTAATACAGATGTAAAGAACTGTCTATCACGTATCATCCGCTCATTTACACCAATCAAATCTCCTAAAAAGATTATGGCACATGGTTTCTTCTCAGTACAGATAGACTTAATTCTTTTCATATTGTCATAACATTCTCTAATGTATGACTTATGCTGACCCTCAAAAGATGAACTGAAATGCAGATCTCCGAATACCAGAATGTTCTTACCGGATACCCTAGCTGTATAGGACGTATAATCCTCTTCTGTGTCCATAAAATCTTTTACTGTCTTAGCCAACTTCCTCACCTACTTCCATATACGAGCCACAGTTCTTACACTTAACAAATCTGATACCACTCTCATGAGCTTTCTCTACAACCTTATCCAGATCAGCTTTTACTTTTTTCTGCTCTTTAGATACTTTACTCAGCTCATTAGCACTCTTCACATAACTGCTAAAAGCGTTAATTAGATTCTGAATGTCAGATCTTACATCCATGATTTTATCTGGTACAATATATTCTGTACCATCCACCCTGTCATACTCTAAAATACCTGCAACTAATTTCTGGATATCAGCAAACTTTTTAGTTTCTACTTTTTCTATTTCAGAAACTTCTGGCATATTTTCGATTTCTAAGATGTTACTCTGGATGCTACTAATACTTACAAGCCTGTCGCTCTTAATCTTTTCCTGCGCTGGGTATTCAATAATGCTGTTAAAATCTCGTAATATTCTACCAATATTTCGTACTAACTCCAGCTTATCGCAAATACCCTGAGCATACATTTCACGCTCACTTAAAGCACTAATTAACTCCTCAGTTACATCTCCGCAACCCTCTAATGCACTCTCTACACCTCTAAGGTCGACATCAATACCCCCAAGCTCGCTTCCCAACTTATTCTTATCACTGTTTAACAAAGCATTCGCCCTAGCGATTGACTCTGTCTTTAAAACCTCATTCAACGCATAGTAGTTCGCACTACCAACTGTCTCTACCAGCCATAACGGATCTCTACGACTCTGGAAGTTTAAACAACCATCCTCTAATACAACCAATCCTAAATACTTCTTTATTACGTCAGGCACATCAGCTATCTTAGTTAACTTATTACCCTCCTTAGTTGTAAAAAGAAGTTCATCATACTTATACATCTCGTATAAGCTCTGACCGTTGATATATTTGTCTCTTACAATTCTTACTCCGTCATCAAACTCTACGATGATTCTAAAGTAATCACAATCGTACCGGATAAATTTCTGCTGATTTCTCTTATAGGCATCCGTAAAACATACCTGTAAGGCTCTTTCTATAGTTGACTTACCGGAACTATTGTACCCCTTGAGGTTTAAGATTCCACTCTCATCGAATGATACCCTTGCGTGAGAATACACCATAAAGTTTATTAACTCTATTGAAGTAATCTTACTGTACACTCTTTTTCTCCTTTCTCACATACTCTACTAACTATACTAAGTATACCATAAATTAATAAAAGAAAAAAGGGGCTTCGAAAAGCCCCTTAAATTTTCTTACTACTCTTCATCTACATCATCGAGAGCAATTGACCCATCGTCAGCATCGTCCGACGGAACCTCTGGTTTCTTATCCAGCTTATACAGTTCCTCGTTTTCTTTTTCAATGCTCTTTCCTGGGTTCTTATACATAATCAGCAGATTACGAGTATTCTCAAGAGCCTCATCTGCAACCTGAACCAGCTGATCATATGAGTACAGATGGTTATTGATTACAGTATTGATAGCCTGTACCGGAGTCCAACCCTCTGTCTGAGCGTCCAGAATTTTCTTAATCGGCTCGCCACCCTTGATATTTCTCGGGTTTACAGATAATGCACGTGCCGAATCACGCTTGTTTGGTTCGCCCTTCTTAGGAGTGTAAGTATAATCCAGTACAAAGAAACGTCCGCCCGGATGTGTAGGCTCATCTTCCATAGCGTCCAGAGTCTTCTGCCATTTGTCCTGATACTGAGTCTCGGAGATGGAGTACCAGTATACCCGATATTTGATTCCGTTCTCATCTTTCACGATGTTCTTAGCGTCATCGTTTTCCGTCTCAAAGACTACGATCGGGAATGTGAAGTACCGTACTGTGTCTTTAACGGCACGATCGTTGAATGCATCAGTACGAATGCTCTTTACAGATGCATTATCGCTGTCATCCGGATCAAGACCCTGCGCTTTACATTTCTCATTGATCTGCAAGTTAGCCAGCTCCCACGGCTCAGCCGTTCCATCACAGAGTGGACAGCTACCATTAAAGCCAAGACTTTCGTCTTCCAGACCGTTGATGCAACGATAATTGTAGAATCTTCTACCATCAGTTACCGGATGGATCAGCGGCGTATCCATTCTAAGTCTCTCTACGCCCTTGCTGTCAACAACTACATGATTCGGTACGTAAATAAGCACTTTCTTATTTACCGGAATCTCCCATACAGGGAAGTTCACCGGATCCTCCGACTTCGGAGCTGATTTCGGTGGCTCCTGTACTCCAAGCTGTTTCTCAATACCCGTTCCTTCTACTGCTACAATCGGTTTCAGTTTTCCAAGCATGATTTTCTTTCCTTTCTTTTTTTAGTTTTGATGTTCGATGTTTACATATTCATATATTCTTCATGTTTACATATTTAATGTTCTTATATTCATATAGAAAATCCGAACATCATGCTTGTCCTCTAGTTACTTTTTACAGCCTACATACCTACCTAAGCGTTTATAAAAATCGTTTCTTATTTTTACAAGGCAGATATGTAGGCTAGATACCCACTGAGATAACATATAGGATAACATTAGAGAGATATTATTGGTGACCTTATCTCTATGCAGGTATCTAATATCTTACAAGTATGATAGTACCTATCTATATAACATCAAGGACGACATGGGGAATGTTCATTACCTTACATCATAAGTAGGTATTATATATCATACAAGTATGATACTACCCTACAAGCTGTATACCTACCGCTCTAGGATACTATAAGTATAACAAACCTTATAATACCCTACAACCTATATCAAGAATTTTCTTTTTCCTTTGTAGAAATTTCTGACTTGGTGTTACCTTTCTTTTCCTTAGCTTTCTTTTTAGGTTTCTTAAGCTTCTTCGGTCTCTGTAAAAACATTGTCAACAGTAATTTAGGCACTAACAGAATATTGTACCCTGCTATAAAACCTTTAGCACAAATATCCATGCCTCTCCGCCTACATAACCTAGTGATTACAATACTGTATACCCAGTATATGACTATCACTACCCCAGCTATTCCAAGAGCATATCTCTTATTGCTGGCAAGCAACTCAAAGAATGCACTGTAACTGTACATACGAATCTCCTATCTAAGATACCAGTTTGAGGTCAAGTCCTCATCCCCTCTAATCTGAGAAGCTAATCCATCCAGACCTAACGAATGGTTCTGAGGAAGATCATCTACCACACTTAAGATGAAGCTCTCACCATCTCTCGGGCTCGGTGTAAGAACCACCTTAGAGTAAGTCGGAGCATATGAAAAGTAAATAATATCCGTACATCTACCCTTCATAGCTTTCATGCAGTCAGGCTTGTCTAAAGAACTTAACAGCTCAGATGTGAGCTGTCTTAACTTAGACTCATTCTGGAATTTACACTTAGGGTTACCCTCATAGTAAACCTCTCCATAGTTCTCCTTCGCACCGCCGTACTTATAGATAAATCCGAGCTCCTGATACGTACCATCCTCATCACTCGTTGCCCAAGCAACTCTCAGTAACCCAGTGTCACCCTCGCTAACCATCTTACACCGGAATAATGCGTCATCAAACATATCCTGGCAGGCATCACCATATGCTCTAAACATATTCGTCAGCAGACTAAACTCCCTGCATCCCTTCGTGTAAACGATCTTCCGTTCTGTGGTAGACAGATACGTTTCTAACTGTAATGGTGTCATTGTTTTCATCTCTTGATCCTCCTTGATATTTATCTTATTGTTTATTAGAACTCAGTGTACTACTCTCCATAGAGCGACACATAAGATCTTCTCAGATATGCTGTTACAACTCCTCTATCCACATAAATGCTATCAAAACTAATACCGTCCTTAGTCTCTCCACTAATAACTCCTATTAGCATCTCCGAGTAATTAGGACTACCACCTCTGCTGTATACATCCAACAGATACCTATTTACTAATGATTCATTTTCTTTTAAGAAGTTTAAAACACTTTCCGTGCAGTAAACTATATACTCTTTCTTGTTCATCTAACTACCTCAGCTACAATTTTAATGTTACTATTCTCTCAGGCTCCTTAAACACCTGACAGAGGGTATCCCGTACATCTTCAGCCTCGAAACTCTTGCAGAAGTCATCTAGGTCTTTTAAATAATACCCTCTGCTAGACCATCTAAAATATCTACCCATTCTAGGTATCTTCCACTTATCATTGATAAGTACATCCCTGCCCTGCTCATCGTTATCTGGAACTGCTACTATCCTGCTGAACAGCGAATATACAACTTCCTTATATCTCGAAGAGCTGATACCCATCATTGCTACGCAATTCAACCCAACAGCTCTAGCTGATAAGCTATCAAAGATACCTTCTGTAATAATATAAGGTTTATTTCTTCCGGTCTTTCCTAACTGCTCCAGACCGTAAAACAAACACTCCTTACTAAACAGCCTGCTCGGTGTCGTAATATACTTTTTCTCATCCGGATACCAGCCTATTAAAGCTATTACATTACCCATCATGTCCTTTACTGGAAAAATATATCTACCTTCCAGTATGAATTTACCAGATTTACTTACAACACCTAAGTCTTCACCGTAACCTATGAGTCTCTCTAAATCAACAGTCTCACTTGGTATCCGGATAAATTCAGCTTCTAATAATATCCGCTGCATTCTTTCTAACTCGTAGCCACGCTTCTCGCATATCTCATGTATTGTATCATAATCCTTCTGGCGTACTGACCGCAAGTACCCCCAGCATAAAGAAAACCTCTTATAATAATCCTCTAAATAACTACGATCTAACAATCGACCAACCCTCTCTACTAAAAACTATACCCTCACAAGTAGCGCAACAAAGACAGCCACACTACCTATCAACAATAATAAACTAAATATTAAGTTTAATACTGTACTGCGAACTAACTGCTCTCTCGACTCCTCGAGTTCTTCCTTAGATAAACATTCTATATATTTCTTTCGTTCTTTCAGATGATCTTCTAATATGCTCAATTCTTAAACCTCCGATTTTCTAAGAGTTTACAAGAACAGACAATGTATCATTGCAGTCTTCTTTACTCTTAAACTGTCTACCTCTATTTATCGGAGACTCGCTTCCGGTAACACTACCCACACAACAAACACAATCTCTAGCTCTCGTAAACATCGTGTTCATCATATTCCTATTAATGAACGTAGGGCTGCACTCTGTTCCAAAAGGACAAATCACTACCCTACTCTGGCTACCCTGCATCTTATGAGTTGATAACGCATAAGCAAGATCAATGCATCCAACATCACTACCCTCTAAGGCTATCTCACCAACACCTACCATTCTACCCTTAGCCTGGTAAAGTACACAAACATCTCTTCCAAGCTCTACATCATATACATCTACACGGATAAAATAAATGTTGTTCTTTCTTGTACGAGAATCTTCCCTAAATGTGTCACCTCTATCCATTCTTTTCTTTATCAGATCTTTCATTGTATCAGCATCTACGTTCTCATAAATACCTTCTCCTGGTGTGCACTGGTCATCGCTAAAATCTATAATATTCATCATGTCGGATCTCGCTACACCAACAAGCTTACCAACCTCACCATTCACAATTCCAAAAGTTACTACACTCTGATAAACACCTTTCTCAACCTCTACATATCTATTCATTGAATAGTTATTCAGTCTTAAATGTATTACCCTGTCATTCGTATAGAACTCTCTGTCTCCGTTTACGAATAACTTCGTATCATTCTTTCTCAACAACTGCTGTAACGGTTTGTTCAGCCTTGGAGCAGAAAAGATAATCTCTTCTTTCTGATACCCTGTTATAACCTGTATATCGTCTTCTTCATACTTAGTGCCGTTCATAGTACCATTCATGAACTTAGACCACGCCTTAGTTACTTCCATAGGTATTACAGCATCGGCACATTCTACTTTCATAAAATCCTTGTCGTTGTATGACAGCTCTTTTACTACTCCATCCGATAAGCAGTTTACCAATGTCGTATTGTAATTAATGTCACTACCCTCAGCTGCTCTCTTACTTACACCCAGCTCAACACAAGGTAATAACTTCATTAATAATGCAAAAGGGTTACCCTTACCAATAGGTGGTAACTGCTTAATATCTCCAAGGAAATAAATGATATCGTTCTCAGCAAGGTTTCTACAGATCTCATACAACAAACCCATATTACACATAGCCATCTCATCCATAATGTAGATCTTAATCTTCTCATTAGGATTATTCTTAGCTTTCATATATACAGGTGCAAGGTAAGAACTGCCTCCAATACCTACCCCGAACTGGCTATTAATAGTTCTCACGGTGCTCTTAACTACCTCAGCTAACCTCCTGCAAGCCTTTCCTGTTGGTGTGCAATAGATAATCTGATATTTCTTATCAAAATCCTTAAGTCTCTTTAAAGCTGCTGTCATACAATCACTTGTAGTAGTCTTACCACTTCCAGCACAACCGCTTAAAACAGCTGCTCGATACTTAGTTAAATGAACCCCATCTTTCTGAAGTTTCTCTAACTTAAAACCAGCTTCCTTTTCGAAGTCTACTATTACACTGTCTATCACATCATCCTCAAGACCTGTTAACTGATTACCCTTGTCTACTAAGACCTTGTAAATTAAGTACTCCTTCTCAAGATCACTCTCTAAGGTTACATCGTTATCTACAGTGTCTACCATACCCCTATCTATAAGATTGTTTAATCTGTCCTCGGAATACCACTTCATTCCTTCCCAGTCCTTTACAGAACTGTCAGACAAAAGTATTCCATCTCCAAACATTACCCTAAGAACTTCTACTATATCCAGCTTAGCTGGGAACTTATAAGAGTTTAAATACTTCTCTACAAGTTTTCCACATCCCTTATTTAAAGATGCCAATACTTTCTTTCCTACCAATGAATCTTTGTCACTTGCGTTATGCAGATTCTCAAGGAATAACAAGTCTTTTCTAGCATTTAAATTCTGTTCAGCCAAAAAGCTACCATTATACATTCTACTGTAGCTTAAGTAAATCACATCGCAGTCCTTAATACTCAACCCTGGTCCTATCATACCCAGTACATAAGGGTATCTGATAAGCATGTAGAACCACATATCAGGACTTACAGAAAAATATCTATTACACCAATTCATATTAAATGCAAGACTCTCTAGATCTACCCCACAAGTAGCTCCTACCACACCTACTGCAAAGTACATCGGATTAGAAAGCATCTCAATACCGTCTACATCAGTAATTAACACACGACTATCTACCTGCACAGAAGATGCAATGCTCTCAACAGCTTCCTTAACAGATCTTCTAGTGTCGCTGTCTTCAAATGGACACAGATTACCAGACTCTGCTTCATCTAATAAGATTGTGGTATAATAGCCTCCTCTTAACTTAGATTCTCCTAACATCTCAGTATGTCTAGATGCTACTCTTGAAACAAATCTACCCTTAATGTCCTGAGCTATATCCTCGATGTTCATTGGATCTTTTCTAGCACCATACTGACTGTAATCCAATTCTCCATCTGACTCCTGACTCCAAAGCAACTTAATACCCTGCAACATACTGTCAGTGGTGTTCTTTCGTCTTTCTGACATTACTTCTATTTCTTCTGCAAAATCATTATAAAATGGAGATTTTTCCTTTCCGTTCATATGGTAAGTTAAATGTAAGTTAATCTTAGATACGTCAACCCTGTTTCCATCGTCCACGAATGTGGTTTTAGGTATGTCAACATCTTTTTCTTTTAACTCAACATAATCTGTTACGCCACTGTATTCAGCTATGCTGTCAAGGCTTACTGGGTATTTCGTAATACCCACTGCATCCCTTACTACCCCTACCATAAAATCTTCAAGGGCGGTTCCTTTAGCATCTGGATCTCTTTCTCCTAACTCTAATATTTTATTAGGAACAACCTTAAAACTATCTCCTACCCTGCTAAACTGCAAAGCTCCAATACCATCCCTGCTACCAGAGTTCCACTGTTTCTTTATCTTACAACCTCTCCTGAAAGAGGGTCCAAATACCTTAACATCTTTCCCTACCCATTTCATAGAGTCAATTACGATTACCATACTACCCTTAGTAAAGTATACCCTATTCACATCAGATACATCAGATCTAAAATAATCCTCTCCTAAACATTTAAAAGCATATGCATCTATAATTGCATACACTCCACCAACAACCTCCAGACCCTCATATACCTTAGGTTGCTTGATTGCACATCGTACTCTTCCGAATACTATAACATTCTCTAAAGCATTTTTCTTACCTATCTTACTAAGTACATCTAATAAATTAGCATCAGCCATATCTACTCCACCTACTCATACCCTAACAAACAACTAGAAACTATACTATAACAAACTTTCTAAAATCGTATATCATAAAAATAAGGCAGGGCTCTCAAAACCCTGCCTATTCTTTAACGCTTAGAGGAGCTTAATCCCGTCAAATACAATCTGATCTTCGCTACCCTCTAACTGCTGATTCATAGATGTGAGAACTGAGTCTAAGCAATCAAGCTGATTAATTACGTATGCAAGAACTGTTCTAGGTCTTTCTCCGTACTCACCATGGTGCTGGGCAATAACTGAAAGCATCTTTAAGTAAAAATCTTCACCCTTCAAAGCAATGATCTGATCTTTCTTCTCTTCCAGCATTAAAATACCGATCGTGTTATGAGAAAGAACCTTTCCAGTGCCGGAAACTACACCACCATCATACTCTACAATCTTACCGATGTCATGAATCGCCGCTCCAATAAATAATTCATCCTTAGATACCCTATTGGAGATTTCATCATAGAAACTAACAGTCTGACACAGCTGAACTACCTTAGCAGTATGAGCAAGTAATCCAGATCTACAGTTATCATGATGGCTTACAGCGGCAAATTCTACCATGAATTTGTTTTTTACATCATCTGTAAACAGTAAACCCAGCACCTGCATAGCCTCTGGAGATACCCTCTTGGAAATGCTCTGGAGCATCTTATTCCAGTAAGCTTCTGCATTATACTTTGACTGGTAAAAGTCAGAAGCACTGTAAGGTACATCTACGGCATCATTGCATGTGTCAATAACAAGACCAACAACACCATTATAGACGTTTACCTTTCCGGAGATTATTACCACATGATTTGTAAAATCATAATTGTCCATGCTACTAAAACACTCGGCATTACCCCACACCTTAAAAGCCATCGTTCCAACAGCCTCTACATTTCCAGTAAGATAAAATCCTCCGTTCTTCGTTGGCTGCTTTGAATAAGCCTTCATTAATACGCATCCGGAGATATAATCTCCGTCTGCTTTCTTCAGCAATTCCTCTCTTTTTAAAATTTCTTTCATTCTTATACCCTTTCCTTCAAAGAATATTACACTATTGGATCGTTTGTAAAGTATCATAACATATATTAATACTTCATACAATATTATTGTAACAAAAATTAAAAGAGACTACAACTTATATTAGGTATTCTTTAGTTTGATTTTAACTTCTAAAATATGAATTGTTAGGTTTGATTATGTATTTTAAATATGTAAAATGTTTACTTGCATTTCTAATTGATGCAATATCTAAATCTAAAATAACTCCTAATACCCCTCTACATAATCCTTATGAGATTCTTTTTCAAGTTTTCTTAGAAGTCTGTCCCTGTTTTCTGCAAATACTGGAACTGTTGTAATATGGTTTAACCACATACTACCTATTACTATGCTTCCATATTTATCTACATCATAAACAACCTCGCTCACAGACAGGATAAATTGCTTTCTAAATACCCTACTAATTACAAGTACGTCCCTATATACCCCAATATACCAATGTTTCATTATGTAAGACATTATCCTTACATACAGAACCATAGATACTAACAATGCTAAAGCTATTATAGGATTTATTTTGCAATCTAGCAAAAAACAAATTGCATTCCAAATAAATACAAATGTACATACTACTATAGGCACATCTCTAACAATGCTATATAAATTAGACAAACTTACTATATACTCTGTTCTGTCGCTACCATCATGTTCCTCCATATAGTTCACCTATCTTCCTCTACAATATTTTACCGCAAAACAACCCCCTATACCATACTATCACCAAACCAGAACGCCAGCAACAAAAACCCTCCCTAAGCTTAAGATAATTATATTGTAACACATTTAAAACTACAAGACAATTCTATTTAATACAAAAAGAGGGAGGTTAACCTCCCTCTCATGTCTATTAAGCAAATTTTCTTTTTCTTAAAGATAGCAAAACAAATATGCAACCTAAGCCAACTAACAATACTGTTCCGCAAGAGCCAGTCTCTGGTAATTTTTGAGTAATACCTTTAATTAGACCTACATCATTATTAGCACTTTCATAAGCATAATTCGTCATGTTTTTAATATCTGGAAGAGTGATTTCAGCAATATAAGCCTTTTCGATGGTTTTATCTTTTGTTGAAAGAATACCAAAAGCATCTGAATCTACAGTATCATCATCTCCTACATCTTTATTAGAGAGTCTGTAGTCAGATACCCCTGTTACTACAACGTAGTAAGTTCCTGCTTCGAGATAATCGAAATTATATTTACCATTTCCATCTGTTTTTACTGAACTAACAACACTTCCAAATACATCATAAGCCTTATAAAGACTCTTACCATCTATCTTTAAAATAGATGACCCTGAATCGTATCCGGACTTATCGCTTCTGTATAAAGCCACATCAGCTCCAGAGAAAAGTAACTCTTGTGAACCTCTTAAGTTATCTGCATTTCTGTCTACCCACACTAAACCACTGATAGTACGTTTTACAACCTTGGCACTTACAATATTACTCGTTACTACCGCTGCTTGATTGTCTGCATATTGATAGAAATTATTTGCATAAACATCTCCTGGCTGCTGACGACCCCCGTTGCCATCTTGGATGAATGAACCAGAAGTACTTAAAGGAGATATTGTTATATAGGTGTCTATATACTCGTGACCAAAAGTATACCCTATATAAGTGTATAACGCTGTTGCATCTTGAATTGAAAGATTAGACCACGTTATAGTATTATCTCCTACTGTACCAGATAAGACTCTGTAAGTAACAGTGCTTGTCCCATGCAACTTAGCATCTGCTTCACTAGCAGTTCTAGCATTGTTATCTGTAGTGTAAAAAAGTTTTACGTCGCTTGATCCGTTACTAAAGGTGTTTTTAGCATTACTAAAATCCATTACAATTTTAGTAACTGCATAACCTCCTGAGTAAGAAGTACCCCTATTATCCCTTTTGTGAGGGAGAATATCATACAGTCTCGTGTTCTCTGCTGCTGTGTCTGAAAGATTGCTATATCTTAAACGGTACTCTATATTCTGACCAGATTCTACAAGAGGGTTCATTACCTTCTTAGTTACCGCTGAAGCTGCTAACTTAATTACTGTGATAGTTGTTTCTGAGTAATTACCATTCGAAGCTAATACTTTTCTTGTATCCAAATCAGAAGTTATAGCTGTTGTTACAGTAAATGTGTCGTTGTTAGATACATCATTTTTAGTTCCTTCTTCTCCTATTGTTGTTGAAAAGGTAATAGGCTCCATTGCGCCACCTACTTTAACGTTTTCAAAGTACCAAACAACAGTAGTAGTCCCGTCACTGTTAGGGGTTACAGATTTAGGAGTGGTACTTACCCCAGTATCATTGTAAGACAAGCCTTTAGGCAAGACAACCTTTACAGTAACATTGTCAGTTAAGCTTGTTGTACTTACTTCACTATTTGAAGATGCAATACTACAGATAGGGCTGACAGTAAAGGTGGCAGTTCTCTCACCTAGGTCTAAGTCATATACAGATTTTACCTGTCCAGAAGAAGATTTATCTGCAACCTTTATTCCAACACTGGTCTTATCTCCTATTACAAGTAGAGAGTTTCCTCCTTGATACCCATTAGTATGACCTCCCACCATTGTTCCCTCTCTATAAACAGCCTTACCGTAGGGTAAGTAAGTTAAATAAGATGGTTGTGGGTATCCTGTTGTATAACTTCCTTCTGACCAAGATGTGTTTCCTAAACCATAGGAACCATTGGAATTTGGAACATTTAACCATGAGAAAGGTTCACCACTATCTTTCCAGGATCTGACATCGTTTTTAGTCATATAAACAACCCCTGCTGTAGCGGTTTTTTTGACTTTTACCATAGTACTTATGGAAATACCTGCTCCTGCATTCCAAGGATATATTTTGCTGTTTCGTACCTCATACAAAACACCTACGCAAGTATACCCTGCTGACGTCAACTCATCGATAGTCCTGAAATAAACCAAATTTTCTTCTCTTGTAGAGTTCATTTCATCATCACTAGACCAACCAGACTTGTCTGGCTTTGCTGCAAAGAGTGTGTTTACATATCCTAATGTTGATATTGGGTTAGCAAGAGACAGACCACAGTACCTTGTTGTACCTGGAAGCACCTCAAATGCTTCATCGTCAAATTTCTGAAGAATATTTGTTGCCCGAAGATAACCATCCCCAGTATAAGTCATCTGACCATTTATCTGTACCTTTGCTCCTAAATAAGTATATGAATCTCCTGCATCCCAAGTGCTACTCGTATAAGAACCAGACTCAGTGTAAAAGAAATTTCTTTTAGAATGACTACCAGCTGGATAAGTTGTTAAAGCCACAGATGACTTGTTATCGGTCATATCCACTTCAGTAGTTACCTTTGTACCAGAAGCCGAAGTCGCATTTATATTGGAGGCTGTTACTTCCAACTGCACATTTTCAATATTTTGAACTACTGTAGGGAATTGACACAGTACCTGAAAATAACCTACGGAAAAAACGCCTATGTTATCTTGTATAGATTTGTATGGAGCGCCAGACCATCTATCAGGAAAAACAAAATTAGTAGTGTCGAACTTGTACCCTGTCAATGAAACATGCCAAAGATTCTCATTAGAGGAATCTTGTGACATAGCCATATTTCCTCCGTCATAACAGGCGCCTGTGCCTCCTCCTTTATTTAAAGGAGAGTTTGTCTGCCAGATAGAATAACAGTTAAAAGATTCTCCCATGGAAGCCATATTTCTTCCTAGAGTTCCTCTCGTATTTACTCCTCCACCGACATTCATTCTATAATCCCACAAAATAGGAGTATATTTGTCATCATCGGACACATTCACGCTGTTTACAAACTCAGCCATTGAAATATCAAAAGTAATATCTCCGGATGGTAATTCGATACCCTTTATACCTTTAGCTGCTGTGTCATTCTTAATTGCAACCTCTACAGAATATCCTTGAAGCCTTCCATATTTGGTGTTTTCTTTGCTTTCAAGAGACACGTCTCCGGAATTTAGGTCATAATACCCAAGAAGATTTAATGTACCGTTTCTTGCAAGCTTAATGTTGTATTTTGGAGCTGCTGAAACTTGTATTTGATTTGTCACAGTCTTCTTATCTGAGTCCGCATTTCCATTTACCCAAATAGAGAAAGATGGATTTAAAACAAGACCATTTGTAGCTGCCTGCACCTTAATTCCTGTAGATAAAGTACCTGTGCCCGGGATAGTGTTTCCAGATTCACTGTTAGCGAGATGTCTCTTACCTGTTAATCTCTGATTTGAAACTGTTTTTGACTTATCCCATGTGGTACTGGACGTTCCATCAGAATACTCATAAGTAATCGTTAAATCTTGGCACCAGTTCATAGTATCAATATTAAACTGCGCTACAGTCGGGTCACAAGGCAGACAAAAATCTACCATTACGTCAGCCTCATCTACACCACTAACAGCAGTATCTCTTAAAGCTGTTGTATACTTTAATGTGTAGTTTACTGTATCAAAAGACCTTACGATTCCGTTACTATCACCACTATCATTGCCTGCTGCGTCATCTGAATCAAAGGGAGCTGTCCCATCGATCACTTTACTTATCTCATAAGCAGAGATGTAGCTGAGGTCTTCAGCGTCATTACTTAATAATACAGCGTCTTCTTCTTCAAAATCATCTGATTCCTTAAGATCATCTGATTCCTCAAGATCTTTTTTTGGAAAACACCTGGATGTCTTGATTTGATGAATACTCCTCCAGCGAAACAAGAACCGTACCTTCTTTTGTGACAGTACCCACATATGTGAATTCTCCTATTTCTACCTCCGCATCGCCCTCTGGTAAATACAAAGTATAATTACCATCTCTGGATACCAATCCTTGACCATAAGTATAGGGTTCATCATTACAAAATACAATAGGTGACACAAGATTCAAAGAATTTAACCCGGAAACAGTCGCCTTATATACACAAACATTTTCAGAATTCAAAATATTGCCTGAGGAAGACTGAATATTTCCTCCAAGAGCATAAAGAGCCTTGTACCCAATTCCTTCCGTAGAAACTAATCCACTCTTAACAACAAGAACACCGCAAGAAGAATCTTCTGTTGATGAGACACTTTTTGTTAAAAGAGAACCATCCCCTTTTACAGTTACTTCAGTGTTATCACCATACAACACAACTGAATGGCTGGATTTACTTGAGTACAAATTACTCTCACCTTCCAAATTCAGGTCACACTTACCTTCTAATGTTAAAGGTGCGTCTTCCGAAGAAATGTTTAAGTTTTTGACATTTACTGTAATTCCACTGGCAGAAGAGATATAAATTGTATTGACGTTAGAACTACCCTCTAGATAAATCTCAGATAAGCTAACATCTTCATAAACAGTATCTCTGTAAAACACCTTATAGCCGTCCCCTTGCTGTACAATGCTTAATGGGGACTCTGAAACATCGAAAACATTACTTGCTAACACAGGTTTTGCTTCAGGTGTTTCACTGCTTGTTTCCCCAGATGTATTTTCAGAAACGTTTTCTTGTTCTTCTGACACAAGAGACCCCTGATCTTTATATTCTTCTGCAGCCACTGCATTTGACTCATTGATATCGTTGACATCGTTTGCGGGTGTGGGAACAGGTGTAGAAGTAGGAATAATATTTACCTCTGCAGATTCTTCTAATACATTTTCATCAGAATCTGAATTGCTTTCAGCTTGTTCTTCTGAGGAAGTTTCATCTTCTTCTGAACTACTACTCTCCTCTTGCAACTCGCTGGAAGAAACTTCTAGAGGGTCTTGAATGTCAGAAGCAAATGTCTGTACACCTGAGCCAGATAACAATAAAACTGAGGACAAACAAATTGCCAAACCTCTTTTGATTATTTTATTTTTCATTTTATATGTACATCCTTACCTAGATTTTCATTCCAAATCACCTCCGAAGCAAGAACTGATATACTTAATAAATTTCAAAGATAAAAAATACTATATTAAAAACTTAAAGTTGTATTAGAATGAAAAGGAGTAAGAAAACTCTACTAAGAAGCTTTCTTACCCCAGCATTTAACTCATGTATAAATCGTAACAACCATTATTTTCTTCAGAAAATACTAAATAACCATTTAAGAAGTAATCTTTATTAACTTCCAACCTAACAGAATTTAAAATGACCCCTCTCATAATTGCAAGATTGTAAGTTGTAGAATATAAAATATTTATTATTTTTTCTTTTAAGGCAAGGTCTTTAATACCTGTTAGGTACTCCATTTGTAGACGGGTCTCACTATCTTCTGAGAAATTGAAGATGTTTAAAACAGGGGTACTATTTATTTCTATTGAGACTACCCCATTGTACTCCATTATGGTGACTATGAAGTTGTTGCCTATTATGGTTCTATTTTGCAATAAAGGTTTGCATGCTTCTTCTACAACCTCTATTTGACTTTTCAATAAGTTTAACATATAACCTCCTAATTAATTGACCACACCTTATTCCCTTGAAATAAGAAAGAAATTCTATATACTTTTAATTTAGGTTTTACTATAAAAGATATACTACTTAAATTGTGGTTCTCTATAATCTCCAACAACTTATGTGAGTGGACTAACATATTAATACGTTTAACACACAGTACCTTGCCTGTATTTAAACTTCTTACAGTAACATCTGTAAAACCCAAAGTCGCTGATTGAACTGTACAATACACAGTATTTTTGTACCTGCGTATATATTCGTATAAAAACTCTTTAGCAAAACTATGACAAACCTTACTTATTGAACCTGCATTGTCTAATATACCATAGTAGTGTATGGTTTTTACAGCACTAAAAGGTACTTTCAACAACCCCTTATCACCACTTAGATCTATAGCACCTACTAAAAAATTGCCACTGTCCATACCTACTAAAGTCACATATCTAAAGGAACACTCTGAATCACTTTGTTGAGAATTATTGACATTTATACTGACAACGTACCCTTTTGGAAACAAATACATTATTTTTCAACCCCTGTTGACTTTAAAAAGACTATACAGAACTGTATAGTCTTAATGTTGCAGACTAAATTTTCAAAACCTCTACTGTGATATTGTCTGTCTCTCCGAGAGTTATACAAGAATCAACTGACTCTCTTAGATTCTCAAAATCACCTTTCTGTAATGCATCAAAGTCTACATTATGCCATATACCGTCCGAGCATACAAGAAAAACATCCCCTTCAGTATAGCTACCCTCTATGTAGTCCAGAGCCACCTCGGGCTTTACACCTATACATCTCGTTAATTTATTTCTGTACTTCTTGTATAACTCAGGATTACTTTCTTTTGTGATGTTAAATTTTCTAATAGCTGAATGGTCTTCTGTTAGCTGGGTAATGTTACCTTCTTGAGTGATTCTATAGCACCTTGAATCTCCCACATGATATATCTTGTATTTACCATTCTGACAAAGAATAACGGTACAAGTAGTACCCATTATTTGGTTGTTAGCCTTACCCAGATTATATACTGTCGTATTTGACTGGAGTATTACATCTTGTAACCCTCTAAAATCGTCACTGGAATTGATTCTTGTTTGTATACTAGTATTGCTTCTTCTAAGAGGATATTATACAATCCTCTGGAGTGATTTGAAAACAACCAAAATAATTTCTCTTGTTGTTTTGTTGGAAACAAGCATATTTTAAAACCAATCACTGTTATCATTGATGTTACCTCCTAACCTTAAAAATAAGAAAAATAAGAATAAATTTAAGAAAATACCTATTTTAATTTTGCTGTTTCAGACCCCTAATACGGGCAAATACAAGGCTATACTACTAAATACTCCGAAGAGATCGCCTCAACAATACCATGCTCGATTTCACTAATCTCAAACCCCTCAGCCAACAACCTCTCTCGAACCTCTCCAATATTGTATCTAGAGAAACCATCCTTATCTATATCGGACAAGTAACTATGAATACGTTTCTCTAATAGTGGCTCTACAGATCTAGTATAAGAAATACCACTGTAATACTTCATAGATTTAGCTAAGGCTATAGCATCAGATTCGTCCAGACCACCTTCTATAAGGTTCTTAACACTCAAGGCAAATCTTCCCTTGAGTGTCTCTACACTAGGACTCAACATCATCCATTCCAAAAGTTTCTCATTAACAACTGTCGTACAAGAAAGTCTCTCTGCACTATCCTGACTCATCATACCCAAGAGATATTTCTTATGTATGCCTACCACATTCTCTAATTTCTCTCCTCCTATACTGCAAGATTTAAATATTCTACTATCAGTATGGGAAATCTTACTGATATCACTACAGAAATTAGGATTCAGCCTAAAATCATTAGCAAATGAACAGTTATTGAATAAAGAACAATGACTGAACTTCTCGATATTATCTAAGCTAAATCCAGACAAAGATTTACTATCATCGAATTTACAGTCGATAAACACATCATTTAAATCTGCACAACTGCTTCTAGGTAACGAAGCAATCACAACATTATCATCGAACCTGATACCCCTAAATAGACAATGTATAGAGTACTTATTATCATTACGATTAGGCAAGAAATCAACACCCATCACTCCATTTGTAGGCATCATGCAACTGTTAAATACACCTGGTATTCTCCTATCACTAGCTTTTATAGTTATCATACCGGTTCTTACTTCACTAAAGTCACATCCTACGAACAAAACTCCACCCACAACTGGATCACATGCAATAACAGTACCCTTTAAATTACCGCTAAACTTGCAATGATTGAATAAGCCTAAAAAGCCAATACCCCTAACCCTGATGAGATCACCACTGAACCTTGTGTCCATCGGAAATGTAATACTCTTAAACATACCTGTATAATCAATATCAGCTTTGAACGGTATGCTATTGCTATTTAATTTTACATACCCCTGTACATCCTCAGGATATCTTCTCTTCCAACTTGTCAATTCCATACAACTCACTCCTCCAAATAATCATTTTTGATAAACTCTATTACCTATAGGCTTATATTCTTTTCATGTTATATCTTGCTATCTTTATTTTAAATTGCCTTTTGTAACTAATGAATACCAATACATACCCTAACTGTTCCTGGTTCTTTGGTACTTGCAATATAAGTTGACGTAACTTCAGATTTACCCAATACTTTTGATGCTGTGAATAAGATACACTCTATATTATGACCTGTAAGATTCTGTAATTTTTCAACTAAAGAATTTATATCACACAAGTACCTAGAAGTGTTAATATTAATTATCTTGCTACCACGAACTAGACATAAATCATCACCCTGAGATATTAACTTTACAGACCCTGCAATAGTTGTTAAATTAAACTCTCTTAAAATACTACCAAGAACAGCCTTCAGATAGTTGCTTAAGTCTTGTCTTATATAGTTTATAACAACCTGTTGCTTTGTTATTCTAGCAGATACCCTGTTTTCGAGGGAATCCCAAATAAACATTTGTTTGTAAAAAGAACAATACAATTTACTCTGTTTTTCTATATAACTATATAAGTTTGACCTATCTACTTGAACACAATTACTTTTTATGAAGTTTGTATCTTCAACCTTACTACCAAACAAAATATATCTTGAATTTTCAGACCGATATCTAGTTGAAACAGGAAGTTTCTCACACTCTTCCATTGTACAACAAGCATAGCAATCATTACCTATAAATCTCAGAAAATATATTGTACCGTCTTTCAATACGTTCATGAACCTTGAATTTTCACTTTCTACAATGATGTCTACTAAAACTTTAGAATTAGTTAGTATTTCTTTAGCTTTTTCATTTATTTTCATCATCTTAACTCCCCCCTTTTTACTTACCCTTTTAGAAATCTTTTTGCTGATTCAAGTATTTTATCATTGTACTTTGATATACTCTCTTCACTTATAGTAGGGATGGTATAAGTTTTTGGTTTACCGTTACTGTCATATACCCTTAATATGTGTTCTGTTTCTTTACAAGTAAATCTACAGATTTCTTTGTTAGCATCATTATCATATATTATGCTGAAATAATCTTGAGTGTCCCAATAAGAAATGTTACACCAAGGAATAGTTTTACCTAATATATCTTTTACTAACTTATAAGCTTTTAACTCCAATTCAGTAGTAACTATACCCACTCTTTGACCGTCATAAGACATTCTAATGTAATTCAAGAAAAAGCTACACTAATATCTTCCTCAGTAAGATTTATATCACTGAAACGGTAAATCTTAGTATGTTTTATCATATTATCCCGTTCTCCTGGAATAAATTCCCAACCAGTATTACCATACCATTTCTCGATAAAATAGTTGTCCTTTAACCCATGTCTACGCAACTCTTTCCTAGTTATTGTCCTGTTTGTAATCTCTACCGCCACAAAAACACCTCCACAACTAAAACTATACCCTAATGCTACTAACAGCTTCCTAACACTACCTAACTGTTTCTCGCTCAGTATTCCAGCCGATTCAATTACCCTTCGATTTCTATATACACTACCAATAATCTTATAATCACTCTTAATAAGTAATGCGCTAGTATTATCACCAAAGTCTATAAGATTAATACTACCCCTACTTAAATAATCTTACTACAGATTAAGATTCTGTACTACAGCTTTTAAAGCATCAATAAAAATACCCTTAACCTCAGCCTTTGCTACTATGTTTAATGCGTTCTCGCGACTCATAGCAACCCTGTACGGACGGTTAGAAGTAACTGCATCATAAATGTCTGCTACCATCAAAATCTGATACACTTCCTCTACACCAGTACAAAGATGTACATTACTAAAATCCGGTACTCTATCTTTTCCATGATGTAGCATTACGATCTGAGCAATTCTCTCTGAATACCCCAACTCTCGTAATTTCAAATACCCATAATATGCGTGCATATCTACTACACATCTCTCAGTTGGTGATAAAGGTCTTGCTGCATCCAAAACATACTCTGGAATATAATATTTACCTATATCATGTAACTCTGCTGCTACCAAAAGGTCAAAAGCCAACTCCTGATCTATAACAACACCCTCTGTGTTATGCAGATAATTTAATATTTTCTTTACTATTTTCTGTACGTTTAAGCCATGCTGAATGACTTCTTTGCTCATTAATCCATTCTCCATCGTACTATACCTCCTAATGACTACTACAATTTTACACAAACAAACTAAAATTCTCTATAACACATTTTAAATAAATCATACCATATATTATTCTATTTCGGGTGGGACTCTACTACCGAACATTAACACAACACACATAATATTAATTTTTTTCTTCATACTTATCTCCTTTCTTCTTTGCTATCCGTATAAAACATTAGACATGATATAGACAATATCTATACCACGTCCACAGATGTACTACAATCTATCTCAGATAAACAATCAAATATCTAAATTTGGCACAAACACACACCATAAAACAGACACTACAAAATATACCACCGCCAAACGCCCAAAATACCGCCTATATCGGATTTTACCAGAAAAGCCACCCAACTATACACCCCAGCAGAAAAACCCCGTAAAACGGCAAATACAGAGCGTGACAGCAAAACAGGCGTAAAGCTACCCCCATAACCATACGCCCGTTCAACCACAACAGATAGACTAAATAATACTTAAGGTATACAACCTATCATTCTCCAGTAATGTATCCTTATCGTAATACCCTACTACCCCTTCCATTCCTACAATATCCAAAAATGCATCTACCTGAGTACCACTAATCTTCCCAATCTTAAGCAACTCTCCATTATCATGAAAGTATAAACTAATGTCCTTATCCGGAGAGATAGATTTTACCATATTCGATAATACTTTCCACTTATGATTCTTTAACGAGAATCCATCCTTAAACATAATACATGGATACTCTAAGCTAGAATACGTAAACTCAGATACATTCTCTGTAATACCCTGTATCTCTTCTACATTATCTTCTTCAGCTTCTTCACCATAAAAACCAAAATCTTCTTCAGCCATGCTATTACCTCCTACATATTAGCTCTCTGTAAATACAACTGTAATAACTTTGGAAAAGCCTTGACAGCCATATATAATCCTGTACCATAGAACTCACCATCTTTTACAGCAATTACCTCAGCATCACCTGGATTATCTGTAATAATCTTATGTGATAATCTAAGAAGCACAGGATCATTCTCATCATATCTAAAATAGATCTTCTTTCCTGAACCATCCCTTGTTGAATGTACTCCAATGGTGTTTATACGCATCAAAGTCACTTCTTTAGGAGAGATATCGTGAGCTGTCATCTGTTTAATCTCAGACTCATCAATATTGTTTATAGTGGCTTCCTTATGCTCTGGCTTCTTTATATTGGCTCTCTCGAAATCCTCATATACCCCGAATGCCTTACAGAACTCACCAAGATTAGCAATCATATCATCCTTATCTACATGACAATTACTATCTACTACCCCTTCTACTTTCACACCTCCCTCAAAGATGTCTTCCATGATCTCATAGGTTAATGCGTTTACAGCAGGGTTTAATACCTTGTCATGGTTCTCTGGATTTTTTACATAGGCAATAATACGATCTCTCTTGTAATCGTTAATTGTATCTACTTCCCACTGATACAACATATCAGTATCGCCATTCCACCAGTCTAACCCAGTAGTACCCCAGTTATTGATCATGATCTCCTGAACCTGAATCGGTATCTCCGTTTTCTTAGCCTCATACCAGTTATGACCAAAACCAGCACCAATAAACAACGGACACCATCCCTCATTAGGGATCATCATACACTCACGCAGGATCTTGAGTACCTTACAAGGGTCTAATGACTTATGAACCTCAAGGAAACATTCATCATGAACGAACGCTGAAATATAAATCTTTCCAACAAGACCATGTTTCCGAATCGCATGGAAAAGTCTTACCATAGCAAACTTATAAATGTCAGCCGCAGTACCCTGTATTCTAGCATTACAGCTCTGACGCTCAATACGGTCAATAGGGGTTTTTCTAGGGTCATAATAACGTCTCCGACCATAAAAAGTCTCTGAGTAATGGTGTTCTGTACCCTGGCGTTTAGAAATATCAATAAATGATTTTAACTCTTCCATACCCTTAAAGTAAAGTTCCTTCTGCTTATGCGCCCACAGAGCATTCTCTCTACTACCTTCTCTACCTAAGTTGATTGCAAGATTCCAGTCACCCAGTCCGTACAGAATACCAAAGTTGACACCCTTAGACATCTTACGTAACTTCTTAGATACCAACTCGTAAGGTACTCCGAACATATCTGAAGCCTTTGCAGTATGGTAATCCGTATCTGGATCCTTCAACTTCTCAATCATATCCTTACAACCAGCCATACTAACCATGATTCGTGCTTCTACAGAACTATAGTCTGCATCCAAAGCATAATATCCTGTTCTAGGAATGATATATTTCTTTACAGTGTCATTGTATGACTGATAGTTAGGATTTTTAACTGATACCCTACCAGTTTCAAGGAACTGCTGTACCTCTGAAAACATCAAACCATCCTCTGTAGCGAACTTATCAATATTCTTTGTAAAGTTACTCTCCAACTGTTGTGCTGTTTTCCAGTCATTTAAGTGCTGCGCAAATGGGTACTTAGGACTGCCATCTGGATTCTTCTCAGCACACCAAGCCTTTCTAGCATTCTTACCACAGCTAGGAGCTCCAGTATCTGTAAGTTCGATTACTGGGTACTTAAGAGTATCAAATACAATATTCTTAAGATCTGGTGCACTGTTAGGATTGAAATCTCTTCCAGCAATCTTAACCATCTCAGCGTACTCGCGTTCCTTATCCTCTTTGATCTTTGCTACCAGAGCATCTATCTTTGAAATATCTACACAGTGTCCATAGTATTCCTGATAAGCAATTACGATGGAAAAAGCCACCTCAATCTGATAAATCTTCTTAGCACCATACTTCTCCAGTAACTTATTATCCATAGCCCACTGCCACAGCTCCAGCAGGTTATCAGTATCTGGGCAAGCATAATACTTTACAGACTCTTCTTCCAAATCCCAGAATTTGACGTTGTTGCTTCCAAACTTACCCTTAACGAAGTCTGACAGCTCGAAGCTATCTCTATTTAAGAAATCATGTGTCAACGGTTTCAAACCTAAGCTCATGCTACGGTTGTCGTTCCACAAAGTCACCTTAAACAGTATCAGAGTATCCTGCGTAATATTACAGCAGATACCATAGTTATGCATGACCTTCCAATCGTATGAACCATTATGACAAAGAAGTTCTTTTTTCTCCAGAATCGGTTTAAAATACTTCTCTATGATGTAGTGTTCAGTTCCCTCTGTACAGATGTTCTGAACCTTTTTATGCGCAATCGGAAAGTACCACGCTACCCCAGGTGTAATACTAAAAACCATTCCAACCAACCGATCACCATTACCAGTTCTACTGGTAACATTGACATTCAGACCGGTGGTCTCGGTATCGAATGCAACAATGCCATCATGTTTCCATATCTTCTGACAGATTGCTCTTACATCGTTGATATTCTTTACAATATAATATTTTCTTTCTTTTAACCATAGATAATTCTTATCAGGGTTCTTTTCAATGATGTCTGACAAAGAAAAAATTGTATCGTCATCTGCGAATGACCATGAATCATCCTCAACAACAGGCTTAATGAACTCCGATAAATCAAGTTTGTATTTTTTCAGAAGTTTGGGCTTAAATAATTTCTCACTAAATGTTCCATCCTCTTCCAACTCAAGCTCGGTTCCATCTTCGTTTGAATACTGCATACTAAGCACTGTCTTCATGTCTAAAAGCATATACCCGCTATCGAAAACATACCTAATACTTCTATTCAACATTGCACTACCATCATAGATCTCATCTTCATCCGATCGATGATCCCTATTACACGTAGCTTTCATACCCCTAATTATACTTCCTAACCGTTCAAAAGGAGCTGGATTTAACTCACTCTTGTATTTTACTCCGCCTACCTCTTCAAATCCACACTCTACCTGAACGTTTCCAGATCCGATACTAACATAGATATCATCCCATTTAGGATAGTCTCTATCCTCTCCAATAGTAATCCCGGCATCCATAAACAGTCTTGCCTTAGAATCATGAGGGGTAATCTTAAAAACAACATTATCATCGAAATCATAACCTCTAAGCCTGTATAAATAACCAGCATATTTATAAGTTCCTATAAGCATCTTTATTGCCTCCTACTACTGTCTCTTTGGAAAACATGCTAATTTCTTGCTGTTTAAAATCTTAAACTCCACAAGAAAGTTCCGACCAAAAATATTTAAATCATAATTCTGTAATATCTCGTTTGCAAATGATAAAATCATGTTGGAACCTCTCTCATATACAACAACATTAATCCTGCTATTTCTAGCAAGTATTGCTCCAACCAATTCATTCTCTATAATCTCTCGTAAGGAATCCAACCCGATAACCAGCACTCCGGATAAAGAACAATATACCCTATCACCCTCAAACTCCATACTATAATGTTCATCACTGTAAATAACATCTATCACTCTATTTACCAGTTTCTTAATATTTAAGCGATAAAAGTATCTAGATACGCTCTTCCCACTAATCGAGTACAATAAAGTACCATTTACTGTACCCCTGTACTCCACTATCTTATCCAAACTTGCCTTATACCTATCAGAAGAAAAGCTCTTATAAATACATTCCTTCCGTACATTATCCATTCTAAGCATATCATCTGCATATGTATCACACAGATATCTAACACACCTCAATACAACTTTCGTATGATAAGTCTGAAAAATATGCTTATAATTTAACTTTCTCGCTTCCCTCTTCTGTTGTATCATTAACTTATAATCTGTTAAAAAATAAGGTATTAACTCAGACAGACATTCCTTTTCAACAGCCTCAGATATTTCTTTTACAGGCTGCTTACTACCCTCCGCATACGTTCTTGCTACTACCTTATCACTCTCTACAACTGTATTTTCGCTGGAAACATTTTCTCTCGTTTTTCGCTTGTCTATAGTTTTTACTATCTTTATAGCATAGTTATGTAAGTCTCCAGCATCTTTGTTATAATGTGTCAGTATATGATAATATGCTTTATCCAGTATATCAGATACATCGCTTTTCTTATATACAGACATAGCATATCTCTCTAACCCAAATACTTCCTCATAAATTTCTACTGCAAGTTCTGGATCACACTCATTCACATATGCAAAATACCGCATTATCTCACAACTCCCCTAATATTTTCTCTAACGTACCCTCGCTACTATCTTCACACAAATCTACTACTAACTCCTGCAACTCCATATCTTCATCTAATATGAGCTTAAGACGTTTTGTAGATTGTTTGTCATTCTTTAATGAGTTCTTTAACAGTCTTATTACATCTATACCCTTACTTCTCAGATAAACTTTATTTATATTTACCAACCTTTTTATGTTTTCTGAGAACGTTTCTCTGTTCTCAAAATCATCATAAGGTCTCTCCTTTATTTTTAATTTTGCATCTGAATATTCGCCATACCCTGCTTTCTTATCTTCATCTTCGCCCTCAGATACCAAAAATAAAGTTGTCGCATAGGATGCTTTTCTATCTATATCTTCATTCTTAGCACAAGCATACTCATATGCAGGTAAACTAAAGTACTTAATAGATTCATCTGATACAGATAAAGAGCCACTCAGAGCTGCGTTGATAATCTCAATCGTATGAGAATACTGGACTCTGCTATTTGTTTGTCCAAGTATCTCGGCTTCCGATCGAGAATACATCTCTGAGAAAAGCTCCCATATCTTACCAAACTGAACTTTTGGTTGGTAATCAAAATATCTCATCGAACCTGAACCTCCCATTGATATACCTCTATTTTACCACCACTCACGACATAAAAAAACAGGCATCGACAAAATATTTCATTTTATCAAGCCTGCTTTTTCTAACAATCTTATAGCCTCAACCAAACCGTTATTCCCTACATAAACCTCTACTCCGTTTACCTTTATATACATTGGACTGGACACCTCTATCTCATTTACATCTACCCAATCCTTATTTACCTTTAAAAGTACCCTAGCACCACTTCTCTTAATAGTGCTGTCTCCACATACCGATATTATCTCATCTACCTTTTCCTGAGTCTTGCTATCTAATGTATTTACGCATATCAGATTGCTTCCATATACCCATATCAACATGGATACTATAACAACACCAAGAATTCCATACATCTTAAGCTTGAACTTATAAATGCATACACCAACTACTATAACTATCAGCAGAAGAAACACCACTAATAAACATACCCTCAAAACTCCACTTCCTCTACATCTGAGAATAAATTGCTAAATGCTGCTACCCTTTTAGAAGCCTTTCCTGGTTTATGTTCTTTCGATACTTTCTTTTTCTTAGGCTTATCTTCAGCATCTTCCAGTTTCTTGCGAGATTTCTTTACAATTTCTTTTAAATTACCAATCTCCGATAATTTTACTTCTAAGAAGTTATCGTACACGTCT
>ENA-OPCA01000543-OPCA01000543.1-human-gut-metagenome-genome-assembly--contig:-NODE-543-length-35862-cov-3.190884_pt1 | contig 35862 bp, 38 predicted proteins | sample MGYA00241076_ERZ501468 | MGnify/ENA primary metagenome ERZ501468 (study PRJEB25962, sample SAMEA2042633) | human gut metagenome | biome: human gut; feature: human-associated habitat; material: faeces... | reverse complement strand
GAGGAACCACTTCTTCATAGGTGCCATGCCGCTGTTGATGAGCAGCAGGCTGGGGTCGTTCTTCGGGACGAGCGGGAAGCTGTCCAGACGCAGGTGGCCCTTGCCCTCAAAGAAGGTAAGGTACTTGTCACGCAGTTCATTCAAACCGGTCCATTGCATAGTTTTAATCTCTCCTCGTGTATCGGCGTCCTCCTCCGGACGCAGTTTTTATGGCAGTCGGGCAAAAAACAAAAAACAGCCCTCATCCCGAAAAGGGACGAAGGCTGTCTGAAAAGCTCCGTGGTACCACCCAAATTGCAGAAATGCCGCCGGGGCGCTCCTGCCGCTTTGTGCGCTGTAACGCTGCGCAGCGTCCGGTTTGTTTCGCCGGAAGCTCCGGGGTGGCGTAAAAAATGCTCTGCCGGAACACCTTTCAGCCAAGGGCGTTCTCTCTGGGCGGCGGCACACATCCTTCTGGCCCCATCCTTGCCATTTGCCATAATTACCATTCACGCGCAAAGGGCATACTGCTCCTTTGCGTTCATTTCAGATTATAGCATAGTCAGGCCATTTGTCAACGGGTTTTCCTAAATTTTTTTTGAAGAAGTTTTCCTATTTTAGAAAAAACCGTTGATTTTCCGCCAAAAAATGGATTTTTTAAAAAAGATGCCCTGTTTTTACAGGACACCTTCCACTTCACCGGCAATGACATTTCCTTCCGCGTCCAAAGCACGCAAATGATAAGGATAGGCGCTTCCATCCAAAATGATACCTCTGATATTGCTGCCATAGAAAATACCATCTTCTCTGACAGGCAGTTTTCCTTCCATTAGGAAATTTTCCTCTTCGTCCACCAGCTGGAAAGAAATTTCTTTTGCTCCAGGTTCTCTGCAAATACCAAAGAGAAAATCCCTGTTCCAGTAATATCTTGCCAGAATAATCTGTTCATATTCCTCCAGATAGGCACGGGTAAAGTATTCTGCGCCGACTCTTCTCCAGAAAATACCCTTTGTCCGCTGCATCGTACAAAAATAAAGATTTTCTCCTTCTCTGCCCAATATGGCTTTTTTACCGTCACCACAGTCCACTTCTGTCAAAATTTCATCCACAGGTCCCACATTGTCCATTCTCTGACTTACGGAAAAAACAGCTTTTGGTGACCACTGCAAATAGTTGAGCCACATATAACTTTCAAGACAAACTATAATCAAAAGAAGGTAAATGATGATCTGTTTTTTTCGTTTCATGCTTCTCCCTCCTTCTGAGGCAGGGGAATTTCCATGGTAAAACTGTGTTCCCCATTTTCGTAAATGATGTTGCACCACTTGGAATCTGCCGGAAAATCTTTCAGGTAGGTGCTAATATCCCAATACAGCCCTTGGACATGGTATGTATTTTTTGCTCCCAGCCCCACCTTTTTCACATAATCCGCTCCATTGCTGACCTCACAGCCATAAAGGGAAAAAGGAAAGAGAATTTTTTCTGTAAAGGGAAGTCCATAGGACAGATACCGTATTTCCAAAGTGCCGTCTTCATGGTACTTCAATTTTTTCACAGAAAAGACCGTGTTATCAATCTTCGCCTTCTGGTTTACATCTACCGTATACACCACATCGTCTTCTTTCTGCAAATCCATAAAAAAGGTTTCTGCCATGTCATACCCTGTCGTCAAAGTATCGCACCCTCCCATAAAAACCGTCGGCAATCCAAAAAAGATAAAAACCAGTATAAACAGCCTGCGTACCCATAGCCACACATATCCCAAAACAGGATTATGGGCTTCGTTCAGTTCTTTCCCCAGCTCCTCGCTATCCCCCATATAATCCACCGTCAGCTGTGCCGCCTGTTCCTCGTCAATGTCCTGCGAAAGCAAGTCTTCGTATAAATCCTCCATATGCTCCCGCAACTCCTGCCCAATGGCACGGCGGTCAAAGCGAAATTTCACATGGGAAGTCACCTCTCGGATATATGTATCAAATTTTTCTCTCTCCACGACTTCCCTCCTTTAAGGTCTTGCCTTTCGTTCTTTCACATCTTCATATGCCCAGCCGCCAACAGAAGAAATCTGCGGCTGATGTCCTTCCACATCATATTCCTTTCCGTCTTTGCCCAAACCCTTTCGGTATACCACTTCCCCTGCAGATGTTCTGCCTTCTACATAGCCCACATAAAACATGTCGGCTTTTTCCTGCGGAAAGACCATTTTCTCATGGAAAAAGCCATTTTCCGCAACAGGCAGTGTAATTTCTTCCACAGGCTTCAAATCCTCCACTTCATCCTCCATGGAATAAAACAGGCAGGTCACTTCCGTAACTTCCGGCAATAGAGAAAGCCCCACCAGAACACTTTCCTTTGTGAGCCTTGCATCCACATCCCCGTACATGGAGTGGCATCCTTCCACATCCACATCGTTGGACATTCGCCAGAACAACCCCAAATATGGTTCCACCGGAATCACCGAAAGACCATTGTTCCATTTTCCCACATAAATCTGACTGCCATCTCCTCTGGGATAGGTCAGAAGGATTTCTTCCGATGGTCCGTAACGCAGTCCCCGTTCTGCTCCGTGAAAGGCAGCTTCCGGTGAAAAATAAAGTCGATTACTCCTGACCCATAGACCGCCGCAAAGAATCAACACCAGCAGGAACACCACACATTGTTTGATTCGTTTCATTTTCATCACCTGCTTTTATACATCTGCACCCTTTATAAATATGGTCTCACCGGACTTTCCTTTTGCTTCCACATGCTCAACGGTGTATCCATATTCTGTCGATGCCTCTACAGGCAAAGAGGTTTCTCCATAGAAAAATCCATCTTCCCCGATTTCCATAGTCAGTTCCTTTACAAAAACAGACGCTTTTTCCACTTCGTCATAGACATACAGTTTGCACGTAACTTCTGTGGCTTCTGGCAGTTCACACAAGCCCACAATGTAGTTCTCCTCTGTCAAAAACGCCTCCACAGGTTCCTCCATTAGCAAACAATGCATATTACCATTTATCAGGTCAGTGCTTTTCCAAAATATCCCCCATTTCGGCTCTACACCAACCACAGAAAGCCCTTTTTCCCAACGTCCCACCAAAACCTGACTGCCATTTTCTTTTTCATAAGTCAGCAAAATTTCATTTGATGGACCATAACGCAGCCCCTGTTCCTCTGCCGCCATAGCTGCTTCCGGTGACAAATGCAGTCCGCTTCTCCAAAAAGCATAGCCGCCGCAAAGAATGAGAATCAGCAAAAATAGAAAAATCTGTTTTCCACGCTTCATTCTGCCATCACCCTGCCTTCTGTCAGGGAAATTTCAATGGGTTCTCCCCAGCCGTTGCCCAAATCCGCATTTGCCCGGATTTCCAGCCGGTCCGCTTCTTCCGGTACATCCCTCAGCTTGATTTGACCTTTTCCATAATAACGTCCGTCTTTATAACTTCCTTCCCCATTGTAGCACTGTGTTTCTCCCACATAAGGAAAGGCACGGATTTCAAAAGTCCAATATTCATCTCTGGAAAAAGGATTTCGCCATGTGGCATAATCCACTTCCATCCTGCCGTCCTCGTAGTACACAATTTTATCGATGTACAAGGTATAATCGTAAACCTGTTTTTCCACATCAGGAGAAATGGTATATACCACTTCACTGGCAGAAGCAGGGTATACTTCCGCAAAATACCCTTTTGCAATGCCGATACCTGTATCCAAAAGCCTAAAAGCCGTTTTTGCTGCCACCACAATGCAAAGGATGCCTAATATCAGCCAAACATACCCCAGAACAGGATGATGGGCTTTATCCAGCTCTTTTCCCAGTTCTTCGCTATCTCCCATGTAGTCCACAGTCAGTTCTGCCGCTTGTTTCTCATCAATGTCTTGAGAAAGCAGGTCTTCATACAAATCCTCCATGTGTTCCGCCAGCTCCTGCCGGATTTTCCTGCGGTCAAAGGCAAAACGCACATGGGATACCACATCATTCAAGTACCATTCCCAAGGTTCCCGCATAGCCACTCCCCCTTATGACACGCTCCACAGAACCGCAGAAGGTTTCCCACTGTTTCTTTTCCTCTGCAAGCTGTGCCTTGCCTGTCGTCGTAATACGGTAATACTTCCGTTCCTTGCCGCTTTCCGTTTTGGCGCGATAGGACTTCACTAGATTCTGGCTTTCCATGCGATGAAGCACAGGATACAGTGTACCTTCTTTAAACTGGAACACATTCTGACTTCTGGCACTGATCTCCTTGATGATTTCATAGCCATAACAGTCTTTTTCTGCCAACAAAGACAAAAGCATCAATACCGTACTACCGCCTACCAATCCCTTATCTACTGCCATAATCATTCCCTCCTTTATACTTAGATTATCTAGGTATATTATACCTTGTACATCTAGGTATCACAATGGGCATTCTGTGGAAAAAAGTGTACCTTTCTGTGTGCATTCTGCCATATACTGTGGAAAACAATGTTTTTTCTGTGGAGAAATCAACAGAATCTGTGGACAACCCTGTGGACAAAGTGCAGTAAAAAGAGGATTCTCTTTAGGGGCATCCTCATAAGAAAACAAAAAGCTGAAATTCTTATAGAATTTCAGCTTTTCTTATTTTTATAAAAGTTTTATCTGGTATGTTTTCTTAAGGGGATTCTGCTTTCGAGAATCCCCTTTGCTGTTCCCTATCCAATTTTAACTTTCACAAAATATCAATCGTCATAATCTTTTTCTGCTTTTAGAACATTGCCGTTTGTGGCATCAATTTCATATTCGTATTCCATATTGCCTACACGGAATTCGATTTCGTATTTCTGTCTGCCATCATCATAATCCAGTTCAGTTTTTTCATACCGTACATTGGAAGAAGAAACGCCAGCATGTTTCAATGCGATTTTTCTTGCTTCATCTGCGGAGATCACAGATGTGCTGCTGGGTTTGCTGTAGTTTTCCGCATCATAGTCAACTTCTACAATTTTGCCTGTTGCCGCATCGATGGTGTAATCGTATTCCCGATTGCCTTTGTAAAATTCTACTTCGTAGTATTTTCTGCCATCGTCATAATCTGTGCCCGCTTTGACAAATTTCACCTGGTTTGCTTTCAGTCCAGCATCTTTCAGAGCAATCGCCTTCGCTTCTTCCAGACCGATGTCTTTTGTTGTTTCGGGACGTGTCCAGCTATCTACATCGTAGTCAACGTCCAGAACTTTACCGTTTTTCGCATCGATTTCAAAGTCGTATTCTTTGCTGTCGGTATAGAATTCCACGTCATATACCCAACGTCCATCTTCATAATCCAGCTCTGCGCGGATGAATGTCACATCTTTTGCCAGCAGATTGCTGTAACCCAGTGCGATGTTTTTCGCGGATTCTCTGCCGATATATCCCTGTGCGATTTCTTCTTCCTCTGTTTCAAAGCTGTCTGCGTCAGTTACAGTAAAATCACCGCTGAGGGTAATGGTTTTCGTACTGTTATTCCATACTACATCTTTGTTCATGATTTCACCGATAGCACGCAGAGGCAGGTATGTGCTGCCGTTGTACAGAATCGGATATACCCGCTGACCGGTTACAGAATAAAATTCTTTTTCATCATCTTCCACTACAATGGTAAAGTCCGGGCGTTCCTGTACACGGATATCTTTTTTGCCGATATAGGGATTGTCTTTGTTAGAAGAAGTGGAATCCCTTTCGCCGCTGATGGTAATGACTTTATTCTTTTCATCCCAGTTTACATTCTTGCCCATCAATTCCCCAATGGCACGCAAAGGCAGATAAGTTGTGCCTTCATACAGGATAGGATACACCGCATCGCCGCTGGATGTTTTGAAATCCACTTCGTCCCCATCCACAACGATGGTAAAATCAGAGCGAAGCTGCGCATCTGCTGTACGAATTGTTGCCCCAAATGTTGGTACCGCCATTGCTGCCGCCATAATTGCCGCTGTCACAATCGCAAAACGTTTCTTCATAAATAAGACCCCCTTTTCCAAACTCATCTCCTAGTTTTTTGATATAATTTATTTGACATCATTATATCATACTGTGGAATTGATTTCCAGTCACTTATATATTTTGAAATACAACTTCAACATATTTGTAATCTGGTTGTAATATAACAAAAAAAGACAAGCATTTCTGCTTGTCTTTTCAGTGGGCGGAGAAGGATTCGAACCTTCGAAGCTATCGCAACAGATTTACAGTCTGCCCCCTTTGGCCACTCGGGAATCCACCCATGTAGTGTAGTTATTTTTCGTTTATAAAATACAGACCTGACATTGCCTGCAATGTCACGAGGGATTTTATGAAAAATAACGGAACGGTTTTTCTTTCGCCAGAAAGAAAAAACATACCTTGATTTACTTTTTTCTCACTTATTCCCGTTTCCAGAAATAAGAAAAAAGCCGATGATCGGACTCGAACCGATAACCTGCTGATTACAAGTCAGCTGCTCTGCCAATTGAGCCACATCGGCATGTGTTTTGCACTCGAACCGAATGCAAGAATAATATTATCATAACCTTTTCCATTCGTCAAGCACTTTTTTAAAAAAACCGGCAGAAATTTTTTCCTGCCGGCAAAGTTCTCTATCAACCGTATTTTACTGTCAGATTTACATAGGAAATATGTTCCCGCATAGCGGAATATGCCGTCTGATAATCGCCGTTTTTGATGGCTTCCAGAATTTTCCCATGCAATTCGATGGTCACGTCAATCACTCTTGGATTCTGTGTCAAAGACTCCCGCATGGCAAGGCGGATGCCTTTTTCAAAAGATTCCTTCGCCGCGATCATGGTACTGATCAGCAGTTTATTATGTGTTGCCGCAGAAACCTGCATATGGAACATAGAGTCATAGTCTACAAACAGGTTCACATCATTGCGGTAAGCGATCATTTTCTCATAGCAATGGGTCAGCTGTGCAATATCCTCTGCTGTGGCACGTTTTGCCGCGTAACTTGCTGTTTCCCCTTCCAGCATATATCTAAATTCCAACAAATCATTCAGGTCGGAATTTTCCACCGTGATGCTAAAAGGCGCAATGTTGACGATATTATCGATTTCATTGACGAATGTACCTGCCTTTGAGCGGCGGATAAAGCCGAAAACTGCCAGTGCTGTATAGGCTTCCCGCAAAGTGCTTCTGCCCACCCCCAGCATCTCGCTGACAATGTTTTCATTTGGCATCATATAGCCCGCAGGGAGCTTTCCTTCTATAATCAATTCTTTTAATCTTTGGAACAGTGTCTGTGAAATATTGTGTTTTCCCAGGTCTTTTTTCAGGTATTCCGCCTGTTCCATCAAATAATCACGCCCCATGCCGCTTCCTCCTTACATTTTCTGTATTTTTATTCATTTTCTCTTTTGTACGTTCCATATTATTTTAGCACCGCTGTCAACTTCCCGCAAGTCTTTCCGCGGACTTTCCCGAAACTTTATACCATTTTCACAAGGGAAACTGCATTTTTAATTAATCTATTTCCTTGGGAAACACATATTCGTCCTGAATCTGTTCCAAAGGGATATTTTTGTCCAAAAGGAAGCAGGCTGTTTCCTCATGAATTTCCTTCAGGCGTTCATAATCCTTTGGACGCACCACCTGATATCGTTCTTCTTCGGGCAGTGTGAGCATCTCATAAACACTGCGCACAACGAAATGATTCTGGTCATTGGCATTGCGGAACTGTGTCCAGATAGGCACAAAGGAAACCTCTTTCACTTCCGCCGGATTGTCTGCCACCTGTTCCACAGTCAGATGGAGCACAATGGAAGCGTTTCTGGGAGGTGTTGTCTGGGAGGAAATAAAATTCCCCAGAGAATAAATGATGAAGCCGTCATGGACGCCATCGCCATGGTCCACCTGACGGTATTCCATCCGCTGGAGCACATGGGGATGGCTTGCCAGCACAATATCCGCGCCGGCTGCAAACATACTGTCTGCCCATTCCACGAAAATATCATTGGGCACTGTTTCGTACTCATTGCCCATATGAGGCAGTACCACAACAACGTCCGCCAATTCCTGGGCTTTTGTGATATCAGCCATAAGGGCATCGTCAATGTGGTTCACCAGATAATCTTCTGGCACAGGAATCCCATTGGTGCCGTAGGTAGCCGATACAAAGGCAAAATTGATGCCATTGACTTCTTTGGTATAAATGGTGTCCCTTGCCTCCTGAGAAGCGTAGGTGCCCACATGGTCGATATCATAGGCATCCAGCTGGGCAATGGTGCGTTTCAAGCCCGCTTCTCCCGTATCCATGCTGTGGTTATTGGCAGTGGTCAGCAGATTGAATCCCGCGTCTTTCACTGCGTCCAGAAAGCTGTCCGGCGTATTAAAGCAAGGGAAAGAAGCGTATTCTTTGTCCGGTCCCCCGAAAGTCAATTCCAGATTGCCGATAACGAAGTCATAGCCCTCGAAGTACCGCTTCACATCCTGAAAATTATGCATGAAGTCATAAGTTCCCGTTGCCGGGTCATAGGCTTCCTCGTACTGGTAATCATGAACCATGATGTCCCCCACCACCGCCATGGTGACTTCCTTCACCACAGGCTCCGCAGTGCCTGCCTCTGCCGTATATTCCGCCTTTGCCCCGCCGCAGCCGCAGAGCAGGAACGCCGCTGCCAGCAGCATCCACCGTTTTTTCATGACAAAACCCCCTTTACTTCGACAATTTGTATTACAGCCAGTATACTATATTTTTCGCTTTCTCACAGTATTTTTCCCACAAAAAAAGGAGCAGACAGGCTCCCTTTTTTTCTCCCCATCAATCTTTCATTTGTTCCTTGATGGTAGGCGTAATTTTGCCTTTTTTCACCTGATGTCTGGAGAAAAAATACGCCGCCAGACACAAGACCACAGGAATGAGCAAAAACAGGAACGCGCCCAAATCGTGCATATATGCACCCACAAAAACAGAGATGATCAGCAGCACCGCAGACAGGATAAGACCTGTCCATTTTGCATTTTTTCTGGTGGCAATGACCCCTTCCATAAACACCACCAACACAAAAAGCGTAAATGTGCAGCCCAGATCATATAAAAAACCTAACATGCCTTTTCTCCTTCTGTTTCATTGGGTTTATAGCTATCATACCACCGCATTTGATTATTTTCAACAAAAAACCTGATTTTCTTTTCATTTCTTTGTTTATTTCTTACATTTTCTTCCAGTTGTCAGGCAAACAAAAAAACTGCCGCCTTTTTATGAAAAAAGCAGCAGTTTTGTGAATTATTTTCACAACCTGTGATATTTAGAATTTTCCGCCGCCACCGCCAAAGTTATGACCGCCGCTGGAAAAGGTAGAGGAGCCGCCTCCCCAAGAATTGTTATTGTTGTCCTCATTTTTGATGATACGTTTTCTGGTGGTGTGAGTGGTCACAAAGGAATCCTGGTTCACACGGAAATTTACACCATTTTCCTTCAGATAGGCTCTGCCGTCGGTGAAGGATTTCACGTTATTATGCCCTTTGCGCATGAACACCACAGAAACCCCAGCCATAATGAGGGCAAAAATCAGGGAAATGCCCACATAAAGGACGATATTCCGGCTTTCCTGTTCTTTTTGGTATTCAGACTGGTAGGCTTCGGGGTTTGCCAGATATTTCTGATATTCCCCGCAGTAATATTCCACATCTGTCAGGAATGTGGACATGGCGTCGTAATACGCCCCGTCAGAGAGGATCGGCTGCACTTCATTCCAAATTTTATCGATGTAATAATCGGTGAAAATACGGATGCCTTCGCCGGAAGTGACCATCTGGGCATCCCGGCTGCCCATGTCGATGATGAACACAATGCCGTCTTTTTCCGCGCCATAACCAAAATCCCCGTCCAAAAAGAACTGTGCCGCGTACTCTCTGGCTTCCAGACCCTGGGTATCTGTGGTGGTCAAAAACAGCACATCCATCCCATAGGTTTCCCCAATGGCTTCTGCCCGGGAAGTCAGGTCTGCCGCTTCCTCTTGGGTATACAATCCCGCTTCATCGAACACATGGCCTTCCATACGACCAAAAGCTGTCAGGCTGCCCGTGAAACAAAGAATCAGGGTCAACAAACATACCAAACCTGTTTTTCTCATGCCATGACACCTCCAATCAGCCATACCAGCAGAAAGGCAACCACAAATACAATGACGAAGATCAGCAGGAACCATGTGACGCTGCGACCTGTATCACAAGGCAGTTCCCCGACGATTTTCCCTGTCTGTCCGTTCATGGCAAAGAGATATTTCTTGCCTTTAAAATTGCTTACCAGCATCCACACAGGCAGCAGCAAATATGCCTGATGGTCGGATTTATAGTTTGTGTTGCACTGTACGCTATGTACCACATCATACCGTCTGCCTTCTTCCGAAGCGCGATTTTCGATGCCTCTGGAAACACGATCTTTCATACGTTCAAAGAGGTCTTTTGGCTCATAAGTGTATTTTTCCGCCAGATAGCCGCTGAGGTACCGCATATCAAAGGGTTCCACCTTTGTAAAGTCAAAGGGTTCCAGCGCATCCATGAGGGCATCTTCCATATTTTCCGACGCATCCAGAGGGATATTTTCAAAGTCCATGGTCCCTGCCCGATGGATATGGAACAGATCTGTTTTGGTATAATCATAATCCCCATCGCTCCAGATCAGGTGATTTTCCCCAGTTGCGTGGTAATCGAAGTCCGCTTTGCAGTCAAAAAGCCAATAAGGCACATAAACCCCTGTGATTTTCTCCAGACGCTGTTGGGATGTAAAACCCTTCGGCAGGAGTTTTTTGCCCTTACACAGCTTCAGAAAGGCTTCCTGTGCCTGTTTTTTATCCGTTGCAAAGGGGATCATAGCGGAAGGATGATATTTTCCGCTGAACTGCTGGGGGTTTACGGTAGGATTGCCGCAGAACACGCAGAAAGTAGCCGCTGTTACGTCATCGGTCACGATTTCCGCACCGCAGTTGGGGCAGCTGTATGCCCGGAGATGTTCCTGATCCTTGCCTTCTGCCACATTTTCTTCACAGGCAAAGTCCACGTTTTCGGTTTTGCCGCTGTCACCGGAGCTGACGGTATAGCCGCTGTTTTCGGTTTTTGCGCCTCGCTGTTCCAGTTCCTCTTTGGTGTATGATGAATCACAATAATCACAAACCCATTTGCCCTGTCCGCCGTCATAGCGCAGATACGCGCCGCAGCCGGGGCAAAGATAGGTGATGCCTTCTGCCATGATGATTCCCTCCTTTTTTTCATTTGGGTATAAGAGATTTTTTCGACTTTTCTGCCGTTTTTCCTTTTTGGGAAACAAAACAAGGCGGAAATCTGTCTTTCCGCCCCGTATCTATTTTTTTGATTCTCTTTTATGCTTCTGTATCTTCAGAAACGGTGATTTCTTCGTTTTCCGCAGCCGCTTCTGCCTCTTTTTCTGCCAGTTCTGCCAGTTCTTCTTCCTCGGATTCGATATCGTCCTCAGTGATTTTGGCAATGCCTACCACGCTGACGCCTTCATCCAGATTCATCAGTTTCACGCCCTGTGAAACTCTGCCGATGGTGGAAATATCCGCTCCCCGCAGTCGGATGATAACACCTTCGGAAGTGATGAGCATGATTTCTTCATTTTCTTCCAGCATGAGAACGCCGGTGAGCAGTCCTGTTTTTTCTGTGAGCTGATGGATTTTCACACCCATGCCGCCGCGGTACTGCACCTTGAATTCATCAGGCACCGTCCGTTTGCCGAAACCTTTTTCCGTTACGTTGAGGACTTTGGCTGTGGGGCTCATTTTCACAGCGGAAACCAGATAATCCCCTTCTCTCAGGGAGATGGCTTTCACGCCGGTAGCTGTTCTGCCCATAGGGCGCACATCTTTTTCGCTGAAACGAATACCCATGCCATTTCTGGTTGCCGCAAGGATTTCATCTTCCCCTTCGGTGGTCATAACGGAAATCAAGCTATCATCTTCACGCAGGTTAATGGCAATCAAACCGCCTTTGCGGATGTTGCTGTAGCTTGCCATATCTGTTTTCTTGATGAGACCCTGTTTTGTGAGCATCACCAGATAACGGTCTTCTCTAAATTCCTTCACGGGAATCACCGCTGTGACAGATTCATCGGGAGCGATTTCCAGCAGGTTCACGATGGCCATACCCCTTGCAGTTCTGCCTGCTTCGGGCACTTCATAGCCTTTCAGACGGTACACTCTGCCATGGTCTGTGAAGAACAGGATGGTGTCGTGGGTAGAGCAAAGGAACAGGTCTTTGACGAAGTCCTCATCCCTTGTCTGCATGCCAACGATACCACGTCCGCCACGGTTCTGGCTCTTATAAGTCATGAGAGGTGTACGTTTGACATAGTTCAGGTTAGACAGTGTAAATACGCATGTTTCCTCGTCAATGAGGTCTTCCACGTCGATTTCGCCGGGGTTTGCCACCAGCTGGGTACGGCGAGGGTCTGCGTATTTATTTTTGATATCCTGCATTTCATCCCGGATCACGCCAAGGAGTTTGGCTTCGTCTGCCAGCAGGGATTTATAATAAGCGATTTTTTCCTGCAAATCTTTATATTCCGCGTCGATTTTTTCGTGTTCCAAGCCTTGCAGTCTGCGCAGCTGCATTTCCAGAATGGCCTGTGCCTGAATTTCAGACAGACCAAAGCGTTCCATCAAACGTTCCTTGGCGTTATCGTAGCTGGTACGGATGATACGGATAACTTCGTCAATATTGGAAATGGCAATCCGCAGCCCTTCCAGAATATGCGCACGTTTTTCCGCCTTATCCAGATTGAATTTTGTCCGGCGGGTCACCACTTCTTCCTGATGTTTCAGGTATTCAGACAACATCTGCTGGAGATTCAGCACCGCAGGCTTGCCGTTTACCAGAGCAATCATGATTGCGCCGAAGCTTTCCTGCAGCTGGGTATATTTATAAAGCTGATTCAGGATAACGTTCGCGTTTACGTCTTTTTTCAGCTCAATGATGATCTGAATATCATCGCCAGCGGAAGCGTCGTACAGGTCACTAATGCCGTCCACACGTTTTTCTTTTACCAGTTCAGCAATCTTTTCAATCAAACGGAGTTTATTGACCATGTAAGGGATTTCCGTTACGACGATTTTTTCTCTGCCGTTGCCCATGGGCTGGATTTCCGCTGTGGAGCGCACAAGGATTTTCCCTCTGCCTGTGCGATATGCCGCCCGGATGCCACTTTTGCCCAGAATGGTGGCACCGGTGGGGAAGTCAGGACCTTTGATATATTCCATCAGTTCTTCCACATCGGTTTCTTTGCCATTGATTTTATTATCTATCATGACGGTCAGACCGTCGATGACTTCCCCCAGATTATGAGGAGGAATATTGGTTGCCATACCAACGGCGATACCAGAGGAACCGTTCACCAGCAGGTTTGGAATCCTTGCAGGCAGAACCACAGGTTCTTTTTCTGTTTCGTCGTAGTTGGGCACAAAATCCACCGTATCTTTTTCGATGTCCGCCAGCATGGCTGCTGCCACCTTGGACATACGGGCTTCGGTGTAACGGGCTGCCGCTGCGCCGTAGCCGTCAATGGAGCCAAAGTTCCCGTGACCGTCTACCAGCATATAGCGCATGGAGAAATTCTGTGCCATACGCACCATTGCCTGATAGATGGAGCTGTCGCCGTGGGGGTGATATTTACCCATGGTATCACCAGTGATACGGGCGGACTTTTTATAGGGTTTATTAGGCTCCAGATTCATTTCGTTCATGGAGTAGAGAATTCTTCTCTGTACAGGCTTCAGACCGTCACGGACATCAGGCAGTGCTCTGGCTACGATAACGCTCATGGCGTAGTCGATGTAGCACTTTTTCATTTCCTCGTTGATGTCTATGGAAACGACCTTATCCATCTCGTTGTTTACTTCACTCATGGTTTCACCTCAATCCCTTTCATCAGAAGTCCATTTCCGCATACTGCGCGTTTTCCTCGATAAATTCCCGTCTGGGTTCCACACTGTCCCCCATGAGCATGCTGAAGATTTCATCTGCCAAAAGGGCGTCGCTGATGTCAACTTTTTTCAAAATACGGTGTTCCACTGCCATGGTGGTGTCGCGGAGCTGGTCATAGTCCATTTCCCCCAGACCTTTATACCGCTGTACGTCTTTGATGTTATCTCTGCCGATTTCTTTATACAGTTCTTCCAGCTGGGCATCGTCATAGACGTAATAATGCTTTTTGTTCTTCTCTACCCGATACAGAGGGGGCTGCGCGATATAAACCTTGCCTTCCTCGATAAGCTGGGGCATATAGCGATAGAAGAATGTCAGAAGCAGTGTACGGATATGAGCGCCGTCCACGTCGGCATCGGTCATGATAACAATTTTATGATAACGGAGTTTTTCAATATCAAAATCCTCAGAAATGCCGGTACCGAATGCGGTAATCATATTGCGGATTTCCTCACTGTTGAGGATTCTGTCCAGTCTTGCTTTTTCCACGTTCAAAATTTTACCCCGCAGAGGCAGGATGGCCTGTGTTTTGGGGTCACGGGCTTTGATAGCAGAACCGCCCGCGGAATTCCCTTCGACGATATAGATTTCGCATTCGTAAGGGTCGCGGCTGGTGCAGTCTGTGAGCTTGCCGGGCATACGGGTATTTTCCAGACCGGTTTTGCGGCGGACAAGTTCTCTTGCCTTTCTGGCAGCGTCACGGGCTCTGGAAGCCATAAGACCTTTTTCGATGATGATTTTACCCACTGCCGGGTTTTCTTCCAGGAAATAGGTCAAATATTCGCTCAAAACGGCTTCTACGGCGCCTTTTGCCTCGCTGGTGCCCAGTTTTGCCTTTGTCTGGCCTTCAAACTGGGGATCTCCCACTTTGATGCTGACAACGGCTGTCATGCCTTCCCGCACGTCATCGCCGGAAAGTTTCTTGTCGGAATCCTTGATGATGCCGATTTTTTTGCCGTAGTCGTTGATGGTCTTGGTCAGACCGGATTTGAAGCCCACCAGATGGGTACCGCCATCGGGGGTGTTGATGTTATTCACGAACGTAAAGATATTTTCTGTGTAGCCGTCGTTATGCTGGAAAGCCACTTCCACCAGCACGCCGTCCTTTTCGCCGCTGGCGTAGAAAATATTGTCATAAAGAGGCTGACGGCTTTTGTTGATATACGCAACAAATTCCTTGATGCCCCCTTCGTAGTGGAAGGAGCGTTCCTGTTCCTTGCCTTCCCGCAGGTCGATAAGGTTGATTTTCAGACCTTTTGTGAGGAAAGCAGTTTCTCTCAGTCGCTGTTTCAGGACATCATAGGTAAACACCGTTTCTTCAAAAATTTCCGGGTCGGGCAGGAAATGAACGAAGGTACCGTGTTTGTCTGTGGTGCCGATTTCATGAACAGGGCAAAGGACATTGCCTCTTTCGTATTTCTGTTCATAGATTTTGCCGTCGGTATAGACGTTGACATAGAGCCATGTGGACAGGGCGTTTACAACGGACGCACCTACACCGTGGAGACCGCCAGATACTTTGTATCCGCCGCCGCCGAATTTACCGCCTGCATGCAGTATGGTGAATACAACCTCCAAAGCGGAAATACCTTTCTGGTGGTGGATGCCTACAGGGATACCACGACCGTTATCCAATACGGAAATGGAGTTGTCGGGGTGGATGGTAACAGTGATTTCTGTACAGAAGCCTGCCAGGGCTTCGTCCACGGCATTATCCACGATTTCGTATACCAGATGGTGGAGCCCCTTTTCACTGGTGGAGCCGATATACATGCCCGGGCGCTTGCGCACCGCTTCCAGACCTTCTAAGACCTGGATTTGGCTTTCATTATATTCTGCTGACATATTTTCCTCTCCTCACATAATCTTGGCAATTTCCCAGATTTTCAGGAAAAATTGCCCCAAAAAAATCGGATGTTCCTGCATCCGGTAAATCATAGTGGTATTATATCATAAAAACATTGATTTTTCAAGGAAAACAGCCATTTTTATGTATTATTTCCAATGGCTTCTAACCTTAATTATGGATTTTGGGTAAAAAAACAGAAATTCCTTCTGACGTGGACAAACTGTCTTTTCTAACAAAAGAATTTTTGCGGAAAATTTTCCCAGATGTTTTATCACAAATCGAAACATAAAAAAATCCCTCTGCCCGTTCCCAAGAACAATGACAGAGAGATCATTTCTTGCCGATTTTTCCGTTTTTCACATAAAACAGGTTTTCCCTGCTCAAATAACTGCGGACAGCATCCTCGATGCCGGTGCAGGTGAGGAATGCCTGCAAGCCTTCAATGCTTTCCATGAGGTATTTCTGCCGCTTGCCGTCCAGTTCCGACAGAACGTCATCCAACAGCAGTACGGGACTTTCTCCCGTTTCCTCCCGAATCAGCTCGATTTCCGCCAATCTTGCGGAAAGAGCCGTTGTCCGCTGCTGTCCTTGGGAGCCGAACTGCTTCACATCTTTGCCGTTGACCAGAAAAAGGATGTCGTCTTTGTGAGGGCCTGCGTTGGTGGAGCCTGTGTAAATATCCCGATCCAAACTCCGCTCCAGCTTCTCCCGCAGACTGCCCCCCTCGCAATTTGGCTTATATTCCGTTTTAAGGCAGTCTTTGCCTCCCGTCAATATTTCATGCCTCTGGGCGGCTATTTCGTCCAGACGGGCTAAAAATTTGGCTCTGACAGCCATGATCCGCTCCCCTCGCTCAATAAGCTGTTCATCCCAGACGAAAAGGGTGTCTGCCAAAGCCGGCTTCACCTTGATTTCTTTCAGCAGATTGTTCCGCTGTTTCAGCACACGATAATACTGCTGAAGGTCATAAAAATACACGTTGCTGATCTGGCTCAGCTCCATATCCAAAAACCGCCTGCGTTCCGCCGGGCCGTCTTTGATGAGAGATAAATCCTCGGGCGAGAATATGACAGCGTAAAGGGTGCCGAACAATTCCCCCATTTTTTTCACAGGAATGCCGTTGACGGCAATGCCTTTTTTCTCGTCCCGCTTCAGATGCACGTCGATACGGTCACCCCTGTTTTTCCGCATGACTTCCAGACGGATATGACTTTCTTCCTCTCCAAAGGCAATGAGCTGCTGCTCACTTCTGCCACGGAGAGAACGCCCCAGGGCACAAAAATAAAGGGATTCCAGAAAATTGGTTTTCCCCTGTGCGTTATCGCCATAAAACAGATTCATGCCTGCCGTAGGCGCAATATGGAGGGGTTCCAGATTGCGGAACCCCTGTAAAGATACTTCTTTAATATACATAAATATGCACCTTTTTGTTATAATTATAAATTATGCATAATACCCATGCATAGGGTTTTTGCATTTATGCAATGCGGTTACCACAAAGAATTGCCTGCCGCATCCAGATATTCCGTATCCAGATTATCCCAGTAAGGTAGGAATGCCAGAAGCGCCGGGCGTTCTTCTCCCACTGGATAGGCATTCCCTGCGCCATCGGTAAGATATGCCACATCTTCCCCAGTCACATAAAAGAAATGATAATCCGTCCCTTCTATGGGAAAGACGTATTCATAAACTTGGGTATCGGGTGGACTTGGCATGCGATAGATGGAATGACCGGAAAAAATTTCTCCCTCATACCATATAAAATTCCCGTCTGCATCCTGCCGGAACATGACCAATTTGGGATAATCCTCATTTTCTGCGCTCTCATAAAAGACGCAGCGGTAAACGGTTCCGTCAACTTCCCCATCCTCTACGTGTTTCAGATCAATTTCCGCCTTCCGTCCTCTCCCCACGCGGTCAATGGTTTCGCAGATTTCCTCATCGGTGTTTCCCAAAAGAGGGCGATTCTGCCATTTTGTCCAGAAAGTACAGCCAATGACAGCGATGATAAGGAATACCGCGCATAAAATCAAAGGTTTCAGATTGTTTTTTTCCATAGGACATGCCCCTTTCCCAGAAAAATCAGTCTTCTGCCACAACCTCTACTTTCCCAATGCCTTCGACTTCCACCACATCACCGGGGCGGATTTTTTTGCCCCGTTCTGTTGCCATGACCCCATTGACATAGACAACGCCGTCTGCCAGAAATACTTTCACATCAGAGCCCTGATCGATGAGCCCTGCCAGCTTCAGCACCTGCTGGAGTTTGATATACTCTGTATGAATATAGACTTTATCCATGATTTCCACTCCTTTCCGCAAAAAATCATTCTTTCATGAAAAACTGCACAGCAGTCAATGCCGCTGCCGCCAGAAGAATCACCACCACAAGGAGCCAGGAACGGCGATTTCCAGCTTGCATCTGTTCCTGTGTCACCTCATGGGTTTTCAGATATTCTTTTCTCGACAGATAGGATGCGATGATCATCACCGCAAAACTTCCCCAAACCAGGAAAGGTCCACCTGCCCCCATCAAATGTTCCGCATTGTTGTTGGACTTGCCCCACAAAAACACCACCAATGCGGCAATCTGTAATATCCGCAGTACAATGTACATAAACGAAGCCCCTTTCCGTTTATCTGCAATCCGTTCCGAAAATTACAAAATCCACATGATGATTACCGCGATGACAATCACAGCCATCAGGATGATAGAACGTTTATTTTCCGCCATGGTCTGTTCTTTTGTCACCGCGCCGCTGTTCTGGCGCACTTTCGCACCCAGATAAGCCGCAACGATCATGACGGCAAAACTTCCCCAAACCAGAATGGGCGCACCATTGCCAACAAGATTCCGTGCATTATCATTGGCACTGCCTCACAAAAATACTACCAGTGCCAAGATCTGCACAGCACGCATGATCATATACATGTATAAACTCCTTTCAGTCTATGATCATTGCTTCTCTTTATTTGATTTTCATCACATACGCAAAGGCAGGATCAGATACTGATAAGCCTTGCCTTCCAGCGGCACGATGGTACAAGGGCTGAGAGATCCGGTAAAGCGGATTGCCACTTTTTCATCGTCGATAGCACGCAGTGCTTCAATCAAATAACGAGGATTGAAAGCAATCTGCATTTCGTCGCCGTCTGTTTCGTTAGGCACTTCTTCATAAGCGGTGCCCATATCACTTCTTGCTGTGATGACCAATACATTGGGTTTCAGTTCCAGACGCACAGGTGTTTTACGGTTATCTCTGGAAACCAAAGACGCGCGTTCCAGTGCCTGAATCAATTCATTTGTATCAATGATGATCTTTGTTTTGAAATCTTCTGTAAAGTTATTTTCATAGCTGACATATTCCCCTTCCAGCAGGCGGGAAACCATGGTTGCCATGCCCAGATCGAAGAGCACGTGTTTATCTGTAAAATACAGATGCACCTTATCTTCGTCTTCCTGAGAAAGGATTTTTGTCAGTTCTGTCAAAGTTTTGCCGGGAACCACAACGCTCTTTTCTGTAAAGTCATGTTCCAGCGGGCTTTTGCGGAAAGAAATGCGGTAGCCGTCGATGGAAACCACCTGGAGTGCATTTTCTTTCATTTCGAACAGTTCCCCAGTGAGGATCTGTTTGGTAGATTCCTGAGAAATGGAGAAAATGGTCTGACGGATGAGGTTACGCAGTTCATTCTGTCCCAAAGTATAAGCTTCTTCCTGTACCACATCAGGCAGTGCAGGGAAATCGTCGCCGCTCTGACCCATGATGGTAAAACGGGAAGTACCGCCAGTGATGGTGATGCTGTTTTTCTCATCGGTTTCCAGTGTGACAGTATCGCCGTTCAAACGACGGATAATCTCATGAAAGATTTTGGCTTCAATGGCGATTTCGCCTTTTTCCAGCACATCTGCATCAATGGGTGCAGTCTGGATACCCAGTTCCAGATTATTGGCTGTCATGGTGAAGCCTCTCTGGTCTGCTGTCAGCAGAATACATTCCAAAATGGGAAGTGTCGTTCTGGAGGAGACAGCCTTGTTCACGATATTGATGAAGTTCAGCAAGGTTTCTTTGCCGCACATGAGTTTCATTTATACACATCTCCTTTTTGTTCACAGTGCATGGATAGAATAATAGAATTTGGTTCGTAGCAGTAGCAGTAGAGGGTGTGGAAACTGTGGAAAACCCCATTTTTCTTTGAAATCATGGGAAAAACCACCGAGGGACAACCATGTGGAAAAGCCAAGGACAACTCCCCTGCTTATAAACACTTTCCACAGGGGTCTATTTTCCCCTCCATTTATCCACAGCCTGTCCCAAGGAATTTCACAGCCCCATGGGGACAGACTTATCCACAGGTCATTGCTGCTCTTTTTTACCGTTCTTTGATCTCTTTTTCCAGTTCCATGATGGTATTTTTCAGTGCTTCGTCATTTTCCATCTGCTTTTCGATTTTGGAAATGCCATGGATGACGGTGGTATGGTCTCTGCCGCCGAAGCTTTCGCCGATTTTCGGCAGGGAAATGTCTAATAATTTCCGGCACAGGTACATGGATACCTGTCTGGGAAAGGCGATGTTTTTGGGCTTTTTGTTGCCCTGAATGTCCTCTACGCTGATGTTGTAGCGTCTTGCCACAATCTCCTGAATGAGCTGTGGTGTCAGAGGCGCCTGGGCGTTTTCGCTGTAAACATCCCGCAGGGTTTTTTCTGTGAGAGCCAGTGTGATTTCCTGATTTGTCAGGGTTGCGTAAGCCACGATGCGGGTCAGCGCCCCTTCCAGTTCACGGATGTTGGATACGATATTCTTCGCGATGTAGGCCATGACTTCGTCGGGCACATGGAGGTTGTCGCGATCGGCTTTTTTCCGCAGGATGGCAATTCTTGTTTCATAGTCAGGGGGCTGAATATCTGCGATGAGGCCCCATTCGAAACGGCTGCGCAGACGGTCTTCCAGTGTCTTGATTTCCTTGGGCGGACGGTCGGAAGAAATGATGATCTGTTTGTTGGATTCATACAGCGCATTAAATGTATGGAAAAATTCTTCCTGTGTCCCTTCTTTTTTGGAAATAAACTGAATATCGTCGATGAGCAGCACGTCAATGTTCCGGTATTTGTTGCGGAATTCCTCGTTTTTGTTGTTCTGGATGGACAGGATCAGCTCGTTGGTGAAGGTTTCGCTGGTAACGTAGAGCACCTTTGCCGCCGGATTCTTATCCAATATAAAATGGGCAATGGAATGCATCAGGTGGGTTTTGCCCAGACCGGAGTTTCCGTACAAAAATAAAGGGTTGTAGGCTTTTGCGGGAGATTCCGCAACGGCAAGGGATGCCGCGTGAGCCATACGGTTGCTGTTGCCCACCACGAAAGAGCTGAATACATATTTGGGATTCAGATTCCGTGCCACATCGCCGCTTTCTTCTTTTTTCACTTCTGCTGTGGTATGGACGGGAGTTTTTTCCCCTTCGGTCAGGATGACGATGTCGTAATTGATGCCCGTCACGTTCTTCAGAGCGCTGCGAATGAGGGTCAGATGACGTTTTTCCAGAATTTCCTTGCATACGTTGTCACTGACCTGCAGCAGAAAACGGCTGCCGTCGATGCCCACAGGCACAATGGGCAGAATCCATGTTTCAAAACCGATGGATGAGGAAATTTCCTGTTCGATGAGCTTCAAAGCCGCGTTCCAAGATTGGTTGATGTCCATAAACAATCCTCCTATTACATTTCTTTTTCAAAAATCCGATGCAAAATGCTGTGGATAACCCATTGGTTTGCCCACAGTCCCCTGTTTTTTCCCTGTGTATGGACAACACATTTTGCTTTTTATACACAGCGGTGTGGAAAAACAGTCCTGATGTTTTGCACAATCCCGAAAAAATAGATATTTCGGTCTTTTGCTGCAAATCATATTTTTTTCATCCGCAGAAAATCCACAGCTCACAAAAGTTATACACAGGGTTATCAACAGCTTGTGGATAACTTTCCGAAACAAGGCGTGGAAATTGTGGAATAGCTGAAAAAAAGGACAAAAATCCTGCCGCTGTCGTCAAAGGGAGCCCCTTTTTTGCAAGTTCCGCCAATGCAGGACGGTTTTTTTCGGCAAATTTTCAGACAAAAAAACAGCTCTCTGTTTCCCTTTTGGTATTCGGTACGTCAAGACAGCTGCCTGCCGCGGAGGCACATCTCATTTTGATTCTGTCTTTCAGTATAACAAAAGTTATCCACAACCGCAATGAAAAAATGGACTGAATTGTGGAAAAGTCAGATTTTCACCAAAAAAGCAAATGGCACAACTTGTGATTTTTTTGTCAAAAAAACGGAAAATCACACAAAAACAGCAGTCCGTTTTTTGATAGTCCATATTTTTTCTGTATTTTTTATAAAATCAGAACACAGAGAAAAAATCGGGTTAATTACAATATATAGAACAAAAAGTCCCAAAGAGTTCCAAATGTACTTTTTTTTGGTATGGATTTTCGTACAATTTTTTGTGGAAAATGGAAAAAAAGCCGTAAATTCCCCTTGTAGCGGATATTTTTTTCTTGACGGGGACTTGCTTTTTCACTATAATAGTAGCAGTGCTCGTAAAAAGGGCGTTAAAACCCTGCAAGGACAAAGGAGGTGCATGTGCAATGAAAATGACATTTCAGCCCAAGAAAAGACAGAGAAGCAGAGAACACGGCTTCAGAAAAAGAATGAGAACTGCAAACGGCAGAAAAGTGCTGGCTGCAAGAAGAAGAAAAGGCAGAAAAGTACTGTCCGCATAATTTTCGATGATACCAAGAGTAAATTAAGGCCGCAGAATGTGGCCTTTTGTTCGTCATTGGAAAAAATTTTTTTAGGCAAATCGGGAAGGGAGCTGGATGACCATGCTTTTTACACAATCCCTGAAAAAGAATTTTCAGTTTCGCTATGTATATCATAAGGGCAGATCTTTTGCCAATCGCCGTCTGGTGATGTATATCATCAAAAACGGCACGGCGGAAAACCGTCTGGGCATTTCCGTCAGCAAAAAAGTCGGCAAGAGTGTTGTCCGCTCCCATGTGACCCGCCTGATCCGGGAAAGCTACCGCAGTATGGAAGCAGAGCTCAAGCGTGGCTATGACATCGTGGTCATTGCCCGTGTATCCTGCAATGAGGCTTCTTATTGGGAAGTGCGGGATTCTCTGCGTCATTTGATGAAAAAACATAATTTCTTCTGCCCGGAGGAAGCGGAAAAAAAGTGAGATGATATGTTCGTATGGTAAAAAAAGTATTTTTGTTTCTCATTCGTTTGTATCAGCTGGGGATCTCCCCTTATATCGGACCCCATTGCCGTTTTACCCCCACCTGTTCCAGATACGCCTATGAAGCCATTCAGAAGTATGGTGCCTTAAAGGGCGGCTATCTTGCGGTGCGGCGGTTATTGAAGTGCCATCCTTTTCATGAAGGCGGCTATGATCCGGTGCCTTGATTTTTTTGTTTGATTGCGCTGATGAAAAGTGCAGAAAAATTCTCATGTTTGGTGTTGTAAGGAGGCAAAAAAGTGAATGAATTGATGTTGTTGTCCACCATGCGTATGGTGCGAGAACCGGGTATTTTCGAACCCATTGCCATCGTTCTTGGCAAAATCTATAACATGCTCTTTAACGGCATTTACGGCAGTGTCAGTGCAGGTGCGCTGGGGATTGCCATCATCGTTTTTACATTAATCGTGAAACTTATCTTGTTCCCTCTGATGATGAAGCAGCAGAAGTCTTCCTTTAAGATGCAGCAGCTTCAGCCGGAGATGAACAAAATCAGAGATAAATACAAAGGCAAGACCGACACCATGTCTCAGCAGAGAATGGCGCTGGAATTGCAGGACTTCCAGAAGAAAAACGGCGTACACCTCATGGGCGGCTGCCTGCCTATGCTGATCCAGCTTCCTATCCTGTACGCACTGTACTACATCTTCCAGAACGCTTATGTTTACGTTGATGTCATCGGCAACAACTATACAGACATCGCCAACGCCATCATCCAGATTCCTGCGGCGCTGCGTATGGAAGCTTTCACACCTTTTGCACAGGACCTGGTAGATACTTATAAAAGTCTGGGCACCATTGACCTGAGCAATGTCAATGACGTTGTTATGCTGGTAGCAAATATCAAAGCAGACGACTGGAACACCATTTTGGCTACACTGGGTGACAGCGGCAATGCACTGCTGCCTCTGCTGGATACCAAAAACAATATCGAAACATTCCTGACCATTCCGCTGGTAAGTAAGTGTGGTCTGAGTTTCCCTAGCATTATTGTGCCCATTGTGGCAGGTGTGACCACATTCCTGCAGTCTAAAGTCATGACATCCCTGATGAACACCACCGCAAGCGCGGAAAACGATCAGGCAGCAGCCATGACACAGAGCATGAACAAAATGATGCTGTATTTCATGCCCATCATGATGGCATTCTTCTGTCTGCAGGTTCCTGCAGGTCTGGGCGTATACTGGACAATCAGTAACATCTTCGGTATTCTGCAGCAGATCTTCCTGCAGAAATTCTACAAAAAGAAACTGGCTGAGGGGGCGTTGTAAGAAATGGACGAAATCAGAAAATCCGGTAAGACCATCGACGAAGCTGTTGCAGCTGCACTGGCAGAACTGCAGGCGGAAAAAGACGAGGTCACCATTACCGTTATTGAAGAAGGCTCCAAAGGCTTTCTGGGCATGTTCGGCGGCAAAGATGCCGTTGTACTGGTAAAGAAAAACTTCAATCCCGAAAAAGCGGCAGAAAACTTCCTGCGCGAAGTATTCCTGTCCATGGGACTGATCATTAAAATCGAAACAAAAATGCAGGATAAACACCTGCTGGTTGACCTGACTGGTGACGATATGGGGATTCTCATCGGTAAAAGAGGTCAGACACTGGACGCTCTGCAGTACCTGGTAAATCTGGTTGTCAACAAAAACAGCGCGTCTTACATCAGCGTGATGCTGGATACAGAAAACTACCGCCAGAGAAGAAAAGAAACACTGGAAACACTGGCGTTCAACCTGGCGAAAAAGGTAAAACACACCAGAAAAAATGTGGTGCTGGAACCTATGAACCCTTATGAAAGAAGAATCATTCATTCCGCATTGCAGAATGACCGCTATGTGACAACATTCAGTGAAGGGAAAGAACCTTTCCGTAATGTGGTCATTGCCCTGAAAGGCAAAAACGGTCAGCCCAAAGATTTCAGAAAAATGGAACGGGGCGAAAGACACGAAAGAGCGGAAAGAATGGAAAAAGCAGAAGCATAAACTTACAAAAGAAGGCGACCAAAGGGGATACCCTGCGGACGCCTTTTTCTACAAATGGAAAAGAAAGGGGATTTATCTATGCTGCAGCAGGCAAATTTTCTGGACGACATCATTGCTGCCATCTCCACACCACTGGGCAGCGGCGGCATCGGCATCGTCCGCATGAGCGGGAATGGCTGCATCGCTTTGGCGGACACCATTTTCCAGGGCAAAAAGAAACTGACGGAAAAACCCAGCCACACCCTTTCCTATGGGAAGATCACCGACGGTCCCGACGGGGAAGTCATTGACGAAGTGCTGGTTTCTGTCATGAAAGCCCCTCATACCTACACAAAAGAAGATATCGTGGAAGTGAACTGCCATGGCGGTTTTTTGGTGACCCAGCGTGTCTTGCAGGCACTGCTCAACGCCGGTGCCAGACTGGCAGAACCGGGGGAATTTACAAAACGCGGCTTCCTCAACGGTCGTATCGACCTGACACAGGCAGAAGCCATCATTGACTTGATTCAGTCCAAAACAGAGCTGTCCCGTCAGGCGGCTGTGAACCAGTTGGAAGGCAGACTGAAAACAGAAGTCCGTCAGATGCGTCAGGAAATCATCGACATGATCGCTTCCATCGAAGCTGTCATTGACTATCCAGATTACGACATCGAAGAAGAAACTTACGATTCCATGGAGCAGGGGGCAAAGAAACTCCTTGCCCGCATGGAAAAACTGCTGGCAGGGGCAGACAGAGGGAAAATCCTTCGGGAAGGCTTGCAGACTGTTATCGTGGGCAAGCCAAACGTAGGCAAATCCTCTCTGCTGAACTGGTTCTTGGAAGAAGACCGCGCCATCGTTACAGACATTCCCGGCACCACTCGTGATACCGTGGAGGAATATATCAACATCGACGGCATCCCCGTCAAAATCGTAGACACCGCAGGTATCCGTGAAACAGGGGACGTGGTGGAAAAAATGGGCGTGGAAAAATCCAAAGCCTATGCGGAACAGGCAGACCTGATTCTCATGATGCTGGATGCCTCCCGTCCACTGGAAGCAGAGGACAGAGAGATTTTGTCCTTTATCGATGGAAAACACAGCATCGTTATGCTGAATAAATCCGATTTGGAACAGAAACTTTCTCTGGAAGAACTGGAACAGTTCGTGCCAAAGGAACAGATTCTGTTCGTTTCCGTCAAAGAAAACACTGGTTTTGATGCCCTCATTGACGCCATCAAGACATTGTTCTTCAGCGGTCAGACCGCAACGGCAGACGACGCCCTCTTGGGCAACACCCGTCATAAAAATGCGCTCTATCAGGCAAAAGAAGCCATGGAACGCTGCCTTGTGACCATTGGCACCCGTATGCCCGAGGATTTCATTTCCATGGACTTGCAGGACGCCAGCCGGGCATTAGGGGAAATCACTGGCGACGTAGCTGATGAGGAAATCATCGACCGCATCTTCACCAAATTCTGTTTGGGAAAATAAAGGAAAGAAGGTAGAAACATATGAACCCATCTGGACAGGATAACGTACTGGGTACGGCAAATGTCAAAACGTTATTAAGACAGCTGGCCATTCCTGCTATCACCGCGCAGGTGGTCAACGTCCTTTATAATGTGGTTGACCGTATGTATATCGGGCATATTCCTGACATTGGGGCATTGGCATTGACAGGAGTAGGGGTCTGCATGCCCATTATCATGCTCATCACAGCCTTTGCGGCGCTGGTGAGTATGGGCAGCGCCCCACGTGCTTCCGTCCTCATGGGGAGAGGCGATAACGAAGAAGCGCATTATACATTGGGCAACAGCTTTATCATGCTCATCATCATCGCATTGATACTGACGGTATTTTTCCGCAGATTCGCGGAGCCTCTTCTCATGGCATTCGGCGCCAGTGAAAACACCATCGGCTATGCCATGGACTATATGCGCATTTATACGCTGGGTACCATTTTCGTACAGTTTGCCTTGGGTCTGAATGCTTTCATCACCGCACAGGGCTTTGCCAAAATCAGTATGGCCACCGTTGTCATTGGTGCCATCATCAACATTGTACTTGACCCCATTTTCATTTTCGGTTTCCATATGGGGGTCAAAGGTGCGGCGCTGGCTACCATCATTTCTCAGGCGGTTTCCGCTATCTGGGTACTGCGCTTTTTGACAGGGAAGAAAACCATACTGAAATTGCAGAAAAAATATTTCCGCCTGCGCGGCTCCGTAGTGGGACCTTGTCTGCTGCTGGGCATGTCCCCCTTTATCATGCAGGCAACGGAAAGCGCCATCAGCATTTGCTTCAACTCCTCTCTGTATCGTTATGGCAGCGACATTGCCGTAGGTGCTATGAGTATTTTGACCAGCATCATGCAGTTTTCCATGCTGCCCCTCCAGGGCTTTACCCAGGGGGCACAGCCCATTACAGGGTATAATTTCGGCGCCGGCAACGCGGACCGTGTGCGTCAGACTTTCCGCCTGCTGCTGCGGTATTGTTTGACTTATTCTCTGATACTGTGGGCAATCTGTATGGTATTCCCTCGTCTGATTCCGTCTATGTTTACGGGGGATGAACAGCTCCTTACCTACACAGCTTGGGCACTGCGGCATTATATGGCACTCTCTGGCATTTTCGGCATCCAGATTGCCTGCCAGCAGACTTTCATTGCCATCGGCAACGCCAAAACATCCCTGTTCTTGGCAGTTTACAGAAAAATTATCCTGCTCATTCCTTTGATTTATATCCTGCCTGCCATTTTGGAGCAGAAAGACAGAGCCGTTTTTCTGGCGGAACCTGTGGCAGACTTCATTGCTGTGACCACCACAGCCATCATGTTCGCTTACCAGTTTAAGAACGCCATGAAAAAACTGGAGGCAGGCAAAAAGCCCGCAGAGGCGTAAAATATGTTTTTTTTTGGAGAAACCCTCGAAAATCCTTGCATTCCGGGGGTTTTTCTCATAAAATGGTACAATGGAAATTCATGTGGAAGTAAATAAACTCCAAATAGAGGTGAAAATAGAACATGTACGAAGCAGAAACCATAGATATTGCCGTTGTGGGCGGCGGTCATGCAGGCTGTGAAGCCGCATTGGCAGCAGCCAGACTGGGTATGGAAACGGTGATGTTTGCCATCAGTCTGGACAGCATTGCCATGATGCCCTGCAACCCCTCCATCGGCGGCAGCTCCAAAGGCCATCTTGTCCGCGAAATCGACGCATTGGGCGGCGAAATGGGCAAGAATATTGATAAGACCTATATCCAGACCAAAATGCTCAATACAGGCAAAGGTCCCGCTGTGTACTCTCTGCGGGCACAGGCGGACAAAACAAGATACCATGAGAAAATGAAACATACCTTGGAGAAAACCCCTCATCTGCGCATCAAGCAGGCGGAAATCTCCGAAATCCTTATGGAAGACAATAAGGTGGTAGGCGTTGTCACTGCCAGCGGTGCCGTTTACCGCTGTAAAGCGGCTGTGCTCTGCATGGGCACTTATATGAAAAGCCGCTGCCTGACAGGGGACTGCATCACCGAAAGCGGACCCAATAACCTGATGCCTGCTACAAAACTGAGCCAGAATTTGCTGGATATGGGCATCCGTCTGTTCCGTTTCAAAACAGGCACACCTGCCCGTATGAACCGGAACTCTCTGGACTTCAGCAAAATGCAGCCCCAGTACGGCGACCCTGATATCGTGCCTTTCTCCTTTGAAAACACACCGGAAGGCATCGCCAGAGAACAGGATTTGTGCTGGCTCACTTACACCAACGAAAAGACCCATCAGGTCATCCGGGACAATCTCCATCGTTCTCCCTTGTTTGGCGGCTTGATTGAAGGCACAGGTCCTCGTTATTGCCCGTCCATCGAGGATAAAGTGGTGCGTTTTGCCGATAAGGAACGCCACCAGCTCTTCGTAGAGCCGGAAGGGGAAAACACCGAAGAAATGTATATCCAGGGCATGTCCTCCTCTTTGCCGGAGGATGTGCAGATTGCCATGTACCGCACCATTCCCGGTCTGGAAAACTGCGAAATCACCCGTTTTGCATATGCCATCGAGTATGACTGTATCGACGCTACCCAGCTGAAGCTTTCTCTGGAATTTAAGGACTATCACGGTCTCTTTTCCGCTGGTCAGTTCAATGGCTCCTCCGGCTATGAAGAAGCGGCTGCACAGGGGCTTATGGGCGGTATCAACGCCGTTCGTTATATCCAGCAGAAAGAACCCATTATCCTCCAGCGTTCCGACGGTTATATCGGCGTTCTCATTGACGACCTCATCAGCAAAGGCAGCAAAGAGCCTTACCGTATGATGACATCCCGTGCGGAATTCCGTCTGCTTCTCCGTCAGGATAACGCAGACCAGCGTCTGACTCCCATCGGTCATGAAATCGGCTTGATTTCCGATGAACGCTACGAAGCATTGCTGGAAAAAGAACGTCAGACTGGGGAAGAAATCGAAAGGGTAAAAGCCCTGACCATCACCCCTGCCAAAGAAACACTGGAACTGTTGGAACAGTACGGCAGTACCCCCATCAAGTCCGGTTTCAAACTGGCAGACCTTATCAAACGTCCCGAACTGGATTATGAAAAACTGGCGCCTTTGGATAAGGAACGCCCCGAATTGCCTGCCCCTGTACGGGAACAGGTGAATATCCAGATCAAATATGAAGGCTATATCAGCCAGCAGCTGAAACAGGTGGAACAGTTCAAGAAACTGGAAAACCGTCTGCTGCCGGAAGATTTGGACTACGAAACCATTCAGGGGCTTCGACTGGAAGCCCGTCAAAAACTCAATGCCATTCGTCCCCGTTCCATGGGTCACGCTTCCCGTATCACAGGCGTTTCCCCGGCGGACATTTCCGTTCTGCTCATTTATATGGAACAGCAGAAACGAAATGGCTGAGAAATGAAGGAGGGGAAGAAATATGTTCTTTCTTTCATGGAACGGCAAACCTATGCCGAAACCACAGGGCAGGAAACTGTTTCTGCCCGTCAATCATAAAGCCTTTCGGCTGGAGGATGCGGTGCTTTCCGCAAGGAAATCTCCGTTTTTCTCTCTGGTCAGCCCAAAAGGCACACTCCTTGCCTTTCTCCATGCTCTGAAACAGGAGGGCACAGAGGAAGCGAGAGGGTATCTGTCCAGCGCCATCAGTGGTGCGGACTTGGAAGAAATCAAAGGGGTTTTTGCCCATGCGGAAAAATACCGCTTTTTCGTGAAGGAAACAGGGGAGCGTATGCGTACCCTGTCCCTTGCGGCGGCAGGAGAAAAGGAAGTCATTTCCGTTGGCATGGTGGCAGAGCCCGACGACTTTGGCAAATGGAAAATCTATTGTATCGAAAAGGAGTAGCTTATGGAACATAAGGTATTGTTACAGGAAAGCTGTGATAAAATGGGCGTGACCCTCACAGAAGAAATGGCATCACAGTTTATGACATATCTGTCCCTGCTGCTGGAATGGAATGAGAAAATGAACCTCACCGCCATTACAGACAAAAAAGACGTGGTGCAGAAACACTTTGTGGATTGCCTGAGCATCCTGCCCCATTTGTCATTGACCGGACAGGAGAAAATCATCGACGTGGGTACAGGGGCAGGTTTCCCCGGTATTCCCGTGAAAATTGCCTGTCCAGATGTGGAAATGACCCTGCTGGACTCTCTGCAGAAACGCATTGGTTTTCTGGAAGAAGTGGGCAGTCAGCTGGGACTTTCCGGCGTGCATTATGTCCATAGCCGGGCGGAAGATGGCGGTCAGAACCCTGATTATCGGGAACAGTTCGACCTGTGCGTGTCCAGAGCCGTGGCAAATCTGGCAGTCCTTGCGGAATTTTGCCTGCCTTTCGTGAAAGTAGGCGGCAGACTGGCGGCACTGAAAGGCCCCGATGCCCTCAGAGAAATTGACGAAGCCCAAGGGGCTCTGAAAAAACTGGGGGGCAAAGTGGCAGAAGTCATTGATGTGGAAATCCCTTTCACAGACTTGCAGCATAAACTGGTCATCATCGAAAAGACCGCGCCTACACCCAAGGCATACCCCAGAAAAGCAGGGAAAATCAATAAAAACCCACTGAAATAAGAAAATGCAAGTAGAAAATTAGAATGAAACTTTTTAAGAACGCGGAAGGGTTTGGGGAACAAAGTGGTCAACACATTTGCTCCGCAAATGCCAGCCATAAATGGCTGTCCGCATCTCTTTGCGGTGTGGGTTCCTCAAATGGAATCCGCTGTCTATTCCACAAAGGCCCCATGAAATGAGCCTTTGTTGACAGGGTGTCGACTTTTTCGGCACCCTGTGAAAAAAGCAGGCTTTCTGTCGAGAGTCTGCTTTTTTTGTTGTACGGTTTTTGGGGATGGGAAATCCTTCTGTGCTAAAATGTGGAAAAAGGGAGTTTGCCGCTGTCTGGAACAGAAAAAAAACCCCTTTTTACAGACTTTGGCAGAACAGAAGGAGTGTTTGTATGGAAGTATTGAAATTTCCCGAAATGCGGTTGAAAAAAGATGCGGTGGTATACCAGATTCCCATAGAAAAAATCCGTTCCAATCCCTATCAGCCCCGACGCTATTTTCAGCGGGCAGCACTGGAGGAGCTTTCCGCCTCCATCCGGGAGTATGGCATCTTGCAGCCTTTGACGGTGCGGAAAATGAGCGGCGGTTCTTATGAATTGGTAGCGGGGGAGCGCAGGCTTCGGGCTGCGGAACTGGCTGGGCTGGAAACGGTGCCGTGTCTGCTGGTGCAGGTCAATGAGTATGACAGCGCCATGCTGGCGTTATTGGAGAATATCCAGCGGCAAAACCTGTCTTTTCTGGAGGAAGCGGAAGGCTATCGAAACCTCATGGAGGACTATGGTTTGACACAGGAAGAACTGGCTTCCAAGCTCTCCAAAAGCCAGTCTTTCATTGCCAATAAACTGCGGATACTGAAGCTGGAAGACCCTTTGAAGCGGCTTTTGGTGGAAAATAACTTCACGGAACGTCATGCCCGGGCATTGCTGAAACTGCCCGATGAAGAAACCAGAACGGTGGTGCTGGAGCAGATGATCCGAGAGGAACTGAATGTCCGCAAAACAGAAGAACTGGTGGCAGATACTTTGGAGAAAATGCGAGCCAAAGCCATGGCGGAAAAACAGGAGCAGAAAGAAAAACGCTGTGTCACGGATTTCCGCCTGTTCACCAACACCATCAAACAGTCTGTGGAGGTCATCCGCCGGGCAGGGGTGGATGTGGTCTATGAGGATGAGGAACAGGAAGATGGGTGCCAGATCACCATTCGGATTCGGAAGAAAGAGTGATAGGGAAAAGCGCTAAGCTGCTGTTTTTGGCACAGCGCACGGTGTAAGCGGTGCCCCCTGTTTCTTTTTCCAGATAGTAAATGATTCCATGGCTTTGGCTGACCATATAGCGGTTGCGGGCATAAAAACAGCCGGGGTAGTAGGTTTCAGATAGATAAGTCAGGCTGTTTGCCTTTGCCGCTATTTCTTTCCACATGGGCGGCAGGTAGTGATAGGGAAAAACAAGTTCCAATTGGATTTCAGGACAGGTATTTTGATGTGCCAAGAGGGTTTTTGCCGCCAAAAAGTCAAATCCTTTTGCGCCTCCGCAGAGAAAACGGCGATACCCTTTTTCTATACAGTCAGCAATGATTTTGTGCAGTTCTTTTTCCAGAAGGGGGATTTTTTTGGGATATAGTTCTCTGTGCCCAGAAAAACAGCATGTTTTTGTTTTCAATGAAATCACCTCATATTTATAGTAACTATTTATATAGTGATAATCAATAATTAAAATAGAATAGATTACGATATAAATGGATATAGATTTTTAGAGAAGATATAGATAGCATAGTCCTAGAGGTGAAGCATATGGAAGAAAAGTCCATTTTGATACAGCGGAAATATGGTGCTGTCCGTCTGCGTCTGGCAGAAATCATGGATAGCCGCGGCATGACCCGCAACCAACTGAGCCGTTTGACAGGCACCCGCTATGAAGTCATCCACAAGTGGTATGGCGGCAAGGTGGAAAAACTGGATCTGGATGTTTTGGCACGGATTTGCTATGTGCTGGATTGTGAAGTTTCTGACCTGTTGGTTTATGAAGAAGCGGAAGAATAATAAACGTAAGCCGGTATATTTTCATGGAAAAACACCGGCTTTTTTATTTATTTTCTTCAGAAAATATGAAGTTTTTTTGTTTACATAATATAAAGAATATGATTTGGGTTGCAGGAGGGTGTGTCTTTGACATGCGGACACATTCTAATGAACAATCACCACATTGCTTGATTTCTGGGGCAGTTTTCAGAGGAAAATAATGCCAATAAAAACAGGAAAGCCAGAATCCTTTTTATGCAAGGAATCCGGCTATATTTGTTTTCTTATGATACAGCCCCCAAAAATCAGATGGGACTGTCAAAAGTCTGATGAAGTTTCATATAGGAAGCGGAAGCCGTAGCTGCCAGAATGTTGTCACGTTCCAGCCAAGCTTCTGCTGTCATGCTGTGGATGGTTCTGCCCAGATGGGACATCTGCACTTTGTAATGGATGACGTCGTTGGGTATAACGGGCTTCAAGAATGTGGTATGGATGGTCACTGTGGAAACCATATGCTGTTTTGCGAAATAATGGGACAGCAGACCAAAGGACACATCAAAGTTTGTTGCCATAATGCCGCCGTGAAGCCCTTTTTCCGGGTTCAGCTGCCAATCCTCTACGGTAAAGGCAAACTCTGCGGACTTTTCTTCGAAATTGCATGCCACCAGTCTGGGTTTGAGCAGCTTTAACACGCTGTCTTTCAGCAGTGGAAATTCCGGGTCAGAAAGCTGACTGAGCCATGCTTCCATATTCTCCTGTGAGGAGGTTTCTTCGCTTAAGTAGATCATAGGTCGATTCCTTTCTTTTGTTTAGATTTCTGTTTTGACTTTATGGTGGAGAATCTTGAATGTGGCTGTTGCGGTGGCAGCCAGTTCTCCTGTGCTTTTCAGATATACTTTTCCTTCCAGTGTCACAAGACTGCGGCCGAAGGACTTGATTTTGCTGTGGAACACCATGGTATCGCCCATACGGATGGGGCGAACAAACGTGGAGGACAGGCTGACGGTGGTCAGCACATTGGGGTATGCGTAGTAATGGCAGAGCATCCCCAAAGAGGTGTCAAAACCAGTGATGATGATGCCGCCGTGGACCATGCTCTGGGGGTTCAGTTCCCATTCCAGCGCTTCATATTCCATCACGGCTTCTCCTGCCTGAAAATCGCAGGATACGAATTTGGGTTCCAGTTTGGCAATGGCGCCTTCCCGCAGACGGGAAGAATTGGGGGCCACTGCCTGATGGTACCATTCTTCCATTTGGGTCTGTGACAGACCGGGCAGTTCATTGAAGTTCAAATCAAAAACATCCTTTCCATTCCTTTTTCCTTTGTTGGTCTGGAGGCTCACATGGCTTTGCGCTCCAGATCTTCTTCACTCAAAAAATCTTTCAGGATCTGACCAAATGCCTTGCTGTTTTCCATGTGGGGCAGGGCAGCCGTATCCTCAAAGAGCATAAATTCCCCTTTTTCCTGTAAATTTTCGGCTTCTTCCAGATAAACGGCGCTGTTGCGTACATTCCGCTCTCCCCAAATCAGCAGGAAGGGCAGAGAAAGAGACGCAAAAGCCTGTTTGGTATCGGCGGCGGCAAAGCGGGTCACATAACCGGCATAGCTAGCCTGTGCGCCTTTGCCGTAGCGTGCGTTTTGTTTCAGGTTTTTCACGAAGTCAACCGGCATACGTTCTTTCTGGTAAAAGAGTTCTTCTGCCAGAAGCCGCAGGGCTTTTTTGGATGTGCCGTCCAGAAATGCCTGAGTGCCGATGACAGGCGACAGCAGTTTTTTCAGCTGCTGGGTATCATTGGGTGTGGCAAATCCTCTGCCGATGCCTTCGGGAGAGATGAGCACCATCTTTTCCAGATCTTCCGGGTAAAGCATGGACAGCACCAGAGCGATGTCTGCGCCGCCGTTGGCAGCAGCAAGAGCAACGGGTTTTCCGATGACATCCGAAAGGAAGCTGTGAAGGGCTTTGGCGTACTGATAAGCTGTCCAGGGCTTGGTGGGCTTGTCGGACTGACCGTAGCCCGGCAAATCTACGGTGTATACCCGAAAATCTTTTGCCAGCTTTTCGATCTGGGGGCGCCATTCTCGTCTGGATGCCCCGGGATGGAGGCTGTGGAGCAGTACCACAGGACGACCATAACCAAAACGTTCATATGCCATAGAAACCCCGTCGGGGGTGGTGTAGCTTTCAAAAGGTGTTTTATCTCCCTTGCGGGATGCCCGATGCAGACTGATGCGCTGATAAAGGATAAGTCCGGCGGCAGTGATGCCGGCAGAGGCAAAGAGAGGGAGAGAAAGTTTCCGAATGGCTTTTTGAATCATCGTGTTACCTCCTTTTTTTCTTTTCAGCAAATTAAAAAAATCCCATTACTATTATTATGAACCGAAATCGTGCATTTGAAAAGAGGTAGTTTCATAAGAAAGATGGCAGTTTCATAAGATAGTATGAAGATTTTTGTTTTTGGAGGGGAAGGGCAGATGGAAGGGTTTCTGGTGCTGGCAGGACAGCTGTTTCTCATTGTGTGTATCCAGTCGGTGCTGGAAGTGGCAGCGGCAGACCGTTTCCAGAACCATCTGCAAAAAGTCATTTCTCTGGCGGCATACCTGGCGGCACTGGTGTTGGTGCTGCGGTTCATGGATGGGTATTTGCTGGATATGCTCCAAAGACTGGCAAGAGGGCTGTAAAGATGGGTTCATGCCCAAATCCTGGAAAAATAAAAAAGCTGGAATCCTCGGATTGAACTGAACCCAAAAAGTTAGACAATATTTTCAAATTAAAATTGTTTAAGAAGC
>ENA-OPCA01000519-OPCA01000519.1-human-gut-metagenome-genome-assembly--contig:-NODE-519-length-36791-cov-3.256315_pt1 | contig 36791 bp, 7 predicted proteins | sample MGYA00241076_ERZ501468 | MGnify/ENA primary metagenome ERZ501468 (study PRJEB25962, sample SAMEA2042633) | human gut metagenome | biome: human gut; feature: human-associated habitat; material: faeces... | reverse complement strand
TCGCCGCGTGCATATACCGAAAAATCATATTTTTCGCCATTTTTAAATTTCATTCCGCTGAAAGATGTACCTTTATCGCAATCCCATTCGGTTCCGTCATAGAAACCGTCATTACAAATCATTTCACCTTTCGGAATTGTAATATATGTAGGATTATTTTCGTTCATCGGTTTATCTGTTTTAACCTGTATATTTTCGGCGGTATAATATTTGCCGTCCTCTCTGTTAGGCTCTTTATATATTGAATACAGTCCCCAATTATATAAATGTCCTTCTTTTTCATCACTCTTTTCAAAAGAACGGTTTTGAACCATTTCCGCATAAAGTCCGCCGTCTGCGGCAGAGTTAATATCCTCGAAGAACAATCCCCACATATCGTCCGAAACGTCCTTACTTCTGTCCGAAGCGTCAATATTAATCGAATAAGGTTCTTCCTCACTGCCCGTCACATACAATGTATACTCTCTGTCTACACCCCCATATGACTGCACAAGCGTTACTGTTTCGGCGGTTTTATTATGCTTAACCTCACCTGTTTCGGTGTTTATAAGTCCGAGATTATCTGTTTCATTCCACACAATACCGTCTGCCTGCGGCAAAGTTATACTGTCGCCTGTCACAATCTGTTCATCGTTTATCGCATAGGAATCAAGCATAACATCGGCATTTATTTCACCGTCAGCCATAACTTTTAATATTTCGTCCTGTGAAAGTGCGGTGTTATAAACTCTGAAATCATCCACTACCGCCGACAAATATGCGTCACCGTCATAGTGCGACTTACCTATATAATTAGCAGTGTTTGTAAGTTCGGATATATCCTTTATACCCGACTTACTCTTTATAAGTCTGCCGTTTCTGTAATATGAAACGGTATCGCCTTTAATTGTTATCGCATAGTTTACCCAATCTTTTGCGGTTTCCTGCGTGTAATCCATTGTATCAACGGTTGCACCGTTTTTTATCTCCAATCTTGAAGCACCGCCACTGTACGGTGCAAAGAAAAAGTTTTGGTTTGAGTCCGTACCGAAATCGAAAACTCTGCCCCATGTTGTGAATTTATTAATCTTCACCCACGTTGTAATCGTCATATCGCTTGACAGAATATTATCCGGCAATTCGGCATAGCCGTCCGTACCGTCAAGCAAAAGACCTTTACCCTTGTTACCGTCATCAGTTACACTTGCACCGCCCGACAGTTTCAATTCATTCTTGCCGTTTTGGTCGGCAAGCTGTTTGTTTCCGTCAAACGTGTACTGTAAAACGGGTTTCGGCACATTTTCCGCCGCAATACTCACACACGGTAATGACGTAAACGTCATTGCCAACGCAGACACCACTGCAATAAGTTGTTTTTTCATAATTTCTCCCTCTTTTTATATAAATTTTATTTGTGACTTCTGTAGATACATTCCGCAACATATTGTTCCAATGCATTCCACTCCTCAACACGTCCTTCTTTTATCGCCAAGTCAATCTCCGCAACTCGCCTTAGCATCCAAACAAGCGAATCCTCCGAAAAGCCTTTTGCGCTGTTTATATATTTTCTTGCAACAAGCAACGGAACGCCTATTCCCGATGCAACCTCTGCTTGTGACGCACCGTTCATTAATTTTACACGGAGCATTTTTTCAAATGTAGAAAGCATTAAATATATAAGCGTAAACACATTTTCTTTGACCGTTTTTAAATCGGCAAGCGTTTCCATTGCCTTTTGTGTATTGCCGAGCATAATCGCGTCCGTAAGTTCAAAAACGATAACTTCCATTGACTTTGCAACAACTCTGTCAATATCGGTTTTATATATTTCTTCGCCACAAAAATCAATCAGCTTTTTAATTTCATTATTAATACTCGCCAAACCACTGTCACATATGGTTATAAGGTAATACGCATTTTCTTTTGAAATCTTCTTTTTTGCGTTCAGAAATTGCTTGACAACCCACGTCACAAGGTCAGCCTCGCTCAAATAAGTAAATTCAACCACTGTTCCGACCTTTGCCGCCGCCTTATACAAAGCACTTCTTTTATCAACCGCTGTTTCATCAAAAATCACGACCGTATCGTCGGATATTCTTTTAAACTTTTCGGTCCAAAATTCCTTTTTTTCTTCTGTCGATGCCTCATCTTTTCCGCTTTTCAACTGAAAAATACCGCTGTCCTTAATGTGTATCAGCTTTTTATCCGTCATCATCGGAAAGCTTTCCCATGCGTCGTCATATTCCGAAAACGCAACGTCACGGCCTTCAATTTTTATGTGGTTAAAGTCCGGAAAACCGCCGTCCGGAACGCAGTCTTTTACCCTATTAACGTACATTTCACGCAGGTAATCCTCCTCACCGTAAAACACATACAAAGGCGCTAAAATACCCTCTTTAAGCTGTTTTTTCAGTTTTAACAAATTTCCGTTTTTCTTTTCCGCCATTCTTATCTCCTATTATATATATCCGTTTCGGCACTGCCGTTTTTATGTATTATAAATTTTATATCGCCGTCATAATCAGTACGAAAAACCTGTGTATTTTTCAGTCTTTCAAGTACATCATCATTCGGCAAATTATATGGATTATTCTCACCGACGCTTATAACCGCATATTCGGGAGTTAATTTTTCAACCCATTCTTCACACGTCGCGGTATTCGAGCCGTGATGTGCAACCTTTAACAAGTTCGTTTTGCCTGCTTTTCCGTCATCAATCAAATTCTTTTCGGCAAATGATGACATATCACCCGTAAATGTTGCAGAAAAACCGTTATACTCAACGTAATACACATATGAAGTATCATTTTCATCATCACTTAACCCTGTCTTATTTGACGGAGGAATAATTCTTATTGTCATTCCGTTATTATAAGTAAGAAGTGTTTCCCGTGAAATGTAATGCACTGTTGTGCCGTTTTCCCTTGCGGTATTTTCAAGTGCCACACGCCATTCACTGCCCTCCATATTATCGGGCAGAAATAAATTTCTTACCTTTATATTCTCCATTGCCGCTATAATTCCCTGCACATGGTCTTGATGATAATGACTTACAAACGCACTGTCTGCCTTTGTTATCCCCTCTGTTTCAAGATAATCAAGGTACACCTTTTCACCGGGGTTGTAATCAGAATACGAATTACCACCGCCACCGTCTATAAGCACATTAAATCGGTACGGTGCTTGAATTACCGCACCGTCACCTTGACCGACATTGACGAATGTAATTTCCACATTATTTGTACTAATCACTTCGCCTATTACATACGAAGTCATCAATGCCGCCGCAACAAAAATTGCAATACGCATTTGACTGTTTTTCTTCTTAATATATTTCACTCCCGAGGCAACGGCAAGAGTGTATATAATAAGTAATAACAAATTCGGTTTTGCAACTGTATGCGATACAAGACCGAGTTTATATGAAATTGTCGGCACAAGTTTTAGTATAAACAGCACACAGTCAACCACCTGTTTAAACAGCGGTGCGGTATTGAATACCGCAAGCATTACAAGCAAAATCGGTGCAAGCACCATAATCACCGTCACACAAGGCAACATTATTATTGACAAAACAATCGAATATATCGAAACAGCACCGAAAAAGTACGCCGAAACAGGCAAAAGTCCGATTGTACAAATTATGCCTATCGCAAAAAGTCTGCGAATGTATTTTATATGTATAAATTTAAGTTTACCGTGCACACAGTCGTAAAAGTAATATATCATAATTGCCGACAGCACCGACATCACAAATCCTGCGTCAAACAGCATTATCGGGTTTGCCGCTCCGACCGCAAGCAACGTTATACCGACTATATCCGGATAATATTTACGTCCGAATTTACTTTCGGTAAATATTATTACCGCTATCATCACAGCCAATCTGACCGAAACGGTATTGTTTGCATTTGCGAAAGCATATATAATAAGAAGAAACACCGTCAAAATATCGCGTGTCCTCTTTTTGAATATGCCCAAAACAAGCGTTATTAAGGACATTAAAAGCATTATATGAAGATACGAAGAATAAAAATATCTTTTCGTACCCGTTTTGTTAAGTATCTTATCAAAATCGTCCGAAAATTCTTTTTTATCCCCTATCAGCACAGCTTTCATTATCGCATTGTAATCGCCCTTGTAATGCTTGTCAATTAATTTTGAAATTGAGTTCTTAAACGAATTGTTAATCGCATATGGTGAATAATCTTTTATCACTTCGTCCGAAAGTTTAACTTCACTGCTGTATGATTTAAAGAAAATCCCCAATTTTTTATAATATTTCTTATAATCAAAGCCATTTCTATTCAATTTTTCAGGAAGTTCGTCGATAAATCCGCTGAAAGTTACAGTATCACCGTATTCCGGCTTATTATCGGAAGTAAGAAGGATTTTATCCCTTACCTTTTCATTATTTACTTTACGCACATCGATTACATATCGTACATTTTCATCTTCTTCACTGTCCTGCGGTATCTCGCACACGCGTCCGACGACAGTCACATACCGCCCTTCATACTTATACAAATCATGTGCATTTTCGCTCACTTGGGCGTTGCAAAGAACTGTGCCCATAACAAGTGCCGTCATCATAACAAGTATTTTTGTATTGAATTTATGTTTAAAAACCGACACAACTGTCAATACCATTATAAGGGACAAAAGAAAAATTAATGCAAACGCAATGTCTATGCGTTCGTAAATATACACCCCAATCGAAAAGAATACGGCGATTTTAATATATTCAACCATATTTCTTACTCCTTGTATGCTTTAATTATATCAAATCGCAGTTTTCTTTACAACGGCAATGTAACTTTTGTAATCTTTGTAACGCGTTTGTAATATAAATGCACCGATTTTTACAAAAAAACATACTTTGCGCGTAATCTGCCTGTAATATTAGGCTGAAATTCTGTAATTTTTGAATTATTTGAATTTTGTACACTTTTACATTATTTCACCTACAAGACGTACTGTTTATGCGACATATTGAACATTTTACCCCTTGTTTTATGTTACAAAAGCTACCGTTTTATTACCGAATTGTTACAAAAAGAATACGATACGATTAAAAAAGTGTTGACAAATGGTTTAATGTGGTGTATAATCCTGTTTGTAATGTTTTAGAAATATATTAGAAATACAAATGCAATTTAAGTAATCGTTAAGAAAACTTAAATCATTAGGAGGTTTTATTTTATGAAGAACTTTAAGCATTCACTTATTGCTGTAATAGCAGTAGCAATGATAAGTTCACTTGCAGTAGCACAAGCATCCGGCTTAAACAATTCAAAAACAGAAAGAGAACAAAGAATAAATGCGGCAGCAGCAGAGCAGAGCATAACAATCGCTCAAAAGGATATTACAGACGCAGTTAAAGGTACTGCCGAGATTTCAACAGAATCTACAGAGACTTCTGCTGAAAATACAGCAGAAGAAAGCGAAATCGCGGCAAAGAGTTTTTACCCTCTTGGCTATGTACTTATCTCAAACGGCTCACTTGACGTAAGAGAAACTCCGTCAGACGAGGCTAACGTTATCGACAAAGTCGAAGTATGTACAGAAGTTGAAGTTATGGAAAACTCAGAGGGTTGGTACAAAATAGCTTATAACGGCGGTAAGACAGGTTATGTTCCAAGCGAATCGATAACTCAAGATAAAAACCTTGCAGACGAGGCTAAAAAGAGTTATACTAATTACAGAATTGCTCAAGTTACACTTTCAGGCGAATCTGTAAGAGTAAGAAGTGCAGCAAACACTGACGCAGATGTTATAGAAGAACTTTCAGACGGTACTTATGTATATGTACTAAGCGGTGAAAATGATTTTATAAAGATTTGCTACGGTGATGACTATAAAGAAGGTTACGTTATCAATACTTCCCTTCAATTCACAGGCGAATGGATAGAAAAAGACACTATCGCACAAAAACAACAGGAAATTGCAGACGCAAAGGCAGCCGCTGAAAGAGCAGAAAGAATTGCCAAGCAAAACGCAGCCGCAGCCAACGTTGCAACATCTGCACCGTCAGCATCTTCACAACCAGAAGAAACACAGTCGGCTCCGTCATCTTCATCAAAGGGACAATCTATCGTAAATACAGCAATGCAGTATCTTGGTGTTCCGTATGTTTGGGGCGGTACTTCCCCATCAGGTTTCGACTGCAGCGGTCTTGTGCAGTATGTATGCTCAAAGAACGGTATCAGCGTAAGCCGTGTAGCGGCAGACCAAAGAAATAACGGAACTTATGTAAGTCGCGACAACCTACAACCGGGTGACCTTGTATTCTTCGGTAAGGGCGGAAACATTCACCACGTTGGTATCTATGTAGGTAACGGAAATATGATTCACGCTCCTCAAACAGGTGACGTTGTTAAGATTTCTTCAATCAACACAGAATACCGTATTTCTCAATACGCAGGTGCAGTAAGAGTTTACTAATTCGATTTAATCATACTGTCCTCTCAAAATGAGAGGACAGTATTTTTTTGTGTTATTTTACAGTTAATTATTGACATAAATCTGTTCGATATGATATAATTCGATTATAAATATTGTAAATTACGGAAAAGGAGATGTTGTTATGAAGAAAAAAATTATAAGCCTGCTTTCCGCACTTGCTCTTACTGCTCAAATCGTGCCATGCGCTTTGGCTGGCAATGACGTGAAAGTGTATGTAAACGATACTGAAATGGTTACGGACGCACCTATAATTATCGAAAACAACCGTACACTTGCACCTGTACGTGCAATCTTGGAATATCTTGACTACAATGTAGATTGGGACGGTGACGCACAAAAGGTGGTAATAACCAAAAACAATACCGAAGTTGAACTGCATATAGGTGACGACACATTTTTTGTAGACGGTATATTGCAATCGACAGACACAGCACCGCAAATCATTAATGATTTAACATATGTTCCCCTTGCCGTAATCGCACAGGCATTTCTATGCCAAGTAGATTGGGACGGCGATAAGTACGAAGTACACATCACTCCGCCCTATGAATATGAAAAAGATAATTTTGCTCCGTTAATTCAATGCGGTATTATTTCGGAGAACGATTTAACCAAGGACGGATATATCACAACTCAGGAAGTAATTAATACAATTTCAAGACTTTGTTTTTCGCGTATATCTGAAAATTCATTAAATGAATGGTATAACTATGACTGTCTAAAACCGCTTGACAATATCGACGATACGCAAAAGATTTCACTTTTACATCTCAATTCTGCCACAATACTAACCTTGAACGATATAATAGGCTTAAAATTTGAAGATAACCTCACAAATCTACAAGCTTTGACCTATGCAGTCCGATTGGCTGACAGTTACAAAACTTTATATTCCCAAAATTTTGAACTGACAGATGCAAGTGAAAGCGACATTTATAATGCCGCATATCAACATGGATTTATCGAAAATGAGGATACATCAAACGCAAATTTACCAATTTTGCGAAAAGATTTTTATGAACTTTTAAACAAAGTATTGTTTTATAGTTATTATAATCCCTCAATATTCAGCTCAAGATCAACAAAAACCAACTTATATCGCAGATTGGTATATACTTCATAAAAACGAAAATTATTCCGAACCGATATATCAAGGGTAGATTTTTACGAACTTTTGAATAAAATATTGTTCTTTAACTATTCAAGAGGTGGCGGTGCAGGTATATACACAACAAGTTTATATGAAACATTGCAAAAACAAGTTTCATAATTCATAAAAACCTAAACCCTTTTGAGTTTAGGTTTTTTATTTTGCCTATTGACAAAATTCGCATACAGAGTTATAATAGTTAGCAAGCTAACTATTAGCATACTAATAACAGAGGTGCTTTATGGATAAAAGTTTTCATTATATGATAATGGTAAACCAATCATTGTTTCAAAAAAAGGTATTGGACGCTCTATCCCCCTATAAACTCACAGCAGGTCAGCCGAAAGTGCTTGACTATTTAGGTAAGCATAACGGTTGCATACAAAAATCAATCGCCACAGGGTGTCAAATCGAGCCGGCAACGCTTACCGGCATACTGTCACGCATGGAAGAAAAAAAGCTTATTATACGTCAAACAAAGGACGGAAACAAGCGTTCTTTATATGTGTATTTAACCGATGAGGGCAAACGGCTTCAAGAAATAGTGAATGATACTTTTGAAAAAGTCGAAAATGAGATTTTGGGCGGAATTTCAGAAAGTGAAAAAGAGCAGTTTATCAATACATTTTTTAAAATATGCAATAATATGACAAATACGGAGGAATTACAGTGACAGACAAAACAGAATTAATAAAACGATACATATTTTTACTTGCGGGACTTTTCGTCAACGGGCTCGGCGTAAGCTTTATCACAAAAGCCGGACTCGGCACTTCACCGATTACAAGTATCCCCTATACTCTAAGTCTTGGTTTTACGCCGACAGTCGGAATGTTTACGTTGGTTTTTAATATTTTTCTTGTAATTCTTCAAGTAATTCTTTTAAGACGTAATTTTCAACTTCAAAACTTGTTGCAGCTGCCGATTATTGCATTATTTTCATTCTTTATTGACTTAACAATGTCATTGCTCGGATTTATGCAGCCCGAAGCATATGCTATGAAAGTTGTATCACTTATAGTAGGCTGTTTAATTCTCGGTTTCGGTGTGTTTATGGAAATGGTCGCAAACGTTGCAATGTTACCTGGTGAGGCAACCGTCAGAGCGGTTTCCGATGTGTTCAGTACCGATTTCGGTAAAACCAAAATCGCATTCGATTCGTCTATGACAGTAATTGCAGCAATTTTATCGTTTATAATGTTCAGACACCTTGACGGTGTCCGCGAAGGAACTATCGTTGCCGCTATTCTTGTAGGCTTTATCGCAAGACTTTTCAAAAAATATATCGGTGGAATAGAAAAAATACTTATTTCTTGATTTTAGTCTTGACATTAGAAGATATTTATGGTATTATAATTGGGTAATTTGCCGATGTGGTGGAATTGGCAGACGCGCGGGACTCAAAATCCCGTGATGGCAACATCGTGTGGGTTCGACCCCCACCATCGGCACCACAAACCTTGTAAGCAGTAATGTTTACAAGGTTTTTCTTTTATTCCGACAGAATGTTTGCAAACAAAATTCGCCTGCAAAATTGTATAGGCTGCTACATACTATATCAGACGTTAAATCCCTAATCAAAATCACTGTGGCAATAACCCCACTCACATATTCATCTTTATTTTGAATACCCCAAAACAAAAAAGAAGAACCAAACTAATGGTTCTTCTTTTAAATTGTCATTCTTTTTTAATACTCGCAAGCCGCAAGAAGTATATCGTTATATGCCCAATGTGTTTCAGAAACATCACTGAATGGACAAGTTAATTTTTCAAGAATTTCAGGAGTCATTTTTCTATCAGTAATTCTGTTGATAATCGCGACTGCTTCACTTCTTGTAAGCTTATTATCAGGCAAGAATTCATCATTCTCATAACCCGTAACAATTCCCTTTTCGGCCAAGGCATTTATATACTTTTTGCACCAATCAAGTCTTGCAATATCGGTAAATTTATCTTCGCCGTCCAACGGTTCAATATTAATATATCTTGCGATTATAGACGCAAATTCTGCTCTTGAAATCATATCTTCCGGACGGCATAAGCCATTTTCATCACCCGAAATATAATTCTTTTCTACTGCGAAATTGATATAATTCTGATACCATGTACCATCGTGTACATCGCTGAACTTATTAGCATATGTTTTATTTACATCAAAGTCACCATCAAGCACCGTCAATATCTTCGCCACTTCCGCACGAGTAATTGTATTATCCGGTCTGAATTGTACCACGCCGTTTTCTTCATAACCGCTTATATACGGTTCATGCTTGGTTATCGGCATTTCCGTTGGATTTGGTGTTTGATTTCCGTCATTCGGTTTAGGCGAATTCGTCGGTTCAACTGTCGTTATCGGCGTTCCGGTCGGAGTCGGTGTAGGAGTAGCTGATGATCCTTTATTTCCGCCGCTTGATCTCTTCTTTGTTATCGTTACATAATACTTATGTTCTACACCATATTTGTTTTTCACTGTGTAGACAACAGGATTTTTTTCTGAATCTGTAAAGTCCTGCGCACCTTTTGGCGAATAATCGTCACCGTGTATTTGCAAAACAGGTTCAACACTGTTAAGCTTTGCACTTGACTTCAACACCAATTTTACATTATCGTCTTCATACTCTGTTTCACCGTACTGTCCGTCAACAGTCAAGCTCTCCAAATACGGATCATCACCAACACGTTCAATATGTACCGTATAAGTTACATCTTCATCGGCTGCCGATGAAAGCGTATACTTAACAGGATTGTCCAAATTACTGAAATCCTGCGCGGTATCGGCACTCGGTGATATTTCATCAGCGTCAAACGTGATTTGCGGTGTCACAGATGATAAATCATAGATATACGGTGATGATATATATATATCCGTACCATCTATCTTCGTTTCACCCTCTTGCACATCAGGCAATGTAAATTCAGTTATCTTACGAGTCGTACGTCTTGGAACTGTGATTTTTGTTTCACTTGAATAATTTGTATCAAAACCATCTATAACAAATTCAATTCTGTATTCCTGCTCACTTTCAGTACTGTAGTTAGTAGGAATATTAAGAGTTGCAGTTGCTGATTTATCTTCAAATGAAATTGTTTTTCCTTCTATCTTTGCACCACCGCTTATAGGCACTGCATACACCTTTACATCTTCAAAGAATATACCGTTCAAGCCTACTGTTACAAGTCCGCCCTTAAACGTTACCGGTGAAGTATAACTTACCTCGTTAATAGTAGGTTTACCATCTCTTGAAATATGTACAGTGTATTCTCTGTCCACATCATCCGCCGCCGATACCTTGTATACAAGTGACTTTGTTTCGTTATCAAAGTTCTGCTCCCCTTCCGGCGCATAACTGTCACCGTCAATTCTGAGATTCGGTGTAAGCTTGCTTATGTCAGTATCATACTGTACTTTTACATAAACATCCTTATCCTGTATGTCAGCACTGTTTGTTCCATCACTTGGAGTTGATGGTGTATCCGGTGTTTCACTCGGAGTTTCAGGGTTATCTGTTGTTCCGCTGTCAGGAGTTGACGGTGTTGACGGATTATCCGGTGTTCCGCTGTCAGGAGTTGACGGTGTTGACGGATTATCCGGTGTTCCGCTGTCAGGAGTTGACGGCGTTGACGGATTATCCGTTGCTCCGTTATCCGGAGGTTCAGGATTATCACTCGAATCGTCTTTCTTATCAGTATCCTTAGTTTCATCCTTGGTTCCGTCTTCAGTTGTTGTTATCGAATCCTTAATAATTTGTCCTGTATAGTCATTCATAATAATGTTATATAGGAATACATTTACTAAGTTAATATCAACATAATCTATGACGCCGTCACTTACATCATAATCTGTAACGTTACCCGGTGTAATTCTAATCATACCAAAGTCATATTTAGCTTTCACAAAAGTTTCGGTTGAAACAATGTTGGTGATTTCATAATCCAAATAACCTGTTCTGCTTATTACAATATGATATGTATCTGCATCAGGAAGCGAGATTTCAAAGTTGCCGTTCAGACCAACTTGGTAAACCGTATTTCCTGCTGCATCTACCGCAACAAGGTTATTGCTGCTGTCATACATTCTTATTTCTGCAGTATCGTCACCTTGAGCAACCGAATGAACTCTGCCTGTTATGTAAGTTTGAAGTTCTGGAACTGTTTCGGCAGTATCTCTTGTAACAGTTACACGATACTTACCGCCGTTAGTTACCGTAGAGCTTACCTGACTTACAATCTCAAAGTCGATTGTGAACGACTTTTGGTTAAGTGCAAGGTCAAACATATGTGTTAATTCTGATGCCGACTTACTTGCTACCTGCGTGCCTTCAATGCTCATATTTAGGATTGGATTATATTCTGTAGTCTTAATCGTAAATTCGATTTCTGTTGCAAGCGGATCTACAAGAACATCGTAGCTTATTACACTTGCATCGAACTTAGGATTTAGTTCTTCGTATCCGTCTCCATCAACTGTATCTGTTACGATAATGTTGCTTAGGTAAGCTGTGTTCTCTCTTACAATCTTAATTACATAAGTGTATGGAGTTTCAGCTACTGTTACGAATACATAATCTACAGCTTCACCCGCGTCAAGCTCAAATTTCTCACTTGCACTGCCGATTGATTCTGCCGAATTTTTACCCTTATGAGTAAATACTATACTGTCAGTTGGGTTTTTAGCTTCTGCTGTTACCGTAATATCTTCATCATAAGGTGAGATATTAACAACATAACTAAAGATTTCAGGGTTAAATACCTTTGACAAATCGAACTTATCGGTTGTCAGACTTGCAAGTCTTGCATCTCCGTTTGCTCTGTCATCACGAGTAATCTTCAATTCGTACTTGCCAATCTTACCGTCCTTATTTTCAACAGTTACCGTTACAGTTTCGGTTGAATGTTCACTGTCAAGGAAGCTTGACGGCAATGTAATTTCAGTGGCTGTGCCGCTTGTTACCGTTGTAACCTTACCGTCGCTTGTAGTAACGGCAAGTTTATCATTTGCCGGATCTTTAGCTGTTACAGTCAATGTAATTGTATTGTCTGTGTAATTAACCTTAGCAGAATATTCAGCATCTTTTTCTTCAAATGCAGGAGTCATTTCATATAATCCGTCGCCTGCAGCTGTTTCATCCTCAAGTTCAATGTTTTCAAGGAATGCCTCAGGAATTAACTTATCAAGACGAGTTACATTCAGAACATAAATTCCGTCTTTTTCGTCAACTGTTATCTTAACCGTTACGGTAAAGTTCTTAGTATCAAGAGGAAGTTTATCAAATGTTCTTACGTCACCGTCTACATAAGCTCCGCCGTCGATACTCATACTTACTTGTGCATTTTCATAAGTATTCTTTGTATGTACGGTAAATGCTTCGGTATCCTTACCTATTTCAACATCATAATTTCTTACTATCGGTGAGAACTTAGTCTTCATAGTAGCATTATCTGTCCACAAATCAGTTAAGATAGGTGCGTCTGTATTATAAACAGTTACTACATATTCATTAATAAGCTCGTATCCGCTTTCAGTAAACTTAGTTGCACGGAATGTGAATGTTGCCTGTCCGCTTTCGCCTATAGACTGTGCCAAGTATGAACCCATACCTTCTTGCAATGAGTAATCTCTCATTGTTTCATTGATTACTTCAATGTAAACATTCGGGTCATCACTCTTAGCAAACAAGTACGGTGTAGCACCGTCATTAACGGCACTGTAAACAAATACTTTTTCGTCAAACGCTGTGAAGAATGTTGCATCCTTGCCTGTCTGATTGATTGTCGGATCAATCATAATATGATTGATGAACGGTTCATAAGGCTTGTCTGCATCGCTTTCAGCATATACAACGAACGACTTGTTAATACCGCTTATTGCGCTTACAACATTAATGTCGAATCTTTCCTTTTGTGTTGACATTGTAAAGTCAATGTCCTTTCCGCTTTCAATCTCTCTGCCGTTTACAGTAATTATTGCATCGCTGTCGGCTGAAGTTATATTAAGCGGAATTGTTGTTGTACCTTCAGGTACTGTTATTGTTTCACGAGTGCTGTTTGTTATCGCATCTCCGTTCAATGTACCGCTGATACCGTTGATTGCAGTATCACGCAAGATTGTTACAGAATACTTCTGCATTGTAGCACCGTTTCTGACTGTAATAATTCTTACTGTCTTATTACCGTTCAATGCAAATGTTCCGATACCGCTTACGTTTGCAGAACTGCTTGCTGCCTTAGCATTTATTGTTACACGGGTTGTTGATGCATCTACATATGTGTAGTAGTTAAGCTCTCTTGCCGAGAAATCCGGAATTATGTCCTTACCGTCTACAGTCAAGCTGCTTAGGTCAGGAACATCGGCTGCCATATTCTTTCTGAATATATCCAATGTGTATGTTACTTCAGGCAATGAATCATCAGCTGATGCATATACCTTGATTGCAACTGAGTTATATACTCCGTCTGTCAAGTCTATATCCATAGCGCCTGTATATTCTGTGCCGTTTACTTTAATCACACTGCCCGGATTTAATGCAGCTGTTTCAAGAGTTACCTTATTTACCTGATAAGGAACTGTTACATAATAGTTCTTTACATCTCTTGTAAATGCCGGTACGACTGTACCCTTATTAAGAACAAGTTCTGTTAGAGCATTATCGTTATCCGAATCAGGACGATATACATTTACAAGATATACACGCTTAGTTATTGATAACTCTGCAGGAGATTTTGTATTATCTATTGCAGTTACAACAACCTTAATCTGATTCTTACCCTTCTTAAGTTCGATATTTTCTGATGCCATACCGCTTACAACTTCAAGGTTGTTAACAGTAATCTTCGCATCATTGGCAGTTGGGATAAGGTTAATGTATGATGTTGATTCATCTACATTAATTTCATATGCCGTCTTATCCGGATCAAATGCCGGTGACAATGCAAAGTTCTGTTTAACTGCCAAGTCGATAAGTTTAGGGTCAAGGTCAGGTTGTTGACGATTGATTACCAATGTATAATACTCTTTATTTTCCTGAGTATTCGATAGTTCAATCGTGAATATGTTATCACCGTATTCAATAGGTTCAAAGATATTATTCCATGTACCGCTTGATATTACTCTGCCGTTTACTCTAATCGTTAGATTATCTTCATCCGATGGGTCATTTGATACAGCAGTTACCTTAATATCTGCCTTTTCAAATGTACTTGGAACACTTGCATAATATGAATGTTCATCCTTATCGAATGCAGGCGTTATAGCATAGTCATCAAAGTGTTGGTCTTTTAGTTCCAAACCTGTAATTTCAGGTATCGGAGTTTCAAACTTATTACGATATACCGAAACCGTATAAGTCTTTTCTGTACCGTTTACTGTTCTTACAATGAATGTTACTACCGTTTCACCTACAGCAAGCGGTGACAATGAGAATGTATCTCCGCTGCTTATCACCTTAGAAGTTTCGCTTGATGTAACTGTTATATCCTTTATAGCATCCGGAGTTCTTGCAATCGGTATCAAATCAACATTTTCATGCTCATAAGTATAAGTCAAATGATAATTTGTTTCATCACTGTCAAATATAGGAGTGAGTATACCGCCTGCTGTGTACTTAATATCTATTAGGTCAGCATTATCATTTTCACTGCCTCTGTAAATATTAATTACATAAACCTTCTTAGTGTTATTCCATGTTCTATTACCTGCTTTTGCAGTATTGTTAGGAGCAGTTACCGTAATAACAATCTTATTGCTACCCTCTACAAGCTTAATATCGGTATTTATCGTACCAACCGCATCAACGTCAATATCTAAGGCTTCGCTTCTTACCCAAATAGCAGACATTGTATTTTCGGATTTAGCGTTAATCTTAATTGAATCAACGTCATTTGCAACAGTGATCTTATATGATGTTACATTCTTATCAAATGTCGGCGTCATACTTTGACCGCTTGCTGTCAGAGATGAAAGCAATGCGCTTGTATTCTTATCTATTGCTCTGTTTATTGTAATTGAGTAGTAACGACTGTTGCCGTTGCCATCGCTTACTTTGACAATAAACAAGTTATTACCCGCATCAAGCTTAACCGGCGTCGGCTGACCGGACAACATAGTTTCGGTTGTATTATTGGCTACATCATACAATGTTGCAGTCATATTACCGTCTGTACCCGTAACATTTGTATTCGGAATTACTGTGATTGCTTCTTCTGTTTCCGTATTAGTTACATTTGAATAGTAGTTATAATCTACATCTGATGAGCTGTTCATCATTGTCAATGTATGATTTGCAAGAGATATACTTGATAAGAAGTTTTGCTTTGGATTGATATTAGCATTAATATTCTTATAAAGTGTAATCTTATACTCTTTCATTACTACGCCGCTTGCCGATACATTGAATGCAACTTCGGTTGTTGATTTCTCAGTCAAACCGTCTTTGATTGTCACGCTTGTTCCCTTTGTGGTAGAACCGCCGTCAATCTTGTAAGCCACATCGCTTGCAGCACTGCTTGGTGTTGCTTCAATATTAATATCATTAATATTTTCACCTTCAACAATGAAGTAGTAATCCGTAATATCTCTGTCGAACATCGGAACTAAGCTGTAATACTTACCGCCGATAACGACTCTGATGTCGTCCAAAGTAGCGTCAGTATCAGGAATCTTACGATTTATTGTAACCGTATATGTCTTAGTTGTTATTCTGTCTTCAGATGTTACTTCAATCTTCAATATGTTGTTACCAACTGTCAAGTTATCAAATACAAAACTATTTCCGCTTGTATGGTTGATAACCGGCTTTGAACCGTTGCTTGTAGATGTCATAAGCTTGATTGTAGCATTATTGCTTGCTGTAATCTTATCAAATGTCACCTGTGTAACAGCTGTATCTACATCGATTTCGTAGTTATGAACATCCTTATCGAATGTAGGTTTCATCACTACGCCGCTTTCAGGTTCAAGTTCGATAAGGTCTGCATCGCCTGACATTCTTGTTACGTGTACAATATATGTCTTGGTTACATCTGTTGCAACATCCTTTACAGTAACGGTTATATCTTGAGGATTATTCATCAAGTATGTCTTATTGGTAAACTGCTTTGTTGTTCCCGCATCAGGATTTTGTTCAGCAAGAGTACCAATCTTAACTGTCTTACCTTCGGCAAGAGTTGTTACTCTCATCATCGGTGTATATGTCGCATTATGCGGAATACCTATTTCAAAGCGGTTATTTTCACTGTTCCAAACAGCTGCAATAGGATTTGCATATTGACGAGTTGTATCTGTTACAAAGTCGCCGTTGTCAACATCCATGTAGATGCTTAGAATATCACCCGTTACACTAATCAACTTCAATACATAATCTCTGCTGATTGTATCATTACCGGCTGTCAAAGAAACATTAATATCAACATTTGCCGTTGCAGTTGATACAGTAGGTACATTTAACGTTACCCAACCAACTGCCGAAACATCTGCGGCACCGTTTGTCTTCAATGTTGTTGTTGCTCTTGAATCACTTGCCATAGCCTTAACTATAGGGTTAGTACCTGACTCTACATATGCAACATACGTTCCGTCCGGCTGCAATGCGGCAGGCATATCATTTACCAAGATATACTTAACGCTTGCGTCTATCGGCTTACGATAAATATGAAGTTCATACTCTAATTCCTTAGATGTTTCACTTGTTACCTTTACATAGAATACATTATCGCCGTATTCAAGGTTTACATTCTGAGTAATTGTAACAAATGCATTACTCATCGGTTTTTTGTTTGAATCAAGAATTGTAACCATCGTCTTAGCACCGTCATGATTATGATATGCCTTAGCGTAAATGTCTGCATTTGTCTTTTCTGATTCAACATTTACCGTATAAATACCCTGTTTCTTTTCATCATCTGTTGTAGGCTTATTTATCTTATAATTATCCTTATCAAAGTCAGGATCCAAGTCATAACCGATAACTTGTAAATCTGCAAGTCGGTTTTCATCGCTCGGGTCATGAACTTCTATATAATAAGTTTTTGTGTAGTGAGGAACTCTCAAGTAAATAGGTATTCTGAAGTATTCCGAAGTTGTTCCGTCTGTCTTCATACTGTTGACATACTGCTTAATATATTTACTCAAATCGTCGATTTGCTCACTGCCTGCGTCTGTAATCTTGATTCTTGTTTCATAATCATTAGGATTCCAGCCTTGTGTCTTCGCATAGTCAAGTAGTTTCTGATGTGTTTCATGTGCATTTGCATATACATCATACTCATGTAAATCATTTTCAGTCTTAATCGAATAAGTTGTAACCGTCTTTATAAATGATGAATTATAGAACGGTATCTTATTTGAATTGTCCTTCTTTGTGATATACAAATCATCAAGATATACGTCAACCGGAATATGCTTGATACGTAATGTATAATAGATTGACGGGCTGCCGTCCGACTTCTTAAGTTCAATCGAGAAGTAGTTGTCGCCAACCTTCAAATCTACGTTTGCAGTAAGCTGACCGCCCTTACCTGCTCCCAATGTATATGTCTGCGATACTGTAAGACCCGTCAACGTAATTGCGGCGTTTTTATCAACAGCATATATATCAACTTTAGCAGTTGGATTTTCTGCTTCTGAATATGAGTATGCCTCATATATAATCTTGCCGCTGTCAAGAGTTGTCTTAACTGCATCATTGTCATTTACACGGATTGCTCCAAGTGCTGCGTCAAGCATATCACGCTTAATTAAAATATTGTTAATTGTTATTAAGAATCCGTCTTCGTCATATACACGAAGCTGAACAATCGAATTAACTTCTTTTAGCTTAATTATTGATTTAATAGTCTGCTCATTAGTTGTATCATCTACAAGTATCTTTTCACCGTCATCAATCTGAACGTAATATTTATGACCTTGAGGGTCTGCCATATTAATTTGCATATCTGCATCGCTCAAGTAGAACGGAAGTTTTGTCGGACGTTCATAGTTTGAAATGATAACACCGTCTTCATTTGTAACCGGATCGCCGATTCTTTCTGTAAGTTCGTCATTTACTACTGTGTTCAAATCGAAGTTGTAGATGTACTGAACAATGTAAATCGTATAGTTCTGTGTTGCGCCTGACGGAGATTCTACCGTTACAGGAACTTGCGTAACACGACCGTTTAGTTTTACATCATCAATATATGTATTTACTGCGCTGTTCTGATGAACACCGTTTACATATATCTTAGCAAACTTATTCTCACTTATAAGTTTTACTACAGCTGTATCACGTCCTTGCGGAACTGATGCCAAGTAAGTTGTAAGACCTGTTATACTTGCATTCTTCAAGATTACTTCAGATTCATCTATAGGATAATCTTTGTATCCTTCTTTTCTCAAACCGATATTAACATTTTTCAACTGAGTACCCTCAGGGCTGTTAATAAGGTTGATTACATATTCCTGAGATGCGTTGTTGGTTCTCGATGTTACTTTAAATCTGAACTTATATAAATTTCTGTCTTCAATACTGGCGGCATCCGTTGTAGCACCTGCGAAGTTTACATTAGTTCCTTGAATTTGTTTATTATTGCTCAGTACATATGTACCATCTCTGTACTCATAGAACTGAATTACCGCATATGGGTCTATTGCGAATACAAACGGTTGTGCAATGTATGTATTCATCGGCATTTCAACTTTGTACGATATTGCTGTTGTATTAGGTTCCACACCCGCTTCATAACCTGTAACCTTACCTGTAACTCTTGTTGTCTGCTGAGTTTCAGTAGAAAGTCCGCCTGTAGCGTCAACATATACTTTGTCTATACCAAGTTCGCTTGAAGCTTTCTGAATCATCAATGTGTAATCCTGTGTTTTGCCGTCACCGGCTGTTACTCTGGCTTTCAATATGATGTCATCTATACCTGACATTGATGCCTCTGTATCAACTGCCAACATTCCGCTCGCGATCGCAGGTTTACCAAAATCAGTAAAGAATTCAATCTTTGAACTTGCCGACTTAGTCTGTGACTTAACATATGCCATATTTGCCGTTGGATTAATATAGCTTATGTAATTATATGTATAAACATATTTGCCGTTTACAAGTGTCTTATCTTCGCTCTGCTTTGCAGCCTTTACATATGAGCTGTCAACTAACTTAATATCGCTGACAAACATATCAAGTTTCAAATCAGAACGCAATTCTTCAGGAGAAAGCTTTGTAATAATAAGCTTTGTTATTGCTATCTCATCAGGAGTTGTACCATCTGACAGCAAATCAGGTGAACCAACCTTAATATCAATCGTTACCGATGACGATGTCGGAATTGTTGATACGTCATAATTCAAATATGAATTGCTTGAAAGAGCAAATCCGTTATTCTCAAATTCTACGTATTCCCCGGCGTTCAGAGCAGTAGCTTTGATTTCATTTACAAGTGTTTCATCTGCCCCTACATCAATTCTGAATGTATGAGGGTCGTTTCTGTCTTGCTCTGCATAACGTCCGTCAAGTGTAATTTCCTTAAGCTTTAGATTATTCATCTTTCTGATAATCTTAAGTGTGTAGTATGCAGGTGCAATATCGCCTTCATAACTCCATACCGTTACCTGGAATGTTCTTGAACGTTCGCCTGTTGTTTCATCAACATCATCGTCATTACTGTCAAACGGAATATTTATCTTTAGAGTTTGATTTGTCGAAACAGTATCTACACCATCTATCGTCATACCAACTCTTGCTGTTGAGTAATCAGCACCGATTTCAATAGGAACGATTGATGTACCGTATGTTATATTCTTTATGATAATCGGATTGTTTACAGTTATATTTTCAACAACTGACTGGAACAACTTACCCGTTTTATCTTCAGGATATGCATATACGTGATCAATCTTTCTGTTATTAGACTTTCTGATTAGGTCTACTATGTATTCCTTACCATCACCAACACCTGACAACATTTCATCCTGTGAACGTATTCTAAAGTACAATGTGTAGTTTTGGTTAGGTTCAAGATTTGAAAGTTGTACTTGTTTTTGATGTAATTCATAGTTATTTGTATATGATGATGTATATGGGTCATAAATATCTACGCCCGCATATTCATAATCTGCGATTACCTTCATGTCAACAGATGTTATACCTGTTTCAATTTCTACAGTGTATCTGCCTGTGTTCTTATCGTACTTAGCAGGCGGTATGCTGTTAATTGTTCCTGCAGGACCAACCCATACACTGTAATTATCACTTTCGGCATCATATTCAACATCTCTGTTTGTGTTATCTGCAAGATAAACTCTCAATTCATATTCTTGCATTGTACCCGCTTCAGAGATAATTCTGAATTTAACCACATGAGGAATATCAGGATCTGCATCGTCAAACAAGTATGAGTGGGATACTCTGAACGGAATGTTGTATTTAGCATCATTTCCGTGATAATCAAAGTCGCCATCTTCCCATAGAAGTTCTGCTGTTGTATCCTTCGACTGAACAGCCGCCTGAACAACAACCGATGTCTTTTCAGCATTATTAACTGCTTTTTCATATACACTGTAAGGAATATAGCTGTTATAATACGGCAGATCCGAATCGTCCTCAGTGAACGGACCATATGCTTCTACACCATTAACCGTTACATAATCGGCATTAGTATTAATCGACTGGATTGTTACGTTTAATGCATTGTTTGAAGTATGTCTGCCGTCTTCTGATGTTACTACGTACGGAATTACCTTAACGCTTTCGCCATCCTTTACAGGAATCAAGATACCATGAATATCTCCGCCGTTTACTACATTTGAACCACTTATTACAGTGTCATCATCTGTTATTCCTGTATATATTTTACCGTTTAGAGTAATCTTAGCCTTTGAATACTCTGTCTTGATATATACTCTTAAATACTTATTACCGTTTTCATCAACTGTAAGTGTTGATTCGCTTACTTTGTAATAATCTACAACATTTGGACTTGTTTCACCGTCATATCTTGTAGTTTCATTTACAACAGTTTCTGAGTTGTCACTGCTGTTATGAAGTACATTTGTATTTTCTGACAATCTGTAGATTACAACCTTATACTGATGAGTATATCCTGTACCTGCTTCAGGTATTGATACAATAGTAATATTTGTATCAGGAGTATCTTCAGATACTGATCTTGCCGTATTTACAGGGATTGTAAGTACACCATCTGTCGGATAATTATAATCAGATCTGTTTACAATTCCGTTTTCAGATACTGAATTTACCGATACTGTCGGATCATATGGAGTTGGTGCATGTTCATCAATGCGAAGTCCAACCTTTACAGTTGCATCCTTCACGATACCGTATCTATAGATAATCTCATCGCCGACCTTTTCAGGATTTTTAAGCAAGTTACCGTCAATATAAATATCAATATCTGCATCAGTGTTCTTATACTTCTGACCTATTAAGAATGTATAAGTCTTAACAGTACCAATCTTTTCATCAATAGTTGCATCTGCTTGAGCCTTATAGTTATTAGCTACACCAACCTGAATCTTAACTACTGTAAATCCACCGTCTTTTTTGATTAGAGGAATCTTATAAGACTGGTTGCTTGTCTGACGCCATCCGCCATCCCATACAACGCTTGCATCGGTTGCTGAATAGTCGTTTGCTGCGGCTGTTTCATATGCTGCAACCTCTTTCTCATATTGAGCAAGTGCTGCTGCATACTGTTCATCTGTCATACTTCCCTGAGTAGGTTTTTCAGGTCTTGTCAAGTGACCTATTCTGATGTAGTTATTAGCATCCTTAGCCAACACTGATGCGATTGCACTTGGCAAATCATCAGTCTGCGGATCAAGACGAACAACATATGCATTTCTTGTGCTGTCCCAAAGAGCATTTGACAAGTTGCCGCCGCTGTAAGGTCCTGCCTGTACAGCTTCAAGATCAAGATTCAATCTATTGATATTAATTTTATACTCAGCAGTAGTATTTAATGAAGATTTAATCATTACATTAATAGTGTTCTTACCTGTTATTGTAAAGTTCTTATAAACATTATTATGTAATGACGAAGTATTATTGTCAATCTGTACTTCTGCCAACAGAGTTGATGCGATAGCCTCAAGATCTACTGTTGTAACATCAGACGGAATCCATAGCTGATATTTACCGTTTATATCCTTACCGGCTTCAACAGTTGTTTCTGTTCCGCCGTCATTGTAAGTTGCGGTAAATGTCTCAAGATTTGCATTATCACTCTTCTTGTAGATGTATAGATATGATACCTTAATTGTTTCTAAGTCAGCAGCTTTTGACTTGATTTCATAGATTGTTAATTCTTCGCCGTCAAGAAGTACATTAGTTGCTGTCCACTTATCCGAATTAGCTGATGTTGGGTCTGTTGCCGTCGGGCTGTCTGCATTTACAAGTGTATAAATATCATTAGCCTCTATCAAAATATCAACATATGTCTTATTTGTAAACGGAACATTACCCGGAGTATCAAGTTTAACTACATATACGTCTGCAGTTGCTCCTGTTTCTTCATCCATTACTCTGTTTTCAGCTGTCGGAGTATAAACATTGCTACCGTATGTTACCTTAACAGTCTTTAATGAATCATCAATACTCTTTCTTGTTAAGTGAAGTACATAATGTTCAACAACATTCTCTTCTGTTGTTACGTCAATCGGAATGTAAATATCCTTAATTGATTTATCAAGTTTATATCTTTCGATTTCTTGTACATTAGCCGAATTATACTCTGATGCAATGCTTACCTTTGAAGTAGAGTTTACAGTTTCAGCCTTAATATTGATATATTCAAGGTCCTTGGTAATTACATAGTTATAAACATTTTCATTTATATCTGTAACATCTGTATAACCCGAACCTACAAGAACATTGCCTATAAGAGTAAGCGGATCAACCTGTACATACTTCAAACCTGTATGATATTCAGCAGGTTTCAAGATTAACGGATATTCAACTGTTGAAAGTGCATTACCGTTTGTTACTCTCAATGTATAAGTTGTTGTAGTACCGACATTTGCAGGAAGTGCTGTATTAATCCATGTCAAGCCGTTCATGCTCTCATATGAAACAACATTTCTATCTTTGTCAAGTACTTCAACTGTACCTGATATAGGAGTAATTTCTGCATTTACAGAATCAGCTGACTTACCTATTTCTGCAACGTATGTGTTATTTACACGAGCAACTGTCGTTCCATCAATAACAACGCTGTCAAGGGTTGCCAAAGTAGGTTCTTTAATAATTACAAGATTATGTTCCTGACTTGCACCGCTTGTTGATGTAATTGTAAACGGAATTATTGTCTTATCATTGATAAGTCCGTTTATAACACCTTCAAATACACCTGTATATGAACCGCCTCTGATTGCGATTGTTGAATAAGGATTCTGAGCCTTTATGTAAATATTAGCCGAATTCTTAGTATCTCTGATATATACAATATGTTCGCAGGTTGTTTCTCCGTCTGCAAACAAGTCAATGCTTTGTGCAGAAACTGACGAAGTCTTATTTGTAACTTGTAGCATTGGGTAGCTGCCTGATGTCATATACCATATATCATTGAAGTTCCAATCGCTAAAGATTGACTGAACATATAGGTCAGATGCAGCAATACTGCTATTATCATTTGTCGTAACGATTGATGTATCATTCTTAACAAACAATGCACCCATTACACCGTGTGTATGTGTAATTGTACCGTCACTGTTAATAGCAATCGATGCTTTATCAAACATTGAGCTTGACATATTTGCGTTAGCGAATACATATCCGATTGTTGCACCGGCATTATTGCTTATTACTATACCTGCAGAAGCATTGTTGCTTACAAGTGCAGTTGATGTAATATATGAGTTTTCAATAGTACCGTTGTTTTCGATTGCAAAACCGGCTGCATTCTTAGCTGTAATCTTACCGCCCGTTTCAATTGCAACTTGTTCGATTGTGCCGTTGTTAATGCCTGCTACAACAGATGCATTTTCAACTCCGTTTTCACCGATTGTCGCAACCGCAAATCTCAAGTTCTTAACAGTACCGTTGTTTACAGCAAACAAAGCTGAATAATCTTGACCGTTTACGCTCTTCTGTGATGTAATCTTCAAATCGGAAATTGTAAATCCGTTACCGTCAAGACTACCTGTAAATGGTGTATCTTCTGAACCGATAGGATCCATTTGAATGTAGTCCGAATTATACTTCATTGAAATATTATTCTTCAATACATAATGCTTTGTTAAGCTTTCCTCATCGTTACCGATGCTCTTCAATCCTGCGGCTGATGTGATTTCAAACGGACGTGCTTGGCTGCCGTCAGGAATGTTAAGATTTGATATATCTGCATCAGCTGATTGGTTCCTGAATGTAGGATACTGAGCTGTCTTGATTACCCATGTATTTGCAAAGTCCCAATCATTGAATGTTGCTATATCTCCAAGCTTTTCAGGAAGAACTGACGCACTGTTATATACATTGCTGTTGCTTCCCACCTTGCTGTAGATTTGGCTAGGCATTACTGCATATGCATTATTTATTGTTGAGTTGTCAAGGTTCAATACAACAATCGACGCTACGTGTTCATCGGTTAAATTACTTGATGTTGAGCTTATTGAACCTACATTATATACATTCTTAACAGCGTTATGGTTCAATGCTGCAATACCTGCTGCGTACTCACCTGATGTAATTGTTGCTTTATTATATGCGTCTTCGATAGTACCACGGTTATCACCTGCTACACCACCGGCTGCATATGAAGATTCAATATTACCTGAAGCTACGGCTACTCTTGAAATTACACCGTTTTGTTCATTCTTACCTGCCACGGCACCGATATATTGATATGATGTGCCTGCAACAGATGTAATATTTACATCTTCAAGTTTGAAGTCATAAACTTCACCCTTATTTACACCAAACAAGCCGTATGCTGTATCATTTGATGTAGCTGTAATTGTTAGATTTGATATTGACTTTCCGTTACCGTTTAGGTTACCTGTAAACGGTTTGGAAGTTGTACCAACCGGAGTCCATGCAGTACCGCTTAAGTCAATATCATTCATCAATACATAGTATGCATCAAGATGATCTGACATAGCCTGAAGTTCTTCGGCCGTCGTAATCTGGTAAGGTGATGCCTTACTGCCGTCAGGGTCTTCAGGAAGGATAGTTGAGCCGCCGCCGCACGATGCATCTTTAGCTACATATTCGTCCTCTGTACCTCTTTCGGCGATTACCTTTTCTACACTTGTATTATTGCTGTACTTAACAATTACAAGTTCATATCTGCTTGTCTTTGTTCCGTCAGAAACAACAATATAGAATTTATTTACTGTTCCAAGGTTTGCAATATCAGGTACTGATAATTGACCTTGATCTTCACCAAGAACAACATCACCTGTGTCTGTTACTCTGATAAGTCCAAGTTTTGAATCGCTTCTTCTTGTTGCAATTACAATGCTTGCACTGTCATCTGTGCTCGGAATAGCTGTCTTATAATTTCCGTACTTATCCGGAGTTAGCTTTGTATAATCTCTTTCTGACTTGCTCTGAACCATTACATTTGAAAGTGCCAAAGACTGGTCTTGTCTTACAAGTGTAATTGTTTCTGCAATAAAGCTGTTATCGTCATACGGATATGAGTAAATCTTGAATTTAACAGTTGTTGTCTTACCCGAATCAAGAGTTACTGTTTCAGTATTTTCACTTACCTTAAACTCGCTGTCACCAATCTGTACCTTTGAAACTTCGCTGTCTGCAACAACTTTAATATCTGCCGCAGTTGCTCCGTAAGGTACTTCATAAGTGTAACCATCGCTTGTCTTTGTAAGCTTAGTTCCGTTGACATAGACTTCTTTTTCACCCGTATTGCTTCTTATAATATACAATGTGTATGCTTGCTCTGCCTTACCGTCCTTAGATGTAACGGTAAAGTCAACCTTAGATACGTTCTTTGTAACATTATAAGATACGTTCAAGACACCGTTTGTTGATTTATCGCTGTCAAGTTTAACTACTGCATCTTCGTTTGCCGCAGTTATTGTAAGTATGCCGTTTGTTACGGTACTGTCTGCTCTTACAAGATATGTATTAGACTTAAAGTCTGCCTTTTCAGCTGTTACACCGTCAAAGACAACACTCTTTAGAGCTACGTCTGAATCTTCAACATACTTAATTATTACTTGATATGGATCACTTACAACCTTACCGTCATAACTCATAATTCTGAAGTTAAATACTGTATCATTTTCTGAGTTAAGTGCAAGATTTTCAAATACATAACCGTGTGAGTTGTCACTTACAAGAATACCGTCAATACCGAATCCTGTAAGTTCTACCTTTGCCATGTTACCTGTAGGAACTATTGAAAGGTCAACCGGATTACGTCTGTTTACAACTGCTGTGTAGATACGGTCATCAGGAACTGAGAATAACGAAATATCTACATCTGTTGCGGCACCGGCTGTAAGTTCAGTCTTATTAAGTGAAACCGACTTGACATCTGTGTCTTCGTAATCAGTATATACATACAATGTGTATGTCTGCTTTACACTGCCTGATGATGATCTAATTGTAAATTCGAACTTATTTACCTTTGAAACAGAAGGAGCGTCAAGCGTTCTCTTTGTTATAAGTTCACCATAACCTACATCATCAACACCGGCTGCGTCATTCTTCATTGAGATTTCTGCAATACCGCTTGATGTATGTATTGTGATAGTTGCAGGGTTTTCTGCTCTTGAATCGCCTCCGTTAAGATCTGACGGAATTGCAATCTCATAGATAGTAGGATTATTCTTTCTTGTGATTGCTGCGATACCATTTACGATAACCTCGCCTATCTCCGTGTTATTACTGCTCTTATAGATACTTACTGTATAAGTCTTCTTAGCATTTGGTGTACGTACATCATCAACATACAACTGTGAACGAACTTCTACAGTTATAGTTGTTTCTTCTTCAGAAGACAATGTATATGAAGTATCTGACCATACGTTGATGTATGGAATTGAAAGTGCATTTCCTGCTACATTGACAAGTTTAGCATATTGATTTGCTGTAATTGTTACATCTGCCTCAGTTACGGTTGTCGGAACACTGAATGTATACTTCAAACCATTTGAGATAGGAGTTGTATTTACAGTATCATTAACCTTTACATTGTCAAGTGACAAGTCATCTGATGCACCCTTTAATAATAAGTAGTAGTTCTTAACCAACTCTGCCTTATCATTTTGAGGTTTAACGGTAATTCTCAAGTATCTCTTACCGCCAATCGGAACACCGCCTACAACCTTATATCGGAATGCACCTTCGTCGGTCTTCTTTCTTGTGATGATGTCACCTGTCGAATCTATGATGTTTTCACTGTCATCAGGCAATGCTACTTCATGTATTGATTCGATTGTTGCATACTTATCTGTAAGCAGTATGTCAAGCAATGTATCGTGGTCAGGAACGTTTGCTTCATACAATACTGTCATTGACATATCAACATTGTATTCGCCATCCAAACCTTTTTCTGTTGTTATACTCTTAATTGATGTATCGTCTGACTTTTCTCTGAATTCAAGAACATAGTTCTTCTTCGAGCCGTTTTCAGCCTTTACTTCGATTACATATTTACCACCGTTTGCATTTGCCGGCAATGTATCCTGCCAATTATTATCTGTTGTCCAACCGGCTGTATCGCCTGCTGTTGAAGCACTGCTATCGCCGTTATTATGCCACTTATTCTGTGAATCATAGTAACCTACTCTCAATATTGACTTAGGTGAAGTTTCAATCGTAATTTGAGGTACTTCTGTCATTGAGTCTACGAAGAATATGTACTTAACGTCATCACTGTTTTCTACAGGTTCTTCTGTAGCGTCCACATTACCACGCTTGATGCTGATAATATCATTTTCACCGCTTCTTCTTGTGATGTGTAACTTATATGTCTTAATCGGCTGTGAAGTATTCTGCGATTGAACATAGATTGTATATATCTTAGCTGTATCAGTTGCTTCTGTAAGAGCTATAGTATAAGCCTTAGATGTTATACCCTTATCAACCAACGTCGGTGCAGGCTCACCATCTTCTGTAATCGCAAGTTTTGTAAATTGATTCTTAGCCTTTACTATAACATTTGCTATTTCGTCAGTTGTTTCAATACTTCCGTCATAGTAACCGCCGTTTGAAGCTACCCAGTTAGCTTCTACACCGTTTACTGTTACTGTAATATCGGTATCAGTACTCTGCGGCATAATGATTAGCTTAAATGTCTTCTTATAACTTGAGCCTGATTTAGCCACATCAACTTCATAAGTATATGGATTGCTTTCCGTCAAAGCTGACAAGTTACTAACCTGTAATCTATACAATGTTCTGTCAGGTGAATCAACAGTTATAATATTATTTGCATTTGTTGTATTTCTTACTTCAGCAATATTACCGTTTATTGATGTTAGGTATATAGTTGCTGTGTTAGAAGTTGTAGGAACATATACAATATATTCGTTCTTGTCCTCTTCCTTCGCAATCTTTTCGTCATCGTATTCTACAGTCAATTCCATATCCATATCTGTAGGTGTTGCGATGATGTAGTAATCCTTTGTACCGCCGCTCTGCGATGTTACGGTTACAGGAATTACGAATGAATCGTTTGTGCCGTCACCGTCAAAGTCGTAATCGGCTGTAAGTTTTGTAAATGTTGCCTTTGCAGTACCGCCGTTTGTATTTGCGAACGGTGCATTATCAATGCTTGTTACTGCCGCATTTACATCTTCAAGCTCGATTGCAAGGTCAAATACTGTATAACCCGATGTAGTTGACTTAGGAACATATACATGATATGCATTGTATATATTACCGCCTAAGTTTACACTGTCATCTGCTGTAGTATCTGTATCCTTGTTTTCACTGTCATTTGGATTTGCAGTTACCGACTTGATATTTGCATTGTTACTCTTCTTATAAATATATAGCTTATATTCGGCTGTTGCTGTATTTGTAATATCATCAGATTTAACTGTGATTGTTACTTCTGTGAAGTTACTGTTTATAGTATCTTCAAGGTCTGTTGTAACAGTTGCGCCAAGTGTCGGATTTGTGTTGTTATTGCCTGAAACGCCGTCTTTACCTGTAATTTCCACACGGTAATTTGCGTTAGATGCAAGAGCCCATACATCTGCACTTGTTGCTGTACCGTCTACATAATATACATATGAGCCGTCAAGATTTGTTTTCTTAACAGTATTGTTATCAACCTTTACAGTCAATGCATAATCATCGCTCAAACGTTTTAGATATACAACGTTTTCATATGCAGGGTCACCGTCAGCTGTTCTGTACAATCTGAACGGTACTTCCATTTCGGTTACAGAGATAGGCATCGAAACCTTAAGCTCTGCATAACCGCCGGCTGTAATATCGCCATTGTTAATGCTTACGAAGTGGTTCTTGCTCGCTGCCGTAACACCAATCAATACTTCACTTGCGTTCGGAAGTACTTCAAGATATGTATATCTTGGTTCTGAATCAGTCGGTGCAGTTGCATCCAAACCGTTTACTGTTACGCTTTCAACAGAAGGAGCTTCGTCTGTACCCTTTATAACAAGCTTATACATCTTCTGTAGTGAGCCATCCTGTGAAACTACCTTAACATATCTAATCTCGTCGCCTGTCTGTAAATCCAAACCTGAAACGATTTGAGTTACATATCCTACGTTGCTTGGATTATTATCATATGCATTCTGTCTAAGTTTCTCAATGTCTGTAAGTTCTGCCAATTCATCAGATGCTTGTACAGTTACATTTGTAAACTTAGTTGTATCAGGGATTTCAACAGTCCATGTTTCACCGTTGACGTCTGATGATTCCTTAACTGCATAATATGTGCCAACCTTAATATATTCTACATCTGCATTTGTATCTGTATCTCTGATTATTAAGGTGTATTCTTTAGTTGTAAATCCGTCTTGTCCTGTTACTGTTATACGGTATCTGTTTACCGGCTGACTGTGTAGAGTTACCGCATCATTTGCCCATACATTCTGTGACTCGCTGCCCACTTCATTGTATGACAATCCATATGGTGACTTTGTCAAATCTCTTGTGATAGCTTCAACCTTAACAGTTGAATTTGCATCTTGTGTTGTTATTGAAACATCAGCAGTCTTATCACTCGAAATACCGGTCTTTAGATATGTGTAAGTACCGTTTGCATTGCTTACTGTAGTACCGTTTACAGTTACATTCATAAGGTCTGTGTTTACAGCAACCTTAGTAATTACAAGAGTATATCTCTTTGTTGTACCGTCTTTTGCCTTAACTTCAATCGTTGCAGTTGTTTCTTTACTGTTTACAACCACATTGCTCAAAGTAACAGCTCCGGTCGCTTCATCCTTGCTGTCATAGCTGCCGTTTATATGTACGTACTGAACAAGCGATGTTTGCGGAGTTGCTATAATATCAACTCTTGAAGTTGTATCAGGAATCTTAATTACGAACTTGCTGTTATCATCTGCATCATATTTTGCAGGTCTTACAACACCGTCTACAACAACATCAACGCTCTTAAGCTCAGGGTTACCTTCTACAGAAGATACCTTTACGAAGTAAGTCATTACTTGACTTCCGTCTTCTGACTTAATATATACAGGAATTGTTACACCTGCTCTAAGCTCGTCATCAGTTATACCTGTAAGGTCAACATTAACGCTTGCATCATTGCTGTTTGAATATGTTATTGCAGCTGAACCGACATATGCTGACGGTTTATAAGTTGTTTCGATTGCAACTGTTGACTGACTGTCCTTAGCCTTTACTCTGATAGGAAGAATTGTTCTGCCCGAATCTACATATGTATAGAATTCACCTGCGGTATTCTTGCTTAAGTCAGGGTCTTCATTTGCAATATAGATTGCTTTTACAAATTCAATCTCTGTATTATCAGACTTCTTGCGAATTACAAGTTTATAATCCTTTGATGTAACTCCGTCTTCTGCTATTACTCTGATTGAAAGTTCAGTTGGACCATCATTCAATGACGGGTCAAGAGTAACTTCTCTGATTGCCTTATATGTTGCACCCGTTGTCATAGTTGAAGGCTGTTCTGTAGCAGGGTCGTAAATTACAACCTTTGAGCTTGTATTATTTGCTTCTGCAGTAATATTAATGCTTAGAGCTGTACCCGTTGTTATAATATCACTTGCATTAATACCAAGATAATACTCAATATTACCGTTTTCATCAGTAATCTGCTTTACCTTACCTGTGTAGTCAGGGCTTGCAGGGTCTGTTGTAGGTGTTGAATCAACCTTATACAGACCAACATTATTTGATGCGTATTTAATAATAAGTGTCGGTATATTCATTGAGCTGTTGTCTATGACAATACCGTCTGCTCTCTTAACATACAACTTAGTTGTTGTACTGCCGTTCGCTTCTTCTTCAAGAAGTTCTTTCGGAAGAAGAACCTTTGCAATACCGCCCTGTGTAGGATCTGCAGCGTTGATAGGTGTCGGAGTTACGAAGTTATTCGGTGTTCCGACTGCTACCTGCGAACGTGCATCGGCAGTTGTAACGTAAATTACAATACCGTCCTCCGAATAAGGGGCTTGACCTTCATATGTGTTAATTGAAGTCTTATATGTTGCAGCAACCTTATTTTCTGTTAAGTCTACTGCTGTTATACCGTTTGTTTCAGGTAATTTCAAAATATTTACCTTAAACGTCTTTTCTGTTCCGTCTTCTGACTTAACATGGATATATACAGCATTTGCCTTTGGCTGAGTTGCTTTAACATCCATTTCATCTGTATATGTTGCATCGCCATTTACATAGAATGTACTGCTTGTTGAAATTGTCAGCTTAATGCTTTCATCAGTTGTAACATTATCGCCGTCTACAATAACACCCTCTGCTACAAGTTTTTGAGTTGTGTTATCTGTTCCGTCAGTTGACGCAGGCAAAGTATATTCATACTCACCGTCAGCATTCTGCGAAAGTTCTTCGCCGCCATATGTTACCTTTATTGCAGTATTAGCTGACATTCTTATAATATCAAGCTGATATACACCCTGTGAATATGATGTATCTGCCGGAGTTACAGCAATATAAAGTGTTGTTGTATCTGCTGTAATCGAAACATTTCTCATGTCGAACGGCATTCCTGACATAGAGTCACTCTTTGCAGTTGCTTCATCAGGACAAATTGCAACCTTTGAGCTTGTGCTTGCCGCTACGGCATTAACCTGTACATAGTTAGTATCATACTTAATCTTTGCAACATACTTACCGGTTGTCTTATCATATGTAACATTGTAATTTTCACCGATTATTATACCTGTCGGCTTGTACTCAAGCTTATCAACAGTAAGGCTTCCCAAACGAGAATCTGCTGTTTTCTTGTAAATACGTAGTGTATATTCATTAACCGCACCCAATGTTGTTGTTACCTTTAGAGCAATATCCATATAACCCTTGTCATTAAAGTTCAAGGTTACATCTTCGGTTGTTGTATATGAATATACGTTGCCGTTCTCAATTTGAACTTGTCCGTTAGTTACTGCAGTTGTCAATGTTACAGACGCTGTCTTAGCATCGTCATCAACTGCCCATACATACATTAACTTTTCATTACCGTCTTCTTTTACAAGAGTTGAGTTAATATAGCCGCTGTTATCAACTGATACAAACGGATCACTCTCTTCATCAAGCTTGAAAATTGTAAGTATGTACGGAGCACCGTCAAGCGAATCGGCTGTCAATTTAATATATGTCTTATCTGATGTCTTTGTATTATCAAGGATAAATCCGTCATATGTGAATTCACCAGGTGTTGTTGCCTCCTTTACGGCATTTAGCAAACCATCAGGAGTGTATGTTACCTTTGCGACATCTCCGATCATAGGAGTTGTGATGATGTTAATATTAGCAACATCCTTAATCGGGATTACAACCTCGTAGTTCTGAGTATCACTCGGATTCTTCTGGTACGCGGTATATGTATTAAGCACATTTCCGCTTGCATCAACGATTTCTACCTTAATTTCCTTGATTGTTGTTGCCTCAGACTGTCTGTAAATAGTCAATGAATGGTTTGATACAGTTCCGTCTTGTGCTGTTACTCTAATAGGAATGACCTTATATGTTTCATTTGCCGACATTGTAATCTTCTGTACGTCATAGTAACCGTCATGACCGTTATCCTTGTCATGATCGCTGTTTACAGTTACATTCGCAATAGAGATTTTAGCTGACGGAGAAACTTGGCTATAGATATAAATATCTCTATCCTTAGCATCGCCGGTTTCCTTAATGATTGCATAATAGTTACCTGTATTACCTATCAGAACACCATTTCTTACATAATCCGATACTGCCGCATCTTTCAATTTAATATGGTTTTCAGGTTGGTCATAATAAACCCAATCAGCTACATCTGTAGCAGGATCGTTTTCACCAACTTTTACAATTCTCAAATCACCGTCATTTGAGTATCTTGTTGTATGAGCTTTATATATTCCGTCAAAGCTTGTGTTGCTGTTCTTAAACTCGAAGTAATAATTATCTTCAAGTTCACTGATCGGTACATCTGTAAATTCATAGTATCCTATAAACTTAGGGTCTTTTGAACCAATATTTGCGTCTGTCAACAATGTACCCATAACAGGATTTTGACCGTTCTTATCTACCATATAGATAACATCTGCGTCTACAATACTCTTAACGTGTACCGTTACAGTTGTAGCATTAGGAATTGTTGTTTGTACAAGACCTGTATAAACACTCTTTAGAGGATCAACAAGCTTATAAGACTTATCGCCTACAACAGATATTATCTCTGTATATTCATCACTGTCAAGATAACCCTTTTCAACTGCGGCTTGAGTTGCTGTGTCATCAAGTTTTGAATAATCAAATATGATTGCTTCAACATGATTATCGCTTGCATCGGCAACTTCTACATATGCAGTCTGTTTTGTACCTGTCTTTACATCTGTTACAACAAGCGTTGCAACACCTTCCTTAGTCTTTCCGCTTACTTTACCGTCTGAATCTACAGATACAAGTGAACCAGGAATAAGAGCAGTTACTCCATCCTTATCCATTTCATTCGTGATTTCCCATTTGTATGTGTTACCTGTTGTTGCATTATCTTTAATCAAGTTAAATCTATTGAATGAAACTTTCATCTGATAAGGTGCGGAACCGATATAAAGTTTCAAGCTTGAAGGAATAAGCTTCATAGTTCTGCCTGTTACAAGCACAGGGCTGAATTCGTTAGAATCAGATGCGTTTGTTGTACCAGGTTTATAGTGTGCAGGATCTTCACCCGCATAAGAGTCACCCAACTGACCGTGTGTATTTTCACCGAAGCTCCATACGTATCCGTCTTCAAGTACAACGTATGATGTTGCACCGCCTGTTGCAACCGAAATTGCCGACAGACTTCCGTCATCAACAGTTACTTCTACAGGAGATACTTTGTCATCAGATGTTGTTACATTACCGATACCCAAACGTCCAAGGTCTGCACTACCCCAGCTCATCACTCTTCCGTCTGCCGTTATCGCAAGGTTGTGCAATGCACCGACTGAAATATCAACTGCGTAGTTATTAGTACCGTCAAATACATCTACATAGTCAGGAGCGTAGTATAACAAGCTTCCGCTTTCGTCAATACCTTGTCCAAGCTGACCTTCGCTGTTAGCGCCCCACGATATAATTCTGCCGTTATCAAGCATTGCAACAACGTGATATAAACCATCATACGTTTTTAAAATATGACCGTTAAATTCATCACCAAGGTCTATCTTTACAGGGTACGAATAGTAACGATTATTGGTATTATTAATTTGGTGATTCGAGTTTTCACCCCAACCCCAAAGTGTACCGTCATAACGTACTGCCTTTGTTGCGCTACCGCCTGCACCGATACTAATGCTGATAACTTTGTTCAAGCCTTGTGCTACAACCGGAGTGCTTGATCTCTTGCTTGTATCCTTTGAAGGAGCACCAAGCTGACCTAAGCTGTTGTCACCAAAGCTATATACATATCCGTCTGCACCAAGTACCATTGTATGTTGTTTACCTGCCGAGATAGATACTATTTCAGGCAGACTTTCTACCTTTTGAGGTGTTGATACAACTATGCTTGCATTACCCAAACCAAGCTGACCGTAATCATTATGACCCCATGTATAAACTTCACCGTCACGAGTAAGTGCGATTGAATGATATTCACCTGCGTGAACAGATACAATATCCTTACCGTTTAATGCTGTTACATTTATAGGTTCATATGCACAAGATACGCTGCCGTCACCAAGCTGACCGTATTCATTGTTACCCCATGCCCAAACTGTTCCGTCCGACTTAAGAGCGATAACATGAGAGTTACCTGCTGAAATCATAGGAGCTGTCTGTGCGTCTTTATCTATTACATGAACGATACATACTGATGTAAGGTTGCCCTTCTTAACAACGATATGAGTAATACCAATCTTATTACCTGTAATCTCGCCGTCATCACCGACTGCCGTAACATCTGCAATAGCTGTATTCTTACTTTCAAATGAGATACTTCCAGGATTAGCATAATCAGTAATCAAGTTGAACTTCTTACCCGAATATGTGTCAAGAGTAGCTGTTTCTCCGACATGAATTGTCATTTCATATTTAGAAATAAGTTCTGTTCTTTCACCGATTAGAACCGGAACATAACTCTTTGTTTCGTTTCTGGCAACCGGTGTACCAAGTGAATAGTCACCATAACCGTAAACGTCACCATTCCTTGTATAGAATACTGAATATTCATCACCAAGACTTACACCTGCGATTGCGAAATCGTTATATGATGACTTGATAGTATCAATAACAGCATTTGCAATAGGAGCGGCAACGATAATATTTCAGTCTGTTATTAATAATACAATTGTTACACCGTGTCTATTGGGAATGAATGCCTTATACACACTTATACATACATCAGTTGTCTTTGTGTTAGGTTCAGGAAGTATATTATTTACCAATGATAATCTTAGTTTTCTTGTAGACCTTGTACTTATGGGAATTATAGCGACTGTTGTATATAGCTGGCTTTTTAAGATGACAGGACATAATGTGCTGTATGTATTGCTTGTTGGAACAGTATTGACTTCATTTTTCTCAAGTATCCAGAGTACATTGACAAGGGTTATGGACCCTAATGAA
>ENA-OPCA01000515-OPCA01000515.1-human-gut-metagenome-genome-assembly--contig:-NODE-515-length-36855-cov-6.237582_pt1 | contig 36855 bp, 28 predicted proteins | sample MGYA00241076_ERZ501468 | MGnify/ENA primary metagenome ERZ501468 (study PRJEB25962, sample SAMEA2042633) | human gut metagenome | biome: human gut; feature: human-associated habitat; material: faeces... | reverse complement strand
CTGTTAGAAGCCACTTCCATAGGAACTACTGTACCGCATGGGAGGGGTAATTCACGATAAAATCAACATTATCTGATATTTCCATAATATCAATCATTTCGTTACCTCCTTATCGAACCGTTACCGTACAAACAAACTTTTTCTTGCCAACCATGACTACGATCTTTGCTTTTCCTTTCTTCACAGCTGTGATCTTTCCTCTTGATGTCACTTTTACGATCTTTTTGTTGGAAGTCTTATATTTAGCCTTAGAAGTACATGTAATCGGATTGATCACTGGTCTTAACTGATAAGACTTCTTTCGGTTCAATGTCAGCTTCTTTGATACGTTTTTAATTGCTGTACAAGCAACCGCATTTTTCTGAACGGTTACATTGATCGTCTTTTTAAGTCCTGATGCCAGTGTGATCGTGATCTTGGCTTTTCCAGTCTTATTTCCTGCTTTGATCGTACATGCTCCGTTTCTACTTCCGAAAACTTTTACAATCTTCTGATTGCTGCTTGTCCATGATTTTACAGAATCTCCCGTTGCAAGTCCACTTACGACAAATTTCTTTGTTGCCTGTTTGCGTTTCAGCTTCAAGGATGATGCATTAGTTTTGATCGTAGCTTTCAGCTGATTGCCAACATTTCTAGTTTCTTCTTTTCCGCAGACATTACAGATCCGTTTCTGTACTCCACCGGTAAAGACACTCTGTGTTGTTACGGTCTGCCAATCACCAAACTTGTGTCCAGTGGCAGGAATCGTCTCTGTCTTTGTTTCTTTGCAGTCTGCACAAGTGTATGTCTTAGAACCATCTTTTTCACAAGTAGCTTTCTCTTCACTGGTTACTTTCCAGTCATGATCGGATTTTTCTGTCGCAGAACCTTTTTTGATCAGCTCTCCACAGTCGGTGCAATAGATATCTCCACTGTAGCCTTCTTCCTTGCATGTAGCTTTCTTTTCATTGCGGACCTCTGTGTGCTGATGTCCTGTTGCTTTTAAGATTTCCTCTTTTGTTTCTCCGCAATTTTTACATGTATAGACTTTTAAACCATCTTCGGTGCAGGTTGCTTTTTTGGTTACCTTTCCTTCATCCCATGTGTGGTCTTTCTTTGGAATTGCTTCTGTTTTCGTGTCACCACAAATGCTGCAGGTGTAGGTTTTGCTTCCTTCTTCTTTGCAGGTAGCTTCTTTTGTAACCTTACCGTTATTCCACTGATGTTCTGTTTTTGGAATGGATTCTGTCTTTGTCTCTCCACAGTTCTTGCAGGTGTAGGTTTTTGTTCCTTCTTTCTTACAAGTCGCAGCTTCGGTTACTTTTCCACTATCCCAAGAATGTCCAGTGGCTTTCACTACTGCTCCTTTACTGATCAGCTGACCACAATCTTTACAGTAGGTATCTCCGCTGTAACCATCTTTCTCGCATGTGGCTGCTTTTTTATCTTTTATTTCTGTATGTTGATGACCAGTGGCAGGGATTGTCTCTACATAGGTCTTATTACAGTCTGCGTCTGTACAATGATACGTTTTTTCTCCGTTTTCTGTACAAGTAGCTTTCTTTGTGATCGTTCCCTGATCCCAATGGTGGGATGTAACTGGAATCTTTTCTGTCTTTGTTTCGCCACATGTCTTACAGGTGTATGTCTTAACACCTTCCTCGGTTTCTGTTGCTTCTTTTGTAATCACTCCGTTATCCCATGTATGACCGAGTTTATTGATCACTGTTCCGGATTCCAGTTTTGTATTACAGTCGGTACAGTAAGTATCTCCTGTATAGCCATCTTCGGTACAGGTAGCTTTCTTTGCGTTTCTTACTTCTTTGTGCTGATGTCCGGTAGCAGGAATGACTTCTATCTTTGTCGTATTGCAGACAGTACAGGTATAAGTCTTTTCTCCATCTTCCGTACAGGTAGCTTTTTTGGTTACTTTTCCTTCATCCCAGGAATGCTCTCCTAATGGATTACTTAATGTCACATCTTTTGTCTCTCCACAAACGCTGCACTTATAATGTTGGATTTCTCCAATGGTGCATGTAGCAGGTGTCGTTGAGACAAGTTCCCATGTATGATCGACCTTATCAAGCACATCGACATCTCGATCTCCGCAGTTCTTGCAGATTCTGTGTCTTGCTCCGTATTTTTTACACGTTGGAGCCTGATCAAGAACCCATTCTCCATAATCATGTTCTGTTTCAATAAGTTTTGGGATCACGGTTCCTGTTTCTAGCTTTTTACCACAATCTTTACAGTAAGTGTCTCCGGTGTACCCTTCTTCTTTGTAAGTTGCATCCTTTTGATTCCGTACTTCTGTGTGGATATGACCGGTCGCAGGTGTCTGTCGTCTTGATGTTGTAAGTCGACAGTTTTTACATACATAGTAGCTGATACCTTTTTCTGTGCAAGTAGGAGCTTTTACTACATGCTCTTCATAGTCATGTTTTGTTTTTGGGATCTCTTCGGTCTTTGTTCCACCACAGCGACTACATGTATAAGTCTTAACTCCTGTTTCGGAACAGGTAGCTTCTTTTGTAACCTTTCCGTTATCCCATGTATGACCAAGTGCGGGTTTGGTTTCTACTTGTTTTTTTCTTCCACAAAGACTATGAGTACACGTATAAGTTGTAATTTCAGGATTTTCACAAGATTGCTCTTGAGTGATTTTTGCATTACCCCATTCATGACCAAGGGCCGGTGCTGTTTCTACATAATTTTTATATAAACATCCCTTGTTTTTGCAAGAATATACTGTTGTTGCAGGGTTTTCACATGTAGCTCCATTGTGTCCACTTTCCCATAAATCATGATTTCCTTTGCATATGGAATGTTCTTTCAAGTAGTCATCCTGTGATATATTTTTATAGGTATCCTCTATTGTAGTATTATCTGGAGTATAAAGACTGAATAGATATTTTTGACCCGGCAGCAGTTCTTTCCCAGGTTCTCCATCCTCTTTAAAATAAGCATTTGTAGGATCTACATAGTAGTAAGTACCATCTATTTCAACCAGATTCCATGCATGTCGAATTCTATTACTGTTTGTTATGCCATCTTCAAACAAAGCATTTAAACCTACAGCATTTGCCATATAATAAAAAGTCCCTGCGTATCCATCGCAAACGGCCAATCCATCTAAGACAGCTCCTGTTAGGTCGTGCTGATATTTTGTTTCATTATCATCGTCATATCGCACATTTGAAACAATCCAGTTTGTAACTGCTTTAAATTTATCATAATCAGATTTTCCATCAAGATTCAATGATTTGATAACTTCATCTAATTTCTTTGTAGCTTCTTGATATCTATCCCGTCTATCTCCATATCCGCCACTTCCAGAATAGTATCCTTTATATTCACCATCTGAATATTTTATCCCATCTGAACGATTCTCTGCCAGCAGATTGCCTCCTCCAACAGTAAATGCGGACATTGTATGCCCTTCATTTGGCTTCCCTGTATCTTTATAAATTTCATTATGAATATCTTTATCACATTTTCCATTCTCAATATCTTCAATCGTATGATCCGATTTTATTTCAACTGGAATATCAAGATCATACCTTGCATATTTATTTTCAAGAAAGATTCTTTTTGCCATAGAAGCAATTTCTTTAACCATTTGATCATATGATGTGTATACACAGGTTTTATCCGTTACACACTCGATATTTCCATGCTGATCTTCCCTATAATAAAAACCATCTACGCTAGAATCAGCCAATTTAGTCCACGTTCTATCCGACTCTTCTGCATGAACATGAACTTCTGTGTTCGGTAACACACCAGTCGTTACCGTAGCCATAGATAACGCAACAGCCATCGCAGCTGCTGCCACTCGTTTTCCTTTTTTTACCTTACTCATAATCTACCTCCAATTTTACTTACCCTCTAGTTTTTTGCTGCTCAACATACCATTTAATCGTATCCAGACTAATAAAATCTTCTGTGCTAACAAAATAAGATCTAGTCCAAAGAGAACTCATTTTTGATAGTTCTTTAAATTCCTTTCTTAATATTTTTGATGTGTACTCTCTGATGCTCCCCATGATCCTTGTTATTGTTGTCTGTGGATATGCTCTTACATATAAATATACATGATCCACATCACATTTCATCTCAAGAATCTCGATCTGATCCTTTTCACACTGTTCCTTTGTTAATTCTTTCATTCGTTCTTCTACCCCAGGGATCAAAAATATCTTTCTTCGATACTTTGGGCAAAAAACGAAATGATACTTGATCAGTGATGTTGTTGTTTTTGTAACTTTATATTCTCTTTTCATACTCTTATTATAACACAAGTATGTAGCTGTTTGCAAGCTATACAGCTACAATATATAAAAATGTTCAAAAAAAATTCTCCAATCCGAAATTGGACTGGAGGATAAAAGTGAACTACTCCGACTTAAAGAAGTTGGAGCTTCCTATTTCTACCACAACGGTTATTATCACACTCATCTGAGCAGTTTTCCCCTCGTGTCCATAGGCGTATCCTTCTGATGATCAGAAGAAAGTTTGGACTATCCCATTCCTACTGTTCTTTTTTATTTTTTAGGCTGCGGATCGTAAGATGCGTAACCCTTCGTTCTTGATATTGACCGCAGCATTCAGATCCCTGTCATGGATACTACCACACTTTGGACAAATCCATGTCCTAACGTTCAATTTTTTCACTTCTTGATTTTGAAAACCGCAGCAGCTACATAACTGACTGGAGGGAAACCATCGATCAACCTTTTCAAGTTTTCCACCTTTGTTATGTAATTTATACTCTAACATCGTAAGGAACATCCCATATCCGTTATCCAGTGTAGCCTTTCCATTACCAAAACCTTTGTTTGCCATTGACCGCATGTTCAGATCTTCTACTACAACATAATCATATTGCTTGGTGATCGCAGCTGATTTTTTGTGTAGAAAATCTTTTCTCTGATCCGCGGTATGTACATATAGTTTTGCAATCTTTTTTAACTGTTTCTGATAGTTCTTACTGTGAATATCTTTGTTCTTTAACTTTCGTTGTCGTTTTACCAGTCGCTTTTGTGCCTTCTGAAAGAACTTTGGCATATCTCCCAATCTGCCGTTACTGTCCATGTACAGTCCATCCGACTTGTAATCCAGTCCAAGAACTTTTTCATCAAAAACAGGTAATGGAGTGATCTCTTCTTCTTTTTCGCAAAGGAGAGAGATATAATAGCTACCGTCACTTTTTTGTGATATGGTCGCAGATTTAATGATCCATTCCGGTCCGGGCAGCCGATGCACAATAGCATGAATCATACCAACCTTTGGAAGCTTGATCCCATGATCCATAATCTGTATCGTTCCTTTTTGATTATTTGTCGTATAAGATCTTCGGCTTCTTTTCTTTGATTTGAATTGTGGAAACCGAAAGTTTTTCGGATTTTCAAAAAAGTTTTTGAATGCCCGATTTAACTGCATCTGTACATTCGCCAGTGCTAGACTGTCCACTTCTTTTAGAAATGGATATTCTTTTTTGTATTGAGCCGGTGTCGGATGTAATGTCTTTCCGGTCTCTTTGTAATGGTTATTTTTATCTGCTAACATAAGATTCCATACTTTTCGACAACAGCCAAAACTTTTAGCAAAGAATACTTTCTGTTCTTCTGTCGGATAAACCCGATATTTGAACCCAAGATGCATATATTTACTCCTTTCTTTGATATTCTTACTTTTCAGATTCATCCCCTACCTACAGAGGAAGGGGACTTTTCTTAACCATTGTTAAAAATTTTGCATTTTCTATTGAAGAGTCAAATACTAATTTGCCATTATCTGAAATATTTAATAATTCAATTTTTTCTATTGTTCCAAAACCATATTGAATTCCAAGTGCAGAAAAGCTATTGTTAAAAAATGGAGAAGCAAATTTGTCAATACCATCAAAATCAACAGATATATTCCTTTCTTCTTTTATAGCATGTTCCAACTTTGTTTTCAACTGTAATCCTTTTGTCCTTGATGCTGCATCTTTTGTAAATGATTTTAATTGTATCATCATGTTAAATCCTCCTTGCCATATGTATATATCAACTTATACAATCTGCCTTTTTCCACAATAATCTTTTTCAAGAATCTTGCGATCAGAATATAAATATTTCTCCATTTGGTTCTTCTCCTCTTTTTACAGAAACGATCCCACAGCCCAAAGACTGTGAGATCATTATTGGTTGTTATTTTTTCTTCTTCAGGATTTTCATACCCTTTTTCTTTTTCAGATAATAGAATCCTGCTGCCAAGATCAGTACGAATCCACCGATCAGTGGAAGATAAGTCTTGATATTACTGAATCCACCAGTTGATGGCAGGTTCAGTGTGGAATCATTGCTCACCTCATAAGTTAAGTGATAGAAATAATAGTTATTTCCCTGATGGATCGCATTGCTCACATCGATATTTTGATCGTTCACTTCGCTTTGTGTCACTGTCATTGGGATCGTTACATTGATCGGTTCTTTTAACAGTGTCTTACCGCTCTGTGTCTTTGTCTCTGTGATCTTATACTTATCTGGCAGTAATCCATCAAACTTGATCTCTCCATTTTCGTTTGTTGTGTCACTTGCGATCTTGTTTCCATCGGAATCTTCGATCGTAAATTCCACACCTTTTAATCGTTTTCCGGAGGAATCTTTCTTAACTAATTTTACGGATCCACGGATCATCTGGTTAACGAAAGTTGCATCTGCTGTCAGTTTCGCATTTCCCATAGTGCCTTCTGGTCCGATCTTAAATGTTACAGTGCCTTTGCTCTGGTCAACCGTTGCATTGGTGCTGTCAGATGTAAGTGTCAGGAGCTTAAAGTATTTCTCTCCACCACTCTCGCTGCATGTATAAGTACCGTAGATCAGATCATCGAAGGTTGCAGAAAGTTTGATCCTTTCTCCCGGATGAGCTTTTAACTGTTTTGCTACTTCATCCTTGCTGAATTCAATCTCTTCCTTGTACGTATGTTTCTTTCCATAGGCATCGGTTCCTTTCAGTGTAAACGTAAATTTCGCACTTCCGATATCCATGTTTAAGTTAGATGGATCGATCTCTTTCGTGATCGTTACCTTTCCTCTTCCCGGTGTATGGGTATTGGTTGCAATCGTTGTATCAGGATCATCCTTATCGGTTGTATAAGTTGACTTATATCCGATCTGACTCTCTCCTGTGACCACACCTTCTTGTACTTCCTGCCATGTATAAGTGATCGCTTTTCCATTCTCTTTCTTTGGAACGAGCTTGGATGTTGCTTTCCATCCATTCTTTTCAGACAAGGTTACTGTATCTGCGACTTTTCCGTTTCCGACAAGATTAAACTTGACAGAATCTGGGCGGATGCCATCGGAATCGTTGTTATCACTCCATTTCTTCTGGATGGATCTGGTTGTTGAATCTGGACTATGTGTGTTTGTGATATTGGTTGTGATCGTTGTGATATCACTGGATTTATCTGTAGATTCCTTCACTTCATAAGCAATCTCATATCCAGTCTTAGCATTTCCATTAACAACAGAGGATGAATCTTCTTTGACTTCATATTCATACTTTTCGCCAAGATCATCTGTTTTAGGAAGATCATTAAACTCTGCAGACCAGTTATTAGCTGCACTTAATGTTTGATCTTTTTGCATATCTGTTCCATTACGATATAATTTGACATTTACTGAATCCGGGCGGATACCATCACTGTTATTGCTGTCATCCCAGTTTTTCTTAACAACAAGCTTTACACTTCCACCTTTATCATATTTGTTTGTATAGGATAACGTATAGGTATTTTTATCCCAATCGCCACCTTCTTTGCTGACTCTTGTGTAGTTTGCTGCATTACAAACCTCGCTAAACGTATAGTTTCCTTCCTCACCTCGCTTGATATCTGTCTGCATTGCCCAGTTGTTATCTTTGTTCAGAACATAAGTCTTCACTTCATGTGTATTCTTATGTTCTGCCTTGATGGTCACTGATACAGGTCTTGTGTTCATAGAGTTGTTATCGTCGATCCAGCACTTCTTCACCTGCACATAATCTGATGGAGTGTTGACAATTGTCTTGGAATCATGTTTGTAAGTTGTTTCATCGGTATTGGTGTTTCCCTGGGATGCCACGTCGTGGATAAAGTCCGCAGCCGTGTTGTTTAATACTTCTCCGCCAAATGTCAGCTTTTCATCGGACTTATTATATCCAAGTGGTGCTTCGATCTCTTCCACCGTATACATTTCTTTGCCAACACCGTCTTTTGCATAAATACCAGTTGGCAGTCCGAAGAATTCCAGATAACCAAACTGATCATCTCCGGAAACGGTTGTTGCGATCGTATCACCTTTCTTAAAGATTGTCTTTCCATTGCGGTCCACGATCTCACAGGCTGCTTTTAATGCAAACTTCGCACCCGGTAACATATTTCCTTTGTTATCTGTTTTGATAAACTGAATGCTGTATTTCTGAAGCTTATCAGTCAGGTTCAGGTCGATGTTTATATGTTTTGCCGTATCTAAGGATACATCACTCGTATCATCCGGATCAATGACTTTGACTGTCGTTTCGATCGTCTGATATTTTGCATATTTACTGGATGACTTAAAGCTGATCTGAACTTTCTGTTTTCCAGACATATCCGCATAGGTTGGATTGAAGCTGACATCTGCGTCCGTCACATCTTCCAGTGTTTCCTCTCCATTATCATCATAGAGCATGGAGAAGTCAAAATCACTGGCTTTGTATTTATCTCCTAACATAAAGTCTGTCTTTGGAGAAGCTGTGATCTGCAATCCTTTTGCTGCCACATAATCATCTGTGATCTGTAACTTCTGATCCTGTGTATAGGTTGTCTTTAGTTCAGAACATCCGTAAAACATCTTGGATACATCTTCCACATTGGATGTGTTGAAACTTGATAAGTCGAGTTCTTTTAATGCTCCGCATCCGGCAAACATCTCAGACATATCCACGGTCTGTGAAGTATCAATGTTTTTAAATTTGATCGTTGTCAGTGCTGTACAGTTTAAGAACATCTTTGATGATACCGCGTTCATGTAGATGACCTGTCCGGCTCTCTGTGTGGATACATAATAGTTGTTTCCATCTTTCCATAAAACAACACTTCCGTCCTTGTTCTGGGAAACGTCTTTTGTCTGGACGCCGTCCGCTGCCTTTTCCCATGTAAACGTGATCGTCTCTGCATTGGCAAATTCTTTGTTTAAAGTTTCGCCTTCTTCCAGAACATAGATCCCTGTTGATGGTTTCGCATCTTCACTTCCCATTGGATCTTCCACATCCGGCGTTGTATTGTTTTTATTCAGATTGTTCATAGCATCTGGTTTCGTATCCCATGTGATATTGACTTCATGCTCTTCTTTATCAATGGTATATCCGTTTGGACCGGAAAGTTCTTTGACATAATAGTGGCCCTGATAGAAATTAGTTGTCTGTTTTCCATCGCTGTCTGTTCTTGTGAAATTCACTGGTCCGTCTTTGCTTGTTGTCTTTTCATCGATCTTTGTTCCCGCTTTCCATACAACGGTTCCATCATCTTTTGTGATATCTTCTTTGGCAAACAAGCCGTAAACAGCTCCATTGATGTTATCATCTTCATATGTGAATCCTGCATCCCCATCATGTCCTGTCAGATACTCTCCTTTCTTCTGTAGGGAGATTGAACCCATGACCGGTGTATCTGTCTCGTTTAAGGTTGCTTTTCCGTTTCCGGCATTGTCATATTTGATCTTGATGCTGTCAGACTTTTCACTTAAGGTAAAGGTTCTTTGTTCTGTATCAAGATTGTAACCATCCGGTGCAGTTGTTTCTTTGATCGTATAAGTTCCATATGGCAGTCTGCAGGATGCTTTCCCGTCAGAGGTCGTTCCTGTCGTTAATGTTGCCACCTGATTCTTTTCACTGTCATAGACTTTGTAGACAGCTCCGTTTAACAGTTTTTTTGTTTCAGAGGATTGTTTGACAAGTTCTACTTCGATCGGTTTTTCATTATCATCGTAAGAATAGCTGACAGTCTTATTTTTGTTGTCTTTTGTTAAGACGATATCCTGATCTTCGATCCAGTCATGCTTATCCTGTTCTTTTGTGCAGCCATTTTCACCGGCTACCTGATGCAGGATATAAGCTCCCAGTGCTACTTTTTCGCTGGTCTTTGCTTTTCCGTTCTTTCCGATCGTCAGTGTTTCTACGACATGTCCATCCGCTTCTTTTAATTCAAACTTCGCTCCGACTTCTGGTACATATTCATCCGCTGCGACTCTCTTTTGCTTGTAGATCTCTATCCATCCGGAATCAGAGTATGGATCAGATGCCTCAATCTCATAAACATCCTGTCCTTTTTCCGTCTTTGGGTTATGATCTTTGGAATAGTAGATTCCCATCAGATCATATCCGTCAGCTCCCATGGTCTGAATAACGACAAATCCATTCTTCTTACTGTATTTGTCTAACATCAGGGCAGCTTTTCCCTCTTTGTTCGTTACGATCTCTCCAAGGATTGCTTTTTTGTCCAGGGAATTGATATAGTCGATCCTTTTTTGTGCATTTCCAAGATCCTGTTTTTCAATATCTTTGGTATAAGATGCATCCAGAACCGTAAAGGAAGCTCCAACTTCAGCCTTGCTTCGTTTATTCTTACTCATCTTCTTGATGATACGAAGTTTTGTGGAACCATAGTTCTTTAATACAACATTGTGATTGTATTTTCCTGTATCTCCATCCTCGATCTTGATATCTGCGGAATCCTCACTAAATTTATAGTTTGGAGTTCCTTCGATCTGATGAACATAATATGTTCCCGGATCCAGCTCTTTGGATTCTGCATATCCTTCCGTATTCGTTGTGATCGTATCGGCAACTTTTTTTGTTGCTTTGTTGATGATCTCAAACTTGGCTTTCACTTCTTCTTTTTCCTGATGGGTATCTGTCTCATCATCATCAATGACTAACTTCTTTATTACAGAGATACGGGCTTTCTTTTCCTTGTTCTCACATTCAAACGTATAAGTGATCGGAGTCCCATCACCGTTCATTTCCTCGATCGTCTTTGTCATATCCTGTGCCATCTCATAGCCTGCTTTTCCTTTTGTCTGATGAATGGTATAAGATCCATATGGCAGCAGTTTTGTTGTTGCCACACCCTCAGAATCCGTTGTGATCGTATCAACAACATCGTCGTTGATGTTCTTGATCTCAAAGACAGCATCCGGTTCTTTGACTTTTGTACTTCCTGTGACATAGTATTTCTTGATACTTAGTTTTCCCTGTGTTGGTTTTTCGTTTGCAGCAACTGTTTCATCTGTATTGTTCAGATAGACTTTGATCTTTCCGCCTGCTTCATTCTCTGCTGTTATGCGGAATCCTTTTGGTGGTACAAGTTCTTTTAGATAATATTTTCCAGGGTGAAGATCTCCGGAAACGCCATCTCCATTCTTATCGGTTGTGATCCTTCCAACTTCTGTACCAGCCGGATAAAGGACCGTTTTGTTATCAGAATTCTTGATATCTTCTTCTGCATAGATACCATAGATCGCACCTTCAAAAGAAGCTTCTGCTCCGTAATCCACGTTACACTGTTTATGTAAATGAATCTTGACTGGATTCCATCCATTTGAGACATCCCCAAATTTCAGTGTGCTGCGTTTCCCATTTCCTTCCTGTAATGTATGCGTCGTGTCATTTAACAGATGTCCAAAAGGTGCGGTTCCTTCTTTGACTGTCCATACATGTTTCGTATTCATCTGAGATTCTATGGACGCTTTGACTTTTGCTTTTGCTTCGGCATTCGCTGCTTTCTTCGCAGCAGCTTTGGATTTATAACGCTTTAATACTTCTGTTTGTTCTTTTTGCTGTTTTTCAGACAGTTCATCCCAGTTTGTGACATATACCTTTTCTTCCTCCCTTGGAATGGTATAGGATGCACTGATCGCTCGGCTATAAGTGACCTTTGCAACTCCATCATCTCCTGTTGTTGCTTTGTCCACATAGACCCCGTCACAGTAGAATAAGAAGGTTGCTCCGGATAATAAAGCTCCTGTGTCAGCATCTCTTTTCTTGATCTGGAGACTGATCTCTTTTGGCTTGGAATCACTATTAGATGCACCAATGGAAGCTGTTTTAGGCTTCGTATATGGAGTGTCATTTAATCGATACAGCATCTGATGGGAATCATGTTTTTTTCCTTTGACACATTTCTTTACTTTATAATAATAGATCGTTCCCTGCGGACCAGTCTTATCGATCGCATCGCAGAACTTTTTTGCATCGGATGTAGAATATCCACCATCGATGTTTTTTCCTGCTTGATAGACTGTTGTCTGTTTGCTCTTTCCTTTTCCACATGCCCAGATATAAGCCTGTGTTAAGATAAAACTTTTCTCACTCTTAGAACCCTGCTCGTAATGAGTCAGTGCTTTTGCAATGGATTTTTTGCCATATTTCACGGCATTAGCGGTCTTATACTCCACGGTATCTCCGTTGCACATGCTCTTTCCGGAATCAAGACAAAATGTCTGCTTTCCGCCGGCTTTAATCTTCCATAAGCCTTCACTGGACGCTCGTCCAAGTTCCCTGATCCCAAAACTGCCTCTTGCTTTACTCATGCTTACTGTTGCTGTTCCTTCTTTGGCACTGACGTTAGTGATCGGTGTTGGCATTCCTGCTAACCCGCCAAAGAGAGATGAAAACAATGTGAGCAAAGATAAGAAGAATGTTCCGATCTTTTTCAGATTTTTTTTCAACTTATTTTTCATGTACAGCTTCCTCCTGTTTCTTTTCCTAAATATCGTAGGAATCATTTCTGAATACTTAGTCTGGTGAACCATTTAACAGAAGCCCACTACCTTTAGGTTGTGGGTAGTTCACTTCTATTTCAATTGCCGCCACACGGCAGCTCCTGTCAAAACAGGTCTGTTCGATAAATTCTTATTTTACGCACCATGTAAAACCTATTTGACCTTTTGGAACCATATGATTTAACATGAATCTAAAACCATGGATCTAAAACAAAACTTAATTATTGTTTGATCCATAACGGTCTGTAAAATATCCCGGATCATCTTCTTTGTCGATGTGTGCAGATTTGGAATCAATGTTGGCATTGCTGTATCCAGTTCCATTCTGTCCGGTAAGATTCACATCTCCTAAGAACATCTTGTCATCATGGATGATGTTCTTTGTCTCAAAACTTCCATCGCTCTTTTTCCAGATAGCGTACAAATGGCATGTTTCTCCCGGTTCACACAGATCTTTCACTGCCTGCCCATCGGTATATTTCACTTCTTCCGGTACTTCTTTATCACCATCTTCTTTTTGAGCCCATCCAATGAACGTATACCCCGGACGTTCAAATACATTTTTCGGTAAACTTACGGATTTATTATAAGTAAGATCTGCTGTGTAATCTGCAGCAGATGATCCGTTTCCGTGGAATTTTACTTCGAAATCACTTTTTGCCCATACAGCATAAAATACGGTATCTCCGTCTGTTTGATAGGTAAAAGTCTGTCCTGCGGTATACTGAGGAGATGTTGCGTTTTCATCAGTGCTCCAACCCAAAAACTTGTAACCTTTCTTTTTATATCCATTTTGCGGAAGAGTAAAGTTACTATCATAGGTTGCTGTACTATCTGAAACATTTCCAGAATCGGCTCCATTATCATCAAAGGATACATTATACTGATTAGCTATCCACTGTGCAATTTCTGTGTAATTACCACTACATACAAGCCAGTCAGTACTAGATTCCCATCCCGTTCCCTGATCAATCCATTTATCAAATGTGTAACCTCGTCTTGAAACAGTAGGGAAAGTAAAGTTATCCCCATCATTGAAAGTTCTTTCACTTTCACTAATATCTCCACCATTTCCATTGTAATAAACTTTATATTGGCTTCTTCCCCATAGATAGATCGTTGCATGACAATCATGGTAACGATAGTATTTTTTTGCAGATGTATCATAATAAGTTGCTACCGCAGTATCATATGCACTCATCCGAATTGTAGTTTCAACCCAATGATTTTCTTTGGAATGACCTGCTGTATTTGATACTTGGTGTGCCGCTGATGTCGCAGAAGGTGTGTCAAAATAGTTTCCACTATAATAATAATGTGCCGGTGCCCAATATCCTATTTTTAAATTAAACCACGAATAATTTCCTGAAGCATTCCGATTCGTTGATGGTGAAGTATCCAGAATTTTCATACCATACGGATTGTCATTCGTTTGCTTTACATTAATGTAAAGAGGACGACTTTTATCATTAAATGTATTTCCTGAATAAGTTTTATCTGTTGTCACGGTAAAATAAATAGTTGATGTTCCCCATGGTCCATTTATTGAAACACCCGTCCAATAACCATTTTTTGGATAAGTAGTACCACTTGACACTTTATCCGTACCATGCTGTGCTTTGACTATTTGACTATAAGCAACAGCTACAACAAATAAAACCACAATTGCACTTACCCACAATTTTTTAGTTTTTTTTCCGTAGTTTATCAGTTTGTGTTTCATATAAACTCCTTTCTTTATTATTCTTTCTTCACAATTAATTTCTTGCCATCATTGATAAACAAAATCGTTCCGTCTTGATCTGTTCGATACAAATTTTTATTACTAATATATTTTTTGATTCTTTTCATTGCTTCTGGACGAGGATGATTGTATGGATTATTTTTTCCACAAGAAATGACTGCATACTTAGCATTAACTTTTTTCAGGAAAGCTTCGCTACTGGATGTATAAGAGCCATGATGCGGAATCTGTAATACTGTAGATTTTACATTATATTTTTTTATTAATTCTTTTTCATTGGAACTATATATATCTCCAGTAAATAAATAACTATATTTTTTATAAATCAATTTGATCACAAGACTGGTCTGATTTACTTTTTTATAGTTTTTCCAAGGAGACAGTACTTCTCCTTTCATTCCACATCCAAAATCAATCTTATTCCCTTTTTTAACTTTTACTGTTTTTGTATGGTACTTAGAAACAGCTGCATTTAATTCCTTTACATCTTTTGTGGAAGCATTTTTTTTATATCCATATTTTGATTGAATTACAGTTCCAACCTTTCTGGTTTTTATTAGTCTATCCACGTTCCCAACATGATCTGGATCGTTATGTGTCAAAACAATCTGATCAATAGAATTGATTTGATTGTTTGATAAAAAAGCATCTAACTTGTTGTAATACTTCTCATCTCCAGTATCGATCAATGTGTTTTTATCGTTTGATTGAACTAAGATCGCACTGCCTTGTCCAACATCAATAAAATAGACTTTTAATAATGAGGACGCATTTACTTGTATTTGATAAGAAAAAGATATACAAAACAGCAATATGCCGATTAGCGAAATAGCCATTATATTCTTTATTTTGTTACTTATATCATTTTGAATCATTCTCCTACTCCTTTTTTATTCTTTTTTACATGTGCAAACATCCAAATAATCACAGCCCCGAAAAATAAACAACCAACAAAATGTACTATTTTTTCTCTTTGGATATCCCATTCGGAAGATTTAAAATGCGTGTCTTTGATCGTGCTGTTCTTTTTCTCCACGATCTTTTGTCCGTGGTCTCTGATACAGTACACAACATACCGGTATCTTCCATGTCCTCGGTACGGATGACAGGTTATAAGTGTGACCATATCTTTCCCTTTTTGAATCAGAATCTTGTCCATATCATATGGATCAATCACTTTAATCTTTGTAACCCGGTAATCCAGTCTTTCCCATGGATTTCTAATGATCACCTTATCGCCTGTTTTTAACTGTTCGATGTCCCGAAAATACGGAATTCCCCGATATCCCCGATGTGCAGCGATCACGCAGTTGCTGTTTTTTGTACCAAGCGGCAGGGATGTTTCTCCCATGATCGCAGCACCTTTTCTCATGTTTTGCAAAGTGGCTCCTAAATATAATGGAAGTTTGACATCCATCTTTTTAATCATAATGTATCCAAAGCTTTCTTTTTGATCTTTCAATCGAATCGGAGCTGCTTTATAGCTCCAAACATCTTTTAGATCACCTTGTCCACTTTGATAAATCTTTTGATTGTATTTTAAAGATTCTTGATACAGCGGATCTTTATCTTTTGGAACTTTTGCTTCTTCTTCAAAAGCATCGATCTCTTTATCTGCATCTTTTTGTTGTTTATAAGCAGAAAAATCAGGAGAGAGAAATGTAAGAATTCCGATTCCCATTAAGATAAATCCTAATAAATTGATCAATTTTCTTTTCATTCCGTCTCTCCTTCTTTTTTGTCATTTTGTCGTATTTTTTCTGTCTTTTTTCTTCGGAGCTTTTGATATACTTTGCCCGATAAGACCAGTGCTATAACGATTGCAAGTCCAATTGCGATCGCCCGTTTATAAGTTCCCATCCACTGGGAATCCTGATTTCTTGGCCGTATCGATGATTGTTGTTTCTTTACATACTTGGTTCTGACACCCCGTACCAGTAAACGATGGTCATTGACTCCATAGGGGGTACATGTTACCAGTGTCACATAATCTTTTCCTTTGACGATCTGGAGTTTTCTTGTATCCTCTGGTCTTACCACAGAGATCTGATCCACTTTATAAGCTAAGGTTCGATCCAGTACATGAATAAAGAACAGATCCTCTTTTTTCATTTCCGTCAGATCCGTAAATAACTTTGCGGAACTGAGTCCAGTGTGTCCAGTTAGTACACTGTGTGTATTTTTTCCTCCCACCGGAATTGAAGATGCAGCGAGGTGTCCGACTCCACGTTCCAAGATTTCTGCATCTGTACCATGATAAATAGGAAGATTTACAGATATACAAGGAATTTCTAAATACCCCATAACTCCTGAATGATCAAGATTTAAGATATTGTTATAAATCATCGTTTCGCCATTGCTTTTTTTTGCCTTAAAAGGGTCAGTTAATTGAACTGCCGACTTCGTCAGGTCTTCGTTATATTCTTTTGCTTCTTGAAATGCCTTATTTTTTTGTTTCTGATTATATGTTTTTGTTTGTTTCTCATAAGACTTAATCGTTGATCCAGCACTTTTTTCAAATATGTAATTACTGATAAACGGATAAGATAATAAGGCAAAACCAAACAATACAATCAGTATTGGAATAATTTTTTGTTTCATAATCTTTTTACTATACCCTGTCAAATTAATTTGACAGGGTTTTATTTTACAATCAATCTTTACAATCTAATTGTCAAAAGGACCATTGACGAAATCCTGATGTAAATGTAATTTTCCGCATCCAATCATTTTTTTCTCGGACCATTTTCCATGGATTCCATAACCATAATTAGCTCTTACTTTTACATAACGTCCGTGCCATGTAGGTGTAAGGAAATCATCGTTCTTAGTGTATACACCCAAAGAAGGTTTCTCTGTTGTGTATGTTTTCGTTACTTTAAAGTTGTCATCTTTGCTGATCATTACATCATAAGACTTTGCATATTTCACTTCTGTAAAGCTGATACTTAACAGATTATTTGTGAAAATATATCCATGATCAAATACAGCCTGTTCAACCGTTGGTGCCTGCATATACTGATTCATGAAATCTTCATATGCCTTCTTGTAACCTTCATATGATTTTTTGTAATTTGTGCCTGTGTTAGACATTACCTTACTATAAGCTGATTTGGCTGTTGCTGAAGATGGATACTTTTCAGCAGCAAATACGCCTGTTGATCCTGAGCCAATAACTGCTCCACCGATCATAGTTGCTGCCATTGCATATGTAGCAATTTTTTTTGCAAATTTTTTTTCCATGATATTTTCCTTTCAGACAATTAATAATTGCCTAATCCTAAATAAATAGTTACATACTGTCTCTTTACAGTTCTTGTCATTCTTACAAGCTTCAACTTTTATGGAAAAAATATTTATTTAAAATTTTTACTGAACTTCTTTACGTTTCTGGTTCTTCTTGATAATGATAAATCCGCACCCAGCGATTACAACTCCTGCGATGATCAATGCGTAACTTCCTGCTCCACCTGTCATTGGCAGTAAAAACTGTTTCTGGTTTGTTACCTGCATATCAACAAACGCATTTGTGGATTCTCCATTTGCACTCATGGTTGCTTTCTTATCATCTACAGTGGCAGATGCATTGATCGTCTGAACTGCTACGTCATTTGCAAGTTCTTTTCCATTCTTCACTCCGTCATTGGCTGTAGAATCGTTTCCATTCTTGGACTGGATTCCTGTGATGTTAGCTTCTGTTGGTGTGATATTGGCTTTTGTAGATGTGATATTTACAATGATCTCTTTCTTAAGCAGTGTATATCCTGCATCAGAGTGTGTTTCCGTAAATCCGTATTTGTCAGCTTCGATACCGTTGATCACAAGTTTTCCGGCTGCATCTGGACTGAACTGTGTAGCTCCTTCTTCTGTAGCGGATTTACCTGTTACCTGATATACTCCGGCTTTGTCTGCTCTTGCTACTAAGTAGTAATTATCAGATTTGTTCTGGATCACGAATTTAACCTTTGTTGCATCTCCCTTGCTGTCAGAGAATTTCTTTGTGAAGTTGTATCCAAAGCTGTATACGATACATTTATCTTTTAAGATATCCCAGTAATCTGTAGATGTTCTCTTCCATGTTAAGGACACATCGTTAGGGTTACCTTTATCACCAAGAACAACTGTATCATCTGTATTGACATCTGCTGTGTAGTAAACAACGATATATTTGTCAGAGTATTTCTTGTTGATTTCACTTAATCCTGATTTTGTCATTTCTACTTTCATAGTAGAGTCTTCGCCAGATTTACCATAAGTTACAGCGAACTTAGGATCTGTGTCAGATGTTTTCCATACTGCGATTGCACCGCTCTTGTCAACGTTGTTAACGTTTGTTGTATCTGCTGCATCTTTGTTGTCATAGATTGCGATCACTGCATTTTTGTTGTATGTCATACCTTTAGCCATCTTATCATCGAATGTATAAGTAGAAAGATATGTTGTGCTTGATGTGATATGTGGCAGTTTGGAAATAAACTGATAATCCAGTTTTTCTGCCTTGGATGCTGTGACTGTACTCTGATATGTGTATTCTTCTCTTGCGTGTGTGAAATCAGCTAAAGCATCCTGATTTGCTGTTGTTACATTATCTTTGTCAGGATTATTACGCACACGTTTGTCTAATGTAGGAACACCTGTTTCGTTTTTTGGATAACATACAACATCGTAGAACCAGTCGTCACCTTCTGAATCTGTAGATGGTAACTGCACGAACCAAGGATTTGTTGTATAAGTTACATCTTCTGGTACTTTTGTTTCAACGATCAGATATAAACCTAAAGGAAGTTTGTCTTTCTTTGTTACACCTTTTGCATCTGTAAGATCCATGGCTGTTCCACCTTTGCCCATATAATCTTCCAGTTTATCTTTTGTGGCTGTATTATCTTCTAATGCTTTTGCCAGTTTGTCATTGATGATCTGGCTTGTAAAGTAATCTTTGCTACCTTCTGCTTTTGCTGCATCGGAATCTGTTAATCCAATGATTTTCTGTAACGCATCTGGTAATTCATAGATCATCTGAACTTTTCCATTTTCAGACTGCTGTTCTACATCACCGACTCTTAAGTAACTAAATTCTACCCCTTTGATTGCATAATTCTTTAATGCTTCTTCTGCTGCTGCATCCTGTTTTCCAGTAGAAGTAAACTGATCTAAGTTAACTCCACCTTTTTTCGCTGCTGTCATGTCGTATTTGTGAATTGTTAATGATGCTGTTCTTGTTGTATCAATAACATCATTCTGAGCTGCGTAAGCAGGCACTGTAGGAACAGCAATCATTGCTGCGGACATACATGCGTACATCACTTTTTTTAATACTTTTTTCAGATTCATACTTTGTGTTGGTAGCACGTAATGAGCTACCTCCTCCTTTCAAAATAAAAAACAATAGATACCCTTTTCTATCACCTGACAGATCCCGCATTCAACGGGCGATTACAATATCTTTTATTTTGAATTACGAATCCCAATAAATGTATCATAGTCACAAGGGAATCAAGAAATATCAGTTCTTGCTTTTATTGGATTCGTATAAAATATAAGTAAGATATTATGCACTTCTTCATCATGGATTGACAATCTGTAAAATTACAATGGCCAAAACAATAATTATGACTATATAATAGATAAACCAATACCACGACTTCCTACCGAGAATTCCTCGGAGTACATAAGATAAACTTAATTTTTGTCCTTTCTTCTTATTACATGTCTCACATGAAGTGGTCAGATTCTTTTCATCATTAATGTCGTTGATCTTTACCAATCGAAGAATAAACTGCAAAATCTTTGATTTCTGAGCTTTTCTAATTGATATGATATGATCAACTGTTACATCTTTCTTTTTTAAGAATCTTCCGCAGTATGCACATATATAATAATCTTTGAAGATTGGACGATTTTTATCAAAAAACTTCTTTCGGTAATCTCCTGAACGAAGATAACTGTTTGGATAACTCTGGTATTTTGTCCGATAAGATTCAAGTAATGTTTTCATTGTTTCAATCTCATTTTCATCATCCAGTTGTATCACATATTTTCCTCTTACATGAGAAAAACCTAAAGAAGTTAAATGCTGTTTGTAAAAGTTTCTTCTATTTAAAAGCTTTCGATTTCCTTTTGGAATCACGTCTTTTTCTAAAACTTCAATGATCAAGTTTACACCCTCTTTTCGATTCCCCCTCTTTTCGATATTTTTTATTTTCATGTTCAATAAAAGAACAAAGTTAAGTCCTTAATTTATAAATTGCTATCGCCGACAGCTTTTACCTTAGTAAATTAATTCGATAAAATTCTTATTTTTACTCACTGTGTAATTTGGCCCTTTGGAATCATCTGATTTCACACAGTTCTAAAACTTTCAGAACTGTAATACAGTCGCCATTTGACCTTTGGAATCATCTGATTTCACACAGTTCTAAAACTACATGGTTTGCTTAATAAGGGGATGGGCGCCTTTGGAATCATCTGATTTTATTTTTCATCATCCTCAACCGATGGTTTTGCTTTTATTCTTTTTCGTAAAACAATAACTGCTGCCAGAATCACAGCAAGTGATACACCACCTGCAGTTGCCATCGCCGGCACACTGTGAATAAATCTGATCCATAGGTTTGTTGTAACATAAATGTTATCCATCGTAATTTCAGATTCATTTCCCGCGGCATCCTTCACAATTACATGAATGCTTTGAGCTTCATCTTTCTGATCCAGAGGAATGTCAATCTTTTCAGGAACTTTTTCATCGTATTCCTTTATCAGATTATCATTGACATAAATTTTCGCACTCTGTAACAGCAAGTTGTCTTTTACAAGAACTGTTGCGGTTCTTCCATCCTGGGCATAAACCTTACCACCTTCAATGTTTGAGATTAAGATGTTTGGTTTTGTTGTATCAACCCCAAAACTGATTGACGCTTTTTTCTTTGACATATCATTGGAAGATGTATGCTTTGCCGTATCCTTAGAAGATGTAATGATACGATAAGTACCTTCCTCTTTCAGTGCCGAAGCATTGACTGTGTAGGTAACTTTGTACCACTTATCATGTTTCTTCTCAATCGATGCATCTTCATTTTTCAAAGCAATCGGATCATTATCTCTTACAACTTTTAAATTGCAATCTGATAATTGATCTGGATTAATCTCTTCCAAGACAATCTTATCAGCATCTTTTACATAAGTACCATTAATAGATTTTGCATAAGATGATAAATGATAAACAGAACCATATCGATTAACCGTAAAGTGAATGGATTTTTTTGAAATATTTCCGGCTTTATCTTCTGACTGAATCACGAATGTATAATAATCATCATTTTCCATTGCATTTGGAATCTGCTGATAAGTTACTTTGTATCCGTTCTCCACTTTCTGTTTTTCATTTACTTTAAACTTACGACCTTTCATTTCTCCGACTAGCTGATCACTGCCTTTGTCAAGGTACTTATCTGTTAATGTATATCCACAAGTAACAGCTCCAGTATTCGCACTGGAATCACTTGGTGTTACCTGATCGATCTTAGGCTTTGTCTTGTCAACGATAAAAGGTTTTGCACTTTGTTTCTCTAAAACATTTCCGGCAAGATCCTGTCCTGCAATAGAAAGATGATATTCTTTATCTTCATTAAATGTAACAGTCATCACATGTTCATTTCCATGACTGCTCCATCCACTTTTCTTTCCATTTGTTGAGACATTCAGTTCTTTAAAATTTTTCTCTGTTACCCGAATGGTTGCAACTCGATCCGCTTTGTAATATTTTTCATTCTTCACAGAATTATTATCAAAGGAGATTTTCGCTACAGGCTTTGTTTTATCGATCACAAAGCTGTCTGTATGAGTACCAACATAAGTTACTGGAAGGTTCTTGTTTCCGGCAAGATCGGTACTTGCTGCTGTTAAGGAATATTCACCGTCCTGATCAAATACTACATTCATTTGATAAATATAATACTGACTGCCATCTTCTCTGCTGTGTAATACTCCATCACTGACAAAATTAGATTTTAACCTGGTCTTTACACCATTCTTTGTCAGATAAACATAGGTTTTATTACTGTCAAAGTTTCTTTCTTTGATCGTGATCGTTGCGGTTCGATTCTTTTTGAAGTATTTTCCTTCGGATTGATTGTTATCATAAGAGATCGCGATCTCTGGCTTTGAAACATCAATGTTGAATTTCTTTCGGACGGTACTCTTATGTCCGGTATTATCTACCATTGTAAATTTTGCTTCTACACCATTTTTGTTGTTTGCAGATGCATCGATCCTTACATGGTCTTTCTTATACTCATACTTCATATCATCGTAAGACGTTTCTTTGGAATTGACCGCTCCGGCTTCATATAAAATACTTCCGATCCCGGAATAGCTATCTTCTGCCTGCAGTCCCAGATAAATATCATGATTATAATATTTCTTTTCCTGCGTCTCCTGTAAGATATGGATCGAACTTGTTGTACTGTGTTTTCCATTGTTTTCCAAGATCGTCCCGGCTGATTTGTATTCTTCCGATACATTTCCAGCTTCATCGATCGCTCTCGCATAAATGTTACCCTTGAAATTCGGAGTGATCTCAAATGTTGCTTTGGAACCGTCTTGTGTTTTTTCTTTTGATTGTGTTCCTTCATCTACTGTATGATAATCAATCCTTGCAACTCCACTGGTATCATCATGAGATGTAATTCCAATCTTTGCGATCGTATCAAAGAAATATTTAAATGGTCCAGATTTCTTTGTACTCTGGTATCCTTTTACAAAATCAATTGCAATATTCTCAACTTCCGGAGCTGTCTTATCAATCTTATAAGACTCTTCTCCAACTTTGGAAATTGCACCATTGCTGCTATCTTTTAGATAAAAGGAAACATTCTTTTTCTTTGTATCTTCTGTATAAGCAAGTGTTTTTTTCCATGGTCCATCTTTGGATGTTGAAACCAGATCATAACCACTGGTTTCTCCCTGAATTGGCTCAATCACAAATTTCTTTTTCGTAAACCAACCATTCTTTCCATCCGGCTTTGTTAATTTATAATGTTCATTTTCATGAATATCATTTGCTTCAACGTATAAATCTCCGCTTTCATAAGTTACATCATAATATTCTGGCAGGTTCACACCTGAGATTTTAATGACTCCCTCATGTTTTCCTAAACTCGTAAGTTTTGGAACATCCAATGTCAATGTCGGATCGTTAAAATCACTTTGCTGATCACCTGCAACAAAACCTTTTACTTCATAAGTAAGTTTTGGATTTTCTTCGCCATATTTTCTGGTTTGATCTTTCGCCCGATATACAAGCTTCGCTTTCTCAATCGTTCCTGTTACTTCTGAAATTTCTTTCAATCGGTAATTGGCACTGTCTGTACCCTCAATTAAAAAATCACCATCAAATACGATCTTCTTGTCAGTTCCAACATTTTTTGTATCATATGATGGTGTTGGAACATTTAATTGTACATCATCTCCGGATATTACTCCGAGCAATGTTACTTTGTTTGCATACTCTGCAGTTGTTGTACCATCATAAACTTTACTCTTGATCTTGATCGTACTGGTCGTGATCTCTTTCTGTTCAATCGTTGCTTTCAGTCCGCTGATATCATCAATTTCATAGTTGTCACTTGATAAATTGATAGAAATTGGAGAAACCTGTTGTTCTCCAACATTTTTCTTTTCAAAGGTTGGATTTTTATAACGGAAATAAAACTGATTTTCATCACTATCCAACACGTTTTGAATACTTGGAGAGGACTCGTATTCTGCATTGGTCGTTCCATCATAGACTTTATTCTTGACGGATGCTTTTGCAGTCAGTTTTCTCTTTTTAGTTTTCAAAACGACATCCTGCCCTTTGATCTTGATTGCAGCACTTCTCATTGCTTCATTTGCAGTAAATGTAAGTTGATATCCATCATCTGTTTCTTCCTTATTAAAGGAAAAACCATTAATAGTATCTGGAACCTCATAATCAGGTATCACATCTGTTTCTGAATCTTTCTGCCCATCATCCTGTTTCTGATCATCTTCATTACCAGAATTATCTGTTTGATCTTGATCAGGTATTTTTGTCTTAGAAACAAAAAAAGTAATAGAATCACCATATGTTATATCATATGAATCTTCTATCTTATTTTCTTTTACTTCCTGTCGTTTCCCTGATGCAGTTTCAAAATTCGTTGATGTTTGCAAAGACTGTTTCAATGTCTTTGCTCCGATAGAACTTCCAACAGATACATTTTGTGCCATGACGGCAACATTTGCTACCTGCGGACACGGAAGCATACATACAGCACTTAAAACAGCAATTGTACGCTTCACATTTTTCCTCATTTTACAACTCCTCTCTAACTATTATTTCCACTACTGCCACTCGGCAGATCCTACCTTTGTAGGTTGTTTCGATTATTTCTTATTTTTACTCGCTGTGTAATTTGACCCACTGGAATCATCTAATTTTACACTGTTCCAAAACGTGGCATAAATTCTCTCATAAGATACTGTGCCACTGGAATCATCTAATTTTACACTGTTCCAAAACCTTGTAACAACGACAGGTCTTACGAAAGGACCACTGGAATCATCTAATTTTACACTGTTCCAAAACGTGATTGCCTATTTGGATTATCCATGTAAACCACTGGAATCATCTAATTTTACACTGTTCCAAAACTCGAGCCGTTGATTTCCATCGTATGAATAGTCCACTGGAATCATCTCTTGTATTTGATATTTAAAGACATTCTCGTTACACAATTTTAAAATCCTACAGTAAATATCATTACTTTTCTGCTGACCATCATTCCATTGCAAGCAATGACTGATATGCCGCTGCTGCCATCTCGACAACTTCTTTTTTCTTTTTTGCTTTAGGTTCTACAAATACTCTTGTCACATTACCATAAGAATCTCGAATTATCTTTACAATAATCCGCGATTTCTTTTTTTCTTTTTTCTTACCATTACTGTCAAGACTCTTTGATGTTTCTGTGTTATTTCGATTATCATAAGCACGTTTATTATTATAAGCACGGATATACCAGACCGTTTCATAATAATTATGCTCATCATTTCCGATATCTGTTTTTTCTAATTCTAAATATTTATAACGTTTAAAAAGCATGTATCTCACACTCTTTCTTTTTTCATTGTTCTTTTCTGCCACACTGCAGATCCTACCTTTATAGGTTATTTCGATTATTCTCTTATTTTTACGCACTATGTAATTTGACCCATTGGAATCATATGTTTTTACTTTGTTCTAAAACTGGTGTGGAGACAAAAAACACACACGAAAGCCATTGGAATCATATGTTTTTACTTTGTTCTAAAACACCTTCGGTTATCATATTCATAATTACTGTCCATTGGAATCATATGTTTTTACTTTGTTCTAAAACGTCGGTTTTTGAATGGTCAACAACTTTTTACCACTGGTAATCATATCACTTTACATCGTCCTAAAATCCAGTATTAATTATATCATGATTAAATAGTTCCACTGGAATCATATAGTTTACATATTTACCTATATCTGTTTCTCAAGATCATGAGAATGTATCATTTTTACAAATTTCTTATATACCGAAGAATTCTTATCGAGAGATCCCCAAAGAATTTCTCCATACATACGAATTGCACTCTTTTGATATCTGTAAAATGTCGTTTTAGAAATATCAGAAAATAACCCAGCTTCTTGCAATGCTGTGATGATCGCATCGTCTGACATTTTGTAGGGTCTAACGTCAAAATATTTCATTTGTAGCAAATGATACCATACACGTCCCATCTCCGGCATCTGTTTTAGACAATGCAGTGCTGAAATGGCTTCTTGCAAAACCATATCATTAAATTCTATTTCGTTATCACGCAGCTCCCATTCAAAACTCATATCATTCGCGGCCAAACGTTTCGTTTGCATCGCCTTAGAATATTTCAAGGATAATTCCAATCTTCGATAACTTTGTAAGAATTTCTTTGTATCATGAAACAACTTATCTTTCTTATCCTTTGATTTCTTTTTGTTTGATTCTTTTTTCTGAGTCGTTTGTTGCACGAGAACTGCTTGCTCTTTTTCAGGTGGCATAATTAACAACTCCTATCTTCCATTTTTCTATGTGTTTTTGACGCACATATCCTTTTGATATATATAATTATAAACACGTTACACATTTTTTGCAACTTTTTTCTTATTTTTTAAAAATTTTGTTCCATATTTATGTAATACTCCCACATTTTTAAGATGGATGTGCATATTTTAAAATAGGGCTGATTTCTCAGCCCCGATTATGTTCATATACATGAAATACATTCTACAAACCATATTGATTCATCATTTCTTCTACAGAAGTATCCCCGAAATCTGGAGTCTGATCATTTACATTTTCTGCACCATTTTCAGCCTCGTTAAAATCAACATTTGTATTTATAGCATCATTTTCAGAATCTGAGATTGTTGGTGTAACTTCTTCTGTTTCATCTGATTTGTCTAAATTGTAATTCATCTGCTGCTGGCCACTAATGCCATTTGCCCAAGAGGAACCTCTCTTGCTCTTCTTATTTTTATGCGGTTTATTAATCGTATTCTTTTTTGCTCCTTTTGATGTAGAACTGCTCATCGTATGTTCTTTGTTATCTCCAGTAGCTGCAGCAAATGCTTTTCGGTCAAATGCTTCTGTACCAGGAATATATCTTAGAACATACAGCTGGTATGGTTCTTCTCTCTTTCTCCATTCCGGCACATGCTCAATTGCTTTCTCATATTCTAACTTCTTTGCTTCTGGATGAAGCTCATAATCAAACTTATTACAACGGAATACATTAAATCCTTTGCAGAAGATCAATTCATCTTTATATTTGAATCGCTGTAATTCATCTGGATTATTCACGTAACGCTTTCCTTCTCCTTCTGATTGACGTACTTCTGGTGTGTAATCCGTGATTCGAAGCGTTTTTAAGGATCTCTGTTCTGTACCAACTTCAATAGTCGAAATACCACTCTTTTCAGAATAATATTTCGCACTGGTTTCGTCATTACATCCTAAGAACAGGCTTGTATCACAGGCTGCAAGAATCTCTTCCCATAATCCATTCGGATATCGGTTCTGCATCTGCGTGATTGCCTGAAAGATAATGGTTGTTGCAATACCACGACTTCGGACTGTTGAAATTTTCTTTCCAAAATCTGGGATTTCTCCAAATGCCAATAGGTAAATCTCTGATAATATCTCGGATTTTTCCCCTGGCCCGCACCGTACATGACAGTTTCCCGTCATACGGCGTTCCACCGATATTATTTATACCGGCTTGAGGCTATCCCTCCGCAGCTTGTTATCACTGTTTCATCGGTACTGTGCCTCTGCTCTCACTACGATAAATATACTTATAGCAGCAGTTTCATTTGCTGCCTTTCGTCATAACCAAGATACTTTTTCACTGTGTAGCCAGTTCTCTTGTCCGCAGCTTTCCGTGTTCCATATAACCTAGCATTGTTTTCCCTTAGGTCGTTTCTTTAACCCTGTGTGCATTTCTTATGAAACGTATGTCCTGTAAACATACAAGGAATTTCAGCACAAACAAATTTTACTCTTCCTCGCACACACATCATTTGATCTGATGCTCCTGCATTTCTACAGGTTATTCCTATAGAGCCGTACATTCGAAACTTTGTCAGACTATCATAAGTCATTCTAACCATAGGAAAACCCCGCCCACACTGTCGTACACAATCTCCACCTCTGGAAATGTTTCCTCGTCTGTACGTTAGGATATACTTCATATGACTTCTCCGAGCTTATAACCTCAAATGTCTACATCACTTGACGCTATTCGAAGGTTTAGCGTGTTCCCTTCCGGGCGTTACCCCATCATTTGAAACAATTGGTTATATAGTTCGCAATCGGATTTATATTGAATAAATACAATTACGCCGCATTTTTGTCGGTTATTGCTACCGTTTTGTGATGCGGAACACGTCACACTATTTGGGAATTCATCTAACAACATCTGCACTTTGACTGGTAAGATTCCACCTTCTGCTTTATCATCTGCATATTTGACGAGCTTATTATAAGCGACCGCTTGAAATAATGAAGCCATGAAATCATACGCAGAGTTCTGATCCGGTGTAATGATAAAGTAAGCACATTTTTTTGTTCCTGGTAATGTCAGATCGATCTCATCGTGAATTGAAATACTTTGAACACCTTCCTGAGCATATACTAACAGTCTTGTTGCAACGTCTGCTGTAATATTGGAACGGAAGTTTTCAGAAGACTGAGCATAGATCAGATATGGTTTCTTTGCTGGATGTGTTGCATCCAATCCATCAAAGATCGCATCCAATACTTTTGGATTTGTTAACGTAATCAGATTATAGAGTTCTACCATGTTCTGGTTTTCTTCCGGTAATTCTGTTACAACGAACAGCATCAATGCAATCAAAAGATTCAGTGCCGCATTTGCGTTTCCACCAGATCCGGACATACTTGCTGTATTCTTCATGATAATATCAGCAAGTACATTAATAAAAGCATGTCCCTCTTCGTTATTCAGTCCCTGCAAACAGTTGAAGGAATCAGAAGCTTCAAAGTTCTTTAGATTATAGTATTTTACGATATAACCATTCTTTTTCAGATACTTTGCCATACTTTCGGCCATTTCACCTTTAGGGTCCGTGATAAAGATAGATTCTCCACGTCTTACACACTGGAAGATGATGTTACGTACCAGAGTACGTGATTTACCGGTACCAGGACCTCCACATACCGCGATGTTTCGGTTGGCATTTCCATGAACATCCTTCACAATGACTTCTTTTGTATCTTCCATGTATCCAAGAATGTTTCCATCAATCTCCGGATCATCCAGCTGATCGATAGGAATCCTCTTTAAAGCTTCTGCTTCATCTTCTGTGTCATTTAATAACTTTGCTGTTCCGTAAGTTCCGTTCTTACTGATCCGATAATCTTCTCCACGCCCTGATTTTTCAAGAAACCAGTGGTACGCAAAATATGCCACTACATTAGACAAGATGAAGATTGCGATTCCCACAAATGAGAAAAATGATCCAATACAATTAAAAAAACTGTAATCTTTTTCTCCAAACAGCTTCGCCGGTTGATAACTCACACTGATCATTCCTGATATATAGACCAGAAACAATTCTCCTATTGTGAGAAGGATTCTTTTTCTCCGTAATTTCTTGTCTTTTACGGTATAAAATCCTTTCACACCGCCAACAAGAGCATCTTTGACATCTCCTACTGCCAACTTTTTCTTTTCTTCTGATTTTTCCTCCTTTTTCTTTGTACTTTTGATCTCCACTTCTTTTTGATCATTAAATTTCATTTCCTTTGTCCATCCTTTCTGCTTTGTGAAGATTCTCTTTGTCCCCCTTCCTTGAATCTTCTTATTAACTTGTTACTGTTCCAACTGGAACTTCCGTCTCTGACACGGACATGTTCTTTAAATTTCGACAAAGAAAAAACAGCAATCAAAATGATCACTGCTAGAAATAATGATTAAGTTTACATATATTTTATTTTTTATCTTTATAATTTTTAGTTGGTAAGAAAGATTTTAACAATTCAATATACCATTGGCCGTTTATCATTTCCTGCATAATTTCTTCAAAATCATGAGAATCTTTCATAAAACTCCAATAGCTTTCACACCCATAGATAATCTTCTTTAGTTCAAAAACGTAAATTACGGGATTCATTAATAAAAGAACAAGGAGCAATTTATCATTAAACAAATTACTCCTTGTTCTCATTTTCCTTTATGTATTATTTAATATTTCCTTCTGTAATAAACACGATATGATTTTTCAGTACCATTTCGTAATATGTACTTAATATTGCATACAATACAGAATATTCTCCATGATCACAAGTTCGACCTGTCACATATAAAGCAGTTTTATTATTTAATAATTGTGACCATTCCGCTTCTTCTCGTAAGTAGCTGCTCATTTCCATGTGCAATAAAAGAAGTGAAGGAAGTAATAATTCGATCAGCTCTTCATTCGAATCTTCTTTGCTTCTTAGATTATCACTGGCTCTTTGTAAAAAATCAATACTTTCAATTTCCGCAGTAGCGTTTTCTAATATTTCTGATCGAATCGTTTTTATATCTTCAATCTGTCTTTGAATATCAGTATCAGAATTTATGAATTTTTTAAATTCTAACTCTTTAATTTTGTATCCTTTTTGTCTCAGATTATCTTTCGTAGATTCATACAGCTTTCCATCTTCGTCTTTTATGATCACACTTAATTTTTCTGGTAATATTTCAGGATTGATAATTGCTTCTCGTTTTTCTACATTTTCATTCATTTCTTCTTTCCTTAACAATCAATTTGCGAGTGTGTAAAAATTTATAGCTAGAACATTTGAAATATACTTCTCCTTTCCGTCCTTAATATACATAATATGAAAATTATTACTCACTGCTACAATTATAGCAAACATATGTTTATAGCACAAATTACACATAAAATATATTTTACTATATAAAATGCAGAAAACTTTTTATGATTTATTTTGTTTAATTAATAACATCTTTTTCAGTATTCACAATTTCTTTCATTAATCCTTTTTTATTTTAATATAGATATCTATACAATATAAAGAATTAAAGAAATCCGGTTTAGCTTCAACAATCATTTCATGTTGTTTTAATTCCTGCACATAATAACACATATAAAAAGATGGTACAGATGCTCGTATTAAAAGTATATCTTCACATCCAACATATTGATTAAAAGTATCTGCACTTTCTCTTATTTTCTTCTCTTCTTTTATGCTTATCATGTTAGCAATTCTTTTCTGCTTTTCCTGTAAATTTTCCTTTCTGATCGATGCGATGTATTTACTAAATCCTATTTTCTTACAAGAATATTTCGCATTAGCAATCCCTTTATAATTTTCAAAATCACAAACTTTCCAAATTATCCAATCATCCAATAAATCTTCTAAAATGGTATCTTTCATATCCTTTATCAGTTTATTAACCGTCTGTTCTGAAACATGACGATCTGCATTTTTCATCTGATCCGCAAAAACAATATGTTCGATCCTGATATTCTCAGCTTTAAGAAAGCAAGATAATGGATCACTTTTCTTTCTTTTTGAGAATCTTTCTCTTAAATATTCGTGATATTCAGAATAGTTAGGACAATCTTCCCATGCCTGTATAAATTTATCTATTGTCATAATCGTACATAACCACATATAAAGATCTGAACTCATTTCCGAACCAGTTATATATAATACGGTATGTTCTTTTTTATATTGTTCCAATTTCATTACATTCTTTATCATATATTCTAAAGCATACTTGGTAGCATTATCCCATATACTTTTCAGCATATGACGATCTAATGTTTCAGTCAGAACATTCCATTGTTTCATTGCTTCGCTGTCATTTTTAAACCCTATAAATGCTAGATTCATTACATCTACATCTTTTATCAGCAATGTGTCTAATATCCTGATTGCCAGTCCATCGTTTCTTCCTGTTTCCAAGAAATAAAGGATTATACTTTGAAGTAATCTTGCGATTATTCGATCATATAAAGACAATTCTTCTTCGGATTCCACTTGCAAAATCTTATCGATCAACTGCTGCACTTCCACATCACTTTCTTGATTGATTTGCTCTTTTACACCTGGCCGCAGATCCAATGCTAAATTATAAAACCTATCATTATTGCTTTTAATATATTTTCTTGCCTTAGATAATAATTCACCGCTTTTTTGAAAAATCAATAGAACATGAGTATCTTCTCCGTCTTTTTTCAAACAAACATTTTTGCAGATCACAAGTTCCGTATCGTTTTTATCTTTTGGTACAAAAGTAAGCTCGTTGGAATCGCTGTTTATTACTATCCATTTATCGTTATCTGAAATTTTTGCAGCCCCGATATTGGCATATTCATCCATTATCATTTCACGTTTCCAATGTATAGGTTGTCCTTCACCAGATGTTCCTAAAATAAGCCTATTGGATTCGGAAAAGTTTAAACTCTTTATCAACTTTGATTTTGATATAATAATCTTATTATCCATTCTGCTGTCTCCTTTACTATTTCATAAAAATTACATATACAAAAAAGACTCGGAACGATTTTCCAAGCCTTTTTATTTTTTCTCAACACATAAAATGTTCAAATGTTTGTGGATGCGGAGTTAACACTTCTGCTACATATACACCATTCTTTGGGTTCACTTGAATTAAAGGTGTTATGACGATTGCATTTTCAATATTATGATCCTTATTGGTCCAAATTGTATGTCTATGTCCAATGATACCATCATTTTCATGCTCATAATAGCTTTCAAATTGAAATGTTGCTGCATCGAAATTGAAACGAAATCCAAGATTGCATACAGGTTTTTCCTCTGTAAGCTTTACAATCACAGGAAAATCAAGTTTTACTGTTTTGTAGTCCTTTATTCCAACTTCGATTTCAAGTATAAAGAAATACTCCTCATTAAGATCTACAAAAACTGGGTATCCGATTCTGCTCACCCTTCTCCCCATTTTCTTAGAGATTGTCACATAATCTTTATTAGGATATCGATGATTATATTTATAAGGCTCTAATTCTTCTTCTCCAAGCTTAAATTTGAATATCAGAAAGTCTTGATCGGCATATGGAAAATAACATGCAAAATCAAACACAATGCATCCTTTCCCTTTTGATATTTCTTCACCTAACTCATTTATCACTTCTTCACCGTGCATTATTTTACCTCACTTTCTTAATTTATTGACTATAAGCATAATATTTGATACAATAAACATACAAACAAAATATTTTTTCTAAATATCGCCTATAGGGCATCAATAATGATATACATTTATTATTTAAAAACCTCGTAAAAATACGAGGTTTTTTACGTTATATAAATACTATTTTATTAACATTAGAAAAAATAGCAGAAAATAGTCAAAATAATTTGCATCAAAAAAAGAGAAGATTCAAAACCTTCTCTTTTTAAAAATTATTATAATGATCCAAATTTCTTTTTATACATTTACTTCTTTTATTAGCTTTAGCAGATCTTCACAGGTTATTGTTTCAGCATCCATATTTAATGCTCCTACCAGATGCATTGCAGTGTTGATTCTTGTACTCATTGCTTTTTCATTTAAAATATTCCGAATACAACTCTGTGACACTCCTGATAGCTCTGACAATTTTGATACATTCATGTTCTGCTATTCCATAAGCTCTCTGATTTTCTTTCCGTCAAGTATATAATACATTTGAAAAACACCTTTCTTTTATTATTGATTGCCAATAATAATTATAATTGTGTTAATTACAAAAGGAAAGCCTCTTTTCGTGTTGTGTATCCTGACCGAACCCATGACAAGCCACTGGTTTTTGCCTGCGTATTTTATAACTTTCTTTTGTCATTCATTTTTACGTATTGATAGTTAACATTACCAAGATTCCAGATACTTCTCAACAGCCTCTGCAATGGAAGTTACTGGGAAATTAGCCAAAGTCTTAGAATTACCATCACCTTTAGCATATCCTAAATAAGAAAACTGCCATTTGCCATTCAGCTTTATAACATCGAAATATTCTTCTTTTTCATAGTTAGCGAAACAAAAGACTTCTGGATGTGGAATCTCGATTAATTCAAACCCTTAAATGTCATATCCATCCTTTTCAATCAACCGTGCAATCTCAACAAATTCTTCTTTTTTAATATCATGGTTCCAACTTTCCAAATGGATATGATCCTCTGTGATTTCAGATACATCACAGATATGAAAGTGTGGACCAAAATTCATTAACTTTTTTACCTTATCACTTAACATTTCTAATTCCTTTCTTAATCTTGCTGCTGCCAGAGTACGATTTTTATAATCATGTTTTCTGGATTCCATAGGGATTCTTTTTAGACATATATTGATTACATCCAGCATCTTCTATTTTTTCGCCTTTGGAATTCTTATAATAAATACCAGCATCTTGCTCATATCTTGAGATAAAATAGCCGCCAATATAAAAATCTTCGTATGTCTTATCCTTCCATGGATCACTTTCGCCATCATCAATATCAAAAAATCCACGTAATCCAACATACATGGTTATGTCACTATTTCGACATATTTTGTACTTTTCATTGTCCTTTTTGATTTTCAACCATTCTCTGTCTGCCGGACCACGCATTATCCAGTCTTTCGTACATATAGCCGTATAAATCCCTGCCGCTTTTCCATGTTCCATATATTCAAGAATCCCTTCAATTCTTCCATACATCGGATATCCAAAAAGAATCATTTGAACATTGCTTCGCATTTTCGCATTTTCAGCAGATGTGATCAGAGATTTATACAAATTTCCCATAAATGTACGAAACACGGACTGATCCTTATGATATTGTCTGGTAACGATAAACCAGATTGTTTTTTCTTTTGTAAGAGAATCTACAGATATCATATCCTGTGTTTTTCTCATACTTTCCGCATTGTAGATTTTAATAGCATATCCATGCTTCATTAGATAATCTTGCATTTGTTCTGTGCAGATTTCTCTTTCTGGATCAGTGATCACAATGGAATCTTCTCTTCTTACACTTTGATAAATCAGATTTTTCTCAAAATCATAAATCGGATTTCTTCCAGCTCCACTTTCAACATATAAATTTCCATTCTTCCTCTGTAAGATGATGAGATTATATAACTTGTCATATCCAATGATATTCCCTGTTACATCTTTCTCTTTCAGCATATCTTCTGATACGATTTCCAGATCACGTCCAACCGGCTTACGGAAATTTTGCTTTATATTATCTTTTTTCATGTCAATACTCCTTTATGTATTGTTTGCCAATATAAGAATAGCGGTAATTCTCATGATAAAAGGAAAAGCCCGCTATTTTTATATTGGTATTTGGTTATCTCCGTTTACTATACATCGTTAATAGGTCCTCTGTATTTTCTGGAATCGGATAAGGATGATTCTCTGATCTGTACATATAACAATGACATTCGATTGCATCTTCATTATCTTTGCATTTTATAATCTCACGATATTTTGGATCATTAGAATGACATGACATTCCTGGAATCTCTGGTTCTTCTCCGATGGTTGTATTTCCACATTTATGTGTGTAATGCAGGGAAGAATCTGTATCTTCGATCAGAATGTCTATTTTGCAATGATCGTATATTTCATTGATATGCTCCATACACTCTTCTTGATCAATAGTTTCAATATCCTTACATTCTGTGTAAAGAGTAGTATAGATTCCTTTATCATTTCCATATTTCATATAATCATCTAAACCTTCAATGACTCCATGAAGCGGATAATCAAAGAGATCAACCTGAACCTTTGGATGTTTCGGATTCAGATCAGCTGCTGCTATCATCATGTCATATAACTTTTCCATAAAAGAACTAAACAAAACCTTATCCTGTGCAGTTTTTCCCGGCGTTACAAACAATACACATTTCTGTTTAATCGGCATTGCCATATCGTATTGATGGAGCTTAAAGTTTTCACTTATATAATCTTCATACACTTTCAATGCATCAGCAACCCTTTGAATTGCATATAACTTAATTCCGACAGGTGCTTCGCTGTAAATCTCAAATAATTTCTTACCAGGATGAGAAATATCTATCTCATCAAACATTACATGAAGGATTTTATCTAACATGATACCTGAAACTCCTAATCGAAAGATTGTTGCAATTTCCACCATGTTTCGATCTTTTTCCTCCATCTCTGTAATCGCAGCTATCATAACTGCAGATAACAATATCTTAGAAATTTTATCTACTGCAAAAGGAACATTATGTCGCTGATCATTAATAATATCATTTGCGATCCTTTGGATTAGATCTAAATCTTCTTTTCTTAATTTTTTGTCAAATCCAGATAAACAATTAAAACAACATGATCCATCCATGCAGTCAAGATCATAACTGTCTACGCAATATCCATGAATCGTTAAGTAAATCCACATTTCTCTGGTATGGAGTCTTCGTTCTGGATCAATGATTACAATGGAATCTCCTCTCCGTATTCTCTGATATATCTGATTTCGTGCAAAATCAATCAATGGTTCCCTGCCAGACAAATTGCTGCTTCTTACATTTAGGTTCCCATATCCTGTTGTCGTTAAAATTTTCTCTCCTGTTGCATTACATCCAAGAATATCTCCTGTTTCAGATTCCTGTTTTAATAGTTCTGGACTAATTTCTCTAACTAAAATTTCTCCTAGTGAAAAGAAATTTTCATTTGTTTCTATCTTCTTACACGTGAATTACCCCTCCCATGCGGTACAGTAGTTCCTATGGAAGTGGCTT
>ENA-OPCA01000512-OPCA01000512.1-human-gut-metagenome-genome-assembly--contig:-NODE-512-length-36978-cov-3.068521_pt1 | contig 36978 bp, 29 predicted proteins | sample MGYA00241076_ERZ501468 | MGnify/ENA primary metagenome ERZ501468 (study PRJEB25962, sample SAMEA2042633) | human gut metagenome | biome: human gut; feature: human-associated habitat; material: faeces... | reverse complement strand
GGCAGATGCACTGCTAGCTTGTATTCGGCAGCGCCCAAGGCAGGATGTTTCGATGCTTTCCCCCATTGAGCCTGATTAATGGCCTGCTGCGAATGCTCAATGCGAACACCCACCGAAAAGGGCTTCTGTTCCATAGCGAAGCCCTGGTTGCGGCACAGCTCGAACACATCGCGCGCCGAATGACCGCACGCCAACACCAGTTCAGCAGCGGCAACTTCTTCGCAAGCACCCGTTTCCACGTTTTCCAACTGCACGGTAGCAAGCTTGCCTTGCGCAAAATTCCACCCAGAAAGGCGCGTGCCGAAACGCACTTCCCCGCCGCGCTCGATTACTTCGTTGCGCATAGCACTTACGATACTTGGCAGGTTATCGCTGCCCAGATGAGGATGAGCGTCTACTAGAATGCTTTTCGGCGCGCCTGCATCAGCAAACCAGTGCAGCACATGCTTTGCAAAGGGATTCTTGATATTGGTTGTAAGTTTGCCGTCCGAAAAAGTACCCGCTCCACCTTCTCCGAATTGGATGTTGGAGTGGGGGTTCAAGGCGCCCGTTTCCTGGAAAGCCGCAATGTCTTCCGCGCGTCTTTCCACGTCAAAGCCACGCTCCACCACCAAGGGACGAAGCCCGCAGCGAGCCAGGTACAGTGCGGCAAAAAGCCCCGCCGGGCCCAATCCCACTACCACGATCCTGCCGCCCTGATTACGATTGGGATGAGAGCAGTCGGGATACGAAAGCGGCTCGTATTCTTTTGCCACGCGAACGTTCAGGCCTTTTGGCGCCCTTTTAAGCAGGCGCTGTTCCTGAGATTGCGGCAATTTGACGCGAAACGAAGTGGTGAAATGAACGTTGTTCCTCTTGCGCGCATCCACGCTTTTGCGCGTCAGAACAGCGCTGCAGACATCACGCTCGGAAACGCCCAGCGCTCGAGCCACTTCTTTCGTTCGCATTTCGACATTTTCCGGTAACGCCGCATCCAGCGAAAGGCGAATACCCGAAACCTCTAGCATGACTGCTCCTTCTTTATCTTCCGTGCGATATCCCTGCCCGCAAGAATGCCGCACGCCCAAGCCCAATGAAGGTTGTATCCGCCACACGGACCGTCAACATCAAGCGCTTCGCCCAGTACATACAAGCCCGGCCAGGCTTTCAGCTCCAACGATTCCGCGCAAACAGATTCGGGAGCTATGCCACCGCGATGAACCTGGCACTGTGATTCATCGGCAATGCCCTGGACCATTAGGGGGAATGCCTTCATGATGCGCGCTATACGACAGCACAACTCCTGCTGCAGCGGTTCATCAGGCCGTATCCCAGATGCCGCCAGCAGAGCAGCGCCCAATTCGGGCAAAACGAATCCCCGGAACAGCGTATGCGCCGGCTGACCCTGAAGACGTTCAGCACGCGTACGGATAACGTCTTCGGCTTCACGGAGTTTCATAGCCGGCAGAAAATCGACCAGCAGCGTTTCGCCTGTATGCGCATAGCGTGAAGCGTTGAACACCACGATGCCCGATATGCCGTAGCCGCGGAACAATACTTCGCCCTCTTCGGAAAAGCCGCTGCTCGGAAGACTAATGCGTACGTGGGAGCGTATGCCATCCAGTTTTTCGCTCGATACGTTTTCAGGGAATGCTGCGGCGAGAGGGCCGAGCGTTGGATGCCACGGTGCGGTAGGCAGCGCAGGAATAGCACCGGCCAGTAAAGACTCCGCGCAACCACCACCGGCAGCAACAACCACTCGCCCTGCGCGAACCATTGCCTGCTGCGGCACCCCATTGGATTCGCCGGCAGCCGCACCTCCGTTGCCCGTAGCTGAATGCGACTCTTCGAGAAGAACATCGAACCCATCATGGCTGCGGTGAGTTTCAAGCGCCTTTACGCAGGGGTGAATATCGACAACATGTGCTGGCAGTGCTGCCATAAGCACTTCCAACACCGACGAAGCTTTGTTCGAAAAGGGATACAGCAGCCCACCGCTTTCAGGGGCTTCTTCCCATACGAGGCCCAGTTCTTCAAGCCAATTGGTAATGGGGCGGACAGGGTCGTCGCCAAGAAAGCCAAGGGTTTGGGATACGAATGCGCTATTCCAATAACGGCTAACATCCAGCTGCAAATTTGAGAAGTTGCAGCGGCCGTTGCCGCTGCGCAGGATGGGAGCACCGATTCGTTTTCCCTGATCAACCAAAAGAATGTTTGGCAGCGCCGCTCCCGCCGCACGGGCTTCCCGAAGGCACGAAACTGCGCAAGCGAGGCCAGAGGCCCCGCCGCCTACGATAACGACATCGTACGATTCCCTGAAAGCAAACGGTTTACGCTGCTCGGCAGCCTGCCGTTTGCGCTGTGTGTTCTTCTTTTTGCTCATGCATCACATAATACGTGAGCACACAGCGATTAATCGCTTGAAGAGCGCGGCGCCATGAAAGTCCAAAAGAAGCCGGGCTGCGCGCCGAGCCGCACTTATGCGGCAGCAGCCACGCTACCGACATCGCCTGCTGCGGCGGTTGCGTTGTCGGCGCCCGACGCATATTGAATAATGCGCCTGCCCCTTATTTCCCTTGTACAAAAAAACTGACCCCGGGATTAAACCCCAGGGTCAGTTTTGTCTGAGTCTTTGATTACGTGCAGCCCACCCGAGTTCCGAGCTGTTTTCGCACCAGCGCTTTAGCCAAAGCGCCGCCCGCTCTCGGACTCGTTTGAATTACTCGGCAACGATTCCGCCCACCCAAACTAACAGGTGCAACGTTGCAGGGTTTGTATTCTGCCTGTTTGCTTCGTTAGCAGGAAGACCAACTTGGCAACACGTTACTGGACGTCCGCCTTCCACAAGCCGTGCAAATTGCAGTACTCGTATACGGCAACAGGCTCTTCGCCAGGAACAACCGCAAAATCCGCCTTGGGCTCTTCGCCAGGCTGAAGATGCTTCACCTGGAAGCCCTTCGAGGTTTCCAGCACGATCATGGTGATGAAATGAGCCTCCATCATGGGGTGCAAAACGCTACCTACCTCAACGTGGATGGTTTCGCCTACCGTGACTACCGGAACGTGCTTTTCTGCAGCGCCGTCGGTTTCGCCTGCACGGAGCAGCGTCATTTCTTCACCACAGCATGAAAGCGGCACGCCCTGGTCGAACAGCTTAACGGCAACGTTTCCGCAGTGAGCGCATTTGTAGAATTCAAGTTTCATGATATTCCCCCTTCATTTGGGACGCTGCCGATACATGGGCTCTTCGGCAGCGAGTTATCTTCGATGCCTTTATTATGCTACTTCTATAGTAGCATTTCTAGATAAGAATCGGTGAGCGGTAGATGAGCTGCTAAAATCCCGTTTCTATCAGGCAATACTCCAGGGCGCAAAAGCGAGCACGTTCAGCCGCCTCCGCAACAAAGCACACCCTCCCGCCCCTTCGCGTCAGATAATATCTTTCCGCTCTTTCACGGCAGGCAGCGCGCGCAACCAACCCCTCTATGCCAATCGGGGGCCTTCTTGAGGATGTTTCGTTTTCAGCGCATACACCAGCAGGACTACACCCGCCACAATAAGCGGCACCGAAAGCACCTGCCCCATGGTGAGCCAGCCGCCCCAAAGGTAACCGAGCTGAGCATCGGGCTGACGCACAAATTCAATAAGGAAGCGGCAAATGCCATACCCCACCATGAACACACCAAAATACGTACCGCGCGCAAACGGCGGGCGCTTGCGCGACATCACGAAGAGGATCGCAAACAGCAACGCGCCTTCCAGCAAAGCCTCGTACAGCTGGCTGGGATGACGTGGCTCCATGCCGGCAGAACCGCCAAACACAACGCCCCAGGGAAGGTCGGTTGGCGCACCCCACAATTCACCGTTCACGAAGTTTGCGCAACGGCCGAAGAAAAGGCCAATGGGAACACCGATAATTGCCAAGTCAACAAGGGAAAGATAAGGCATGTGCACCATGCGCGCCGCCACGATACCAGCCACAAGCGCACCGATAAAGCCGCCATGGAAGCTCATCCCCCCGCGCGAAAACTCGAGAATGGCCAGCGGATTCGCGGCGTACATATCCCAGTTGTAGAAAAGGACGTAGCCCAAACGACCGCCCACGATAACGCCGATCATGGCGCATAGCATAATGATGCAAAGCGAGTCGAAGTCGAAGCGCATCTTCCAGCGCTTGCCAACCACATACATGATGGCAATGACGCAGATAAAGCCCGCCACATAGGCAAGGCCGTACCAACGCGCCGAAAAAGGGCCAATAGTAAAGGCCACAGGATCAAGGCTCTGATAAAGGTTGTTTAGCATGTATCCCTTTCGCTGTCTTTAGGCAACAAGTGCTTGAAGGTGCGCACTCGTTTCTGGCGATTACCCTAGCACACCTTTACGTCTTGGCTCCAAGAGGGGAATCAAAACAAAAAAGCCGCTCCGGAGAGCGGCTTTCGTTTACTTTTCAGCATTCGTCGAAGGCGCATTGCTTAGGAAGAACTCGCAGAAACGGCAGATATCCTTCACGCTTTGCTCCCTGTCGATATCACACCTAAACAGCAAATCAAGGTTCGAGGTTACCTTGTGGGTCGGACGTTCGCAGGCTGCAAAATGGCAATCTGCCGGGCACGGCTCACCAGGTACGTTATGAGGGCAGCGCGACTGCATTTCATCGTCGCAACCGCGAAGTTCCCAGCAATGCATAGCGTTTTCCTTAGGATGCAGGTACTACGCGGGTTACGCCAGGAACGCGATCCTTCAAAACGCGTTCAACGCCATGAGCAAGCGTCATCTGAGACATAGGGCAGCCCTTGCAAGCGCCCTGAAGCTCAACGGTAACCACGCCTTCTTCGTCAACGTCTACCAGTTGAACGTCGCCGCCATCTGCCTGGAGGGAGGGGCGGATGAGCTCGAGCACTGCAGCTACATCGGACTTCTCTACCATATTTTCTCCTTACATTTGCCGGGGCCCGCAGTTGCGAGCCCCGTTTCTGCTTTATTCCTGGGTCATTCTATCATGCACAAAGCGGCCGATTCGCTCGAAATCGGCCACGAGCGTTTCCATGCGCGTAGGGTCATGAAGCGCTGCGGCAGGGTGATACACCGGCGCCACCAAAAAGCGTCCGGTTTGCCGCACCGTGCCGCGCAAATGACTCACTCCCATGTCGGTTTTCAGGATGAACTGGGTGGCAAAATTGCCCATAGTGATGAGCAACCACGGACTGATAGTTTGCACCTGCGTGCGCAAAAACGGGGCGCACGCTTCGATTTCCGACGCTGAAGGATTGCGATTCGACGGCGGTCGGCATTTCAGCACGTTGGCAATGAATACCTCTTCGCGACGAAGATGGGCATGCCACAAAAGCTCATCGAGCAATTTGCCAGCGGCACCCACGAAGGGACGCCCCTGTAAATCCTCATACCTACCAGGGGCTTCGCCGATAAGCATGATGCCCGCATGAGGATCCCCTTCGCCAAACACCGTATTGGTTCGGCCTTCGCATAAGCTGCAAGCATGACATGCCGCCACTTGCTGGGAAAGCTCGTCAAGGGGAACCGCTTCGATCTTCATGGTGCTGCCTAACGATAATAGCGTGGCATGCGGTGCGAGAAGCCGATGGTTACCTCGTGTTCGATGGTGGCTGCGCGCTTTGCCATAGTGGTGATGGAGCAATCGACCGTAGGATGCGGACCGGCGATGATGACTTCGTCTCCGATGTGCGGATCGAGCGTAGGAGCCGAAACGCGCGAGCGGAGATCAACTTCGAACATGCACTGATCCATGCAGATGTTGCCCACCTGATGAACCGCACGATCATTAAAAGCAAAATCGATTTTGCCCGAAAGCAAGCGAATCAGGCCATCGGCATACCCGATAGGAACCGTGCAGATCTTCACGCTGCCAGGGCTGCGGTAGTTCATGCCGTAGCTTACGCCTTCGCTCATGGGCACCGTCATAACGTTGGTGATGCGCGCATGCACGCTCATTGCAGGACGCAGGTCGATGAGCTTGTGCGTATCGGGCGCGGCTTGGTAGCCGTACATGGAAATGCCCAAGCGGCACATATCAAAGTGGGTCTTCGGGAAGCGATACGTTGCCGCGGAGTTATCGCAATGGACAATGCCCGGATCGAAGCCCGCCGCTTCGATAGAACGCATTGCTTCGACGAAGCGCTTGATTTGGATCTGGAAGTCGAGCGTTTCCAAGCTGTCCGCCGTAGCGAAATGGGTAAAGCAGCCCTTAAGCTCTAGGGCACGATGGAAGCTTACCTGGTGAAGGAATTCCACTGCGCTGTCGTAGTGCACGCCAATACGATTCATGCCAGAATTGATGGCAAGATGATACGGAGCCTTCAAACCCTGCGCATCAGCTGCTTCTGCATAGGCAATGGCAAATTCGGAAGTGTAAACCGCGGGCATGATGTTGTAGTACAAAAGCAGCGGGATGGCTTGGGCAGGAGGTTCCGCCAGCATCAGGATAGGCTCACGCAAACCAGCGTTGCGCAGCTCAATTCCCTCATCGACCGTGGCGACACCCAGGTAGGATGCACCCGCAGCCGTTGCAGCCTTTGCAACCTCAACGGCGCCATGGCCGTATGCGTCAGCTTTAACGACGGCAAGAAGACGACAGCTGCTTCCCAGCTGTTTTTTGGTCTGAAGCACGTTGTACTGAATTGCGCTTCGATCAATCTCTACCCACGACCAGCGCCTATCGTATTCGGCGATTGCCTGCACTTCTTCCTTGGAAAGCGTAGGCGTCGGAGTGTTGTCTTCCTTCGGCTCTTTATGTTCGGCGCGAAGAAGCGCATCAAGCGGATTGGTATTCTGCTCTTTGGCTTTGTTCGCAAAGCCAGTAAAGCCATTAGGTAGGTCTTGCACGAAGAGCCCTTCTTTCGTTGTATAGGACAAGGAAGAGTATACCGCGCCACGCAAGAGACTTGCAGTAATCGCCCTATAAAGGCCCTTTGGCCCCGGACTCGCGCCGACGGGACCGAAGCGCAGCCGGCTGGCACTCGGGGCGGGATCGCTCCGCCGCGCAGCAATGACGCCCTTCGTTCTGCACCGCTGACGCAAGGGAGGCTTCGCGTGCTCTACGCAAGATACGACCCATTGCGCTAACCCTCCCGCCGCAACACCTACCCGCTGCAGCTCTACCGGCTACGGAAATAACCCCGCTGAGGCAGCCCCCTCGTTGCAGCACTGCCAGCTGCAGCACCTCCTTCCCCGCGGCACTGCCGGCTGCGGCAAGCTTCCTGCTTCAGCGCCGCCGGCTGCGACATCCGCCCTGTTGTAGCTATCCGCTCGTTTTGAAAACAAAAATCTCGCCCTTTCTGCAACTTTTTTTCGATTGGCAATCCTCGCCCACCCGCAAAAGACGGAAAAAAGCCTCCCAACAGTTAATTTGCTGCACTTTTGAGCCAATATCAGTATTTAAAGAAATCGCGGCAGCCCCTAATCGCAAAAAAGTTGCAGAAAGGGCGAGATTTTTGTCTTTACGCTTCCGAATCGGCACTATTGGATTCAGCGCCATGAAACAACGTGAACAGCTGGCACGCGAAGGCAACGCTGACGATTGATTTCGATATCCTTCACACCGCTTTCTCATGAAATTAAGAAACGTCTGTCATATTTCCCAACATGGCAATTTTCATCGGACATAGAACCGCCCTGGCATATTGGCGAACTCATGATAGAAATTGGGCTCAACCCATTTCACGGGCAGCACCACAAGAAAACAACTCCCCTTACTACGCCCAAATGGATACTGGCATCCTCTGGAAATTCGGCATCGACAAAAAGCCTGTATCGATTTTGGTTTCTTGCAAAGCAAACATGAGAAAGTCGCAAAACCTCTCTCCTCGCATTTGGTCGGGGAAACATCCCTCCCGTTCGTTCTACAAGATTGCGCAGGACTTATACATAAGCACGCCAGAAGCAACGTTTCTGCAACTCGGAAAAGAATTGAGCTTGATACAACTCATCACCATTGGATATGAGCTATGTGGATCCTACGGACTTAGCGCTCAATCCAGCAGCGGCTTTCTCCGAAGAGAACCGCGCAGCAACCCCCAGCTCATCGAACGTTATCTCGAGAAATGCGAAGGAATTCACGGGGTCAAGGCGGCGAAACGAGCATCGAGTTACCTTGTAAAAGGGTCCGCCTCTCCAATGGAAAGCTTGCTTTCGATGCTTCTTTGCCTTCCTCCTTCGTTGGGCGGATTTGGCTTGCCCCGCCCGGAGCTTAACTGCCCTATCGAGACCAACGAGGGAAGCGTCGCGATGCGCCGATGCGATTTATGCTGGCCCGACCAGCAGTTCGCACTCGAATACGACAGCGACACCTTCCATTCGGACGCAAGCAAGCTTCACCTTGATTCAAGCAGAAGATCGGCTCTGGAGAAGGCAGGGGTTCACGTTGTCTCCGTCACAAAAAACCAGGTTTTCGACAGAGGCCAACTGTTTAACCTTGCAACAATAGCATCGAAAAGACTGGGGAAACGCCTTTCCCCCACACCCTTCAACTTCGCCCAGAAACAAGACGAAATCTATCAAGCTGCTTTCGAATAACCGCTGATCATTGACTTGATAAAGGATTTTGACACCAGTCAATCCAACAACAATGCGCCATGTCGAAATCGTTGGGTGGTAGAGTTTTTCAGAGCACGTCATCCTGGAACACGAAGGCAAGCTCAGGCTTACATGTGCGAGCAAGGAGCAATAAGTGGATGCCACAGAAATGGAACTGGCCGGACAGATAAAGAAGCACCGCCAAGCACTGGGCATTTCCCAAGAAGCGCTAGCGGAAAAAATCTACGTTTCCCGCCAGACCATTTCGAATTGGGAAACAGGACGCACGTACCCCGATGTTCAGAGTCTGCTTTTGCTCAGTGTTGCCTTCGATATCTCTATCGACGAACTGATAAAAGGAGACGTGGAAACCATGGAAGAATCCGTCCGCAAAGCAGACCACAGCCTTATTTGGATGTATGCCGCCGAAATGCTACTAACCGTTATTGCGATAGTCGCCTTGTTCTTTGCGCTTGACAGCTTTATTGAGAAAAACGCCACATCGGGCTTTGCCTGCCTGCTCGTTTTCTTGGCAACTTTCGCCACTGCTCTTGGGCTTAGCTTTGCCGTAAATAAGACAAAAGTCCGAAATAATATCCTTACCTACCAGGAAATCCTGGCGTTCTGCGCAGGCGAAGAGCCCAACCGCACCTCGCGATACAATGCCTTCGTACGCAAACATAAATCCGCGCACGATATGCTTTTGGTGACGCTCAGCGCAATCTTTGGCGCCGCGTTCGTCGTTGTTCTTCGCTTCATATTTTAAGAAACGTTGCGTCACTTAAATAACTCGTTGCGGTACCATAGTGAAAAAGAAAAAAAATCCGTTCTGAGGAGCCGCTATGGCCAAAGCAAACCTGCAAACAGCAACCAACGGCAGCGTTCGCGTGCCGTTCGATCAGCGCAATGGCGTAACTTCCGATGTGTTCTTCACGCGCGATCTTTCACCTGAAGGCCTGCGCCGCGCGGTTGCCAAAGTCGCTCCGCGGCTTAGTGGCCAGATTGCCATCAAGTTGCACACTGGCGAAAAAGACGGCCCCAACATCATTCCTTTCAACTGGGTCAGGGAGCTTGTTCAGCAAGACCTGCCCGATGCCACCATCGTGGAAACCAACACCTACTACGAAGGCGACGCTACACCACCGAACAGCATCGCGAGACCATCGCCCACAACGGCTGGACGTTCTGTCCTGTAGACATTATGGACGAGGAAGGCGTTGCCACCCTGCCCGTCGCCGGCGGCAAATGGTTTAACGAAATGCATGTGGGCACTCACATGCTTAACTACAACTCCATGCTCACACTCACTCACTTCAAGGGCCACACCATGGGCGGCTTCGGTGGATCGAACAAAAACCTGGGCATTGGCTGCGCCGATGGCCGCATTGGAAAAGGCGAAATCCACACTGTACCTGGTTCTGACAACCTGTGGTCTATCGCCGAAGAAGAGCTGATGGAACGCATGACCGAATCCACCAAGGCGACCATCGACTTCTTTGGGGATAACATCGCGTACGTCAACGTTATGCGCAATATGTCGGTTTCCTGCGACTGCGAAGGCACAGGCGCCATGCCAGTCGTCACACCAAATGTGGGCATTTTGGCATCGACCGACATCTGCGCCATCGATGCTGCCTGCGTCGATCTGGTATACACCATGACCGAAGCGGAACTCTGCGACAACCACGACCTTGTCGAACGAATCGAAACGCGCCATGGTCTGCGTCAGCTCTCGTATATGCACGAGCTGGGCATGGGCAACTGGAAGTATCGTCTGCTCGACCTGGATAACGGCGAAGCAGAAATCACCCAAGCTGAAGCTGTTGCGCACGCAACGCCCTTCGAGGGGTAAGCAGCTTCTAAAGTGAATGCCTTCGCGCCCAGGCCCTTGGGATACGGAGCAACTCCAGACAACTCCGTCATTCTTAAGAAGACCCTCTTCTTTGCTGGCGAGTTGCCTCCAGGGACACCGGCGCACCCCGGGGGGCAGCTCTCTTCAGCAGGCACGGCCCCGACGGCCGCACCCGACATGCCTGCAAGCGCCCCCCTGACAAACCGCCTCGGCAGAGTGCGGCTTTTGCGCTTCGCCCCAGCAAGCTATTTTTAAGCCCGCAATATGGGATAAGCCCATTAAGGCGCAAAAACGCAAGAAGGCCCGCAAGCTTTACGCCTGCGGGCCTTCTGGGAATATCAATCCGATGTTCTAACGATTGATGTTGTAGAACGCCTTCATGCCAGCATACTGGCCGGAATCGCCCAGCTGCTCTTCGATGCGAAGAAGCTGATTGTACTTGGCAACACGGTCAGAACGGCAAGGAGCGCCGGTCTTGATCTGGCCAGCGTTGGTTGCAACCGCGAGGTCGGCAATGGTAACGTCTTCGGTTTCGCCGGAACGATGAGACATAATGCATGCATAGCCAGCCTGCTTCGCCATCTGAACAGCCTCGAGAGCCTCGGTGAGGGAACCGATCTGGTTAACCTTTACCAGGATTGCGTTAGCGCAACCAAGCTCGATGCCCTTGGCAAGGCGCTTAGGGTTGGTTACGAACAGGTCGTCGCCAACCAGCTGAACCTTGTCGCCAATGCGGTCGGTGAGAGCCTTCCAGCCGTCCCAGTCTTCCTCGGCCATGCCGTCTTCAATGGAGATGATGGGGTACTTCTGAACCAGAGCCTCCCAGTAGTCAACCATTTCAGCGCTGGTAAGTTCGCGGCCTTCGCCAGCCAAAACGTACTTACCGGTTTCAGCGTTGTAGAACTCGGTAGAGGCCGGGTCCATAGCGAACATGATGTCGGAACCGGGCTTGTAACCTGCCTTTTCACATGCCTCAACGATGTACTTGAGGGGCTCTTCGTTGGTGGTGAAGTTAGGAGCGAAGCCGCCCTCGTCGCCAACACCGCCACCAAGGCCAGCTTCGTGCAGAACCTTCTTCAGGGTGTGATAGATCTCCGCGCACCAACGCAGCGCCTCGGCGAAAGAGGTTGCGCCAACAGGCATGATCATGAACTCCTGGAAGTCCACATTGTTGTCTGCATGCTCGCCGCCGTTCAAGATGTTCATCATAGGCGTGGGCAACATGTTAGCGTTTGCGCCGCCAACATACTTGTAAAGAGGAAGCTCTGCGGACTCTGCAGCAGCCTTGGCAACAGCCAAAGAAGCACCAAGAATGGCGTTTGCGCCGAAGTTGCCCTTGTTTTCGGTGCCGTCAAGCTCAAGCATGATTGCATCGATACCGCGCTGATCGTCGGCTTCCATACCGATAAGAGCATCGGCAATTTCTTCGTTGACGTGAGCAACAGCCTTCAGCGTGCCCTTGCCCAAGTAACGCTCGGAATCGCCATCGCGAAGCTCCACTGCTTCAAAAGCACCGGTGGATGCACCGGAAGGAACAGCGGCACGACCTGTTGCATAATCGTCGAGAACAACCTCTACCTCTACCGTGGGGTTGCCGCGGGAGTCAAGGATCTCACGACCGAACACATCGATGATGGTACCCATGTAATTTCCTCCTTGGAAACGTTTTGTTCAAACACTCGAATGATACCATGCGCCCCGCATTCAACCCGCCCCGCGCAGGCAAGCGCAACGTTTACGGTTAAAGAATGCACGCTACCACCACCAACAGAGCCGAACATGCCAAAAAAACAACCGCTTGCCGCAGGCATATGTGGGGTTCCTCAAGGCTGGTTCGCTGGGTGCAGCCATAGCAACGCGCCACCATGGAAACGCTTAAAGTGTCGGCGCGGCGAAACAAGCGCACTATCAAGGGGATAAATACCGTGCGGTAAGCGAACAGGCGCTGCCAAATACTGCCGCTTTCCAACCGTGCGCCGCGCGCCGTTTGGGCGCTGCGCACCAACGCCAATTCCTCTGCGGTAAGGGGGATAAACCGAACTGCAAGGGAGAGCATGGTGGCCACATCGTCGACGGGAACGCGAATGGCGCGCAGAGGTCGCATCAGTGACGCAAAAGCACCCGTCAACGCTTCGACGGATGTGGTAAACGAAACGGCGAAGCTCGCCCATAAGATAAGAAGGATGCGAACCGCATAGAACAAGGCAAACATGCATCCTTGCGGCACGAACCCAAACGTACCAGCCAGCGCAACGGGCTGCCACCCTTCGGAAAAGCCAGCAGAAACGCCGCCGAGCCCCGATTCGGCAAGACTCCCGACATCGAAGGTGAATGCATTGCACACCCAAATAAAAGCAAGCAACACCACCAAGGGGAGCGACAATGCACCCAGTCGTGCCAGCGGCATACGACCCGCCACAACCACTGCGGCAACCGCCAGCGAGTAGACGCCAAGGCCTCGCCAGGTACCGACAAAGAACACCCCTACCGAAAACAGCAATAACAGCACGAGTTTCACGCGCGCATCGGCACGATGAATGGGGGTATCTCCCTGAATATATATACGTAATGAAGCCGCCATGATGCAAGTATGCCATGCGGCGTTAACAACGAACGCCCGCAACGAGTTATCGCCGAAAAGAAACTATTGCGCGTTTGCAAGCCACAATTCAGCCCCGTAGCGCATAAAATACAAAAGCTCACACCGCCAGTAAGAGACAATCTTGCTCGCCGCGCCTCAACACCGCGCCCCCATACAACGCGACAGCGCCCGTCGGGTAGATCCCTACGGGCGCCATTCTTACTCAAAACACTTATGGTTACATCGAATGGGTGCTGTACACCTCTTCGTCTTTCCACAGCACCACTTCGCCGGTCTTGCGCGTTTCATTCATATCGATAACGCGCTGATTCGACGAACCCCGGAAACGTAAGGTGATGTCATGCAAACTGTCGATATAAGGGCCATCCACCAGCACATCAATCAAGCCTAACAGCTCATCGGTTTCCTCGGTATGACGAGACGAGGCGGCATCAACCAAGTCTTCGTAAATATCGCCGGTATAGCACCAAATGCTTTTTTCAGGGTGCAGCGCCTTTGCGCGTTTTGCCAGCTCAAGCAATCCGTGCTGGTTTTCCGGTTCCATAGGTTCGCCGCCCAAAAACGTCAAGCCGTCAACGAAGAAATCGTCGAGCGTTGCCAGCACTTCATCGGCAATATCGGTTGTGAATTCCTGCCCATAGGAAAAGCTCCAGGTTTCGGGCTGAAAGCAATTCTCGCAATGATGAGAACACCCCGATACAAACAGGGTGGTGCGCACCCCTTCCCCATCAGCGATATCGCGATATTTAATGTTGGCGTAGTTCATGAATCATCCCGTCATACATTTCTTTTGCAAGAAATCGCCCAAGGAAAAGTTGCGCCGCCCCACCAAGGGACAGCGCAACGATGTTTACAGGTGCAGAACGCGGTCGCGAATTTCTTCAGTGCGACCCTGGTTCCAGAATTGGGTGCCGATGTAGCCGCAGGTACGGCGAGCAACGTTGAGCTTTTCCTGGTCGCGGTTGCCACAATGCGGGCACTCCCACACCAGTTTGCCGTCATCTTCGACGATTTGGATCTCGCCGTCGAAGCCGCATTCCTGGCAGTAGTCGCTCTTGGTGTTCAATTCCGCGTACATGATGTTGTCATAGATGTACTGCATCACGCGAACAACGGCCTTCAGGTTGTCCTGCATATCAGGCACTTCCACGTACGAGATTGCTCCGCCCGGAGAAAGCTGCTGGAACTGGCTTTCGAATTCGAGCTTCTTGAACGCATCGATCTCTTCAGACACATGAACGTGATAGCTGTTGGTGATATAGCCCTTGTCGGTAACACCGGGGATGTTGCCAAAGCGGCGCTGCAGCGACTTGGCGAACTTGTACGTGGTGGATTCGAGCGGCGTGCCGTACAGACTGAAATCGATGTCGGTTTCAGCTTTCCATTCCGTACATTTATCGTTCATCTTCTGCATAACAGCCATGGCAAACGGCGTTGCTTCCGGATCGGTGTGACTCTTGCCCGTCATGTACTTTACGCACTCATACAAGCCGGCATATCCCAAGCTGATGGTGGAATAGCCACCATACAGAAGCTTGTCGATGGGCTCACCCTTTTTCAAGCGAGCAAGCGCACCGTACTGCCACAGAATAGGAGCCGCATCGGAAAGGGTTCCCTTCAAGCGATCGTGACGGCACATCAGCGCCTTCCGGCAAAGCTCAAGACGCTCTTCGAAGATGCTCCAGAACTTGTCCATGTCGCGATAAGAAGAGCAAGCAACGTCTACCAGATTGATGGTAACGACGCCTTGGTTGAAGCGGCCATAGTACTTGGGCTTGCCCGGTTCGTAGTTTCCTGCGTTTGCCACATTGCCATATCCGTTGCCCGAACGATCGGGAGTCAGGAAGGAGCGGCAACCCATGCAGGTGTAACAATCGCCGTTGCCAGGGGTTTCACCCTTGGAAAGCTTCAGTTCTCGCATCTTCTTCTCAGAGATGTAGTCGGGAACCATGCGCTTTGCCGTGCATTTAGCAGCAAGCTGGGTAAGGTAGAAGTACGGGGAATCCTCGGTGATGTTGTCTTCCTCCAGCACGTAGATGAGCTTCGGGAACGCCGGGGTGATCCACACGCCCTCTTCGTTCTTTACGCCTTCATAGCGCTGACGCAGCACTTCTTCGATGATGATGGAAAGGTCGTGCTTCTCCTGCTTAGAACGCGCCTCGTTCAGGTACATGAATACGGTAACAAACGGAGCCTGGCCATTGGTGGTCATAAGCGTTACCACCTGATACTGGATGGTCTGAACGCCACGACGAACCTCATCGCGCAAACGGCCTTCAACAATACGCGAAAGCTGCTCAGCGGAAGGCTCTACGCCAACTTCATTAAGCTCACGGATTACATCGCGACGAATCTTCTTGCGGCTGACCTCGACAAACGGAGCAAGATGCGTAAGAGAAATTGACTGGCCGCCGTACTGGCTTGAAGCAACCTGAGCAATGATCTGCGTTGCAATGTTGCAAGCCGTAGAAAAGCTGTGAGGCTTTTCAATGAGCGTTCCGGAAATAACCGTTCCGTTCTGCAGCATGTCTTCCAGATTTACCAAGTCGCAGTTATGCATGTGCTGCGCAAAGTAATCGGAGTCGTGGAAGTGGATAATGCCCTCTTCGTGCGCCTTTACCACATCTTCGGGAAGAAGGATGCGGGTAGCTAGGTCCTTAGAAACCTCGCCCGCCATGTAGTCGCGCTGAACCGAGTTTACCGTAGGGTTCTTGTTGGAGTTTTCCTGCTTAACCTCTTCGTTGTTGCATTCGATGAGAGCAAGGATTTTGTCGTCGGTGGTGTTGGAATGGCGCTTGATGTTCTGCACGTAACGGTAAATGATGTACCGACGGGCAACTTCAAACTTTTGAAGCGCCATGATCTCGTTTTCAACCATATCCTGGATTTCCTCAACGGAAACGGTATGGCCGGCAGTTTCGCATAGATCCGCAACATTGTGTGCGGCATAGTCGATCTGACGGGCAGTTAAACGCTCGTTTTCGGGCGATTCATCGCTTGCGCCCTTAATGGCGTTGGCAATCTTGCTCAAATCGAATACAGCCTCAGAGCCGTCGCGCTTGATGATCTTCATACGCTCCCCTAACAAAATATATCCAAGAGGAAAGGACTTCCCTTACCGGAAGCTAGCTTTCCCTATCGAAGGTCGCTTTTCTTATTCGTAGCGATCGCTGAGCTAGCAGTGGTTGAGCTAGCGATGGCTATATTACGCCCAAGAATTTTTTAAATAACCCCTTGATTTTCTAAGCGGTATATTATTTTTGGGCACCATACATACCATATGTAGTGTATAAGAATAAATACGAACACATTATGTAGATTACATGATAACCGCCATACCTATCGGCGGATCAGGGTTAGGAACGCTTCTCTTCTTTTGCGCCGCATTTTGGACAGGTAACGAGGATCTTTCCTTTGCCCTTAGGCACATTCAAAACCGTGCCGCATCCTTTACATTTGAAGTAGATCGTGGTTTTACGGTTAATCCACTTCTTATTAAGAAGACGCCACCAAGCCTTCGGCTTCACCATCGCATCTTGGTACTTGGCCAACTCACGAGATCTTGCTGCGATGTTCCTTGAATAGCAACGGAAAATGCCCAGCGCCATGACCAACAGGGCAAACACTGACAAAATGCCAGAATGCGCGAAGAAATTCACCAGAACGAATCCGCATCCCAAAAGCATCAGGGCCTGAGTCAGCTCATCGATGCCATAACGACCCATCATGCATTGAGCCATACGATATTTGAAATTGCCGCCCTTGCTAAAACGTGCCATAAGAACAATCAGCCAAACTTTCCTATTCGCAATACGAGAATACAGTGCGTTATTCATAGTAATCGGGCTAGCGTGACAGAATTGAAGGATCACGGTTTCGCCACGATCTTGTTGAAATTGACCCATCGCAATTTCGCAGAACCTTGTTGAGAGCTATAAAAGCTCATGTTTGATGCTTTAGGCCAAATACTCGCCAAGGAGCTGAAACGACAGCGTAATGCGCTTAGGTGGCGCTCCTACAACAAAGCCGCATGGGGCATGGACGTCGGATATCGGAAACTGCACGCTAAGCCTATTGGTGCAGCAAAACAAAAAGGACCCGTTCCTGCGAACGGGTCCTTTGAAAGCTATAAAGCTAAAACTATTCAGCAGCCTCTTCGGTTGCCTCTTCAGCCTTGGGCTCCTCTGCAGGCTTTTCTTCCTTCTTGGGAGCTTCCTTCTTAGCTGCAGGCTTTTCAGCCTTTTCCTTGGGCTGTACCGGCTCGGTGCAGAGCTCCATGATTACCATGGAAGCGTTGTCGCCCTTGCGGTTGCCAAGCTTCATGATGCGAGTGTAGCCACCCTGACGATCAGCGAACTGACCCTGAGCAACCTTCTCGAATACCTCGCGTACCAGTTCCTTGTCGCCAAGTGCTGCGATAGCAAGACGGCGGGAATGCAGGTCGCCCTTCTTTGCCCAGGTGATGATCTTGTCTACATCGGGGCGGATTTCCTTGGCGCGCGCCTCAACCGTCTTGATGCGGTCGTTGGTGAACAGCGCAGCAACAAGGCTCTTTTTCATGGCCTTGGTATGGCTGAAGTCAGTACCAAGCTTGCGGCCCTTATAGTTGTGCCTCATCTTTAAATCTCCTATTGCTTCAAATTGAGGTCCATGGAAATGAGCTTGTCCTTCACTTCCTCGATGGACTTCGCGCCAAAGTTCCTGATGTTGAGCAGGTCGTTCTCAGAATACTCAACCAGCTGACGAACAGAGTGGATACCAGCGCGCTTCAAGCAGTTGTAGGAACGAACGGAAAGGTCCAGATCCTCAATCTGCTTGTCGAGCTCAGCGTTGGTCTCCTGGTTTTCAGGAGCGAAGATGGAAACTACTTCGCCCTCTTCGTCTTCCTCTACCTCGTCGAGCATGAGGAATGCGCCCATGTACTGGTTAATGATGTTTGCAGCACGGCACACAGCCTCAGTGGGGTTGATGGAGCCATCAGTCTCAACTTCAAGAACAAGCTTGTCATAGTCGGTGCGCTGGCCAACGCGGGTATCGGTAACGCCCATGGTGCAGCGACGAACCGGCGAGAACAGCGAGTCAACGTGGATGATGCCGATAGGATCTTCCGTGCGCTTGTTGCGCTCGGCAGATACATATCCGCGGCCCACGCCAATGCGGACGGTCATCTCAAGCGTGCCGCCGTCAGCAACAGTTGCGATGACGTGCTCGGGGTTGATCAGAGAGAATTCGGTAGGAACCTCGAGATCGGCACCAGTAACGGTGCAAGGACCCTCAGCATGTACATGCGCAGTGGCCTCGCTAATGTCACCGTTAAGGGCACTGAAAACCAGGCCCTTAACGTTCAAGACGATATCGGTGATGTCCTCGATTACGCCCTCAGCGGTGGTGAACTCATGCTGTACACCATCAATCTGAATTGCAGTCGCCTTTGCTCCGTCGAGAGACGAAAGCAAAACACGACGCATGCAGTTGCCAAGAGTGTAACCGTAGCCACGCTCTAGCGGCTCCACGATGAAGCGGGCAACGGTGTCGTTGACCTCTTCGATCGTTACTGTCGGCCTCATGAACTCTGTCATATTGAATAAGCCTCCTTAATAAACCGCAGTGCATACGTTACTTCGAGTAAAGTTCGACGATAAGCTGCTCGTTGATGTCGAGATCAATCTGCTCACGCTCAGGAAGAGCAAGAACGCTGCCCTGCAGCTTTTCGATGTCAACCTCAAGCCATGCAGGAACCTGTACACCTTCGTTGGAAACGAGGGCGCTCTTGATAACCAGAAGTTCCTTAGCCTTAGGGGTAACAGCAACAAGGTCGCCGGGGCGAACGCGGAAAGACGGGATGTCTACGCGACGGCCATTTACCTGAATGTGACCGTGGGTAACGATCTGACGAGCTTCCTTGCGGGTCTTGGCGAAGCCGAGACGGAATACTACGTTGTCGAGACGAGACTCGAGGATACGCATCAGGTTGTCACCGGTGATGCCGGGCATTGCCTTAGCGCGCTTGAAGTAGCCGAGGAACTGCTTCTCGAGAACGCCATAGATGAACTTGGCCTTCTGCTTCTCGCGCAGCTGCATACCGTATTCGGATTCCTTGCGACGACGCTTAGGCTGACGGATGGATTCCTTCTTGCTGCTGTAACCGAGAACAGAAGGATCCAGACCGAGCTGGCGACAACGCTTGAGAACCGGAGTCCTGTTAATTGCCATAGTGTATCGATCCTTTCAGTTAGACGCGACGACGCTTGCGCTGACGGCAACCGTTGTGCGGGATAGGGGTGCAATCCTGGATGCTAGCTACTTCGAGGCCAGCTGCCTGAAGGGAACGGATAGCGGTTTCGCGACCGGAACCGGGACCCTTCACGAATACAGCAACCTTCTTCAAGCCATGCTCCATAGCGGTCTTTGCTGCTGCCTCAGCTGCCATCTGAGCTGCGAACGGCGTGGACTTACGAGAGCCCTTGAAGCCGACGGTACCAGCGGACTGCCAGGAAATTACATTGCCCTGAGGATCCGTGATGGAAACGATCGTGTTATTGAAAGTGGATTTGATGTGTGCAGCGCCAACAGCGATGTTCTTGCGGTCAGAACGCTTGATGCGCGTGCGAACGTTTTTCTTAGCTGCCACTAGTTACACCTCTACTTCTTCTTGCCACCGATTTGACGCTTGGGACCTTTGCGCGTACGAGCGTTCGTGTGAGTGCGCTGACCGCGAACGGGCAGGCCACGACGATGACGCAGGCCACGGTAGCAACCGATTTCCATGAGGCGCTTAATATTCTGAGATACTTCGCGGTGCAGGTCGCCCTCAGTGGTGAGGTTAGCCTGGATGTAGTCACGAAGCTTGGAAAGTTCATCTTCCGTAAGATCGTTTACGCGGGTATCGGGGTTAACACCGGTTTCTGCGAGGATCTTCTTGGAGGTGGTGAGGCCAATGCCGTAGATATAGGTCAAGCCGACTTCAATGCGCTTGTCGCGAGGAAGGTCGACACCAACGAGACGTGCCATGAATACGTTCCCTTTCTCTTTAACCCTGACGCTGCTTGTGACGAGGGTTCTCGCAGATTACGAGTACCTTGCCATGGCGTCGAATGATCTTGCACTTGTCGCACATTTTCTTGACCGAAGGACGTACCTTCATTTCAATTTCCTTTCGGTAATGTGTTTCTCTTTTATCTACCACGCCCAGCCGCAGGCGATAGTTTGTTTCGTTTCCGCTTCATGGGGCGGCTTTGGGTTTCCCCTTCCCCACTAGGATGCGTTTGCGCCGCGGGTTCGCAAACGGCAAAAGCGCACTTCACCCTGTGAGGTACGCTAGCTTGCTACTTACTTGTAGCGATAAGTGATACGACCGCGATCGAGATCGTATACAGAGAGTTCAACCTGAACCTTGTCGCCAGGGAGGATCTTGATGTAGTGCATACGCATCTTGCCGGAAATATGGGCAAGGATGGTGTGACCGTTTTCAAGCTCTACCTTAAACATAGCGTTTGGAAGAGCCTCGAGTACGGTGCCCTCCAGTTCAATTGCATCTTCTTTAGCCAAGGTAGCTCCTTTAAGCAAATAGGTAGTCAAACGCAAATGGAGATTTTAGCAAAACACCCATTCTCTTTGCAAGGCACCATCACAAGGCCACCATATATACTGGCGCCCGCTTTCCTATAAATAGAACCTGGAATGCGATGGGCTCGATCAAATACGCAGCTGTATTGAAGCCACTGATACTCATGGATCGAATCGGTGAACGCCGAAGGCGCCGTGCCAACCTTGTCGCCGAATGCGGTAGTGAAGTATCGAGCCGTAATTACCGGGTGCTCCATGCGAAGATCCGCCAAGTATTCCTGGTATGGCGAAAGCTGTACCCCTGCCGTCTGGAACAAAACCGTAGACAGATAGTTTAGTGAAACCACCGAACCCTTCTGGATCGATTCGGTGTTCAAATTGTAGTTGCCCCATATGAAGAAGGGGGTTTTATGAAGTTGAGCCGTGGTTTCCAGGCCGAGATCGTTCTCATCGGTAAACCAGCTTGAGTAAAATTCATTGGAAAGGCGCGGCTCATGGTCGCCGAAGAAAAGCACAACCGTGGGTTCGTCTACCGTTTCGAAGTACGAGATGAGCTGACGCACCGATTCATCTGCCATGTGAACACTGGATTCGTAGGCGATAACCGATTCATCGTATGAATTTACTGGCGATACCTCATGAACGCGAACAGGCCATTCGTAATTAGACGCATAGTAGCCGCCGTGATTCTGCATGGTGATGTTGAACAGGAACTGGGGAGCACCGCCGCGGTTTTCCTCGAAGTCCTTAATAAGCTGACGGTAGTTCGCCTCGTCGGTCGGGTAACCGCGAGCATAATCCAAATCAACGTCGAAATCTTCTATGCCCTTGTATGTTTCGAAACCAAGGCGATCGTACACCTTCACGCGGTTGTATCCAGCGCGTTCATAGGCATGCATGGCCATGGTGCTGTAACCGCGGCCAGCAAGCAACGACGCCAGGCTGGGCGTTTCCGTGTCTATAAACTGAACATAAGGGGTATTTCCCTTGAAATAGGCCATGGAATTGCCCGTAAGGAACTCGAATTCGGAATTGGCAGTACCCGTGCCCATATCCGAAGAAACAGCGCAGGTGCCCGAAACCACGTCGCCGCGCTTCATGAGCGAACGCACGTAGGGCATTGGATCGGTACTTGTTTCGCAGCCCTCCAAGTAGGTGGTCAGGTCGGAAAACGATTCGTTCATCACCACCACGATATTGGGAGATCCTTCGGTTGCTATGGTAGGCATTCGCCCGAAGGGTCGCCTCGCCCGGCATCATCCCGCAGCACCGCGCCCAGACCATTGCCGAGCCATCCCCGCAACGTCAAACTTGCACCGCACCCGGATCATCCTGAAGCGCCGGACTTGGGCCGCGCACTCCTCCGATACCACCCTGAACCCTTTGCGAGAAGACTGGAAACAGAAAAACGGCTCGAATTGCAACTTTTTTGCGATTAGGGATTGTTGTGGGCTCCCCCGATCGCAGATCACGGTGCAAAAGCGCAGATAATCGGCTGTACGGCAGCCTATTTCCGCTTTAGAGGAACAGAAAAGAGTCCCTAATCGCAAAAAAGTTGCAAAAATGGCGGGATTTTTGTTTTTCGGTGGATCGATTGCCGCAATAGGGCAGATCCAGCAAAGGGCGAATCACCCCTACAGGGCGGATCGCACAAAAAAACGCGCAGAGCCCCTGCGGCTACAACAGGCCAAAACCCGTAAAAGAGGGATATGGACAAGAGGGGGTATAGGCAAGAGCTACCCCATTGCCCAAAACAAAAGTGGCGCCCATTGCATGCAAAAGGCCCGCCTTACGGCGGGCCTTAGTTGCGAAGTGGTGCGCCGTGAGGGAATCGAACCCGCGGCCTTGGGATTAAAAGTCCCCTGCTCTACCAGCTGAGCTAACGGCGCACATGCATAAAATGCAAGTATGTATTTTAACGGGCAAGTCCCTCTGGGTCAACTTGCCATTTTTCAAGCGTGCCTCTTTTAGCTATTCCGCCTATTTTTGCCGCTTCCCCAACCACGCAGGCGGGCCGCCCCGCCTATTCCCACGTCACAAATTCGACACATGCAACTTTACCAGCATCGATGGTAAGACGAGCAATGCCCCGCTTACTGCCACCACGCGGCTTACTAGCACTTCCCGGGTTCAAATACAGAACCCCGTCGATAAGCTCTTCGCGGGGAATGTGAGTGTGGCCATGCACCACCACACGCACATCTTCGGCAACGGTGCCAATATCTTCGGGGCGATGCGTCATGAAAAAGCGCACCCCACCAATACGGGGAGACGCCGTGAAGGGGATATTCATCCCCCGCAGACTGGAATCGCAATTGCCCAACACCGCAACCGTTGGAGCGATGGCGTCAAGCTCCATAAGAATAGTCGGACGCTCAACGTCACCCGCGCACAGAATCATGTCACACGGCTGCAAGGCATCGTAGGCCTGCTCGCTCAAATGGCCATGAATATCCGAAATCACGCCAACAAGCATATTCAGCTCCTTCGTTTTGACGAGAATGAAAGCACCCGCCTGGACGGGATGAGAAGAAGACGGGGCAAGAAACAAGTCGACCACGATGCAGCTACCAGCGCATAAGACCGCGACGCAGGCAGGATCGCAATTGCCGCGCCACGAATGGGATTGCAGTTGTCACTGGCAGGACCGCAGCTGCCAACCTTCAGGACAAAGTCCGAAGTGTGGGACAGCGCGGCAAACGCAAGACAAAACAAGCGAGCGAGGCTCCGCCCTTTACAGGGCCTCAGGATTCAGGCAGTCCTTCGGACGCACACCCGTAACCACATCGATTGCGGCCTGCATGGCACGCGTACGCAGCTCGATGCCCGATTCCTCAGACCAATACGCCACATGCGGACTGAGCACCGTATGAGGAGCTTTCATCAGCGGATGACCTGGATCGACTGGCTCGCCTTCGAACACGTCAATGCCAGCACCCCACAGTTTATCCGCCTGGAGAGCTTCCGCCAAAGCAAGCGTGTCGATAACCGCGCCGCGTGAAGTGTTCACCACTACCGCGCTATCCTTCATGAGCGAAATGCAGCGGGCATCAAGCAGATGATGGGTGTCGGGGGTTAGAGCCGTATGGAAGCTAACCACATCGGCGCACTTCAGTAGCTCTTCGTACTCCAGGATGTCGTAGCCTTCGGGCGTGCGGCGGCCCGGCGTAAGAGAGCGCGAACAACACACCACCTTGAAGCCCAGGCCAGCAGCCTTGCGGGCAGTGGCACGACCGATTTCGCCCATTCCCACCACGCCAAATACGCGGCCGAACACCTGGCCATACGGACGATGGCGCGTGTAGTCCCAAATACCTGCGCGCATATCGGCATCAGTTTCGTTCAAGCGACGCAGCACGCAGAGCGCCAACGTAATAGCATGGTCGGACACCACTTCGGTACCATAACCAGGCACTACGCATACCGCAGTGCCATTCTTCGTTGCCGCAGGCACATCGATATCGTCGTATCCGATGCCCGTTCGGCTTACCACGCGCAGATTTGGAAGCGCCTCAAACACCTTGGGCGGGAACTTACCATAGGAAGTAACCACACCATCGGCATCGGCAGCATTGCGGATGATAGCTTCGGGCTCACGCTCGTTGAACAGGGCAATGTCAACACCTGCATCCTTCGCCATACGCACTTCAAAGTCGTTGTCTTCGAAGTCGGTGTCAACAATAACGATTTTCGGCATTGCTGCCCCTTTCTACCACCATTGGGTAACGGTCCCTGATTGGTTGAGGGAAACCGGCTCGCTCTTCGTTTGCGGCTCCATCTTGGTGATGATGCCGAAGAAATCTTTGATGCGCGCAAAGAATTCCCGTTGCTCGTAAGAATCCTTATTGGAGTAGTCGCTCAGATCGCTTGCAACACCACGTGCGTCGATGCCGAAACCGCGCGCATCGTACATAGCACGATACAAATGGTACTCCTGCGTAACGATAACGCAGCGCTGCACGTTGAATACATTCTTCAAGCGATACATGCTGTCGTATGTGGAAAGGCCCGCATGATCACAGAAAATATCTTCGGCGGGAATCCCGTTGGCCTTTGCGTACTTCGCCATGGCCATGACCTCGTTGTATGAAGAGTCGCTATTGTCGCCACTCATGATGATTTTCGGGGCAACCCTAGCGTTGTATAGGTCGTCGGCAACATCAAGACGATCTTTCAGAACAGCTGAGGGGCTGCCGTCCCAGTTGATGCCTGCGCCCAACACCACAATGGCGTCAGCTTCGAACGCATCCACATTAGCGGCTGCCTGAGCCTGAGATTCAAAGGCAGGGCGCGTGCTTGCGCAAACCCAAGCATTGATCCCCAGAGGAACGCCCACCACAACAAGCGCAACAAACAGCACGAAGCCGATAACGGCTTCGATTAAGCGACGGAGGCATCCTTTTTTTCGTTTAGTTCCCATAGGTTTCGATCATAGCAAACGTACGTAAGAGTTTCGGAACCTCCACGTTGTCCGCGCGTTTTGTTCGTACGCGGCCTACTCTTCTGCCCCTCTCTCCCCGCACGAAGGAGAGGGGCTGCTGTGGATCTTCGGAGCGCGTGATGAACATCGTGATGCTTTGCCCCCGCACGGAAAAAGGGGATACGGCAAGACAGCGCTCTCGGCAATGTTGCCCAGGGCTTTTCGCAGATGCCCCCTGCGAGGAACCGGAGATACGGCGTGCCTTCGGTATGCGGCATAAAGAAAGAGGGCTGTCAGCCCTCTTTCCTCGACCTCGCACTTCACTCTGAAATCCGCACACATAAGAAAGCCTCCCATCTCTCGCTTCCAAGAAATGGGAGGCAGTTCACAAGCAGATCTGGCCCCTAAAAGCACATTCTGGCTATTTTGCTACCACATTGACCAGGCGACCCGGGATAACAATAACCTTCTTGATGTCCTTACCAGCGGTTGCGTCAGCGATGGCCTCCAAAGCCGTTTCGCGAATGGCGTCCTCCGCAGCATCGGAAGCAACGGTGATCTTGGCCTTCACCTTGCCGTTAACCTGCACTGCCAGCTCAACCTCGGAAGCCTTAGCGGCATTCGGGTCGAACTCAGGCCAAGCTTCCTTGTGCACAGAAGTTTCGTTGTCCAAAACATCCTGCCACAGTTCTTCGGCCCAATGGGGAGCCATCGGAGCCAGCAACTTCACGATAACCTCGGCAATTTCCTTATCGAAGGCAACAAGCTCGGCGTTGGCGGCACGATCTTCGGCGGAGTTTTTGCGCAGGTAATCGCCTGTAGCATTTACCAATTCCATAATGGCTGCAATAGCCGTATTGAAATTGTTGCGAGCGAAGTCGTCGATGACCTTGCCAACCACGCGATGGCGCTCGCGCAGAAGCTCATCATGAGCCTTCTTTGCTTCTTCCGCCTTCGCGCCAGCTTGGAAGGAAGTTTCCTCCCCGGCCTTCCCTGCAAGATCGTTCACCATACGCCAAGCACGATTCAGGAACTTGTACATGCCAGCCAGGCCGTCTTCGTTCCACTGCAGCTCCTTGTCAGGCGGAGCCATGAACAGAATATAAGCACGCACTGCATCGGCGCCGTATCCAGCGATCATGTCTTCGGGGCTGATAACGTTGCCCTTCGACTTCGACATTACCTCGCCGTTTTCATCGAGAACCATGCCCTGGCACAATAGGTTCGTGAAGGGCTCGTCGAAGTTAAGCATACCCATATCACGCAGTACCTTCGTGAAGAAGCGGCTATACAGCAGATGCAGGATAGCGTGCTCAATACCGCCAATATACTGGTCGACTGGCATCCAGCGGTTTACGCGGTCGGGAGAGAAAGGCAACTCGGTGTTGTGCGGGTCGGTATAGCGCATGTAGTACCAGCTGGAGCACGTGAAGGTGTCCATGGTGTCGGTTTCGCGACGCGCAGGCTTGCCGCACTTCGGGCACGTGCACTGAGCAAACTGCTCATGCGTTGCAAGCGTTTCACCAGCAGCCAAATCGATGTCCTTGGGCAGCGTAACAGGCAGCTGGTCCTCGGGAACGGGCACGATGCCGCAGTCATCACAGTAAACAATCGGGATAGGATTACCCCAATAGCGCTGACGGGAAATAAGCCAGTCGCGCAAACGGAACTGAACCGACTTCTTGCCCTTACCTTGAGCCTCCAGGTCACCGATGATGGCGTCGACGGCAGGAGAATGCTTGCCGCCCACCATACCGGTATACTTGCCGGACTGAACCAGCACACCTTCGGCCTCGTAGGATTTTTCCCAATCGACGGTGGTAACCTTGCGTTCCTGCACGCCGTTGAGCTCGGGATACAGCGGATCATCTTCGCCCAAGATAATGGGGATGATGGGCAAGTCGTACTTGCGAGCAAACTCGAAGTCGCGCTGGTCGCCGCAGGGAACCGCCATTACGGCACCGGTGCCGTAATCGGCGACGATGTAGTCGGCAACCCATACGGGAACCTTTTCGCCGTTAACGGGATTGATAACGTAGCGACCGGTGAAGGCACCATGCTTTTCGCGGTCGCCCTGGGCGCGCTCCACAGCGCTTACTTTGGCAGCGCCCTCGACCAGGGCCATGACCTCGGCTTCGTATTCGGTACCGCATACCAGGTCGTGCACCAGCGGGCTTTCGGGAGCCAGCAAGAAGAAGCTGCAGCCGAACAGGGTGTCGGGGCGCGTGGTGAATACTGTGATGGTCTGGCCGTCGTCCTTGCCTTCGGCAGGAATCAGCTCGAAATCAACTTCGGCACCTTCGGAGCGACCGATCCAGTTTGCCTGCATCTGCTTAACAGGTTCAGGCCAGCCTTCCAGCTGGTCAAGATCGTCCAGCAGCTCCTGGGCGTAATCGGTGATTTTGTAGTACCACTGGGTAAGATCACGCTTTTCAACGGCACCATGGCAACGCCAGCATTCGCCTTCGGTTACCTGCTCGTTTGCCAAAACCGTTTTGCAGTTGGGGCACCAGTTGACAGGGCTATTGCGGCGCTCTACCAAACCGCGCTTGTACATCTGCAGGAAGATCCACTGACCCCAGCGATAGTACTCAGGGTCGCAGGCAACAACGGTACGATCCCAGTCATAGGAAAAGCCCATGCGCTTGAAACTGGCCTTCTGCGTTTCGATGTTGGCGTACGTCCACTTAGCAGGATGGGAATTGTGCTTGATGGCAGCGTTTTCTGCAGGCAGACCAAACGCATCCCAGCCCATTGGATGCAGCACGTCGTAACCGCGCATAGCGTAATAGCGAGCTGTTACGTCGCCGATGGTGTAATTGCGAACATGGCCCATGTGAATGTCGCCCGAAGGGTACGGGAACATCTCGAGCACATAGCGCTTCGGCTTGCTGGTATCCTCCGTTGCCTTATGTGCACCTGTTTCGGCCCACACCTTTTGCCAACGAGGCTCAATCTCGTGAGGATTGTATTCTTTCATGAGGCATAATCCTTTTCCGATACTTCATGCGCGCAGAACCCGTTGATTCAAGTAAACGAACCTTCGAGCACTGAATATACATACGATTTGACATTATATCGTGTTGGCGTTGCGCCTGTGTTTCCGCGCACAATTTCCTCTAAGCGGTTGCTGGGAAGATGGGAATAGGTACCGGATTTCCGCTTTGCGCTATAGCGACTAGAGCCGAAGCCTCGCGCACAAACTGCTTTGCAAACGAAACCCCCGCTCGCCAGACGGGAGTCTGGCACCTGTCCCCATTCCCCCAACAAAAAGGGCCTCGCTCGCGATGGATGAACTGGGAAATAGTTCAAAATTCGCAAACGAGGCCCTGTTATTGCCCTATGACGCAAGCGGAAAAATGATGCGCCTTATGTTCCCACTTACAGGAAGCGGTAGCTTACGGTGCGGACGCCCCAGGCTTGGCAGGTGCTGAACCCGAAAGCCTTGAAGACACCCGGCTGCAGGTCGAGCGCGCGCGAGCCGCCGCCCATGGAACCGCAGTCGTTGACGGTAGCAATTACCGTCTTACCACCATATTTGATTTCGACAGCACGCCCAAGGTATGAGCGGTAATTCGGCCAGGACATGGGAACAGCAACGCCCATGGAGGAATCGTTGCAAATTGCACCCGTTGCGGTGGTTCCCGGATTCGGGGTGCTTGCGTCGCTGCTGCCGCCATAAGCAGAAGCAACGCCCGTCTTCCAACCAGCGCTTACGCTACCAGAATTGGAATTCGAGGAATTGTTGCTGCTGGAAGAATTGGTATTAGCCGACGGGTTGCGGTCGGTATTGGTATTCCAATTGGAATTGGGCTGCGATGCATTCGAGGCAGCTTGCTGCTTGCCCTCTTCTTTCTTCTGCATTTCCGCCGCCTGTGCTTGCAGGGCCGCCAGCTGAGCCTGTGCCTGTTCTTCCTTAATGGAAGAAACCTTAGCGGAAGCGTCAGACACCACCTTTTCAGCCTGGCTCTTCTTCTGCTCAGCCTCGTCGATCAGCTTCTGCTGCTCGTCGCGCTGGGTGTCGAGCTCACCGAGAGCCGAAGAAAACGTATCGCGCAGCTGCTCTTGTTCGGCAACCTTCTGCGCCTGGTCTTCTTGAATGGAAGAGTAGTACGTCAGGTTCTTCGTGAACTCTGAGATATCTTCCGAAGAAAGGACGATGTTCACCAGCGAAAGGGAACCATCTCCCTTGTACTGGGAAAGAATGCTGTCGGAAAGTGTTTCGCGACCATCGAGCATCTTCTGCTGAGCGTCCTGCACCTTCTGGGTGGTTTCGTTGATTTGAGAATCAAGACCACTCAACTGTGCCTGCAGGGCATCGTATTCTTTATTAAGGGAATCAAGCTCAGCCGAAGCCTGGGACAGTACTGCCTGGGCGTCGGAAAGCTCGTCTGCGTGCGCTTCGCGCACAGCGCCAGTTGCCGGCAAGGCCATAGAAAGAGCCAATGCCAAGCTAACGGGAACCGCGGTAAGCGCTTTATGTACTCGTGTAGCCATAGGAAGAAGTTTAGCGTACCCGTCAGTTTTGACCTAATCGTCCGCTTTCTCGGATTGGAACACGTTTTACCTGTGAACACTGTTATGCCAGTTCAAATATAAAAAATCTCCCCTATTCGCACAGGGCGAAACGGGGAGATTTTATGAAGAGCCGTAAATGATAAGCCAAACGAAACGTTTTCGTTTGCGCCGTACAAACTCTAGCGCGTGTTGCTAACGAAAGGAGTCTTGTCCTTCAGCAGAACATCGTGCGCGCCACCCTCGACAATGGAAGTGGAGCTGATAACCGTAAGCTTTGCCTTGTCCTGCAGCTCGGGAATGGTGAGCGCGCCACAGTTGCACATAGTGGAACGAACCTTGGAAAGCGTAAGATCCACGTTGTCCTTCAAGGGGCCAGCGTAGGGAACGTAGGAATCTACGCCCTCTTCGAAAGTCATGCCCTTCTTGCTGCCGCCCAGGTCATAGCGCTGCCAGTTGCGTGCACGGCTGGAACCTTCGCCCCAGTATTCCTTCATGTGCTGGCCGTTTACCACAACCTTGTTGTTGGGAGCCTCGTCGAAACGAGCGAAGTAGCGACCCAGCATGATGAAGTCGGCACCCATGGCAAGCGCCAAAGTGATGTGATGGTCGTATACCGTACCGCCGTCTGAGCAAACGGGAACGTACACACCCGTTTCGCGGAAGTATTCGTCACGAGCCTTTGCAACCTCGATAAGCGCGGTTGCCTGGCCACGGCCGATGCCCTTGGTTTCACGCGTAATGCAGATGGAACCGCCGCCGATGCCAACCTTGATGAAGTCAGCGCCAGCCTCAGCCAGGAAGCGGAAGCCCTCGGTGTCTACTACGTTACCAGCGCCAACCTTCACGGAGTCGCCATAGTGAGCGCGAATCCAAGCGATGGTGCGGGACTGCCACTCGGAGAATCCCTCAGAAGAGTCGATGCACAGAACGTCTGCACCAGCCTCGATCAGAGCAGGAACGCGCTCTGCAAAATCGCGCGTGTTGATGCCAGCACCAACGATGTAGCGCTTGTGAGCGTCGAGCAGCTCGTGCGGGTTGGACTTGTGCTGCTCGTAGTCCTTGCGGAATACCATGTACATAAGGTTGTCGTTGTCGTCAACGATGGGCAGCGAATTCAGCTTGTTGTCCCAAATAATGTCGTTGGCTTCCTTCAGCGTGGTGCTTGCGGTGCCAACGATGAGCTTTTCACGGGGGGTCATGAACTCAGATACGGGCGTGTCGAGATCCATGCGGGAAAGGCGATAGTCGCGGCCGGTAACAATGCCCAGCAGCTTGCCCTGGCCCTGACCGTTTTCGGTAACGGGCATAGTGGTATGGCCGCTCTTTTCCTTCAGCGCAACAACGTCGCGAAGCGTTGCGTTGGGGGTAAGGTTGGAATCGCTACGTACGAAACCGGCCTTGTGGTCCTTTACGCGGCGAACCATTGCGGCCTGGTCTTCGATGGACTGAGAGCCGTAGATGAAAGAAACGCCACCCTGCTGAGCCAAGGCAACAGCCATACCATCGTCGGAAACGGCCTGCATGATTGCGGAAACCATGGGGATAGAAAGCTTCAGAGCAGGCTCTTCACCCTTCTTGTATCGTACAAGCGGAGTGGAAAGGTCAACCTTTTCGGGGATGCACTCCGAAGAAGAGTAACCCGGTACAAGCAGGTACTCATTGAAAGTACGAGAGGGTTCGTCGAAATAATGTGCCATGTAGCGCTCCTTGAATTGAGTCTCATTTCCCGATCCCCCGCTCCTTGCCGGTTCCCTTTCGTGCCCGGAGGGTTTCCGCGAGGTTAATTCATTATAGACACGTGCGCGACAAAAAAGTGACAAAAAGGAGCGAGGCTCCTTTTTGTCACTTGGTGCACACGTAAATGCTGAAAATCTTAGGTTTTACGGCTCATTTCCAAACGCTCCAGCTGGATAAAAACCCAGCCCCTTTGAATCCCTCACTTCAACGCCGGAGGCACTCCGCAAAGGGATGCCTCACATTCTTGCTCTAGGCCTCGAGGAAGGCGCGGTATCCGCGATACGCCTCGAAGATATCGGCCTTGGAGGTAACTTCCCACGGAGCGTGCATCGAAAGCACGGCAACGCCGGAATCGATGACGTCCATGCCGTACTTTGCGGGAATGTAGGCGATGGTTCCGCCGCCGCCCGCGTCAACCTTGCCAAGTTCGGCGGTCTGGAAGGAAACCTCGGCGTCGTCCATCACGCGGCGTACGTATGCCACGTATTCGGCACGCGCATCGTTGGAGCCGCTTTTTCCGCGCGCTCCCGTGTACTTGTTGAACACCAGGCCCTTGCCAAGGTATGCAGCGTTCTTCGTTTCGAACACCGAAGCATACGCAGGGTCGAAGCCAGCGGACACGTCGGAGGAAAGCATGCGCGATGCGGCCAAAACGCGGCGCAGCGCCAAGGGGCTTTCCAGCCCAGTAAGAGCGGCAATTTCTGCGATGGTGTTCTCGAAGAACAGAGAGCCCATGCCTGTTGCGCCAACGCTGCCGATTTCCTCCTTGTCAACCAGCACCGTAACGGCGGTTTTCTTCGGCGTTTCGATTGCCAGCTGAGCCTCGAGCGAAGTGTAGGCGCACACGCGGTCGTCCTGGCCGTAGCCGATAACCATACTGCGGTCGAAGCCCAATTCGCGGGCGCGGCCTGCAGGCACTACCTCGATTTCGGCGGAAAGGAAGTCTTCTTCGGTAATGCCGTACTTTTCTTCCAGCAGCTTAAGGGCGAAAGCCTTTACCGGCTCCTTTGCGGCGGCTTTCTCCTCGTCGGAGGCGTCGTCGGCGGGCTCGACCTTCAGGGGGCGATTGCCGATAAGCACATCGAGGTTTTCGCCCTCGACCACTTCGCTGCCCTTCTTGGCCATCTGCTGGTTGCCCAAATGGGGCAGAAGATCGGTTACGCAGAATACGGGGTCGCCGGCATCGTCGCCCACGTTCACATCGACCACGGCGCCGTCGGTCTTGGCTACCACGCCATGCAGCGCCAAGGGCAGCGTTACCCACTGGTAGTGCTTGATGCCGCCATAGTAGTGAGTGTCGAGGAAGGCAAACCCGTTGTTCTCGTAAACCGGGTTCTGCTTCAAGTCCAGGCGGGGGCTGTCGATATGGGCACCCAGGATGTTCAGGCCCGCTTCAAGCGGCTCGGTACCGATGTGAGCCAAAATGAGCGACTTGCCATGCACGCCAGCCCATACTTTGCTGCCCGCTTCGAGCGTGCGGCCCTCGCGAACCACATTCTCAAGCGATTCATAGCCCGCAGCTTCTGCCTGCTTAACGGCGGCCGCAAAGCAACGGCGCTCAGTTTTGTTGTTAGAGATGTAGTCGATATAGCGGGAAGCCAAACCGTCAAGCTCTTCAAGCTGGTCGGCGTTGTAGCCTTCCCATGCGTTCTTGCGTTCCAAGAAAACCACCTTTCACGGAAACTTGTTTATCGCAGGAAAGGATAGCACGCTCCAATGAACGACGTGCCACCCGAAACGAAGCGGCTACTTTCGGTGAAGAGAATCGCCCTGAGCGCGACAAAGGGAAGGCGCCCCTTGTCGCCTTCCCCGTCAGTCGCATCGTATGGGGAGATGCTTCCCGAAACTATCTGTCGAACTTCCTGCGTGCAACCGCCGCCCCACTCGCCGCCATTACGGCAAGCGCAGCAGCCGCCCCAAGGGGAGCTGCATCGCCCGTTGCGGGTAGGCTGGCAGCCTGCGAGGAATCGTCGTTGGATTCTTCGCCTTTGCTGCCTGCATCGGCGCCAGAAGCGTCATCGGAAGCGTTAGCATCGCCGCCGTTGTCTGCATCGCCCGATCCGTTGCCCGTATCGACGCTAGAGTCATTGCCGACATCAGATCCGTCACCCGAGCTATCGCCGGAGCCAGCTCCTCCATTGTTGTCAGAGCCCGTTCCCGACCCGTTGCCAGAACCGTTGTTGGAACCAGGCCCCTTATCGCCATCAGAGCCCGATCCGCCGCCAGCATTTTCTTCGTAAACGCTGTACTTACCGCTTCCTGGGTTCACTCCCGTTCCGCCCTTTGACTCGACCCGAGTAGCCTTTGAAACCAGGACTTTCGGATCGATGCCGTTACCCGCATTGCCCGGGGCGCCCATGGCCGCGTCGTTTTCGTCAACCGTATTTCCGCCAGTTGCCTTCAGCGTGGAAACTGCAACTATGCCTTCACCGGCAATACCTGCGCCACCGTTTCCTCCGCCCATGCCGACAGAGCCACCCTGTGCCTCAAGCTGACCGTCGCCGATAATAGAGCCGCCGTTAAGCATGATGCCCGCACCGCCGTTTCCGTTGTCAAGGTCAACGCTGCCGCCGGTCGCTTTCAACGTGGCACCCTGATCGATAACCAACTTGCCCCCATTGACGATCATGCCGGTTTGGGCATCTTTGCTAGACACGATGCCTTCACCTTCAATGGAGCACGTGCCCTTAACCGTCACCGTACCATTCGTTTGCACGGGAGCCGTCGGCGCTTCGACCTTGTAGTTTCCGTCGGTAAGGTAGTTAGCATGAGATCTGATTTCGGCATCTTCGAGGGCAGATCCATCATTCAGCGTGATCTGGTTAACGAATGAAGAGCTGTTTTTGGCGCTCAAAGTACCCCCGTTTACTTCCACAGCGCCATAGGCGACCGAGTCGTCGAGGGTCAGCTTGCCGCCCTTTTCCACGACGATCTTCACGCTCGAATAGATCTTCATGTTGTGAAGGGTGACATCTGCACCTGCGGGAATAGTGAGTGTTTCGGTGCCGAAATTGCCATTTTCGCCTTTGCCGATAATGCCGTACACGCCCGATTCGTGCGAGCCGTAAATGTCGTGCAGGCCAACCGGTACAACCGCATTTCCCGTCTCAGAGATCTCGTATGGCTCCATATCCCATGAGCTGGTTCCTTCAGAAAGTGCGTCCATCCGCTGCTGAAGGGTTTGATCGTCTGCGTAGATGCGCATTTCCACCGAACTACTTTGTTGGTTACGCGCGCCAGAAGTTACCGTTGCCGTTATGTGATAGGTGCCTGGCGTCTGCGGCGTTCCCGTAACGTAGACGGTGTCGTAGGCAACAGGGCTTACCTCCATGCCGCTTCCTTCAGGGCTGATAGAAAAGCTGATTTCAGCATCAGAATTCCTGGTTGCAAAGGTGTTCCAGTCCTCCCATTCGCCAGTTCCCTCTTTAACCTCGGGCTTCAGACGATTCGACTGGCTCGTGCTCGATGATCCGCCACCGCCTGTCGAGGTTGCCATCACCTCGTATTCGCTGCTCTGAGCAGACGTGCCGTTCACAACGAAGCACTGAAGATCGCCCGAAAGCCTAACCTGAATCTGCTCCTGCACCCCAAAGTTCAACGTTTCGCTTGTCGAATCTGTCGAGCCGTCCTCCTTGGCTGCGGAAGCGGAAACCGCAACGGAATACGAACCAGCGGTAGGTGCCGTTCCAGCCAGAGAGACTTTCCCGTCCGAAACAGAAGCGCTCAAGCCTTCAACCTCTGCACCATCCTGACCAAGAACCTTGGCGGCAACTTTGGCGTCGGCAGCTTTCGTTCCCTTCAACTCAAAAGGCAGCGTTTGGCTGACCTGGCTGCCCTGAACGACAGCAGAGAATTCCTTTCCCGATGTGAAGCTGAATGCAAGGCCCTGGTAGGATTCGACAGGCTCGCCAATGTTCTCGGGCTCTTTCGTGCTGCCGGTATACGTTACGGAGCCATTGTTTTCGATCTGCCCCGTCGCAAAGGTACAGTTTTCGAACACCGCCGTACCGTTCACAACAGGCGTATTGGAAAACGAGCAATTCGAAAAATGAACCACAGCGCCCTTCTGCACCTCGACATAGGCACCTTCAGCGTCTGAGCTATTGCGCTTGTAGAAATTGATACGATCAACCGCGATGTCCGAACCGGAAGGGAACACGACTGTCATTTTATAGGAATAGCCGAAATCAACCGTTTTCGGGCCAGAGCTGAACCAACCTTCGGAATACCCCGAAAGCTCAGTGATAGACGAAGGAATGGTTACCGTGCCCTTGTCAGTAAAGCTGGTTCCCACGTGTATTTTGGTGGACCCTTGGGCAACAGCTTCGGAAAGATAGGTACTCAGCCCGTAGGAGCTGTCGCCGATGTAGTAGTAGCTATCGCTTGCGTTTTCAGAGGCGACGCTCACGTCCTGATCTTCCCCTGCCGCAAATGCGGCAGTCGGAGTGGCCATGGCCATGCAGGGCTCTTCCATTTCCAACTGTGATGTGGCTGGAATTACCTTAAAGCCGCCATGCCTACCTTCGCCGCAGAGGCAGCGGGTGTACGAAGTGACTGAGAATCTTTCATATTCTCCCTTTCCGAACTTATTTCTGCACATTTAAAGTTAGCCGTGGCTAATTCACATGCGGGAGTTTACCATAGGTAACAATTTTGTTGCAGACAAATTCTCGGGGATGCGCCTTTCGGCCATCTGCAGGCTGCAGTGTCTCCCCGCCCTACCGCAAAGAAGGACCCGTGAACACAAGAAACACTCAGCCGGAAACAAGCCCCCTCAAAGCAGCTCCAAGCAAAAACACCGAGCTTGAGATAAGGAGCAGGAGCTTCTTCGCCTTCAACACGAACTGCTGTATAAAGGCAGCGGTTGAAACCGGTGGGATGCATCCCTCATCTGGTCAATTACTGGAAAAGATCCTCGATAATGCGGTGGGTCTCTGCTACCGCTACGAAAAGCTTTGGAGTCACACCCGAGAAGGAAGCGATATCTGGCGTTTGAACCACGCACAGGGAGAAGCCGTGCCCATCGATATCGAAACCGCAAAGATTCTGCAGCTTTCCAGGCACTACCGCGAGGAAACCGCAGGACTGTTCGATGTTTCCATGGCTCCCGTTGCAGAACTCTGGAACTACCGCAAAGCCCAAGTTCCTAAGCCCGCCGAAATTGCACGTGCGCTTGAAATTGCAAAAACTGGGCACCCCCGCATTATGGAGGACCACGCACAGCTCCCTACTTCGGAAAGCAAGGTTTCCCTGGGAGGCATCGCAAAAGGATACATCGCCGATCGGGTTAGCGAGTTCCTGGAAGATCGTAACGTCCACGATACCCTTATCAACCTTGGAGGAAATATCGTGGTAAAGGGGCGCCCCTTCTTGGCCGAGGCACCGCAGCGGTACTGGCGCGTTGGCATTCGGTCCCCAAAACATGCCTCGCGAAGAAAAGCCGCAGAAGAATGTGCCGCCGCCATAGCGCGCAGCCCCCACGGGACCGACCTTCGAGCGCTCAGAAACTGCACGCCGTCCAAAGAAGAGCCTGCCTGCATCCTTGAACTGAGCGACTGTTCCGTAGTTACCAGCAGCATTTATGAGCGCTGCTTTACCGATGAATATGGAAACATCCATCATCATATTGTCGACCCACGCACCGGGCGCCCCTCGAACAGCGACCTCGCAAGCGCAACGGTGGTATCGAAGCGGTCGATAGACGGCGACGGCTTCTCGACAGCACTTTTGATCATGGGAAGTTATTGGGCA
>ENA-OPCA01000451-OPCA01000451.1-human-gut-metagenome-genome-assembly--contig:-NODE-451-length-39713-cov-3.623027_pt1 | contig 39713 bp, 37 predicted proteins | sample MGYA00241076_ERZ501468 | MGnify/ENA primary metagenome ERZ501468 (study PRJEB25962, sample SAMEA2042633) | human gut metagenome | biome: human gut; feature: human-associated habitat; material: faeces... | reverse complement strand
TGACATGCAGCCTTGCACCGGCCGCGTTGAAGCTTTCGTATTCCAGCTCTCCCAGCGCGCCGCCGTCCACAGTATAGGCAAAATCAGCCTTAAAATCAGCTAACGGAAAACCGTCCGTACCGCGGCCGATTTCTTCATCCGGCGTAAAGGCCAGCAAAACTTTGCCGTGCTTAATTTCCGGGTGCTGCAAAAGATATTCACAGGCACTTACTATTGCCGTAATACCGGCCTTGTCGTCTGCGCCAAGCAAGGTTGTGCCACCGGCGGTTAAAATATCCTGCCCTCGGTAAGCCGCCATTTCCGGAAACTCTTTTACGCTCAGTACGCAGCCGGGCGCAAGGTGCATATCGCTGCCGTCCCAGGCTTTGTGCATGGTAACCTGTACGTTTTCGCCGCTTGCCTCGCTGCTTGTGTCCATATGGGCAATCAGCCCGATAACAGGCGCGGCTTCTTCTGTGTTGGCAGGCAGCTCCGCCAGCACATAACATTTATCCGTTACCTGCACATTGGCAAGGCCGAGTTCCGTAAGCTCGTTTTTTAAATGTTCCGCAAGCTGCCACTGACCTTCGCTGCTTGGCAGCTGCGCGCTTCTTTCATCGGAAGCGGTATTGATTTTCGCATACGCGGTAAACCTTTTTACAAGGTGATCCGCATTAAATTCATACTTCATTTGTATCCTTCTTTTCCAAATATTCCTGCCATAATTGGCCGATAGTTTTATGCAGCAGCGGATGTACTTTGTCCGGCGCAATTTCTGCCAGAGGGCGCAGCACAAAATCACGGTTCTGCATATCGGGATGCGGCACGGTTAAATCGGGTTCATTAATAATTTCGCTGCCGTAAAAAAGCAAATCCAAATCTATAATGCGCTCGCCCCAGCGGCGCAGACGTACCCTGCCCATTTCCAGTTCGGTTTGCAGCAGCATTTCAAGCAGCTGCCGCGGCAAAAGCTCCGTCTGCACTTCGCATACCGCATTTAAAAAGCGCGGCTGGTCGGTAACGCCGTAAGGCTCGGTATCAATATACGTAGAAACCTTCGTTATCAGCAAGCTCTTTTCACGCAGGCATTTTAACGCTTCGTCAAGGTTCGCCTTTAAATCGCCCAGGTTCGTGCCCAGCGCCACATAAGCCGTTACCTGCATAAAACCGCCTCCAGCATCCGCACCGCGCGCACGTTTTCTTTAACATCATGCACGCGCACCATCTGCGCACCGGCATACACGGCCTGGCAGCTTAAGGCAATCGTACCTTCAAGCCTTTCCTGCGGCGGCAGCCCGCCCAGCGTTTCGCCGATAACGGTTTTGCGCGAGGCAGCGAGCAGCACGGGGTAACCAAAGCCCACCAGCGCGTCCAGCCCTTGCAGCAGTGCAAGGTTCTGCTCCGTGTTTTTGGCAAAGCCGATGCCGGGGTCAAGAATTATTTTCTCCGCGCCGATGCCGGTTTCCTCTAAAAGCAGCGCGCGCTGTTTTAAATAAGCCGCCACTTCCGTTACAACATTGGTATATTCACACTGCTGCTGCATGTTTTTAGGCGTGCCGCGCATATGCATTAAAATTACCGGCACTTTGGCAGCAGCCGCAACTTCCGCCATCCGCTCATCACCGGTCAGCGCCGTAACATCGTTAATAATATCGGCTCCGGCGTTAACGGCTTCCTGCGCCGTAAGCGCATGATATGTATCAATAGAAACAATGCTGTGCGGAAAGCGTTTTTTTATTGCCGTTATTGCAGGCACCACGCGGCGCACTTCTTCCTGCTCCGTTACGGCACCCGCGCCGGGGCGCGTGCTTTCGCCGCCTATATCCAAAATTTCCGCGCCGTCATTCAGCATTTGCTCCGCCTTTTGCAAAACAGCATCTTCGCCACTTAAGCGCGAACCGCTGTAAAACGAATCGGGCGTTACATTTAAAATGCCCATAATGCGCATTTTTTCGTAAGTAATTTTTCTGCCGTCCGCCAAAACGGTTACAGGCTGCTGCCCGGCAAGAAAAGTTTGCAGCTCCTTTTGCAGCGCTGCCAGCCCGAAAAAGTTCATCTGCGCCAGCTTGCGCGCCAGAATGCGGTAATGCTTAACCGTACCAAGCAAAACAACGTCCATACGCTCCGTATTGTTTAAAATGCAGTTTGCCGGAACAGCGCAGTCGCCGCCGGCAGCCAGCATCTCCTGCTTTAAAATATTGGCAGCCGGTGTACGCACTGCCATAATTTTTAAGGGAATAATTCTGCTTTTGGACGCAAAAATGCCAACGCTGGCAGGGTGCACCCCCAGCGCGGCAATTTCATGTACAAGGTTATGTTCATTAAGTTTAATAATCATGCCTGCCAGCCTTTCTCCACGCAGGCAAAAGCATTATGGTTGTGGATGCTCTCAATGCTTTCTACCGTTACTTCATACCATTTAATGCGTTTGTCGGCTTCCAGGCGCAAAGCAATTTCACGCACGGCATCTTCAACAAAACGCGGGTTATCGTAAGCCTTTTCTGTTACAAATTTTTCGTCCGGGCGTTTTAAAAGGCTGTACACGGGCGCGCTTGCCCCTGCGTCTGCCATTTCCGCCAGTTCTTCAATCCAGACAAGGCCGTCAGCTTCAATTTCAATCCACGCCAGCGCACGCTGGTTATGCGCGCCGTAGTCGCTTATTTCCTTGCTGCACGGGCATAAAGTCTGCACCGGCACTTCTGCCATAATGCGCAGTTTAAACTCGTCTTTCTTTTCTGCCGTCAGCACGCAGTTTAAATCCATCGGCGCGCGCTGCCCCGTTACCGGCGAAGTTTTATAAATAAAATACGGAAATTCCATTTGAATAAAGGCTTTTTCTGCCTGCAAATGCTCTTTCAGTTTGTCAAGCACTTCTTCAAGCCCTGTGGGGCTGATGGCGCCAACAGTCTGCATACATTCCACGAAGCGACTCATATGCGTTCCGCGTATTTCGTGCGGCAAATCCACCGCCAGGCTGATGGTTGCCACACTGTGCTGCTCGCCCTGCTCCTTATCCTTTAAAATAACGGGCCAGCGCAGATTTTTGATGCCTACATGCTTAAGCGGTATGCGGCGCATATCAGTTTGAGACTGTACATCTTTCATTATAAATCACCCCTGTAAATGCAACCGCTTGTTTTGGTTTCCCAAACTTCAACTTCATATAAATCATAATTATCGCCGTGCAGCAAATCTTTCAGTTTGTTCCATACCCATACGCTGATGTTTTCTGCCGAGGGCTGCGGCAGAATATCATTAATGCAGGCATGGTCCAAATGTACCAGCACGTTTTCTTTTACAATGTTTTTCAGGCGGATAAAGTCAATAACCATGCCTTCATGGTCGGGCGTGCCCTGTACTTTAACCACCAGTTTATAAGTGTGCCCGTGCAGGCGTTCGCACTTGCCGTTATATTCCGGCAGGTAATGCGCCGCGTCAAATTCAAATTCTTTTAAAACTATCATATATCCTCCTTTAAACAATCAGCCCGCCAAAATCAGGCTGCTGGCGCAAAGCCTCATATGCCACAATCGCCACCGAATTGGAAAGGTTCAGGCTTCTTGCTTCGGCAATCATCGGTATGCGCACGCAGCAGTCGGCGTATTCATTGCGCAGTTTTTCCGGCAGCCCGGCCGTTTCTTTACCAAAAATAAGCAGGCTGTCCGGCGCGTACTGCACATCCGTATAACGCTTGTGCGCTTTCGTCGTCAGTAAATAACGCGGGTTGTCCTTATATTTTTCCAAAACTTCGTATACGCTGTCATAATAATGAATATCTACCAAATGCCAGTAATCCAGCCCGGCGCGTTTTAAATATTTATCTTCAACAGAAAAACCGAGCGGGCGCACCAGGTGCAGATGGCAGCCCGTAGCTGCGCACAGGCGCGCAATATTGCCTGTATTGCCCGGTATTTCCGGCTCAACCAATACGATATGCATTAAATCACTTTCCTTCTCTCAAAATCTTTTCTACGCGTTCACGCATCGTCAGCTTGCGTTCCTGCTTGGTTTCCTTATCCTTCTTGTCTTTCTTATCATCGTCTTTATGGCTGCCCATATAATTTTTCAGGTATTCGGCCTTTGCTTTTTCCGCTTCTTTTAAATCCTTATCGCTTAAAGTAAGCATGCTCTGGTAAATACGCATAATTTTTTCGCAGTACTGGCTGCCCATAGCCCAGGTGCCGTTAAGGCCCGACCATTTATCAACTATGCCGCGTTCCATACGGATGGCATGCGCCAGTTCATAACGCGGGTCAACAATATCCGTTGAGGGGTGCTTTTTGGTAGTATAGGCAAGCAGATGCTGAATGTGCGCGCGCACGCCGATTTCCGGCTCGTCAAAATATTCGCCTTCCACACCGCCGCCGGTTGTGCCAAGCCCGCAGTAATTATTCTGTTCCGGTTTTACATCGCCGGTAAAACTGAAAAAGCCGGTTTCAATAATGGCCTGCGCCAGCGCAATGTCTTCACGCACGCCTTCACGCCCGGCCTCCGTCCAGTACAAATCAACAAGCTCATCAACGGAACAGTTCAGCTGCGGGTCGGTATTATTAAGGTAAATAAGTGCGGCAGCCTGCTCCTGCGTTGCTTTGGCTTCGCCGAAAATACCTATTTTTTTATAATCCTTAGGCAGCCCCGCCATGTTTACTTTGGCTGCCGGTTTTCTGGCCTGACCGGTTTTAACCGTATTTTTAGCAGTTGCTTTGGGTTTTGTAACGCTTCTTGCAGAAATGGTTTTATCATCTGCCTTGGCAGCCTTGCCCTTTTTTAAATTGTTTTTTATTATTTTAGCCGCTGCCGTTGCAACCGTGCTTTTGGCGTTTTTAGGAATTGTTACGGCACGCGGCGCTGCCTGGGCATTGGCTGCAAAAGCCGTTAAGCATGCAATGGCAACCGCTGTCATGGTACGTTTTTTTAATTTCACATTCATTCTCCTTGCCTGTATTAAAAATTTTAATTAACTGCAAATATACAAATAAATTTTACATCATGCACGGGCAAACTGTAAAGGCGTTTTACTTTTGTTTCATTACAATTCACAATTACTATAATTAAAAGAGATGTGTTATAATAAAAATAAGCATATTAAAAAGGAGATGATTACTTTGTCAACCACTTTTAAGTATATTAACCATGCCTGCTTTATGCTGTGCCACGAAGGCCACAACATTATTTTCGACCCGTATCTGGAAGGATGCCCCAAATTTAAACCGGGCGACACCGAAGCCTTAAAGGGCCTGAATGTAGAATATATTTTAATTTCCCATGCACATTTTGACCATATCGGCAGCGCTTTTGAAATTGCCAAAGCCTGCAATGCCACGGTAATTTCCACCGCCGAAGTATGCGGCCTTGCCGGAGAAGCCGGTGTTAACGCGCACGGCATGCACCTTGGCGGCACCCATCCGTTTGATTTTGGCCATGTACGCATTACGCCTGCCTTCCACGGCAGCGGCGTAGCAGGCGGCCATGCCTGCGGCTTTATTGTAGATTTTTACGGCACCAAACTGTATTTTGCCGGCGATACCGCGCTTTACAGCGATATGCAGCTTTTGCAGCGCCTTGACCCGTTCGATTACGCCGTACTGCCTATCGGCGACAACTTTACCATGGGCCCCGCCGATGCTGCCATTGCCGCAGAATTTTTAAAAGCAAAATACGTTATTCCTATCCATTACAACACCTGGCCGCTGATTGCCCAGGACCCCGAAGCCTACAAAGCCAAAGTAGAAGCTGACGGCAGTGCCAAAGTACTGATTGTAAAACCCGGCGAAAGCATTGAACTGGAATAAAATTTAATGTTGATGGGCAAAACGCCAAAGCAGCTGCTTTGGCGTTTTTTAGTATGCAGAAATAAAAAAAGCAGCCTTCGTTCGAAGACTGCTGATTTTACATGGTGGGCGCTAACGGGATCGAACCGCTGACATTCTGCTTGTAAGGCAGACGCTCTCCCAGCTGAGCTAAGCGCCCATATGGTGACCGGTGGGGGAATCGAACCCCCGATACCGCCGTGAAAGGGCGGTGTCTTAACCGCTTGACCAACCGGCCAGGTGGCTCCCCGAGTAGGACTCGAACCTACGACGCCCTGATTAACAGTCAGGTGTTCTACCGGCTGAACTATCGGGGAATTTCACTGTGGTGCTGACCACATATGCTATTATACGTTTTTAATGCGTTCTTGTCAACACTTTTTTTTAAAATTTTTTAAAATTATTTTACAGCAATTTTTACAACTATTTTCTGCACTGCCGAAGGCTCATTTTCCGCATTGCAGCCGGGGCGGTGCAGCTCCCACGGAAACAGCACTGCAAAGTCGCCTGCATTTAAAACAACATAGTCTTTTTCTTCGATGTTTTCAAAAAACAGCAGGTCGCGTTCCTCTGCGTAATCCTCAACTACTTTTACATCAGCAGTGCGCGGCGCAAAATAAATTTTTTCCGTTCCTTTTCCAAGGTACTGCACATCTATATATTTGTTGTGCGCTTCCGGCTTTTTTGTGCTGCGGTCTGCCGTGGTGTAGTTTTCAACATTGGCATACATTTTTTCGCCGTCCAGCACATATCTGCCATCCGCAACTTTGCTGAAATCGGCAGTTGCCAGATATTCCAGCGCTTTGCGGAGGTCTTCGCTTACATAGGGAAGCAGTTTTTCAATATCGTTTTTATGTCCAAAAATCATCTTCTCAACCTTCTTTCGTTAAATATTTGTTATATTCTGCGCTGCCGCTAAAAATCCTTTGCAAAAAGCCTGCTTTTATTATAAAATTGTGCATATCGCTATTTAAAGAAAGGACGAAACCGTGAGCTATTTAAATGTTACCAACGTATCACATTCTTTTGGCGGCCGCCAGATTCTGGAGAATGTGTCTTTTAAATTAATGCGCGGCGAGCATGTAGGGCTTGTCGGCGCCAACGGCGAAGGCAAATCTACCTTTTTAAACATTGTTACCGGCCATACGCTGCCGGATGAAGGAAAAGTGGAATGGCCCGGCAAAGTAACAGTGGGCTACCTTGACCAGCAGAGCACGCTGCAAAAGGGCATGACTATCCGCGAAGTGCTGCGCACCGCTTTTGACGGCATGTACAAGATGGAAGCCGAAATGCTGGAGCTGTACGAAAAAATGGGCGACGCTACTCCCGAAGAAATGGACAAAATGATGGAAACCGTCGGCGAAATACAAACCGAACTGGAACACGGCGGATTTTATTCGCTGGACAGCAAAATTGAAGAAACCGCCAACGGGCTTGGGCTTGGCAGCATAGGGCTCGACCGTGACGTAGCGGAACTCAGCGGCGGTCAGCGCAGCAAAGTACTTTTAACCAAACTTCTTCTGCAAAATTCTTCCATTCTGCTTTTGGACGAACCTACCAACTATCTTGACGTTGAACATATTGAATGGCTGACAAAATTTTTACAGAACTACGAAAACGCCTTTATTTTAATCAGCCACGACATCAGCTTTTTAAATAAAGTGGTTAATGTTATTTACCACCTGGAAAACTGCGAGCTTACCCGTTACACCGGCAACTACGACAAGTTCCAGGAAATGTACGCCATTTACAAGGCGCAGAAAGAAGCGGCTTATGAACGCCAGCAGCAGGAAGTTGCCAAGCTGGAAGACTTTATTGCCCGCAACAAGGCGCGCGTGGCCACTACCAACATGGCAAAAAGCCGCCAGAAAAAACTGGACAAAATGGAAATGATTGAAAAGCCGCGCGAAAAACCCAAAGCGCATTTTCAGTTTAAGGAAGCACGCACACCGAGCCGTTACCTTGCCGTTGCCGAAGATTTGGTGCTTGGCTACGATACGCCGCTTACCCGCCCCGTCAGCTTTAAAATCGAATGCGGGCAGAAAATTGCCATCCGCGGCGTAAACGGCCTTGGCAAAACCACGCTTTTAAAAACCATTTTGGGCATTATTCCGCCCATCAGCGGCAAAATAGAACTGGGGCAGTTTTTGGAGCCCGGCTATTTTGAGCAGGAAGAACGCGAAAAGAACGAGAACACCGCGCTGGAAGATGTTTGGAACGAATACCCCGGCATGACCAATTACGAAGTGCGCGCAGCCCTTGCCGCCTGCGGGCTTACCAACGAACACATTACCAGCAAAGTATTTGTTTTAAGCGGCGGCGAAGCTGCCAAAGTGCGCCTGTGCAAGCTGATGATGAAAAACGTTAACTGGCTGGTGCTGGACGAACCTACCAACCATCTTGACGTTGACGCCAAAGCCGAGCTTAAACGCGCGCTTATTGATTTTAAAGGCAGCGTGCTTTTAGTATCGCACGAGCCGGAGTTTTACGAAGACTTGGTTACAAGCGTCTGGAACATTGAGGACTGGACCACAAAAATAATTTAAAACTAAAAACGGCAAAGAAAAACCGGAGTAAACTTAATTACTCCGGTTAATTTTTTATCTCATGTTTTCGATGAAGTCTTCAAAGGCGTTAATCAAAATCGGATGACCCGTAACTTTTAAATCGCGCAGGTAAGTGCCGTAAGATTCATACCATTTTTCTTCCATTTCCATGGTAAGGCCTTCTTTTTTGTATTCTTCAATCATTTTTAAAATAAAGCGGTTGGCTTCGCCGGTTTCTTTGTTAACGTTAAGCGGAATGATGCGGGTTTCGGCATCATAGGTTTCAACGGTAACATCCCAGCCGCCTGGTACGGGCGGACGGCGGGTAGCTTTAATTAAATAGCCGGGTGCAAAACCAACATAAGCGCCGCCAAGCGAATTATAAAGCTTTGCTTTGGTAAGCGGATAGCCGTTTTTGTTGCCCCATTTTACAATTTCTTCGCAGACTTCGTTATTATGAATAACGCTGGAAAATTCAGCAGTTGCCAAAACTTCGGACATAGTTTTTACCTCCATATCACTTAATATCTTTTATTGTACTTTATCCACGCGCCAAATTCAATATGCACAGCATTTTTTATGCCTGCTTTAGTGTAATTTTTGTGCTTTTATTTTGTAAAGTTGTTTGCACTTTTGCTATATCCTATGCTAAAATAAATTAGCAACTGATTGTAAAACCATCCAAAATATCCGTTTACGGTTTTTTAACGCAAATAATACGAGGTGAAGACTAATGAGCAGGCGCATGACCACTTCCGAAGCAATCAACGAAGCAAGGCGCTGTTTAAACTGTGCCCGTCCGCTTTGCCGCACGGGCTGCCCGATAGAAAACAATATTCCGCAATTTATCCGCGCTTTAAGCGAAGGCAACATCGGGCTTGCCTACGAAATTATCTCCGAGCGCAGCAACCTGCCCGCCATTTGTGGCAGGGTATGCCCGCATGAACGCCAGTGTGAAGCGCACTGCGTTTTGGCCAAAAACAAACACGGCATTGAAATCGGCAGTTTGGAAATGTTCATTGCCGATTTTGCCCACGAAAACAATTTAAAACCGCTGCCGCCTTCTACCGGCAAACGCGGTAAAGTAGCCGTTATCGGCAGCGGCCCGGCAGGCCTTACCGTTGCAGGCGACCTTGCCAAAATGAATTTTGCCGTTACCATTTTTGAAGGCCAGTCCGAACCCGGCGGCATTTTACTGTTCGGCATTCCGGAATTCCGCCTGAACAAAGACGTGGTGCGCCGCGAAATTAAAGAACTGCTGCACCTTGGCGTGGAAATTAAAACAAATACCCTTATCGGTCCCGATTATACCGTTGACGATTTGTTCAGCATGGGCTATGACGCAATATTCATGGGCACCGGCACTTCACTGCCGCGTACACTCAACATTCCCGGCAAAGAACTTACCGGTATTTTAACCGCTACCTACTTCCTGCGCATGGTTGTTCTTTCCGACAGCGGCAAACTGGACGAAAGCGAAACATTGCTGCATGTCGGCGATAACGTTATCGTTATCGGCGCAGGCAACGTGGCTATGGACGCCGCACGCACGGCAATCCGCCGCGGCGCTAAAAATGTTACGGTTGTTTACCACAAAACGGAAGCCGAGATTTCCTGCTTCCCCTCCGAATACGAAGCAGCCGTTAAAGAAGGCGTGCAGTTTAACTTTTTACAGCAGCCCATTGCCTACCTTAACAAAAAACAAATGCGCGCGCTTAACGCCATGCGCCAGAAAGCTTCCGAAAGCGACGAAACTGAGCTTGCAGGACTTTTGGTACAGAACATTGTTAAAACGGAAGACGGGCAGTTTATTGAAGAAGGCGGACAGGTTGCCCTGCCGTGCGACTGCGTAATTCTGGCTATCGGCCAGCGCCCGGCGGCAAGAATTGTTTCTACCACCAAAGGCATTCAGGTTGATGACCGCGGCTTTGTTATTACGCGTGAACGCCCCTACGGCATGACAACACGTGCAGGCGTATTCAGCAGCGGTGATGTGGTACACGGCCCTGCCACCGTAGTGCTTGCCATGAAGGAATCCAAAAAGGTTGCGGCAGGCATTGCGCAGTATATCGACGCAAAAAAGCTGCTGGCTGAATGTGAAGAAGTACCCGAAAACTTAAAATAAGCAAAAAAATACCACATTGAGCGTTACTGCCCAATGTGGTATTTTTTATGCCCATAAACCGGTTAAGGCAAATTTATCTACATCAGCAAGGCCTTTATCGGTTAAGCGCAGGTGCGGTATTACCGGCAATGCCAGGAATGAAAGCACCATAAACACATTCAGCCCTTCCGGCACGCCAAACTCCGCCGTCCAGTAGCGCAGCTGCTTTAAGCGCCTGTTAACAAATTCCATGCGCTGGTTGCTCATCAGCCCCGCAAACGGCAGCGGCAAAATGGCTTTTACCTCGCCGTCCAGCGCCACGGCAATACCGCCGCCTTCTTTGCGCAGCGCTGCGGCAGCCGTAAGCATATCGGCATCATTAGTGCCCGCCACAATTAAATTATGCGAATCGTGTGCAACTGTAGAAGCAACTGCCCCGCGTTTTAATTTAAGCCCCTGTACAAAGCCAAGCCCAACATTGCCTGTTGCATGGTGGCGCTCAAACACTGCCAGCTTTAAAATATCACGCGAAGTATCGCTTACGGCCTCGCCGTTAATGCACAAAGGCTTTTCCAGCCGCGCCTCGGTTAAAATCTGCTCCGGCACAATGCGGATAACCTTAATATTTTTATCAGCCTCTGCCATGATTTTCAGCCTGCTGCTGTCCAAATCCTTAATGTTTGTTCCCGCAGCGGCGGGTTTAAGATAAGGCTCGCTCTCCCACAGCAGTTTACCGTTCTGTACAACTTTTTTGCCGTTTTTAAATACAAACTGCGGCGTAAAGTCCTGTAAATTGGTCAGCACGTTAATATCTGCCAGATAGCCAGGCGCCAAAGCGCCCCTGTAATGCAGGCGGAAACGTTCGGCCGTGTTCAGAGTTGCCATCTGCAAAAGCATTTCTGCCGCGTAGCCGTGCGTAACGCCAATTTCCAGCATATAATTAATGCTGCCCTGCGTTACCAGTTCATCCAAATGGCGGTCGTCCGTTGCCATACAGCAGCGGCGGCTGTTCAGCGGTGTAACGCACTGCAACAGTTCCAGCAGGTTGTGCGCGCCGCTTGCCTCACGCAGCATTAAATAACAGCCGCGGCGTATTTTTTCAATGCCCTCCTGCCAGGTTGTAGCCTCATGGTCGCTTGTTACGCCGGCAGCAAGGTAAGCGTTTAAATCACTGCCGCTGACGCCCGGCCCGTGCCCGTCGCAAATGCCGCCGCGCACCAGCGCCAGCTTCTTCTTGCCGATTTTTCATTACGCCCTCATCGCCGTACAAAACGCCGGGGTAATTCATCATCTCACCCAGGCCAAGCACACGCGGATGCCTTAAAAACGGCTGCAAAGCATCTGCTTCCAGCACTGCGCCGCTTGTTTCCATGCCCGTTGCCGGTACGCACGAAGGCAGCATAAAGAACACGTCAAGCGGCATATCTTCCGTTTCCTCAAGCATCCACTGCAAGCCCTCCGTGCCAAGCACGTTGGCAATTTCATGCGGGTCGGCAAAAATGCCGGTAACGCCGTTTAACAGCAGCAGGCGCGCCAGCTCGCGCGGAGCAAGCATTGTGCTTTCAATGTGCATATGCGCGTCCAGAAAGCCCGGCGTTAAATATTTGCCCGCCATGTTGTATTCTTCCGCACCCTTGTAGCTGCCGATACCGGCAATCACGCTGCCGCACACGGCAACATCGGCCGTTTCCCACTCGCCGGTAAAGCTGTTAAACACATTGCCGCCCTTTAAAACAATGTCAGCCTTTTCCAGCCCGCGGGCAACACGCAGCAGCCTTTGTTCAAATTCTGCGTCACGCATAATCTTACCTCATGTTAATAAACTGCAAATCTACGCCGAAATCTCCCGCTTTTAAAGTTTGTATTACGGCCTGCAAATCATCTTTTTTAGCGCCGCTGATTCTTACCTGGTCATCCTGCATCTGTGCAGTTACTTTTAATTTGGTAGCTTTAACGGCGGCAATAATAGCTTTGGCCTTTTCTTTGGGAATACCCTGCAAAATATTCAGCGTCTGCCTTACAGTGCCTTTGGTGGCAGGCTCAACCTTGCCCAGTTCTAGGCAGCGCAGCGGAATGCCGCGTTTAGCCATACGCGCACGCAGAATGTCGATAATCGCATTCAGTTTGTACTCGTCTTCGGCGGCAAGTTTAATGCATTTTTCTTCCAGCTCAATGCTGGCGTCGCTGCCGCGGAAATCGTAACGCTGGGCAATCTCCTTTTTGGTCTGGTTAACTGCGTTGTCCATCTCCTGCATATCCACCTGAGAAACAACGTCAAAAGAACTGTCTTTAGCCATTTATATAATCACTCCATTCTTGTATTGTGCTTATATTTTATCATAACAAAGTAATAAAGCCAAACCGCCTGCCTGCAAAAAATATTAGCTTTTCAATATTTACACGCATCTTTTTTATTACATATATTTTTATTATAATGATAATTTTTGAAAACATTTTAGAAAACCGCGGGCAGGCAAAACTATTCAAGTATGTTGCCCTTGGCAAAGATTTAGATAATGACGAAATTACTACTATTATAAAAGCTACTGATAAAATAATTTCAAAAAACAAAAATGATATTGACGAAACCTTATAAAAAAATAAGCCAGGCAAAGCCTGGCTTTTATCATTCAATTTCTACCGGTATACTGTTAGTATATCGGTTCTCTTGTCTATCGGTTAGATGCGCATATTTACTGCTCATGTTGATGTTGCTGTGCCGCAGCGTTTCCTGGATTTGTTTTAAATCTTTAGTTTCCTTATAAAGAAGCGTTGCGCAGGTATGCCGGAGCATGTGCCCGGCTTGCCCTTTTTCTTTCAGCTCGGCTGCCTTCAACCACTTATTCACCGCATCACGCACGGCCTGCCTTATTATACGGTGCCCATACATATTATTTGAGGTAGAGGTAAATACTGGCGTCAGCCCGTCCTCATAATTTTGCTTCTTATTAGCCTTTATCCGGAAGCGGTCTTTGCTTTCAAGATAACGCATCAGCAAAGCAAAAGTATCCGGGCGCGGGTAAATCATGGAGTTCTTACCTTTGCCATGAATAAGGATAGTCTGCTGCTCGACATTTATATCTTCTTCATTCATACGGTGAATTTCAACGGTACGCAGCCCTTCTATTGCCATAAAGGCAATAATAACCTTATCGCGCAGCTCCTTTTCCGTATCAGAAGGTATGGAATGAAAAAGGTATTCCAGCTTGCCGGCCGTAAGATAAGGAATATTTACAAGTGCCGCATCCGGATCACGCGGCGCTTTGACATCTTCAGCCGGGTTTTCACTTATGATATGAAATTTTTGGGCAAGGTGATAAAATTTGCGTATTGCTGTAAGTTTGGCAGATATGGTAACAGCTTTCTGATTTTCCTGCACCAAAAAATCACGGTACAATATAATATGCTGCTCCTGAACGCGCAGAGGTTTAAAATCGTTATCCTTGCACCAGGAAAGAAATTCGCGAATCTGGCCGAAATAATTTTTTAAGGTATCTTCAGACGGATTGCCACCGGCAATATATTTCTTTAAAACATCCTCGTAGTTATCCAAAAATTTTTCTTCAACATCTTCATAAGAATATTTTGCAATTTTTGATTTGTCAGTAATAAAATCGGGCATCATAACTAAGACTCCATAATCATTAAAATTTAGCTTTTACAAAACTGTATTTTTTGTACGTTTTAACTATGTATATTTTATATTATACTTAGTTAAATGTCAAAGAATAAAACACCAAAATCCTTTTTAATTAATGATTGAAAATTTAAGCCTGTTATAGTATAGTTAAATTGACTAATACAAAAGAATTAAAGGGTGATGCTTCTTATGTTACTTCCTAATAATTTATTGAATAGACTAAATAATATTTATCTTTTGAAAACTACTAAACGTAAACGGATAAGTTTTTTGATACTTTTAACAATTTCAGTTTATTTATGTTATTTTCGTCCACCATATACGGAATATATCGTTCCCTTATTTTCGTTATTTTAATACTTTTTTATTGCAAGTATTCAATTATAGCATTTTTCTTATACAATATAATAATAAAAATTTTTCAGCAAACCCTTTAAGTGTTATTAATTTATTCAAAATCAAAAATTATGAAACTTTTATTTTATTGACGTATTTACTATTATAATTTCAATGTCTATCACCAAGCATTATAAATACCCTCTTTTGTTAAACTTATTTTGTATAACAAAAGAGGGTATTTAATTTTGTTAATATTTTGATGTTTATTTTATAAGTCTATTTAAACTTTAAAAAAATACTTGAATATAAAATTCATAACTAAAAAGAATATTACTAAAAAAGAACCACTCAAAATAATTATATTATCACTATTATTTAAATACAAATAAATTGAAGATATTATTGATATTAAAGCCAACCCATAAGTAAGTATATTAATAAATTTACGCATTACATATCAACTCCTTCTATTTTTTACTAATACTTACTTCTGCACCTAATCCAATCCATTTAACAACAAAAACTTTTGCATTTACAATTTGACTTGAAGCAGGTGTAAATTCTAACTTTCCACCAGCTCCAACACCACCAGCATAATATTTGCCATTAATTTCAAATATAAAATCTCCTAAAGTAAATTGTGTTCCTATTTTTCCTTCAATAGCGGTTGCGTAAATTTCCGCTCCCATGACAACCCCATTTTTGTCTATTGCAATATTCATATTAGCATTGCCTTTAATTACATCAACACTTCCTTTATTTATATCATTTCCAGAATATAAATTATTGCTTCTTACTTCTCCATGTAAAACAGCACCAATTTCCGATACATTTATATTAGCCAAACTATCAATATTTTTTCACTATTTATATCATTATTTTGACCAAATCCTACATTTATTGAAGGTTCATCATGTTGTAAATAATTTAATATAATTTCACTATTTTCATCAGCATATAAAATATAATTATTTACGTCATCCGGAACTCCTGAAATTACAAAGTTCCCCTCAAATTTAGGCAAATTCGAACCATCTGAAATGGTATCTCTTTCTGTTGTATCATTTTTATTAAATCCAGGTTTATATTGGTCTAACAAATCTGAAGTATTAACACTAATTTCACCTCTTTCAACTATAATTTCTTGTTTGAATTTATTAATTTCAGAAGTGTAATTTTCTATATTAATACCATTCAGCAATAAATAATCTTGAAATGCTTTAGCAAATCCATTAGAAGTATCAATATTATTATTTTTAAATACTTCCATTAAAGATGTTTTTGACAAATCACTAATAAGCCAAATATTATCTCCCAATGTTAAATTATCGCTTATATTATCCGGATATAAATTTTCATAGTAGTATTGGTCTAATGCGTAATAATAAAGCATTTTCTCTAAAAATTCTTCTTTTGTTATTTTACCCTGTTCGTATTTTTCTATATCTCTTAATAAATATTGTTGGTCCTCATGTGGAATATGATTATATTTTTCTGTACTAATACCTGCACTTGCAGCAGCAGAAGCATTTCCACCAGCAGCCTTAGTAATGGCAGCACTTAATAAACCAACAGCTATTTGTCTAACTGCTGGGTCTTCAATGTTATTTAATGCTTCTTGTGCTGCTTCCGTAACCGCAGCACCGCTTGCTCCCGACAAGAAATCACCATTTGCCCATTGAGAAATTAATCCTTCAAAGAAAGTGTTGAGCATAACTTTTTGTTCATCAGAGATTTTACCAGTCAGGTCACCAATCATATTATGGCCAATCTCCTGTGCCAGTCCAATAAACTCCTGCTTTTCTTCAATATCATCCTTATCGAAAATTTCACCAAGTTTGTTAAGGGCATTCTGCGTATCACGGTTTAGGCCTGCAATATCCTGTTTTTGGTTTTCTTTATCGCGGATTTCAATTTCGCCTTCGGATACTGTTGCCTTGGTTGTGCTTTCGGATTCATCTTCGGCAGGCATACCAATATTAGGCGTTACGCCTTTTTCGTTATAATCTGCGCCGTTATCAATATTTACGTTTACGCCGGTACTGCCTGTATTTTACTTCTATATTTTTATCATAACATCATAATATTTAAAACTCAAATTTTGATATTGTTCAAATAATCCACCGCACTCACTGTATAGCAACTAACTTTTATATTATTAACTTTATAACAGCTTTTATAAAGCTTCGTTTCAATTTCCGTGATTTTGTAATTTATAGAAAATATTTCTTAAGATTTTAATAAATGTTTATTAAAATTATCACAAAAATAAATATGACGGGGAAATGTCCCCGTCTACGGTGCCCCCAGATTTTTCACCCAAGGCAATGTAAAATTATTTATTTATTTTAATTTTTCAGCAAGCGCTCGTAAGCCATGCGGTATACTTCTTCATCCGCCCTTACGCCCACCACAATAATTTCCATAGTGGTTTCTGTCCGCTTAAGCTGATATACAACTCTGTAGCCCAGCCCGCGCAGCTTTATTTTAAGCAGATTGGTTAAGTTCATGCCGTGCTTATTACCAAGCGGCCAGCCATACCCGCCCTCTGCACGTGGAAGCGGATTTTCTGCAACTCTGTTGATTGTTTTTAAAATTACTTTTTTAGAAGATGTATCAATTTTAGATAAGTCATCAATAGCCCTGCTGTCAAATTCCACTTTATAAACCATTACTCAATATCCACCTCAACATCTTCAATGTCTTTATCGGTAACGCCCAAAAGCTTCATTGCATCTTCCCGGCTATAAACTTTTCTTTCCGGCGCGTTAATTCTTTCCATCGCCTCAATGTAAAGTTCCATATCAAACAAACGCTCCAAAAGCTGGTCATACCTTTCCGGCGAAATCAAAACACATTCAGGAAGATTATTTTTAAAAACATATTTAGTGCCGCTTTTTTTCACTTCTTCAAATATTTTGGCAGCACCGCCTTTATTAAAATTACTAATAGGCACAATTTTTTCTGCCGTCAATACTCCACTCATACACTTCACCATCCTTTTGCCATCATTTTACCATATTTCAGAAAATTTATCTATAAATTTTCTGAGATTGTTTGTGTGCTGTTTATGTAACACTCAAATTTATGTTTTTGCCATACATAAACTAACCCCCGATACATAAAGTACCGGGGGTTTAAACAGCCTTCCCTCATTTGGCCATTAGTCGATAATGTTGTGCTGATATTCGTTGTACTGAGCTTTCAGTTTCTGCATAATTTCTGCCATTTCCAGCTGCAAATTGGAAGCTGCGTCAAAATCGCCTCTTGCAAATGCTTCGCGGGTCATGGTAAACAGGCTCGGCTGCTCGGTAACATCTTTAGCCATGGTGTTGCGCATTGCGGCGATTTTTTCCCACATTGCCGCATCATGCGTGGTATGGTTATCGTCGTCATGCAGTTTTTTCATCAGGCAGATTTCCTTATGATATTCAGGAATAATTCTGTTGAGCAGTTCCGTCTGCCAACGGATTAAAGCGCCTTTGGCAAAGGATTCGATAAATTCTTTTTTAAGAATGTTGCCGGTGGTAAGCACGGCAATTTTTTCAGGATAGTTTTTAATGGCGCACATGTTTTCCCAAACGGTTGCGGGCGGTTTGCCAAACAGGTGGGCGCGGTCTTCTTCGTTGTAGTCTTCAAATACGTCATGCTCGCTGCGGTATTCTCTGTCTTTTTCAAGGTAAAAGCCTTCTTCGCCCGCTTTTTTGGACAGCTCGTTTTCCATTTCCTTAAGCGTTTTACCGGATTCCACGCAGGCTTTAATGCCGTCCAGCATGGAAATGTAGAAAGCTGCAATTGCAAGGTAGGTATTGGTATACGGGTTCGGGGAACGCATTTCAATACGGGTTGCCATCGGGCTGTCGATGTCGCGGATTAAGCCTGCCAGAATGGTACGGTTACGGGAAGGTACTTCCGGGCTTAGGCCGAGCGAAGTTACGATGCAGACAGGTGCTTCAAAGCCGGGTTTCAAACGGTTCAGAGAGTCGATAGTGGAAGAAATGAAGGGGTTGATTACTTCGTAGTTTTTCAAAAGCCCCATCATGGAACCGTAACCAACGGCAGAAAGGAATTCTGTGTGCATATCTTTCGGTGCAAACAGGTTAACAACTTTGCCGTTTTTCATTTTGGCGGCAATGCCTACGTGGGTATGTTCGCCGCTGCCGGCAACGCCCGGAACGGGTTTTGCCTGGAAGGAAACTTCAAGGCCGTTCAGGCGGAAAATTTCTTTAACGATAATGCGCGCCAGAAGTTCGTTATCGGCAGTTTGTACGCCGTAGCTGTATTTCCAGTCTACTTCCAGCTGTTCCATAACGTGGGTCATATGACCGTTGTCGTCAATCTGTCCGCGTACGCCGCCGCATTCCTTATGGCCCATTTCAGGCCCAAGGCCGTAGGCTTCCAGCATTTCCACGGTTTGTTCCAGTGCGGTGCGTACGTTGCCGCGGCAGCGCTGCCAGTATTGTTCCTGCATCATCTGCGAGGAGCTTAATGCTTCAATCGGAGCATCTTCACGCGGGGATTTTACCCAGAATTCCAGTTCGGTTGCGCAGGTGAAAATAATTTTTTCAATGTCTTCACCGCTGATATGTTCCAAACCTGCAACCTGAGGATGCTTTTTAAAGAGCTCCAGCAGTTCTTTTTCAACATAGTCCAGCGTATCGTGCAGAATAGAGCGGGAGTCAACGCGTACGTTGTTGTGTACAAGGAAGCACGGAATACGCAGCGTGCCAACCATTCTGCCGGTTGCGGAATCGAAATGTTCGTAGTTATAATCAATATACCAGTTTACGCTGCTGTCAATTTTCATATCAACGCGGGCGTTATTTAAAGTAGCAATACCGGTAAGCACAACGGAGCTGCCATCGGTCTGGGCAGCCATGCCTTCCAGAAAGCCGTCAATATCTTTCAAAAACAGGCTGATAGGCACTTTTTCGTCGGTATCGTTGCCTGCAAAATCCACACCCATAAAGGAAACGAATTTAATTTCCGGGTGCGCTGTTAAAATCTCGGTCAGTGTTTCTCTGTTCTGTTCTTCGGGGCTGATAACATAAAGCATATCGGGGTTCATCATTTCGGTCACCTGCGGCTTTGCGCCGCGCTCCTTTCATTTAATTAAAATAATTAAAACAAAAATAAAATACAAAAGACCCTGCTACTTGGGCATACAAATAGCAGGGTCTCCATTGACCACGTTTGTATTATAACAAATAATTTTCTCCGCGTCCAGTAAAATCTTCTAGGTTTTGTAAAAATTTTAACGCTTGCCCAAAAAGCGGATGAGTATTTCCTCCAGCATTTCAAACTGCCTGCCGCCGTAGCGGATATTGGCGTTAAAATCTGCCAGTGCCAGCATAAATTCCGATAAGCCGTGCGCACTAAAATTGCGGCACTGCTCCATTAATTTTTTTACGGCATAGGGCGACATTTTTAAAGCGGAAGCCGCCGTTTGCTGATTCATTCCCTGCGCCGCCAGTTCTTTAACCTGCGCCAGACGGCGAACCTGAAAGGCAATCAAGCCGCTGACGGCTATCGCGCTGCCGCCGTGTTTCTTTTCGTTCTGCAAAAGCTCCAGCGCTTCGGGCAGGTTCTTTTGGGCAATGGCGTTTAAAAGCGCAAAGCGCGAAACTTCCGGCAGAGAAGAAAATACCGCTTCAATGTCGGCTTTTGTCCAGATGCGCCGTTTACCGCCGTAAACGTACAGCTTTTCTATTTCCTGCTCAAGCAAAAGCAGCGGTGCGGTATCGGCCGCAGAAAGATATTCCATTACCGTCTGTTCCGCATCATATTCAAAACGGCAGCCGCGTTTTTTGGCTTCGGCATCAAGCCACGGCTTAAGCTGGTACGGCTTCAGCGGTTTACATTCGCAGGCAGCTCCTTCTGCCGCCAGCATTTTATAAAGTCGGCCGCGCTTGTCTATTTTGCTTACGCTGATAAACACATGGCAGAACTCCGGTACGTTTGCCAAAATTGCTTCCAGATTTTCTTTCTGTTTTTTTTCGGCGGCAAAGATTTTATCGTCGCTTATGATGACGAGGCTGCTGCCGCCAAAAAACGGATAAGTGTTAACGGCGGCATTAAGCCTTTTTAAATCCGTATCGCGGTCGAAAACGCTGATTTCCATATCTTCATCCGCCGCGCTGCCAAAAACATATTTTTTTATGCAGGCTGCGGCTTTGCTGCGGTAATAGTTTTCTTCGCCGTACATTAAAATAACGTTGGGCAGGCTTTCGCCTTTCTCCAGCATTTCTATCAGTTTTTCCGGTGCCAGTTCCATAAAATCACCTTAAAAAAATTCTTTGTCGTACCTATAACTATACCATTGCAGGCGGCCTTCGTCAAAACATACTTTTACCGCGCCCATTTTATCTGTGCGCAGCACTTTGGCCCCGGCGGCCTGCAGACGCTGCACAGCATCATGCCCCGAGTGCCCGTAACGGTTATCCGCACCAACGGAAATTACCGCAAGCCGCGGTTTGGCCTGTTTTAAAAACAGCGGCGATGAAGAATAATTGCTGCCGTGATGGGCAACTTTTAAAACATCGGCCGTTTTTATTTTAGCAGCTGCCGCAAGTTCTATGTTTTCATCGGCGTCGCCGGTAAACAAAATACTGCCTTCTGGTTCGGCTATGCGCATAATTACGCTGCTTTCGTTGCCTCCGCCTTCGGATTTTCCTGACGCCAGAACTTCAATGCGGCACTTGCCAAGCGTATATACACTGCCCTCCGCCGCTTCTAAAATATTTTGCGGCTTAATATAGTGCAGCAGTTTTTGTACATCTTCCGAAGGTTTTTCCTGCGGCAGCAGCAGCTTATCAATTTTTACAAGACGCGCAAGCCCTGCCGCTCCCCCGGCGTGGTCATGGTGCCCGTGGCTCAGCGCCAAAAGGTCTATCTGTTCCACGCCAAGATACCGCAGATACGGCACAATAATGCGGCTGCCGGTATCGAAGTTTCCCTGCAAACCACCGCAGTCCACAATAATATTATGCCCGTCCGTTGTCTGCACCAATGCGGCATCGCCCTGCCCCACATCCATAAAATGCACGGTAAACGGCTGCGGTGTAAAAATTTTATATGCCGCCAAAATAATTATTGCCGCCGTGCAAATTATAACCGTATACCTGCGCTCTGTTTTGCTGAACCAGTTATTATTAAACAGCGCGGCAAGAATTATGTAATACAGCACAAAGCACGCCGCAGGCAGATGCGGAACATTAACTGCCGCCGCAGGCAGCGCCGCGAGGAAACTGACGGCGTTAAGCAGAGGCTGCATAAAACTTCCGGCAGCGTAAATTAAATACGTACCGGCAAAAGGCAGGCACAGCCCGGCAAGTGCGGCTATTACCAAAATTTCCATAGCAGGCACAAGCAGGATATTAGCGGCAAAGGTTACAAGCGAAAGCTGGTTAAAATGCCATAATAAAAGCGGCAGGGAGGCAAGCTGTGCCGCAAGCGTAATGGCAAAACCTTCGCGCACAAGCAAAGGTTTTAAAAATTGCAGCCGCTCTTTAAGCTGCGGATAAATAAATATCAGCCCGCCGGTTGCCGCAAACGAAAGCTGAAAGCCAACGTCCAGCAGCCACAAAGGGTTATATATTAAAAGCAGCACTGCCGCCGCGCAAAAAATATTGCCGCTTTGTGCCTTTTTGTAAGTACCGGCACCGGCAAGTGCAACCGCACTCATAATGAACGACCGCCACACCGGTGCGCTGCCGCCGCATAACAGCGCATACAAAAATAGCAAAAGCAGCACCGTTATTATCTGTGCTTTACCGCGCCTGCCGACAAGTAAAATTAAAAAGCCTGCCACCAGCGCCATGTGCGTACCCGATACCGACAATATATGGGCAAGGCCGGTTACGGAAAACGCTTCGCGCGTTGCTTCGCTTAAGCCGTCATAACCGCCGAGCGCCATGCCGCACAGCACTGCCCCTGCTTCACCGTCAACCGTATCTGTTATTTTCTGCCGCAGCCCCAGTGCAAATAAAAAGAATTTATCACCGATATCAGCTTCGCCCATAAACTTCAAAGCCGCCTGTTTTACAGACATTCTGCCTTGTAAGCCCTGCTGTAAATTCCAGTTTTCGCTGTTAAAGCTGCCGGGATTGGCAAAACTATTGAGGCTTTTTAATGTGCCGGTAACGGCAGCGCTGCCGACCGTAAAATCTTTAACTTTGGCATTCTGCACAAACACGCGTATATTGCCGCGAGTTTTATGCAAATTACCGCTGCCTGATTGCAGCGCAGTACACTCAAGTATAAACCCGGTGCCTTTTTCCTGCTTTTTCAGCGTCAGCAAATCAACCTTGCCGTACACCGTTACCTTTTGCCCGATATAATTTTTAATATCCGCAGTGTGCGGCTGCATAGCCTTACTGCCTGCCGACATACCGCACAAGGTAAAAAATATAAGGGCTAATATTGCCGCGCCGTAAGTTTGTGGCTTAAATTTTACCGCCGCTGCCATAAGCACTGCAAAAACCGCCGCCAGAGCGGCATAAACGCTAAAATACTGCGGCATTAAAATACCGGCGTAATCACCGGCTGCAAAAAGCGCGGCTGCCGCAAACCATGTTTTCATAAATCAAGCCAGGGCTGCATTTTATTAAACTTGGCCTGCCCTATGCCCTTTACGTTCATAAGGTCCTCAATCTTGGCAAAGCCGTGGGCAGAACGGTATTCCACAATGCGCTGCGCCGTTACCGCGCCAACCCCGGGAAGCGTTTCCAGTTCTTCCGCCGTGGCAGTGTTTAAATGCACCTTGCCCGTTAAAGCGATTTCGCTTTCCTGCGCAGAATTGTAAAAAGCGCTGCCCTGCTCTGCCGCTTCCGCACCGCTTGCAGGGGTATTTGCAGCGGCAAGCCTGCGCTGTTCTTTTGCACTCAGGCGCGGCACATTAACCTGCATACCGTCTTTACAGATTTTTGCAAGGTTTACTTTGTCCTTATTAGCTTCTTCCGTCATTCCGCCTGCAGCGGCAATGGCTTCCACGGCTCTGCTTCCGGGCGCAATTTCGTGCAGTCCCGGGTTTGCCACAGCGCCGCTTACATAAACCGTTATTTTCGCTTCTTCTTTTTCGCTTGCTGTATCTACGGCCTTCTGTTCAATTTTTAAAACATCAGCTTCACGCTCATGCGGCCAAAAAGCGGCCAGCAAGCAAAAAACTACTGCCACGGCAACGGCCATTATTTTTTTATTCAATTGCGCCATCTGTTCAACTCCTGACAAAATAAAAAACTCCCCGGATTAAATCCAAGGAGTTTTTATAAATTTAACCTGTTACGGTTTTACAACGATATTAACCAGACGGCCCGGTACGCAGACAACTTTAACAATTTTAGAGGTGTCAACAGTTTCTGCAATATGCGGTTCGGCAAGGGCAAGTTTTTCCAGCTCGTCTTTGGTGGCAGCAGCAGGAACAACGAGGCGTCCTTTAAGTTTGCCGTTAACCTGCAAAGCAATTTCAATATTATCCACTTTCATGGCTGCTTCATCATATTTCGGCCATTTTTCTTCGTGGATGCTGCCTTCTTCGGAAATTACGCCGTGCCACAGTTCTTCCGTAATATGCGGAACGAACGGAGAGAGCAATTTCAGCAGGTTGGAAACAACTTCGTAAATAAGACCGGCATGCGGAGTTTTTTCTGCTTCTTTATAAGCATACAAGGCATTAACCAGTTCCATCATGGCACTGATGGCAGTGTTAAAGTTAAAGCGCTGCTCAATGTCATCCGTTACCTTTTTAATGCTGGTATGCAGCACGCGGCGCAGTTCTTTTCCTGCTTCGCTAAGTTCTGCCGGATTATACTGCGTAACTTTTTCTGCCAGCACATCCTGGTAATTGTAAACTATACGCCATACCCTGCCCAGGAAGCGGAAGGAGCCTTCAACGCCCTGGTCGCTCCACTCAAGTTCTCTTTCGGGCGGTGCGGCAAACATAATAAACAGCCTTGCCGTATCTGCGCCATATTTGCCGATAATTTCTTCCGGCGAAACAACGTTGCCGAGAGATTTACTCATTTTGGCGCCGTCTTTAATAACCATGCCCTGAGTCAGAAGGTTGGTAAACGGTTCTTTATAATCTACAAGGCCTGCATCGTGCAGAACTTTCATAAAGAAGCGGGAATACAAAAGATGCAGAATTGCATGTTCGATACCGCCGATATACTGGTCAACAGGGGACCAGTAATTTACTTTGTCTTTCGCAAACGGTGCTTTATCGTTTTTCGGGTCGGTATAGCGCAGGTAATACCAGGAGGAGCACAGGAAGGTGTCCATGGTATCGGTTTCGCGTCTTGCAGGCTTGCCGCATTTCGGGCAGGTGCAGTTTACGAAGCTTTCGGAAGTTGCCAGCGGGGATACTGCACCGGCGTCAAACTTAACATCCTCCGGCAGCATAACCGGCAGCTGGTCTTCCGGCACAAGCACTTCGCCGCAGTCCGGGCAGTAAATAACCGGAATCGGTGCGCCCCAGTAACGCTGGCGGCTGATTAACCAGTCGCGCAGACGGTAATTTACACGGCGTTTGCCGATGCCCATTGCTTCAATCTTGTCTTTAATTGCTTCCATACCGGCATGCAGCTCCATACCGCTGAACTCGCCGGAATTAACAAGCACGCCTTCCTTTTCTTCATAGGCGTCGGTCATATCTTCTAATTTAAGCTCTTTATCCTTGGGGTTAATTACAACAATTTTCTCAAGGCCGTATTTATCCGCAAACATCCAGTCGCGGGCATCATGGGTAGGTACGCCCATAACCGCGCCGGTACCGTAATCGTAAAGTACATAGTTGGTAATCCAAACCTGCACTTTTTTGCCGGTAAGCGGGTGGATGCAGTAGCAGCCGGTAAACAGGCCCTCTTTTTCAGATTCGCTGGAAGTACGTTCAATATCGGACTGGTTTCTTACACGGTCGCAGAAAGCTTTAATTTCTTCGGCTTTCGGGTTGTTTACGCACAGTTTTTCAACCAGCGGATGCTCAGCGGCGAGAACAACATAGGTAACGCCGTAAATCGTATCCGGGCGGGTGGTGTAAACAGGAATGCGTTCGCCGATTTCCGGAAAATCAAAGCTGAATTCCAAGCCTTCGCTGCGGCCAATCCAGTTGCGCTGCATGGTTTTAACGCGTTCCGGCCAGCCTTCAAGAAGGTCAAGGTCTTTTAAAAGTTCGTCTGCGTAATCGGTAATTTTAAAGAACCACTGTTCCAGGTCTTTTTTTACTACTTCGTGGTCGCAGCGCCAGCATTTGCCGTCAATAACCTGTTCGTTGGCAAGTACGGTGTTGCAGGTGTTGCACCAGTTAACGGCCGATTTCTTTTTAACAGCCAGGCCGCGTTTGTAAAACAGCTCAAAGAACCACTGAGTCCATTTATAATAATCGGGTTTGCAGGTAGTTACTTCGCGGTCCCAGTCGTAAGAAAGGCCGAGGCGTTTCTGCTGGCGCGTCATGTTGGCAATGTTTTCCATCGTCCATTTTTTCGGCGGAATGCCGTGTTTGATAGCGGCGTTTTCTGCCGGCATGCCGAAGGAATCCCAGCCCATGGGGTGCAGCACGTTAAAACCGTTCATGGTACGGAAACGGGCTACAACGTCGCCGATGGAATAGTTGCGGACATGGCCCATGTGCAGATTGCCGGAAGGATACGGGAACATTTCCAGCACATAAGATTTCGGGCGGCTGCTGTCCATCTCTGTTTTAAAAGTTTTGTGTTCTTCCCAATAAGCTTGCCATTTGGCTTCAATCTCATGGGGATTATACTTTTCCTGAATCATATTTTTCAACCTCGCAAATAAAGCTATTTATAGATAATACCCTTAAAATTATATAGCTTACAGGATTTAAAGTCAATTATAAATGCCCTGCACCTGCATTAATATCGCCAAAGTGTAAAAAATATGATACAATCAAAGAAGATTTTACATAAGAAGGAGACAGCATGAGCCTTTTTGCTATCGGTGACTTTCATTTATCGGGCGAACCGCCTGCCAAACCAATGGAAGTTTTCAGCCCGAACTGGGAAAACCATTTTGAAAAAATATGCCGTAACTGGCTTACAAAAATTACAGAAACAGATACCGTAATTATCTGCGGCGACACCTCGTGGGCCATGTCGCTGGAGGCTGCCATGCAGGATTTAAACCGCATTGCCGCCCTGCCGGGGCAAAAAATAATTCTGCGCGGCAACCACGATTACTGGTGGACTTCGCTGAAAAAAATGCAGCAGGCCACGGAAGGCAAATTTATGTTTTTACAGAACAACTTTTTTGCCTGCGGCGATGTTGCCGTCTGCGGTTCGCGCGGGTGGATTCTGCCATCGTCGGAAGCGTTTACGGATGACGACAGGCATATTTACCTGCGCGAAGGCATAAGGCTGGAAAATTCGCTTGCCGCCGCCAAAAACGCAGGCTTTAACAAATTTGTTGCCGCCCTGCATTACCCACCGCTGTATAAAGCAGACGAAGAAACCATATTTACGGAACTTTTTGCCAAATACGGCGTTAAGCACTGTGTTTTCGGGCATATTCACGGGCAGGACGCAGGCAATATTTTTGAAGGCGAAACCCGCGGCGTAAATTATAAGCTTGTAAGCTGCGATACGCAGAACTTTATGCCGCAGCTTGTGCTGCTGTAAGAGCCGCCATTGCACCACAAAATTTTATTTAAAACCTTATTCCGCACTCATCCGGGTGCGGATTTTTTATTGCTGCTTTAATCGGTATGCCGTTGCAAAAGGCTGCAAAACACTTTCATTACGCGCAAACGTTACTCCGTCTTCAACAATCAGCCTGCCGTCGCAAAGGGCAATGCCGTTTACGGAAGCGCCGCTTTTAACGGTAATATCGTATTTTGAAAGCAGCAGCGCTTTGCCGAGCACAGCATTTTTGCCTATTTCAATCTGCCCGTCACTGATAATAACGCAAAAATCCGGCATTTTGCTGCCGTCAGCAATAAAAATGCTCATTTTGGAAACAAGCACGCCTTCGCCTTTGATGTTTTTAGAGTTTGCAGCAATGCTTTTGCTGTAATTGCCGTCATCATAATACAGCGCGCCGCCAAGCCCGTATTCTTCAAACGTGCTTTTGGAAGGAAAATCCATTTCCTTAAACGCGGCAAAATTTTTCACATCAAGGCTTTGTAAAATTTCACCAAGTTCACCGGCACAAGCAATTCCTACCGGCAGATTTTCCGCGCCCTGCAAACTTTTACCGGCGGCAAGCGTATAACGTTTACCAAGTTCCGTAACTTGCTGTGGCAAGGTTATTCTAATCTGCTGTAAAGCAAAAGCTTCGCCGCCTGCTTCTGCCTGTACGGTGTATTTTTTTATGCCGCCGGAAGTGTTTTCTTCAAATATTCCTGCTTTAAGCGTGTAATTGCCGGGGTACAGCTTCTGCGGCGGCAAATTAATTCCGCCTTCCAGCAGGCTGCCGTTTTCAAACCTGTTTTTTGCAAGTGCCTGCACCGCAAATTGCAGCTGGCGGCGCAAAATGCGCCTGCTGTTTTCTTCCGCTTCCTGGCGCACCCAGTACGCCGCCGCATGCAGGCATACCGCCGCGCACAAAATACCTGCCAGCACTGCTGTGCCTATGCCTCCGCGGCAATCTTTTAAAATTTTATTAAAAACTGCCATTTGCCAAAACATAAACTTCCGTAAATTTTTTGCTGCGCCCGCTTGCATTATCTTTAAATTCCAAAGTTACCTTAATTTTATCTGCGGCAAGCTGTTCCGCTTTTATGGCCTGCAAAGTAACCTCCGCCAGCGAAAGCGGGTTTACTCCGCGCGTGGAATTATATTTAATTTCGCGTGCCAGCGCACCGCCACTGCGGTAAAACGTTACCTGCCTGTTTCCGTACACTTCAGTGCAAACAATTTTATCATTGCTGCCCGTTGTTATTTTTAGCCTGCTGCTGTTTAAAAGCAGTTCGTGTTCAATAAAACTCTGGCTGTAACGTGCGGCACGGTATAAAAGCAAGTCGCTTTTTAAATTTTGCCACGAAGCCGCAAAGGCAGAAAGCCCGTTATAAAAAATAACGGCGCAAATACCGGCAGCGGCAAGTGCCGCACAGGTTTCCGCAAGTAAATAACCTTTGTTATTCACCGCCGGTTACCACGCTTGCCAGTATTTTCCCACCGCCGTTTTTAACCGTTACATAATAAAACGGCCCTGTAAGGCCGGGGCAGTAAAATTCAGTTTTTTCAACGGCAAGCCCTGCCTGCTGCAAAGCTGTTTCGTCATAAGCACCAGCGGCCGCATTAAACGCATCTGCCGCCGCGTTGCGCTGCACCATTAACTTTATGCCGCTTGTATATGCGCCAACCGCGCTTACGCAGATTATTACTGCCGCTGCCAGGCACACTAAAACTTCCGCCAGCAAATAGCCTTTGCCGCCCTTCATTTAAACACAACCCTCCCGGTAACAGGCTGTACCTGCAGCCATTTGCTGATGGTTTTATCCTGACGGCATTTAATAATATAATTATTGGCTGCCGAAGGGGCTCCTTCGCCGGAAAATTTCAGCGCGTTAAAATGCTGGTCAAAATATAACCCATTTTCAAACTTTCTTAAAACGGCAAGCTTGCCGCCGTAATAAATGCGGTAACCGCCTTTATCGGCGTCCATTTCCAAACGGCTTTTGCCGCTCATATCGTAAAAAGAATACTGCTGCAAAGCTGCAATATCACCGGCAAGGCATTGGGCAGCGCGCTCTGCCTGCATTTTCAGCATATACTTCTGCACGCCGCCGTAAGCTGGCACCAAAAAAGCAGCAGCCATTGCCGTAAGCCCTGCCGCCGCCAAAAACTCTGCCAGCCCAAAGCCCTTATTCTTCAGCGTCACTGCTGCCATCGGACGTTACCGGTTCACCGTCCGCATTTTTGCCTTTCAAAGTATAGGTCAGCTTGTCGCCGGAAGGAGTGTACACCAGCTCCGTTCCGGTGGCATCCTCAAACTTCTTGCCTTTGGCAATGTATTCGTCCACCAGGTCGCTTAAAGCGCTCGGGCAGGTGCCGTTATCCATTTTATAAAGCAAAATGGCGTTATCAATTGTTGCCAGGTCGTTTTCAAGGCGGGCGTTTTTAGCGCGTCCGGCTGCGCTGTCAAGCGACGGCAAAAGCATGGCGCCCAAAACGCCTAATAAAGCCACTACCGCCAAAACTTCCAATAAAGTAAACCCGGCATTGCCGCGTAATTTCTTAAGCAAATTATAACCCCTTCCATAATCAAAATCCGGGCAGCGCGCCCGATAAGGAAAACATTGGTGCAGCCACAGCCAGAATAACCGCCGAAACAACCCCGGCCGCCACTGTTAAAAGCAGCGGTTCCAGAACTGTTTTTAAATTTTTCAGCGTATCATCAAAACGGTACTGCAAAATTTCTGCGGCTCGCATTAACATTTCCGGCAGGCGTCCCGTTTCGGCCCCCACGCCGATAAATTCCGCACTTAAACTGCCAAATAACGGTTTTGCCTTTAATGCCGCCTCTGCCGGGTTAACGCCGCGCAGCACGTCAGCGGCAAAAACTTCCGCCCTGCGGCACAGCCCGGCATCCCCCAACGCCGAACCTGCAATCTGCGCCGCCTGCGGCAGAGGTATGCCGCCGTGCAGAAGCAGAGCCAGCACTTTGTTAAAACGGATTTCCAGATACAGTTCTTTTTGCGCTTTAAAAAACGGTATATTAAACACAAGTTCAAGCAGCCGCTTTCGCTGCGCCGCCGCAATTACCAAAATTATTGACAGCAATACGCACGCTGCCGGCATATTGGCGGCTAAAAATTCCTGCACGGCAAAAAGCAGCTTTAAATACGGCGGAAGCTGGGCATTCATCGAGGCATATAAATCTTTAAACAGCGGCAGAACCTGCACAATAAATAAAACTGCCGTTGCCAATGAAGCTGAAAAAAGAAAGAGCGGATACAAAGATATATTTTTAATAAAACGCTTCATCTGCACCTGCAATTTATAATATTCTGCCAGTTCTTCCAGCATTTCGCATAAAATACCGCCGTTTTCACCTGCTTCGGCCACCGCCACAGGCAGTGCGCCCCATACCTCATGCCTGTTTTTTATGCAGCCTGCAAAACTCGTGCCCATTTTTAAATCGCGCTCAATGCCAAGGCAAAGCTGCGCCGTTTTTGGCGGCAGGCGTTCTGCCAATACACCAAGCGACTTTAAAATCGGCAGCCCGCTGTTAAGCATCAGCGCCAGCTGGCTGAAAAATACCGTTTTTTCTTCATCGGTTAAGCTTTTTTTAGTTTTGCTAAACTTAAACAGCCCCTGCTTTTTTGCCATGGCACTTGCTGGCTTTTCCTGCTGCAAAAAGGTTAAATAACCATAATTGCTGCGCACAAAAGCCGCTGCCTCAAATTCGCTGGCAGCACTGTAAACTCCGCTGCGGCTCACGCCGGAAGAATCTACTGCTTTCCACCTGTACTGCTGCACCGCTGCACCCCTTTCCGGGTAATTGATATTCGCCGGTACAGAAACTTTTCCCACAAATTCTGTTTTTATTTGTGAAAAATTTGTGACTTTATTTCTCCGTGCTGCTTATTATCAGCTGCAATTTTTATTTACTTTTAGCCGTACGCCGTTTTATAATAGAAACAAAAATAAACTACGGAGAACTACAATGACTCTTGAAAATAAACTCGGCATTTCCAATTCCTTACAGCTTGCAAACGAAGAAGAAAAAATTACCAAACGTAAGGCGCTGCAGCTTTTTGAAACAGGCTTTTTAAACAGTCTTGAAGCATGCTCCTTTTCTGCGCTTGCGGCTATTCACAAATTTTTGTTTGAAGACATTTACGATTTTGCAGGGCAGATACGCACAGTAAATATTGCCAAAGGCAGCTTCCGTTTTGTACCGGCGCTGTACCTTTCGGATGCACTTGAAAGCATCAGCAAAATGCCGCAAAATACTTTTGATGAAATTATCGCCAAATATGTGGAAATGAATGTTGCCCATCCCTTCCGAGAAGGTAACGGGCGCAGCACGCGGATATGGCTGGACCATATTTTAAAAACAGAGCTGCATCTTGTGATTGACTGGAGCAAAATTGACAAAGAAGATTATTTGCTAGCCATGGAACGCAGCCCCATAAAAGATACCGAAATAAAACTGCTGTTAAAATCTGCCCTGACTGATAAAATTAATGACCGCGATGTTTATATGAAAGGTATCGACGCCAGCTATAACTACGAAGGTTATAATACTTATAAAACAGAAAACTTAAATAAATAAGCAAAATCTCCGGAAAGCAATATGCCAAACCGGAGATTTTATTTTTATTATCCTGTTTTAACTAATTTTGTAGCCAGGGCTGCTTTTTACACCAAACCCATCCATTTCCAGTATGTTGCGCCTAAAAGCATTATCAGCGCAAAGGCTATAAGCGTAAGCGGTATGCCCGATTTTACAAAGTCGTTAACTTCAAAAGTATCGGTGCCGTAAGCAATCATGTTCTGCGGTGCATTTACAGGCAGAATAAAGCCGAAGCTTACAACGTACTGCAAAATCATCGTCATGCCTACAACGTTAACGCCCGGCGTTTTAAGCTGCTGCAATACGGAAATTATTATCGGTATAATGGCCGATGCAAGGCCGGTGGCACTGGCAAAGCCCATGTGGATTACGATAAGGAAAACGGTCATTATAGCCAGCACCATTAAAGTGGTAGAACTTTCCAGCGCAAAGATGGAAACTATCTGGTTGGCAAGCCAGGTTGCAGCTTTTGTAGAAAGCAGTGCGCTGCCAAGCGAAATACCCACGCCGAACAGCACAACCGTACCCCAGTTAATTTTATTTACGGTTTCGTTCCAGTGCATTACGCCGATTTTAGGCAGCATTAAAAGTGTTATCGCCACCATGGTACTGGTGGAAGTATCTATGCTGTGCAAAACTTTTTCAGTAGTCCAGAAGAACAGCAGGCACAGTGAAATTACCAAAAGCTTTAATTCGTCGGCGCTTATTTTGCCCATTTCCTTCAGCAGGCGTGTTACCGTAGCCTGCCCGCCGGCAATTTCATCAATTTCAGGCGGCATAATGTGCAGCATCAGCTTATAAAGCGCGGCCGACATCAGCACGGCAAACGGTGCAGCGGCAATAAACCAGTCCAGCCACGAAATATCAACGCCAAGCGTCTGGCTGATAAAGTTTACCGCAACCATGTTCTGCGCCGCCGCAGTTTTTATACCAACATTCCATACGCTGTCAACCTGCGCCACGGTAATCATCAGCATGCCTGCAAAACGGCTTTTCAGCGGTACGCCAAAGGCTTTAATCATGCCCATAACAATGGGGACAAGGCAGGCAACGCGCGCCGTTGTGCTTGGCACAAAAAAGCTTAAAATAAAGCCGCACAAAATAACGCCCAACAAAACGCGGTTTGCTTTTGCCCCTACTTTTGAAAGTATCATCAGGGCAATACGTTTATCAAGCCCGGTTTTGGTCATGGCCGCCGCCAGAAACATAGCCGCCGCCACAAGGCAGAAGGCCGTTGACGAAAACCCCTTCAGCGCCATGCCGAGCCCGGCACTTGTGCCGTACAGCCTGCCTGTTGCCTCGTTAGGCGCAAACCCAACCAAAAGGGCAATTAAAACCATTATCACGCCCGCGCTTACAGGGTACGAAATAGCCGTTGTTGCCCAGACAATTACAGAAAACACCATAACCCCAATCATCCTGTGCCCTGCTACCGACAGGCCTTCCGGTGTGGGAAGAAGCACAATAACAGCCAGAACAGCAAGCGCAATATAAAACCCAAAGCGTTTCATAAAACCCGGCTGAGCCTGTTTTAAAGCAGTTTCCTTTCTCATAAAAACACATCCCCTCAAACAAAAATTAAAATAAAAAAAGAGACCTGCGCATTAAAACGCAAGCCTCTTTGCTTAAAGAAATTATAGCACTTTCACGCCAGAAGGACAATAGTTTTTATTGTAAGTATTGTTACATTCCTTTGCTATATTTAAAGCTGTCCAGCGTGGTATGAATTTTTTTGGCAAGGCTGTCGGGCAATCCTTCAATATTAACGTTCAGGAAGCCGCGCACAATGGTTGCCGTAGCGTCGTCCTCGCTCATGCCGCGCGCCATAAGGTACTCAATTTCTTCGGGGTTAATGCGGCCAACGGCAGCTTCGTGGCTCATTTCGGCGTTGCCGGTCTGTGCGTCAAGCTCCGGAATTGCCAGAATATAACCTTTATTGCTCAGCATCAGGCCGTCGCATTCCAGATGGGCGCGCACGCCTTCAACTTTGCCAATCATGCAGCCGCGGTTAATAACTTCGCCGCCGGTAGAAATGGTGCGGGTAATAGATTCGGCACGGCAGCCGCCTGCGTTAAGCACAACCCCGCCGCCGATATCAAGGTGCGAACCTTCCGGCGCAACCAGAATGGAGTTCAAACGTGCAACGGCGTTTTTGCCGTTTAAGTTAACGGTCGGGTACATCTGCACATCCTTTGCTTTTTCAATTAAAACATAGTTGGAGATATACTGGCCGCCTTCTTCCACCATGGCAACAGTACGCGGGCGCACCACAACGTTTTCGCCCCAGCTGTGAATCATGGTAAAGCTCAGCTTGGCGTTTTTGCCGATATACATTTCGCTGATGCCGATATGCATGCCGTTTTCAACTTCATGTGCCGAAGTACAGCCGGAAATAATGCTCAGCTCCGCGCCGTCCTCAACAATAATAACATTGTGTACATGCTGCAGCTGCTGGTCGTGGCTGATGCACATGCAGGCCTGCAGCGGCGTGGTAATTTTTTCGCCCGCCTTTACGCGGATAAAATAACCCTGTTCTTTTTCAAGGGCGGTTCTTGCAGTATATTTATCTGTATCGGGCTGCACAGCCTTCCACCAGTATTTTTCCACCAGCTCCGGATATTTTTCGGCAGCTTTGCCGGTGCTCATCAGTTCCAGCGGAGTTTGTTTTTTTACTTTAATTTCCACAGCATTGTTATCAAGCTGCACAAACGAAGCGCTGCGGCTTTCTTCTTCCGCCGCGCCGGTTTCAATGCCAACGTATTCCAGGCGCCCGCGCGTTGCTTCCGAAAGGTCATCCACGCTTTTAAGGCTGCCCTTATCGCTGTCGCTGTAAGAGCTTAAATCTATGTCATTGCCGTAAACGGCTTTTTTCTCAAGTGCAGCAGTAAGTTTTTTATTATCCATTATTTTTTCACCTCGCATTTGCCGCGTTTAACACAGGTTTCATAACCTGCCTGCCCAATGCAGTTCAGTACGTCCAGCGGGTCACCGCAGGCACAGGTCATTTTTCCTTCATAAAGAATATGCGCATGGCTGGCAGGCACATATTTTAAAATATGGCCGGAATGGGTAATAATCAGCCCGCTGCGTTTGCTTTCCAGCGGATTGCAGTTTTCCCATCCCTGGTTTTTAATGCAGCACGGCTTATCACAGCCCGCGCCGCCGCACGGTTCGGTATGCAGAATATAGTTTACGGCTTTGCCGACAAGGGCAATGTTTTCCAGGTCAACGCCGCTTTCCGGTTCATCCAGCAAAAGCAGGTCGGGGTTCTGCGCCATCAGCTGCAAAAGCTCGCAGCGTTTTAACTCGCCGCCGCTGAAACCGTCGTTAACACTGCGGTCGAGGAAATTATCCAGCCCCATCCATTTAGCCATTGTTTCGGCTTCTTCACTGGTTGCGCCGCAAATTTCCACCATTTTGCGCAGCAAAAGCCCGCGTATCGTCGGCGGGCGCTGAATCATTACGCCAACGCCGAGCCTTGCCCTTTCGTCGCAGCTCATATCTGTAATGTCCTGCCCTTTAAAATAAATTTTGCCTTCTAAAATTTCGTAACGGTTAAAGCCCATAATCGCACCAATAAGGGTGGATTTGCCGGTACCGTTAGGCCCGAACAGCACATGGACTTCGCCGGGTTTAATATGCAGATTAATATCGTTAAGTATTTTACGCCCGCGTACAGCCACGGACAAATGCTCTATTTTTAACACTTAATTTACCTTCTTTCTTCAGGATTTGCTTTGATTGCGTTATCATTATAACACAGCTTCCAAATTAATTCCATACTTTTTTTGTAGGAATTTCTCCATAGCCATTTATTTATACATGTGCTACAATAATAACAACGCTTTTATTATAAGCAGGAGGTAACTATGCATCAATATCTTTTTTACATCGGCGATTTCCCAATCCGTATGTACGGGCTGGTTTTATGTATGAGCATTTTTCTGGCAACGGGCGTGGCCTACTTTTTAGCCAAGCAGGACGGACGCTGGCACCAGCACGTTCTTGATATCGGCATTTACGGCGGTTTTGCCGGGCTTATCGGCGCGCGCCTGTGGGATGTGTTTTTTTTCGACTGGGATTACTACCAGCACCACCTGCTGGAAATTCCCTTTGTATGGCAGGGCGGCATGGCAGTGCAGGGCGGCATTATTGCAGGCGTGCTTACCGGCATTTGGTACTGCAAACGCCATAATATCGACTGGGTTGCCTTTGCCGATATCGTTACGCCCTCCATTCTTATAGGGCAGGCTGTTGGGCGCATGGCAAACCTGCTGAACGGCGACGCCTTTGGCACGCCAACCGGCGGCAACTTCGGCATTTTATACCCTGTTGGCACACTGGCGCACAAAACCTACGGCAGCCAGCCGCTTTGGCCTGCGGAAGTTTGGGAAGGCCAGCTGGACGTTGTCATTTTTGCCCTTTTATTAATCTTCCGCGCCTGCGGCCACGCCAGAGGGCAGGTTATGTGCCTTTATGTTATGCTGTATTCCGCCGTGCGCTTTGGGCTGGAAATGCTGCGCGGCGACTACGTGGAACCGTTCCTGTTCGGCTTAAAATCGGCGCAGGCAACAAGCTTGATATTCTTTTTAATTGCGCTTGCCGCCTTTATTTACTGCGGCGTGAAGGATAAAAAGCAAACAGCCGCTTCCAAAACTGCATCAAAAAAATAATAAAAAATATTAAACTTATTATAAATGACGAATGATTAAAAATTTTTATATGTTCACAAACTGTTCAAATTCTTGCCCTTTTTATGTCAAATATATTTTGTATAATAAAGCCATAGCAAGTGAGAACTTGCTAAACCCTTCCCATCAAATTCATCATAAACAGCTTTCCTAGAGAGCGGCGCTTGCACTAATCCCCTGCAAGCGCTGTTTCTCTTTGCGTTAAAATGCCGCCGGAACGCGGCTTTTTTTATTATACCGCAGCATTTTACCACAGCCGTTTAAAAATGCCGGTACGCAAAAACCTCCGCAGAAAATTTTTGCGGAGGTTTTCTTTTGCCGTTATTCAATTATCTGCCCAAGCGGCTTTTAAAATCGTTGTAGTTAAATTTTTTAATCAGCTTAAGCTGCCCTGATGCCGTATATGAATAAATGGCAGGCAGCGGCATGCCGTTAAAGGTATTGTTTTTGCAGGTAGTGTAAATTGCCATATCGCCAAACAAAAGCATATCGCCTTCGCCAAGCGGCGCGTCAAAGCTGTAATCGCCAATAACATCTCCCGCAAGGCAGGTTTGGCTGCCCAAACGGCAGGTATAACTTTTTTCTGCGGCGTCGCCTGCGCCGTACAGCGGCGGACGGTAGGGCATTTCTAAAACATCGGGCATGTGGCAGGCAGCACTGGTATCAAGTATCGCGATATTGGTGCTGCCGTTTTTGATTATATCCAGCACGCGCGTTGCCAAGTAACCGGCGTTTAAAGCGCAGGCTTCGCCAGGTTCCAAGTACACGGTTACGCCCCATTTTTGCTGCGCATAATTAATGCATCGTTCCAGCAGGCTGATGTTATAACCGGGGCGGGTAATATGGTGCCCGCCGCCAAAATTAAGCCACTGCATTTTGGGCAGCACATCGCCGAAACGCTGTTCAACGGCTTGTAAAGTTATTTCCAAGTCACCGGCATCCTGCTCGCACAGCGTGTGGAAATGCAAGCCATCAAGCATTGCCGTAAGCTCCGGCGTCATTTGCTCATCCCACTGCGCGCGGGTGGTGCCCATGCGGCTGCCGGGAGCGCAGGGGTCGTAAATGGCATGCCCTTCCTGCGTGGAACATTCCGGGTTAATGCGCAGGCCCACGCTTTTGCCCGCCCGTTTGGCAGCGGCTCCGTATTTTGCCAGCTGGCGCGGAGAATTAAACACGATATGCCCCGCGTATTTTAACAGTTCGTAAAACTCGTCCTCACGGTAAGCGGCGCAAAAAACGTGTACTTCCTTGCCGGGCATTTCTTCCGCGCCAAGACGTGCCTCGTACAAACCGCTGGCTTCCGTACCGGCAAGGTAAGGTGCAAGCACCGGGTATAAGTCGTAGTTGCTGAACGCCTTCTGCGCCAGCAAAATTTTACAGCCCGTACGCTCTGCCACGCCCGCCAAAATTTCGCCGTTGTGCTTCAGCATCACTTCGTCCAAAATATAACAGGGCGTGGGCAGGCTGCCAAAAACTTCCTGCGGCGGCTTACCGCGCAGCCCGGCAAACTGCGGGCGGCTGTCTTTAGTTAAAACGCCCATCAGTCTACCAGCACCGGGGCATAGCTTTCGCTTCTGGGCAGGCCGTATTTATCCAGCGCGTCCAGGAACGGGTCCGGGTCAAACTCTTCCACGGTGTACACGCCGGGTTTGTTCCATTTGCCGGTCAGCAGCATCATTGCGCCGCACATAGCAGGTACGCCGGTGGTGTAGCTTACTGCCTGGCTGCCGACTTCTTTGTAGCATTCTTCGTGGTCGCACACGTTGTAAATATAGTAGGTTTTATCTTTGCCGTCTTTTTTGCCGGTAAAAATGCAGCCGATATTGGTTTTGCCCTTAGTACGCGGGCCAAGGCTTGCCGGGTCGGGCAGCAGGGCTTTCAAAAATTTAATCGGCACAATTTCGTGCCCTTCAAACATTACCGGCGTGGTAGAAAGCATGCCTACGTTTTCCAGGCAGCGCATATGGTCAAGGTAGCTCTGCCCAAAGGTCATAAAGAAGCGGATGCGTTTTACTTCGGGAATGTTCAGCGCCAGGCTTTCAATTTCCTCGTGGTGCAGAAGGTACATATCCTTATGCCCAACCTGGTCAAAATCATATTCGCGCTTAATGCTCATAGCAGGAATTTCTACCCATTTGCCGTTTTCCCAATAGCTGCCGGGAGCAGATACTTCGCGCAGGTTAACCTCAGGGTTGAAGTTGGTGGCGAAGGCATAACCGTGGTCGCCGCCGTTGCAGTCCAAAATATCAATAGTATCGATGGTGTCGAACTCGTGTTTTTTGGCATAAGCGCAGTAAGCCTGCGTTACGCCCGGGTCAAAGCCGCAGCCCAACAGCGCGGTAAGGCCCGCTTCTTCAAATTTTTTGCGGTATGCCCATTGCCAGCTGTAATCAAAATAGGCGCTGAAGCCTGCTTCTTTGCAGCGTTTTTCGTAAACGGCGCGCCATTCGGGGTCGTCGGTGTTCTCCGGTTCGTAGTTGGCGGTATCCATATAATTTACGCCGCAGGCTAGGCATGCATCCATAACCGTTAAATCCTGGTACGGCAAGGCAATGTTCATTACAAGGTCGGGTTTGTATTCATTAATCAGCGCCTTCAGCTGTTCAACATCGTCAGCATCCACCTGCGCTGTGGTAATTTTGGTGGCGGTTTTGCCTTGCAGTTCTGCCGCGAGCTTATCGCATTTGGCTTTGGTACGGCTGGCAATGCACAACTCCGTAAAAATTTCGCTCACCTGGCAGCATTTGTGGATGGCAACGCCGCCGCAACCGATAACAAGAACTTTACTCATTTTACAACTCTCCTTTAAATTTTATTTATGCAATGCTAAAAGCAATTCCCTCAAAACTTTGCAGGCCGTAGCGGTCGATACGCCGCTGGCGTCCAGCATCGGTGCCAGCTCGTTTACGTCCGCGCCGATTACGTTGGCCGTACACACGCAGCGCAGTGCAGCCAACAGCTGTACAAAACTTACGCCGCCAGCTTCCGGCGTGCCGGTGCCCGCAAAAACGGCAGGGTCAAGGCAATCCAAATCTATCGTAAAATACACGGGCGTGCCATCAGCCTTAAGCTGCGCCACGGTTTCTTCCAGCCCGTCAAAAGTAAATTTCTGCATTTGGGTATGTTCTTTGGCAAAGGCAAATTCTTCGCGTTCGCCGCTGCGGATGCAGAACTGATGGATGCGCCCATCGCCCACAAGCTCGTGGCAGCGGCGGATAACACAGGCATGGCTTAATTTTGCGCCGAGGTAATCGTCGCGCAAATCGGCATGCGCATCAAAATGGATGATATGCAGGTTAGGATATTTTTTTACGGCGGCACGCACAGCGCCCAGCGTTACAAGGTGCT
>ENA-OPCA01000441-OPCA01000441.1-human-gut-metagenome-genome-assembly--contig:-NODE-441-length-40160-cov-6.302680_pt1 | contig 40160 bp, 37 predicted proteins | sample MGYA00241076_ERZ501468 | MGnify/ENA primary metagenome ERZ501468 (study PRJEB25962, sample SAMEA2042633) | human gut metagenome | biome: human gut; feature: human-associated habitat; material: faeces... | reverse complement strand
GCACCAAAAAACTTTCATTTGCCTGCGGCTCGTTTCTTACAGCCAATATAAAAATCAAGAAAGAAGGATTCAAACAAATGGCAATACAAAAAAAAGGACTGCTCATCGGCGGCATTGTGGCAGTTGTTATCGCTGCTGGCGGCATCTGTGCGGCTGTTCTTCCAGATGCTCTACACAAAGAAGCATCATCTACTTCTAATGTGGCAGTTACCACCACCACTGCTGCACCTGCAAGCACAGACACAGAAAATTCTGACCAAGCACCCGAAACCTATCAGTCTGTTCTCTCGGAATATTACACGGCATTCATCCAGAATCAACCAGACACCCTCTACCGTCTTATGGCACCATCCGCTTACTGGGATTATTACATGGAACACTATAATAAAACCAAAGAAGATGTGATTTCTACCTACCAGCAAGCCATCACCAATACTATGGCATCCTGGAAACAGCAGTGCGGCGATGATGTCACCGTTTCATTTGCCATCAAGGGCATGTCTGAACAATCACAGGATTTCCTGACCGAATGGACAGATGATATGAATGAAATGATTGGAGAAGACAAAGTACACGCTCAAGATGCCGTAACGCTCAACGTAGAACGCACCCTGACAGGCAGCAAGGGCACACAAACAGAAACCATCTCCCCGACACTGATTCAGGTCGATGGTTTATGGTATATCTTACAGGAAAATACAACTGCTGCGGATTCCCAGCAGGCAACTGAATAAATAAGGAGGCTTTCTCATCATGGAACGCTTGCACGTTTCTGTTTCTCGCCGTTCCCTGTTTCCACTGCTGATGGCACTATTTGGGGCACTGCTCTGCATTGGCATGGTACAGCGGTTTCGTGACCCACTCTATGATATGACGTTAGAATACTGGCTATATCTTGCTGCTGGTTGCTTCATGGTACTCGTTGGATTGGTCGGTATGCGATTTTTCCCGTGGATGTGTATCATTCCGGCAGTCTGCTATGTATATGGCGGTGTCATTGAGGGATGGTCGGACTTACAAGCCAGTGGCAGTTCTGGACTGCTGACCCAGATTCCATTCTATCAGATTCTGATGTTAGTGCCGCTGATTTTACTGCTCATGATTCGCTGGAAACCGTGGTGTATTTGGCTGCTGAAAGGGCTGGAAATCATTGCTATCCTGATTCCATTTGCCATGTCCTGGATGCAGCTGCAAGATGCCCTGCTAGAATTGAAGATGGAGGGTTATTTGACCGATGCTGTCAAGCAAACCCGTTGGATGCATTTTCTAATGAATGAGGCGGTTTTCTATGCTGGCATGATTTGCATGACGCTTTCGCTGCGGTATCTCCCACCGGAAGAGCCTGTAGAAGATGCAGACATGGACAAAGATACAGAAATAGAATCAGAAGCATTCGCTCCAGAGACAATTCCAGATGCAGAACCGTTGGAAGAAGCACCGATTCCGCAGCCAATGCCGGAAGAGCCGTTCCCACAGCAGCAGCCTGCTCCGGAATTTTATGGACAGCCTGAACCGCAAGCAACTGCTGCTCCGGAGATTGCTCCGATTCCACCAATGCAGCACCGTGGCGGTGCATATCCGTATAATCGCCCAATTCATTTGCCGTCAGAATCTCATTCTGAGGAAGATTCTCAGGATAATTCAGAAGCATAAAAACACAAAAAACACCGTATGGATTTTATGATTCCATACGGTGTTTTGTTTGTATTCTGTCAAATCCTTGCGGAAATTCGGGCAAAATTGTTCTTAGAGAAACCAATTACATACCGTCCGGCAGAATCGCTTCGCTGTCTGCCTGTGTTCGCTGTTCGCCATGGTTGCGTTACCCGAATTGCCTATGAATCTTTCTTAGATTACAGTTTACAAGAATTTTTTATGTTTTTAGAATAGCAAACAGCGATTTTTCGATTTTCTCTTAGATTTCAATTTTATCTAATCCATACGTCTGTTAAGGGGGACAGCTTGTCCCCCTTAACAATCTCCCTCCGCCGAGCTGAGCCAGCTCGACCGCAGTTCGCCTGCGGCGAGATGATATTTTTAATATGCCTTTGCCCAGAGTACCATATGCTTGGCTGGCTTTCCACAGCATACGCAAGTATCTGCGTGGTGCTTCTGTTCCAGCGGAATGCAGCGAGAACCAACGCCTGTTACTTCCTTTACCTTGTCTTCACAGGCTTCATCACCGCACCACATTGCTTCTACAAAGCCATCGCCTTTTTCTGCCAGAACCTGCTGGATCTCGTCCATGCTCTTGCAGACATATGTCCGGTTCTTCCGGTTTTCCAATGCCTTTTCATACATGCCATCATGAACTGCCTGCAACCGTTCCTGAACGGTTTCTACCAACTGCGACAGCGGACAGAATGTCTTTTCCCGATTGTGACGGGTTACCAATACGCACTGATCCTGTTCAATATCCTTCGGGCCAATTTCCAGACGAACCGGAACACCCTTCATTTCATACTGTGCAAACTTCCATCCCGGAGAATTGTCGGTATCGTCTACCTTTACCCGAATGCCAGCTGCCTTCAGCTGTGCTTCCAGTGCCTTTGCCTTGTCCAGAACGCCTTCCTTATGCATTGCAACCGGAACAATGATGACCTGAATCGGAGCAACTGCCGGCGGCAATACCAGACCGTTGTTATCGCCGTGCGTCATGATAATTGCACCAATCAGACGAGTCGTAACACCCCAGCTGGTCTGATGCGGATACTGCAAGGTGTTGTTCTTATCGGTAAACTGAATATTAAATGCCTTTGCAAAACCATCGCCGAAGTAATGCGATGTACCAGCCTGCAACGCCTTTCCATCGTGCATCAATGCTTCAATGGCATAGGTTGCAACAGCACCGGCGAACTTATCGCTTTCCGTCTTTCTGCCCTTGACAACTGGCATTGCCAGCGACTTTTCGCAAAAATCTGCATACACATTCAGCATCTGTTCGGTTTCTGCAAGTGCCTCTTCTGCGGTTGCATGAATGGTATGCCCTTCCTGCCACAGGAATTCTCTCGAACGCAGGAATGGTCTTGTGGTCTTTTCCCAACGAACCACGCTTACCCACTGATTATACAGTTTCGGCAAATCCCGATAGCTGTGCACGATTTCTGCATAGTGGTCGCAAAACAATGTTTCGGAAGTCGGACGTACACAAAGCCGTTCTTCCAGCTTTTCCGAACCGCCATGTGTGACCCATGCAACTTCCGGTGCAAAACCTTCTACATGGTCTTTTTCCTTTTGCAGCAGGCTTTCCGGAATGAACATCGGCATGCAAACGTTTTCATGTCCAGTTTCCTTGAACGTTTCGTCTAAAATATGCTGCATCTGTTCCCAGATAGCATAGCCATACGGGCGAATGACCATACAGCCCTTTACGCTGGTGTAAGAACTCAGTTCTGCTTTCTTGACAATGTCAGTATACCACTGTGCAAAATCTTCATCCATCGAAGTAATGGCATCGACCATTTTCTGATTATTTTTCGCCATAATTGGAATGCTCCTTTTGTATTCTGAAAAATTAACTATTTGGAATGTGCATTCACATAACGGTTTTCCCACACAAAAATCTGTATGAGATGGAAAGCAGAACGGTTTTTTCTTGTTCCGTTCTGCTTTCCCCTGCTGTTCTGTTAAACACGATTTTTCATAGAACCATTTGTTCCAAATTTCTTTTGCACATTATGCAGTTGCCAGATTGTTCAGTTCATTTTGAATCAGAGCATAAGAAACAATTGACAATCCCAAAATAGATAAAATCAAATATAGCACACCCGAATTACTGGACTGCAAACCACGGGCTGTTTTCACTTGATCCAGAATTTCGCCTCGTTTATACATCCAATACCAAAGATAAATTCCACAAGTGATTAATGAAAACAGAATTACCATACCGCCAGAAGTTGCATTTGGATTACCAGACAGCCGGTTTGTATCCTCTGTCATGGTGTACAGCCAGTAAAGGCCATAAATCCCACAGGTAATCAACGAGAAAATGATGCACAGAGCAATATTTCTCTGCTGAATGCCGTTTGGCGTTTGCGATGCAGCGCTATTGGACTGCGGTTGTGATGGCGAATTTGGCAATGCAGCACCACAGGCTTTGCAGAACGAACCACCATCCGGATTATTTTCCCCACATTTTGGACAATTCATAAACAATTCCTCCATTTCTATGATAGATTATACTGCAATTATAACATAGAATCGTCGAATTGTCAACCTTTTTATCGATTTTTTTTGTTTTTTTAGACAAAAAGACAATGAATTTCTTTCAAAATGCGACATTCCCGCATTTCTGACGGCAACAGGAACTCCATCCCCGGCAAATTGCGAACAATGCCAAATAGCAACAGCAATCCGATGCAGATAAACGCCAAAATCTTTTCAAATGTTCCGTTTTTTCGTAACCAATGCGGATGCCAAATCGTGCGAATTGCAAGCAGCGGCAACCAAATCAGCAAGAGTGCTGCAACCGCAACATTTTCCTGAATGGCTCCGGAAATATCCAATTGCATCAGTCGTAGAAAAAAATGGGTAATGCCACAGCCCGGACAGGCGAATGTTGTTACTTCCCGAAACAAACAGGGAATCCGAAAGGATGTCACTTGCATAAGAAAATAATAAGCAAATCCAATCCCCAAGAAAATCCCCGCACGCTTCCATTTTCTAAAATATAGCTGTACTTTCTGCTGTTTTTTTGGCTGTTGTCCTATTTGTGCCATTGATTTCTCCTCTCAAACAAATTGTTTGGAGTTGCGTATGCTTCTCTGAAAAACGTGTACAGTTTGCTTATATGAACACGTTTTAGTATAGCATAAAACAACAGGAATTGCAAGCGTTTGACTTGATTTTCAAGCGGACAATCTGTTTCCGCTCCATTTTTCAAAAAGTCCGTGATACGAATACAGTCGTATTCCACAAATAAACATTTTTTTTTTACAAAATTTCATACGTTTTTACGGTTGATTTTTTCTCAAAAATCGAATATACTGGAATATGACGTTGTTTTTGCACGTATTTTGTAATTTGATCGAATAAGGAGGGTCGATTTTACAGGGAATTGTGCTGTAAAATCAAAATACCATGATGAAAGTTGTAAAGTTTGGCGGCAGCAGTCTGGCAGATGCCGGACAGATTCAAAAGGCAGCCGCTATTATAAAGGCAGAAGCAGACAGAAGATATGTTGTTCCGTCTGCACCGGGCAAGCGGTTCAAGGATGACATCAAAGTAACCGATATGCTGTATCAGTGCTATGCACTCGCTGAAAAAGGCGAAGCATTTGCAACCCAGCTCGCTGCGATTAAAGACCGTTATGTCAGCATCCTGAACGGGCTTTCTATGCCGGAAAACCTGCTGGATGAAGAATTTGTCACCATCAGCGAAAACTTCCGGAAGCGGTTCGGCAGCGACTATGCAGCCAGCCGAGGCGAATACCTGAACGGTAAGCTGATCGCAGCTTATCTGGGCTTTGCATTTGTCGATGCAGCAGAAGTCATCTTCTTCCAGGAAGACGGCACACTGAACCGGGAAAAGACTGCTCAGACCATGCGGAAACGGCTGACTGGTCTGGATTATGCCGTTGTTCCGGGCTTCTATGGCTGCGGTGCTGACGGCTATGTCAAGACCTTCTCCAGAGGCGGCAGCGATGTCACTGGTTCAATCGTTGCTGGAGCAATGAAGGCAGACCTGTATGAAAACTGGACAGACGTTTCCGGTTTCCTCGTTGCTGACCCGAGAATCGTAGAAAATCCGGTCGGCATCCGCACCATCACCTATACCGAACTACGGGAACTCTCTTACATGGGTGCATCTGTACTCCACGAAGAAGCCATTTTCCCAGTTCGTTCCGCTGGTATTCCGATCAACATCCGCAACACCAATGACCCATCTGCTCCGGGTACAATGATCGTTCCGGAATGCAACGCCGATGATTGCAGCACCTATACCATTACTGGTATCGCTGGCAAGAAGCACTTCAGCATCATCAACATCCACAAGGACAAGATGAACAGCGAAGTTGGTTTCTGCCGGGACGTTCTCGATGTTCTCGCCAGCCACAATATTTCCATCGAACATATGCCATCCAGCATTGATGCGATGACGGTCATTCTCGAAACTGCCCAGCTCGAAGGCAAACGGGAACAGATTATGACGGAACTGCGGAAGCGTGTCAATCCGGATACCCTCGAAATCGAAGACGGCATTGCACTGATGGCGGTCGTTGGCCACGGTATGTACCGGACAAGAGGTGTCGCTGCAAGAATCTTTGCCGCTCTGGCACACGCAAGAGTCAATGTCAAGATGATTGACCAGGGCTCTAGCGAATTGAACATCATTGTCGGTGTCACTGAAGAAGACTTCGAACAGGCAATTCGTTGCGTTTATGATATGTTCGTAAAGTCCGCTTCTGAATGATTTTTTGAACGATTCCGCACATCCACAGGGATTTCCTCGGAAATAAATCAAAAACAAACGAAAAATCTCTTGATTTTTCCTGTGGAGTGTGCTATAATAGCAATATCGCAGCAGCAAAGACCGGAACCCTTTCCGGTCTTTCGTTTATGTTAGGGGCTTTTTCCGGCTCCGCCGTTGCAAATAGAAAGGAGCAATCACATGAAACTGAAGGCATTCGGGGCGACCGAACAGCGGATTTACAATGCAGTGAAACCCATTGCAGATGAATTCGGCTTTCAAATCTGGGATGTGCGGTTTGAAAAGGAAGGTGCTTGCTGGTATCTCCGGATTTTTATTGACCAAGAATCTGGCATTACCATCGAGGACTGTGAAAAAATGACCGAACCCGTGAACAAATTGCTGGACGAACAAGACCCGATTTCTCAAAATTATATTTTGGAAGTGGGCTCTGCCGGTCTGGAACGGGAATTTAACCGCACCTGGCATTTTACCGATGGCATCGGCACGGAAGTGCGTGCCCGCACCATCCGCCCCATTGACGGAGAACGGGAATTTATCGGTACGCTGCAATCCTGCAAGGATGACATGCTGACACTGGAAACCGAAACCGGCAGCATCAGCCTGCCGCTTGCAGCACTTACGTTTGTAAAACGATACGAAGCATTTGAATTTTAAAAATGGAGGCACATAAAATGGACAATGCTTTTTTTGAAGCACTGAATTCGCTGGGCAGCGAAAATGGTCTGGACACCGATACCCTCATCGAAAAGGTAAAATCTGCAATGCTGAAGGCAGCCCGCAAGGCTTATCCGGACAGTGAAGACCGCATTACCGTTGAAATCGATCCGACTACCAAGACCTTTGAAATGTATCTGCGACAGGATGTCATCGACGATGAACCAATTGATGAAAACGAAATCAACATCGCAGAAGCCCGTAACATCGACCCATCCATTAAAGTTGGCGACCACATCCAGAAGCGGTTAGACATCAACCGGTTCGGCAGAGCCGCTGCCCTCTCCGCAAAACAGTCCATCAAGGGCGACCTGCGGGACATCAACCGCAAGCGGATTCTGGATAAATTCCAGGACAAGGAAAACGACTGCATCACCTGCACCGTTACACAGGTCGAAAAGGGCGGTGCGGCAACACTAATGTATGACAAGACCGAAATCTATCTGTTCCACAACGAACAGATTCCGGGCGAAGAACTCAAAGAGGGACAGAGCATCATGGTCTATGTCACCAACATTGCCAACAAGCAGAAGAAGCCAATTATTAAAATCTCCCGTGTCCGCAAGGAACTGGTCAAGCGGATGTTTGAACTCGAAGTACCGGAAATCTATGATGGCGTGGTAGAAATCAAAGCCATCTCCAGAGAAGCTGGTGCAAGAACGAAGATTGCAGTTTGGTCAAATGATGCAAATGTTGATCCAGTGAGTGCCTGTATCGGCCCGAAGCATGCCCGAATTGATGCCGTTGTCAAGTCGCTGAGCGGCGAAAAAATCGACATCATTCCATACAGCGAAAATCCGGAAGAATTTATTGCAAGAGCTCTTGCTCCGGCAACGGTGGAAAGCGTTACCATCATCAATCCGGAAGAACGGCTGTGCGGCGTGCTCGTACCAGCAAATCAGCTCTCCCTTGCCATCGGCAACCGGGGACAGAATGCCAAGCTGGCTGCCAAGCTGACTGGCTATAAGATTGACATCAAGTCTGCAACCCCAGAAAACGAAGCTCTGATTGCAGAAAAGGTGGAAGAAGCAAAGGCTGAACTCGCTGCAAAGGCAGAGGCAGAAGCTAAGGCAAAGGCAGAAGAAGAAGCGGCTCAGCAGGCTCAGGCAGAACAGGATGCGGAACAGGCTCAGGACGCTGCAAGCTGGGAAGAAAACTGGCAGGCACAGAATGCCGATGCAGAGGAAGATGACCTGCTGCTGAGCGATGACGATACAACCGCTGCGATCGAATCCGCCATTGATACACCAGCAGAAACCCCGGAAACAACGGAGGCATAACACCGCATGAAAAAGAAAAAAGAAGTCCTGCGTGCCTGCATGGGCTGCGGCGAACGAAAGCCAAAACAGGAACTCATCCGAATCGTGCGAACCCCGGACGGCAATTTCGTCATTGACGAAACCGGAAAAACTCCGGGAAGAGGAGCTTATCTCTGCAAGAATAAAGCATGTCTCGAAAAAGCAAAGAAAACCCGCAAGGTGGAACGCTCTTTTGTGCAGATGTTTCCGCCGGAAACCTATAAGGAGATGGAAGATGCCCTTACCAGAAAAGTGCAGGAACTTACTGACGATCTGCCGGAAAGCCGGTAAACTCGAAGCCGGCTTTGCACGGGCGAAAGATGCCATCCAGGGCGGCTATGCAGCCTGCATTCTGCTCACCGCAGACCTTTCCGAAAAAAGCCGGAAAGAAGTGCTGTATTTCGCCGAAAAACAACACGTCCCAGTCGTACAGACAGACTGGGAAATGGCAGAAGTCCGGCTGCTGTTCGGACAGCGTGCCGGCATCCTGACCATCTGTGAAGCCGGATTCGCCCAGCGGATTCAGGCTCTATTACAGACCGAATCGTCCTCCAGCAATGGATGACGCATACCATTCTTTTTGAAACCCTGTCCCAACCGACAGGAACACGCGGAAAGGAGAGTTGCCGATGACGACAAAAAAGCAGAAATTGAGCGACGTTGCAAAGACACTCCAGATGACCCCGAATGACCTGATTGCCCTGTTTTCTGAACTGCAAGACGGAACAGAAAAAAAGAGCAGCAGCACCCTGACGGAAGCAGAAGTCAATCTGGTTCTGGAATATGTCACCCAGCGTCAGCAGGTGACAGATGGCTTTGCAGCCTATTTCGCAACGAAAAACAGTACGAGGGAAGAGGTGGCACAACAATCTATGAAAAAAGGGAACGAAAAGAAAGCTGCTCACCAGCAGCAGAATCAAGGAAAAAAACAGCCGCAGGATCGGAGAAGACCACAGCAGCAGAATGCCGCTGGAAATAACCATGCCAACAATAACAATGGCAACGGCAATCCCAATAACAGCAATTCCGCTGCAAAGAAGCCGCAGCAGGCTGCATCCAATCAGAAGAATCAGCCGCAGGCTACCGCTCAGCCGAAAAAGCAGGTAGCTGCTGCCAATCCAGCCAGCCAGCCGAATAACAACAACAATAACAACCATCCGGAACACCACAAGAAAAAGCAGAAACAGCAGCCGCAGGCACAAAAACGGGGCGAACGGCTGCATGTAGAAGTGGAACTGTCTTCCGATACCGCTACTACAACAGAAAAGCGGCGTACCGTTGATACCCGTGGCTCTTATGTGGATTTGGATAAGTATAACCAGCGGTATGAACAGATTGCTCCGGCTGGCAAGTACAGCAAGGATAATTATTCCACCAAAAAGCAGAAAATCAACCAGAAGTCTGCTCAGCGGAACAAGCAGAAGTATTCCAATAAGCGGGAAACCGAACAAGACCGTCTTCGCCGTCTAGAACTCGAAAAGGCAAGAAAACAGCAGCTCAAGGTTCGGATTCCGGAATCTATCGTGGTCAGCGAACTCGCAAGCCGCTTGAAAGTGACTGCAACGGAAGTCATCAAAAAGCTGATGGGCTTGGGTGTTATGGCATCCATCAATGAGGAAATCGACTTCGACACCGCTTGTCTGGTTGCAGAAGAACTGGGTGCAAAGGTAGAAAAGGAAGTCATCGTTACCATCGAAGAACGTCTGATTGAAGAAGAGGACGAATCCGATAACACCGAAGAACGCTCTCCGGTTGTCGTTGTTATGGGTCACGTTGACCACGGGAAAACTTCCATTCTGGACTACATCCGTCACGCCAACATCGCCGCAGGCGAAGCCGGCGGTATCACCCAGCACATCGGTGCATATCAGGTCACTTGCAACGGCAAGGAAATTACCTTCCTCGATACACCGGGACACGAAGCGTTCACCGCAATGCGTGCAAGAGGGGCAAATATCACAGATATTGCCATTCTGGTTGTCGCTGCCGATGACGGTATCATGCCGCAGACCGTAGAATCCATCAACCATGCAAAGGCTGCTGGTGTTTCCCTGATTGTTGCCATCAACAAGATGGATAAAGAAGGAGCAAATCCAGACCGGGTTAAGGAAGAACTCACCAAATATGATTTGGTTTGCGAAGACTGGGGTGGCGATGTTATGTGCGTTCCGGTTTCTGCAAAGACTGGGGAAGGCATTGACGAACTGCTCGAAGACGTGCTGCTGATTGCAGAAATGCAGGAACTCAAGGCAAACCCGAACCGCCGTGCAAAGGGTGCTGTCATCGAAGCTCGGTTGGATAAGGGCAGAGGTCCGGTTGCAACCCTGTTGGTTCAGAACGGGACACTGCACACCGGCGATGTTATTCTTGCCGGAACGAGTGTCGGAAAGGTTCGTGTCATGACCAACGACAAGGGTACAGTTGTTCACGAAGCTGGCCCGTCTGTTCCGGTTGAAATCACCGGTCTGGCAGAAGTTCCGGCTGCTGGCGATGTCTTTGACGTTGTAGAAGATGAACGTCTGGCAAAGACCCTCGTAGAACAGCGGAAGCATGAAGCAAAGCAGGCAAAGTTCAGCGAATACCAGAAGGTAACGCTCGACAACCTCTTCAGTCAGATTGCTGAGGGCGAAATGAAAGAACTCGCCATCATCGTCAAGGCTGACGTACAAGGTTCTGTAGAAGCTGTGAAGCAGTCCCTCGAAAAAATCCAGAACGATGAAGTTCGGGTTCGGGTCATCCATGGCGGCGTTGGTGCAATCAACGAAAGCGATGTCATGCTGGCGGATGCATCCAATGCCATTATCATCGGCTTCAATGTGCGTCCTGACCCGCTGGCAGAAGAAACTGCTGCCCGTGACCATGTCGAAATCCGCACCTATCGGGTCATCTATGATGCCATCGAAGATGTGGAAACTGCTATGAAGGGCATGCTTGCTCCGAAGTTCCGGGAAGTTGTTATGGGTCGGATCGAAGTGCGTCAGGTCTATAAAATCTCCAGCGTTGGTGCGGTTGCCGGTGCGTATGTCCTCAGCGGTAAAGTTACCAGACAGTGCCAGATTCGTGTCGTTCGGGATGGCATTGTCATTGCAGAAGATAAAATGTCCAGCCTGAAGCGGTTCAAGGATGATGTAAAGGAAGTTACCGAAAGCTACGAATGCGGTATTACGCTCGAAAAGTTCCGGGACTTCAAGGAAGGCGACATCTTTGAAGCTTTCATCATGGAAGAATATCAGGACTAATTCAGAAAAATAGAACGATCTCTGGAAATGCAGCAGCGTTCGCTGCATTTCTCCGCCCCTGATTTGAAAAAAGGAGGCATTTTCTTATGGCAAACTATAAAACCAGTCGGACAGAAGAAGACATCCTGCGAGAACTCACCGCCCTGCTGCGGGAACTCAAAGACCCCCGTATCGACCCCCTTTTGACCATCGTTCGGGTGGAATTGTCTAACGATATGTCAAACTGTAAAGTCTATGTTTCCAGCTTATCTGGCATCGAAACGGCGAAAACCTCCTGCATCGGTCTGGTCAGTGCGACCGGATTCCTGCGGCGAGAACTGTTTCATCGCCTCAAGCTGCGGAAATCTCCGGTGCTGCACTTCATTGCAGACCATTCCATTGAACACAGTGCAGAAATCAACCAGAAATTGCATGACCTGCATTTAGAGGACATTGAGGAGTAAGATATGAACATTGCAGAAACAGCTGCCCAGCTGCAAACCATCCAGCAAGCCATAATCCTCATCCATCAAAGTCCGGACGGCGACTGCATCGGCAGCGGTTATGCACTCGCTGCCCTACTCCGTCAGATGGGCTGTCATGCGGTAGTACGGTGCAGTGACCCGATTCCGGAACGCTATGCCTTTCTGGCAGTTGAAGAAACACCGGATACCGTTGACGAAGACGCTGCTGTCATTCTTTCGGTCGATGTGGCAGACCGCAAATTGCTCGGCGACTTGGACGAACCCTATGGCGGACGAGTTGCCCTTGCGATTGACCACCACATCATGCACCGCTCCTTTGCAAAGGAATGCTGTCTGTATCCAAAAGCAGCCGCTGCCTGTGAAATCGTCTATGCGATTGCAAAGGAACTGCCTGTGAAACTCACGCCCCAGATTGCCACCTGCTTGTATACGGGCATGGCAACCGATACGGGCTGTTTCCAGTTCGACAACGTAACCCCGCACACGCTGCGAATCGTTGCAGACCTCATGGAACAGTTCCCGGAAATCCACTATGCATGGATTAATCGGGCAATGTTTGCTGTGAAAAGTATGGGCAGACTGCGAGTAGAACAAAAACTCATCGACCAGCTGCATACCAGCTGCAACGGAAAATGTGTAATGATTTGCATCACGCTGGCATTCATGGAACAGTATAGTCTAGACCCGCTCGACCTCGATGGTCTGGCAGGATTTCCGCTACAGGTCGAAGGAGCAGAAGTCGGCATTACCCTCAAGGAACGAGACCCCAATGTCTTTAAGGTTTCCATGCGTTCCGCTCGTACTGTGGATGTTGCTGCCATCTGCAAGGAGTTTGGCGGCGGTGGTCACATCAAGGCTGCCGGCTGCCTCATTGAAGGCACAGCGGAATCCGTCATGCAACGGCTGCAAACAGCAGTAGAGAGGAGCTTGGCGGAATCATGAACGGCATTCTCTGTATGAATAAACCCCAGGATTTCACCTCGTTCGATGTCATCGGAAAGCTGCGTGGCATTCTGCATATGAAACGGCTCGGACACACAGGAACACTCGACCCAATGGCAACGGGCGTACTGCCAATTTTGGTCGGAACTGCAACAAAAGCCTGCGACATCCTGCCGAATCAGGACAAGACCTATCAGGCAACCGTTGTTTTTGGCAAGGCAACCGATACGCTCGATATCTGGGGAAAGCCCCTGCAAAACTATCCGGAACAGCACGTCGCAGAAGCAGCACTTCGTGCCATACTGCCGGAGTTTCTCGGCGATATTACCCAGCTGCCACCCATGTATTCTGCGGTTTCCGTCAACGGAAAACGGCTGTATGAACTCGCACGAAAGGGCGAAACCGTCGAACGTCCCACCCGTACTGTGCACATTGATGCTATTACGCTGGACGCTTTTGACGAAACGCAACAGACTGCAACACTGACGGTTTCCTGCGGAAAAGGAACGTATATCCGGACGCTGCTCTCTGATATTGGACAGCGGCTCGGTGGCGATGCAGTGATGACTGCTCTGACTCGGACAGCTGCCTGCGGCTATCCGTTGCAAGAATGCCTGACCTTTGAGCAGGTTGCCGCTGCAATGGCAGACGGCACACTCGAAGAACACCTGCTCCCGACGGATTCGCTGTTCTCATCCTATCCGAAATTGCGACTCAATGCCGCACAGGAACGGATGTTCTGCAACGGTGTCAAATTAGATTTAAATCGGCTGCGGAATCTCCAGCCTGACCAGGATATCTATACCGTCTACGGGGCAACTGGTACGTTCTTAGGAACGGCACTTGCCGACCGTACCCAACAGGAATTGCGAATTGGAAAACGGTTCTGATTCGCATTCCCCCATTTTTTGAAATTCCCAACGAAAAGAGGTTTTCCCATGCTCCAACCTGCTTCCGCCGTGGCACTGGGCTTATTTGACGGTGTTCACATCGGACATCGTGCCGTCTTGGCGGCAGCCGTTGCCTGTCAGGCAGACGGTTTGACTCCGGCTGCTTTTACGATGCAGACCACTTCTGTCCGCATCAAACGGGGTGAACCGCTCCGCTATCTCTATCCGGACGACACCAAACAGCAGCTTTTAACGGCTGCTGGGATTCAGACCGTTGTCAGCCCGCCGTTTCCGGAGATTGCAGCGATGGACGGTGAAACCTTCTGTCGGGTCTATCTCCACGACCAGATGCACGCAAAAAAGCTCTTTTGCGGCAGGGATTTTCGATTTGGCAACCGGGCTGCATGGGGCGTTGCCGACTTGGCAGCGTTCGGCGAAACCTTTGACTTTACGGTAGAACTGATTGACGCTGTGGAACAGGATGGAGCGGTGATTTCCTCCAGCCGGATTCGACAGCTGCTGTTAGATGGCAAAATCCAGCTGGCAAACCGCCTGCTCGGCACACCTTATCAAATTTCCGGCATCATTCAGCATGGGGCTGCCCTCGGCAGAACCATTCAGTTCCCGACCATCAACCTTTCCTTTGCTCCGGAACAACTTGTGCCACTCTATGGCGTTTATCGGGCAAAGGTCTATTTGAAAGACGGCAGCGTCTGGAACGGCGTGACCAACATCGGTACAAAGCCAACCGTTTCCAATGCCTGCATTCCAGTTGCGGAAACCCACTTATTAGGCTTTCAAGGGGATTTATACGGGCAGTTCTGCCGAATCGAACTGCTGGACTTTCTGCGGAAAGAACAAAAGTTCTCCGGTCTGGACGAGCTGAAAGCTGCCATTGCGGACAACATCCGCACCGTACAAGCTGCCTGCAAGCAGTAAAGCCCAGTACTCCCCCACATTATCATTATACTTATATTTATCAAACGAAAGGAAGTTTTTTTCTCATGGAAAAACGTGTCAGAACACGGTTTGCACCAAGCCCGACTGGCTATATGCACATCGGTAACCTGAGAACCGCTCTGTATGCCTATCTGCTGGCAAAAAAATATGACGGCGACTTTATTCTCCGAATCGAAGATACCGACCAGGAACGGTATGTCGAAGGGGCGGTTGATATTATCTATAACACCCTCCGCATCGCTGGCTTGAAGTGGGACGAAGGCCCGGATATCGGCGGCCCGGTCGGCCCTTATGTGCAGTCTGAACGGATGGGTATGTTCAAGGGCTATGCAGAACAGCTGGTCAAGAGCGGTCACGCTTACTACTGCTTCTGCGGCAAGGAACGTCTCGAAGAAGTCCGGAAAATTCAGGAAGCTTCTCACATCGCTCCGATGTATGACCGGCACTGCCGGAATCTGACACCGGAAGAAATTCAGGAAAAGCTCGATGCTGGTGTTCCGTACGTCATCCGCCAGAAGATGCCGCTCGATGGTACAACCACATTCCACGATGAAGTTTACGGCGATATTACTGTAGAAAACAGCACCCTCGATGACCAGATTCTGATTAAAACCGATGGCATGCCGACTTACAACTTCGCAAATGTTGTAGACGACCACCTGATGGGCATTACACATGTCATCCGTGGTAACGAATATCTTTCCTCTGCTCCGAAGTATAACCTGCTCTATCAGGCATTCGGCTGGGATGTTCCGGTTTATATTCACTGCTCTCCAGTCATGAAGGACAAGACCCATAAGCTTTCCAAGCGGAACGGCGATGCCTCCTTCCAAGACCTGCTCGAAAAGGGCTATCTGCCGGAAGCCATCATCAACTTTATTGCTCTGCTGGGCTGGGCTCCAACTGGTGAACAGGAAATCTTCACCATGGATGAACTGATTCAGGCGTTTGAAATCTCCGGTATCAGCAAATCGCCAGCACTGTTTGACCCGGTTAAGCTGAAAGCCATCAACGGCGAATATATCCGCAAGATGACACCGGAAGCTTTTGCAGAAAAAGCCATTCCGTACATCCGTCAGGTGGTTCACAGCGAAACCGCAGACTTACAGCTGCTCTGCCACGTTTTGCAGCCGAGAACGGAACTGTTCACCGACATTCCGGAACAGGTGGATTTCATTGATGCCCTGCCGGATTATGACGTAGAACTGTATCGCCACAAGAAGATGAAAACCACACCGGAAACCGCCAAGGAAGCCCTCGCTGAAATCCTGCCGGTTCTGGAAGGCATTTCTGATTGGACAGTAGACAGCATTCACGCTGCTGTTTTCGCAAGAATCGGCGAACTCGGCGTAAAGAATGGCTGGATGCTCTGGCCGCTGCGAACTGCCCTCTCCGGCAAGCCGTTTACACCGGGCGGTGGCATTGAACTCTGTGCCATTTTGGGCAAAGACGAAACCCTCAAGCGGGTTCAGGACGGTATAAACCGCCTTTCGTAAGATTATCACAGCATTTTCACAATATCCGACTATAATCATTCGGGAGTCGGTTGAAAAAGGGGCTGGGGATGCACCCTTGCTCCTTTTTTTGCCGACTCTAAATGAAAAACAGCTGCAATCCCCTTGCAGCTGCATCAAAATAGGGAGGTCTTCTTTTCGCATGATTACGGTAAATCATCTGACCAAGCGTTACGGCAGTCACCTTGCAGTCGATGACATCAGCTTCACCGTACAAGATGGTGAAATTGTGGGCTTTTTAGGGCCGAACGGTGCCGGAAAATCCACCACAATGAACATGTTGACCGGTTACATCAGCTCTTCTTCCGGAGAGGCTCTGATCAACGACATCAACATTCTGGACAATCCCATCCAGGCAAAACGGGAAATCGGCTACCTGCCGGAACTGCCGCCACTCTATCAGGAAATGACCGTTATGGGCTACCTGCGGTTCGTTTATGACCTGAAAAAGTGCAAACTCCCCCGAAAAGCACACCTCACTGAAATCTGCAACCTCTGCAAAATCAGTGATGTGCAAGACCGCATCATCAAGAATCTGTCCAAAGGTTACCGGCAGCGTGTCGGTCTGGCACAGGCTCTCGTTGGCAATCCGCCCATCCTGATTCTCGATGAACCGACTGTTGGTCTTGACCCAAAACAAATGATGGAAATCCGAAACCTGATTAAGCGGCTCGGAAAACGACACACCGTCATTCTCTCTTCCCACATCCTGTCGGAAATTCAGGCAGTTTGTGACCGTGTCATCATCATCAACAAGGGCAAACTGATGGCAGATGGTGCAATTGACACCCTCGCACAGTCCATGTCCCAGAACCACCGTCTCAAGGTACGGCTGGATGGTGCAGAAGCAGACGTTTTACAGGCTCTGCGTGCCATTCCAGACGTGGCAAAGGTACAGCAGTCCACACAGCTGGAAGCTGGCTTGTTCGATTACGAAATCGAACCGAAGAACAACGCCGACCTGCGAAAGGCAGTCAATGCCGTTGCACAGGAACACGGCTGGAACATCTACCGCATGGAAAGCGGTCTGCTGACACTGGAAGACATCTTCCTCAAGGTGACCATGGGCGAATGGACACCGGAACAAACAACTACCAAGCCGGATGCTGAACCTGCTCCGGCAGCAAAACAACCCGACACCAAACAAGAGGAGGCAAAGTAACATGGGAGCGATTTATCGGAGAGAGTTGGGGTCTTTCTTCAACTCCGCCATCGGCCCGGTCTTTCTGACGGTATTCTATCTGGGATCGGGTGTCCTGTTCTGGCTGTTCTGTCTGAACTATGCCCGTACAGATATGAGTAACTATTTTGCATGGATGCGGTTGGTCATGGTTTTGATTCTGCCGCTGCTGACGATGCGTTTACTTTCGGAAGAACGTGCACAGAAAACCGACCAAGGACTCTTGACCGCACCGGTTTCCCTCGGCGGCATTGTCCTCGGCAAGTATTTTGCCGCCCTGACCGTCTATTCAATGGGCATTGCCATTGTCTTTGTCTATGCCATTCTGCTGAGCTTCTTCGGCACGGTTGCATGGTCGATTGTTTTTTCCAACTTTATCGCCCTCTTCCTCATGGGAGCAGCGTTCATGGCAATCACCCTGTTTTTGTCTGCATTCACAGCAAACCAGTTCATCGCCTATGTTTTGGGCATCGTTTCTCTGGTTGTCCTCTATATGATCGACTACCTGAGTGGAACAGTTTCCAGCAGTGCAGATTCTCTTTCCAGCAAAAGTACTGTCCTCAGCACCCTTGTGGGCTGGCTCGGCAATGCGATGGAATCGGTTTCATTCTTCAGCCGCATTTATGACTTTACTTATGGACTGTTTAACCTGTCCAGCGTTCTGCTCTATATCAGCACGGCGGTTCTGTTTAATTTCTTTACCGTCCGGGTATTTGAAACCAGACGTTGGCGGTAAGAAGGAGGCTGAAAACGATTATGGAACAACAGGATGCAAAGCTGATCAAACAAAGACAGCGGAAAAAGAAGATGAAATACGGCGGTATTGCGTTTGCCATTACTGTCATTGTCACAGCAATCGTGGTTTTATTGAATGTCGTTGTCGGATTATTGGTGGAACGGTATCCGAACGCCAAAATCGACCTGACATCATCCAACTTGTACGAAGTTTCGGATGAAACCATTGACTATATCAAAAACCTCACCGAACCCGTTGAAATTGCCGTTTCCAGCGAGGAAAGCACCTTGGAAAAGGACTCCTATCTGAAGATGGTGACGGAACTGCTGAAAAAATATCAGGGCTATTCCAGTGAAATCGAAGTAACTTACTTCGACACCACCAAAGATCCGGATATTCTCTCAAAATATCAGAGCAAGTACAGCGGTACGATTAGTTCTGATAATGTCATTGTTTGCAACGGCGACCGTGTAAAGGTATTCCCACTGTCTGACTTCTTTGACATGGATCAGGATAAGTTGCAGTATTATTATTATGGACAGGTTTCCCTGTCCGAATGCATCACCGCATTCAAGGGCGAACAGTCCCTCACCAACGCCATCATGAACGTTACCGATGCAAACCCGCAGCGAGTTGGCTTTATCGGCACTTCCAACGGCAACACCATCTACAGCCCGACACAGGGCAACCAGTATGCTGCCAAGGTTCTGAGCACGCTGCTGGACGACAACGGCTATGATGTCACACAGCTGGACATGGTCACCGATACCATTTCTCCGGATGACTATGATTTGCTGGTACTGCCAGCTCCGGTCAACGACCTGACAGTCGATGCCATTGACAAGCTGGAAACCTTCCTGCACAATGACGGCAACCTCGGCAAACGGTTACTCTACATCGCCGACTTTACACAGGGCAACACCCCAAATCTGGATGCATTCCTGAAAGATTGGAACATTGTCGTCGATAACAGCTATGTCATTGACGACAACTCCAGCACCCAGCAGGCAGTTACCTTGCTCGTTGCCGGCAATCAGAGAATGTATGCTCCAATTGTCAATCAGACCAGCAGCGACTACAGCAGCGGACTTTCTAACACTTCCCTGCCGATCATCGCTCCGGTTTCCCGTCCGATTCTCACCAGAGATGCCAACAATGGCAGAGTGGTCACCGACCTGCTGGATACCGCAGATTCTGCTTACTGCGTTCCGCTGAATCTCGATAGCAACTCGGAACGGGCAGAAGCAGCTTGGGATGCACAGAACGGCGTTACCACCACCGAAGCAACCGAGGAAACCACGGAAGAAACAACCACCACTACAACCTTTGATGCTGCCAATGCAGAACGCAGCAGTTATTCTGTCATGGCATTCTCTCAGAATCAGGTCGCACAGGATAATGGTCAAATTGAAAGTGATGTCATGGTCATCGGTTCGATGGGTTACTTCGATTACTACGTTGCACAGGATACCTCCTATAACAATGCGGATTACTTCATCAGTGCACTGAACACCATTTGCGGAAAATCTGACAACATCGTCATCACTGCAAAGGATATGAACATCACTTCGATGAATGCAACTGCTTCTCAGATGAAGTTGCTCACAACGGTTGTTTTAGTTCTCTTCCCGGCAATTACGATCGTGATTGGCATTGTCATCTGGGCACGCAGAAAGAGCCGCTAATTGCAGAAAGGATGGCGTGACCTATGCAAAAACGAATGATTGGTGTGATTTGCGGGGCTGCCGTTGTGGTACTGCTGGCTGGCAGTGTTGTCTTGCTGACCCGTCCGTCTGGCAAGGAGAACAGCAGCAGTGATGCCACTGCTGCTACCACACAATCCGCAGAAGACCTCGCAGCATTGACACTCTCGGACGAGTCCGCAGACAATGTGAAACAGATTTTTGTTACCAACGCAACCGGCAGCTATGAAGTAGTTCGGGTCAAGGCAGAAAAGACGACCACCGCAACGGATACAACCGATTCCACTTCTACTTCTACGACGACAGAAACCGAATCGGCAATCTTCCGGATTTCTGGCTGGGAGGATATTCCCACCAACGAATCCCTGCTTGGAACACTTGCCAACAACACCGCCAGCCTACAGGCTGACCAGTGTGTGGAAGAACACGCAACCGACCTTGACAAGTTCGGGCTGGGCAAGGATGCCACACAAGTCAGCATGCAGTTCGATGATGGAACGACCTTTGCGTTCCGCATCGGCGGCAGCGTTTCCGGTGCAAGCTGCAACTATTTCGCTCTGGCGGACAGTGATACGGTTTATGCCGTTAAGACTTCCCTGCTGGCAAACTTCAGCAAGGCAGACACCGACTTCCTAGCTACAACCGTTCTGGAAAAGCCGGATGACGACAATATGCCAACCATCAACACCGTTACCATCGAACGGAAAGACCTCGATACGCCGATTGTCCTCGAACATCGGGACACCAGCAATGACGGCGAGAGCGGCAACACCCAGTCCACCCACAAGATGACCTCCCCGATTTCTGCTTATTTGAGCGTAGAACGGTCTAAGGATGTCATTGAGGGATTGTTTGGCTTGTCTGCCAGCAAGATTCTGGCTGTTCGTCCGAGTGAACAGGATTTGGAGGACTATGGCATTTCTGACCCGTTCGCAACCCTGACGCTGGAATGCGAAGGCGGCACGACTTACACCCTGAAAATCGGCGATGTTGTCACCGAGGCTGACGACATTTCTACCGATGACAGCACAGCAACCACTTCCACTGCAACTACTTATTATCCGGTACAGCTGGATGATGGCAATGTGATTTATGCGATTGCTGCGGATAAGTGCCCGTGGGCAACCATTACCCCGACCGGTCTGGCTTCCAAGCTGATTTTCACAACTTATGTTTGGAACATCAGCGAGCTGGATGTTACCGTAGACGGCAAGAAAACCACATTCGAGAACAGCGGTACAGATAAGGACACTGCTTCCATCACCAGAGATGGCAAGTCGGAAATTGACACCGAACGCTATCGGCAATTCTATGCCTTCCTGTTGCAAACCGCTGCGGAAGAAGTGGTTTTGGGCGATGCTCCAACCGGAACACCGGATGCAGAAATCCACTATAAGACTTCTGATGGCAGCGAAGACCGTACCGTTGCATTCTATCAAATCGACGACTTCAATTGCTATATCACTGTAAACGGCGAACTGAGCTTCCAGTGTCGGGCTTCTTATCTGGATGCCCTGCGGCATAATCTTGACATCTTCGATACAGATGAAGACTTCCAGACCTCGTGGCAGTAAGTTCTCCGCCCAAACAATAGACACAAACCAAGTTACACAAAGAAAGGATGGGTATCGTGGAGCAAAACTTTCTCTTTTACAAAGGCTATCCGTTGGTACGTTCCGGCGATTGCTTTTACTATGGCTATATGTGTGAGCCGCACGTCATTATGATTCGTGTCACCAAGAAAGATACCAGCGGTGTCATTCCGATTGCCAGCGAATTACAGGTCTATGATTTGTCCACCGATGAAAATAAAAGTCTCCGAACTGCCAAGCGACCGTCCTTGTATGCAGCATTGGACTTAGCAGCTACCTGGCTTTCCCGTGGATTGCCGGACGAGCAAAAGCAAAACGCCTAACGGCAGCCCCGATTCTACAACCGTAAAAAGCCGCACAGCGGAAGAGATTTTCTCTCCGCTGTGCGGCTTCTTTTTGTGTCATGTTTTATGGTTGGAGTTCTTAATTTTCGCTTTCGCTGGTGGTAGCTTCCGTTTCTGTTTCTGTATCGGTTTCATCGGTTGCTGTGTCAGTTGCATCGGTTGTATCTGTCGAATCGGATGCATCTCGAAGTTGCACGGTGTTCAGAATTGCACCGGAATCTTTCAAAACCGGACTCGTTCCGGTATAGTTTGCAAACGTCATAGCATACGGCATATCGTTCACATAGAACAAAACCGACAGATTCACTTTCTGGGCAGTGTCTACACTTGCGTCCGTTTCCGGAGAATAGGTAATCGCATAGGCATCCGTTCCCAGCAATTCATTCCAAACCTCAGAGAAAATCGTCTGTCCCTTTGCAAGGTTCTGTCCAAGATTTTTCAGCAAGTCTTTTTCATCTGTTCCGGTGATTTCCAGTTCATCTTCTGGAAAACACTGTATCGTCAGTGAACCAGAACCATCGTTCGGATACCAGACAACCAGATTTTCTACGCTCAAATTACCCCAGCCTGCCGGTACTTGAAATGCAATATCCTGAAAAGGAATCAGGGTTGGGTCAAGTTCTTCCTCCTGCGGCATCAGTGCTTCGATGTCCACGGTTGTGGTCACCTCGGTGGATGTTGTTTCCGCAGTGGTAACAGAAGAAGCCGTATCTGCGGTGGAAGATGATGTATCTTTATCGCTGCATCCGGCAGCAGTCAACAGCATCATCAGGGCTGCAGCGGCAGCCAATCCTTTTCTCATCATGATAGGGTACATCCTTTCCTGTTATTTATCGGTATTGATATAAGACCAGTAGCCCTTTAAGTATCCGCATCCAGAGATGATCGTCAGAATGGTGGAAATCCAGAGCAAGCCGTTCAAGCCCCATGTTTTAACGGCTTCCGGAATCGCACAGTTGAAATCTCCTGTCAGCGAACAGTAAATTAAGATGGCAACAATCGTCACCATAGTAAACGCTGTTTTCAGCTTGCCCCAGATACCGGCAGCAACTACAACGCCTTCGCTGGCAGTCAACATCCGCAATCCGGAAACCATAAATTCCCTTGCTACGATAATCATCACTGGAATCGCTGAAATCTGCATTTTGTCCAGCTCAATAAATGCCAGCAGGGCAGTAATGACCAGCACTTTATCTGCCAGCGGGTCGAGAAATTTCCCGAAGTTTGTTACCAAGCCCCGTGCACGGGCAATCTTTCCATCCAAGGCATCTGTAATAGAAGCTGCGGCAAAGACTGCCAACGCCAACAGAAAATGATAGGGAATTGCTCCAATGTACAGGAAAATCAAAAATACTGGAATTAGCAGTACTCGCAGACAAGTCAGCTTGTTCGGCAAATTCATGCTTCTTCTACCTCCTCTGCCAGCAGGTCATAATCCATCGTATCAAAGACTTCTACCTGTACATAGTCACCGCACTGGTGTTCCTTCGTCCGGCGGATGAAGATTTTTCCGTCAATCTCCGGTGCATCTGCCCGTGTTCTGCCAAAATAGCAGCCTGCCCACGGGTCAAAGCCTTCAATGACCGCTTCCATCTGTGTGCCGATTTTTGCAGCGTTCTTTTCTGCGTGCAATTCTGCCTGCTGCTGCATCAGGATTTCTGCCCGATGTTCTCGGGTTTCTTCATCAATCTGGTCTTCGTATTCGGCAGCGTCTGTTCCCTCTTCTTCCGAGTAGGCAAAACAGCCCAGCCGGTCAAACTGCATATCCTGCACGAAATCCCCCAGAGCGTTGAACTGCTCTTTCGTTTCGCCCGGGAAGCCAGTAATCAATGTGGTTCGCAGGGTGACATCCGGCATTTTCTCCCGAATCTTTGCAATCAGATTCCGCAGCATCGTTTCATTGCCCGGGCGATACATCCGGCGGAGAATTTCCCCGTCACAATGCTGAATCGGAATATCCAGATATTTCACAATCTTTTCTTCTGCTGCCATCACATCGAGCAGTTCGTCTGTAATCCGTTCCGGATAACAGTACAGCACCCGCACCCAATGCACCGTTGGAATTTCACAGAGGGCTTTCAGCAGCTGCGGCAGGCGGGATTCTCCATACAGGTCTTTCCCGTACTGCGTGGTATCCTGTGCAATGACAATCAATTCCGTTACGCCTCGTTCTGCAAGCCGGTTGGCTTCTTCCAGCACTGCTTCCATCGGTACGCTGCGGTATGGGCCTCGAATCTTCGGAATTGCACAGTAGCTGCAACGATTGCTGCATCCCTCTGCAACCTTTAAATAGGAGTAGAACGGCAGCGTTGTAATAATCCGGTCGCCCATCAACTCTGCATCGCTTTTCGGAGCAAACTGTACCACTCTGTCTTCCTTCAGAACCGATTCCAGAATCGAAACGATGTCTTTCTGGTCGCCGATTCCAACAACAGCATCCACTTCAGCAAACTGATCTGCAACTTCTTCCTGATACCGTTCGGTCAGGCAGCCCGTCAGAATGATTTTCTGAATCGTGCCCTCTGCTTTCAATTCTGCCAGTTCCAGAATCGTTTCAATTGCTTCTTCTTTTGCCGACTGAATAAAACCACAGGTGTTGACAACCACAACATCTGCATCGCCCGGTTCTTTGACCAATGTATAACCATGTTTCCGGAGTTTAAACAGCATTCGCTCGCTGTCTACCAAGTTTTTTGAACATCCAAGGGATACCATCCCTACACGAATTGGCATATTCATAACCGCCTTTCTGCTTGCGTTTTTCTGAAAAAATGGCTGTGAAAGAGTTCACAGCATACTTATCATTTAGTATACCATGAAACCGACTATGTGTCAAGAATCAGAAATTGGGATATCCAATTTTTAGCAAGTCTGTTGAAAGGTTGAAAGAATTGTTGAAACTCGCTATTTTCACTGAAATTTTCCCCTATTTTTCGTCTTTTTTAACAAAAATCATTTTTTTTGAAAAAAAGCTTGACTTTTTGCCGTTTTTGTAGTATACTATAAAAGTCGCAGAAATGAAATGTGTTCTGCTTGGATCTGTTGATGACAGGTGGCGGCATAGCTCAGTTGGCTAGAGTACTCGGTTCATACCCGATTGGTCGCTGGTTCGAATCCTGCTGCCGCTACCATTCCTGGCCCGTTGGTCAAGAGGTTAAGACACCGCCCTTTCACGGCGGAATCATGGGTTCAATTCCCGTACGGGTCACCAACAACACATCTTGCTTGCACGTTTTTTTCTGCGATTTTTTCGGCCCGTTGGTCAAGCGGTTAAGACACCGCCCTTTCACGGCGGAATCATGGGTTCGATTCCCGTACGGGTCACCAAACACAAGGCTCAGAAATGACGTTAAATCGCCATTTCTGAGTTCTTTTTTTATCCCGTGACGGCTTCTGTCCTTTACTTGTCCTTTATACAGCTTCGGGCTGTCCTTTGTCCGTGTCGTGCTTCTTGAAGTCAAGCACTGATGCGATCGCATCTCCTGCTCTCGCCTGAGCCTGATTGAACACATGACAATAGATAGAAGTCGTTGTTGTGATCGTCGAGTGACCTAACGCTCCCGACACGGTGGCTGCGTCCACGCCCTTGTTGATAAGAGCCGAGGCGTAGAAGTGTCGCAGGGAGTGAATGTCACAGAAACGGAAATTGTTTTCTTCACAGAATTCTTTGAGCCAGAAATACGGTGTATTGTTATTCATAGGTTCACCGTTCCATTTTACAAACAGGCGATCATGGTCAACCCATTTTGTGCCGAGCCTGTCACGCTCAGCGTCCTGTTCCTCTTTATACTCACGGAGTAAATCCATAACGCACTGAGGAAATTTCAACGAACGCTGAGATTTTTTCGTTTTTGTAGTGTCAGTGTAAATACCCTTTGAAGCGGTATAATTGCTCGTCCTGCGGACACTTATCACGCAGTTATCCCAATCAATGTCCTTCCATTCAAGACCAAGCATTTCTCCACGTCTGAATCCGCTGTATATCGCCAAAGTAAAGAAAACACGGTATTTCAGCGGTGCAGTTTCAAGGAGCTGAAAGAGCTGTGCAACTTCTTCAAGAGTATATATGTCTTTCTCTTTCTTCTCGCCCTTCGGAACGGTAACACGCTTGCAAGGGTTATCGGTGAGCATCTCCATTTTCACAGCGTAGGTAAATACATCGCTGATGAAGCTGAGATGATGAATGGCTGTCTTTCTCGACAGCGGTTTGCCGTTTTTCAGGCTCTTGCCGTTAAGTGCCAGATCGTTGATGAATTGCTGGATATGACGGCTGGTGATCTTGTCAAGTCTGAGGTGACCGATCGCAGGATATACCCTCACAGTAAGCTGTTTCATACGCTCATAGGACGTATTTCTGAGGTTGAGTTTCGCATACTCCTCAAACCACTGCTCGGCAAAGTCCTGAAACTTGATGTTCGCAGTGACCTGACCTTTCATGCACTTGTCCTCAAAGAGGATCGCCTGCTTCTGAAGCTCTTTTTCGATCTGCTTCTTGTTCATACCGTCCGCAGGCTTCCATGTCATGGTCTGCACGACCTGATTACCTGATGTATCATATCCGCAGGAAACTCTGATCTGATAGGAGTTTCCTCTTTTTCTTATCGTAGCCATAAGTTGATTCCCTTTCTGTCAACATAGATTTTATGGCATACTCCTGTTACTCTAATCATAGCGCGCATTCGGCTGTATGTCAAGTAACTTAATGTATCTTTTTGTCTTTTCGGGAGTATGCCCAAATCTATGTCCATTGTTCTATGGCGTTTGTGGATTTTCTGTCTGTTGCCGTTCAAACAGCGTAATACCGCCATTTACAGCATACAGACTTATCTGTTTACTGTCTGTCCGTTGAAGTAGGCAAGCAAGTCTGCCTTGTTGATAAGCATCTTGCCGTTCACGCCGTCACCCGTCCTCAGATACGGCAGTTTGCCCTGCTTGATCAGCTTGCGGACGGTATGTTCGGACAACCCCCTGACCGCTTCGGTACATTCCTTTACGGTCAGCATCTCAACAGCGCCAGACTTGACCTCAGCCACCTGTTCGGAATCATTTGTCTCGATAAGTTCGCTCAGAATGTTTACGAGTTGAGCGATAAGCTCGTTCTTACGATTTGTAGTCATTATTCCCTCCATAGCAGGTACTTCCCCTGCTTTCTATCTTGTTTTATGTTTATTCCAGCACGTTCTTTCTTGTTGTGCTGTTATACTTGTACTGCTGAAAATCGGAACTCAGCCCACAGGCAGAAATGAAAGCTTTTGCCTTCCTCAGCTCACGGGACAGTTCGTCCTCACGGCTGATTCGAGCCGCTTCCTTTTTCAGCTTCTCACGGGTGAAAAGTCCCTTCTGTTCCTCGGCTTTCTTGTAGGCGGCGAGTTCTGAGGAAGCAGCAGACAATTTTGCTTTTAGTTCATCACGCTCCCGTACAGCTTCATCACGTTCCTTACGGAGCTTCTTAGTCTGTTTCTGCGATGCAACTTCTTTCTTTGCAAGGTCGGTGATGTTCTGCCAGTCCTCCTGTGACACTGTGACCTTACCGCCGAACACAGTCTTTCCCGTTTCAATGCTGTCGATCTCCGCCAGTTTAGCAGTTTTCTCCTTGACAGCTTTAAGCATTTCTCGCTTCTCGCCAAGTTCCGCTTTGACCTGTGCATTCTGCTCTGCCAGCTCGTCAGCCTGCCGACGCTGTTCCTTGTACTCCTCAACTTCAAGCGTACCTCTCGCCTTTTCGGGAGCAAGGGGCTTGATACCGTGTTCAAGGCAAATAGCGTTCAGCACTTCCACCTCAGCAGCTCGCCAACGGGCAATAGCCTGCTTGCCCTCACCGAAACCCATCTCTTTGAGAGCCTGTGCGATACCGTTCTGGGTGTCCTGCCCTCGCTTGTACTGACCGATAGGAATGTAGTCGATGTGCAAATGGGGAGTCGCTTCGTCCATGTGAAGGACAGCATTAAAAACATAAAAGTTCGGGTTGCGATCCTGGAAACTTTCCATGTACTCTTTCAGGCAATCAGCCACAAGCTGAAAGTCCTCAGTGCCGTATCCCGAATCTTCCATCTTGCCGATCTGAACAACGTCCTCATAAAAGCTCTTGCGTTTGTCGGCAGCGGTGCGGACAGTGTTGCAAGGTTTTACTCCAAAGAGATGCTCGTAGTAGCTTCCCTGAACCTTGCGGTCGTTACGCTTCTGTTTGGCATTATAACGCTGGGTGGATTCAGCAAAAAGCTGATCGTATGCTTCACCGATCGGCTGACGCACGAAGGTGATGTTTTGCGGAGTACGGAGCGGATCAACATTGTCCGCCATGAACTCCCTGTTATTGTGAGTCAGAGACCCTTTTCCCTGACCGAATGAAATTCTTTTCTGTTTCATAATTTCGCCTTTCTTGTTCATTGGATTTACTTCTCTCTTTCTACGAAATCCAACACAAAAATCATAGGCATCAACTCCTTTCATGACCGCTAAGGCGGAAGGGCTATCGCCAGCCCTGACGGGCAAATTTTCCCTGAACGACACAAGGTATGGTCGCAGGGAAAAAGCTGCGGAGCAGCGGGTACAACGGTGCAGAGCGCCGCTTGTAACTCCGTAGTACTTGTGACGGGGAAATACCCACATCACAAGCACATACTCCGCCCTACGGGGCTAAGACGGCTGACGAAACAGCCGAAAATGTAGACACAGTAATGCATAAATCCGCATTACATTTTTTCAAAATCAGCATTTCAAAAATGATGATTTTGCTCATGACTTTTCGCTCAAAAGTGAGCTAAAGTCTATGCGATTATCCTCAATTTTAACTCGGACAAAAATGTCCAGGTTCAACATTTTATTAAGCGGAAAATGCTCAACCAACATCAACAGCCGGCAAGCAACATTCAGGGCTGTCTTTTGCAAAAGTCATAATACCGCAGTTTCAATGTCAACCACCACAAAAACCACAAAATCCAATGTGATTCAGATATGAGGATTCACATGAACCATCTGAGCCTTTTTGTTGTTGGCTGCGGTCACATCTTCGTAGGCGACATAGCCGTATTCGGCAAGGGTGTCAAGTGCCGAATAGAAGTCCTTTGCCGTTGGGAAAAGATTGCATCGGCAAGCGTGGTATAGATCGGATTTCAAGCCTTGTTTTATCTCTTTCGTCTTGAATATCTGAATGATCTTCTCAGCCTTGACGATGTTCCCGTCCGGAGCGTTCACACTGAAACCATATATCGCCTGATAGCGGTAGTAGTGAGCAATATTGAAAGCCCTCAGCAGTGTGTCATGATTCACATTCTCCTCGGAAGGCTCGATACCCCTGGAACAGCAGTCTGCACAATGAAGAATACAGGCTATCCGAAGTATCAGACCATGAAACTTTCCGCCCCAGTCCTGACAGCAGCACATGGATTCCTTGATCTCTTTTTCGATATAATTATTGCAGTAATCTATATATTCCTCGGAAGCGTGACGGGACAAATGTAATATCGTTTCTTCTCCGCTCCAATCCTTTTTTCCTTTCAGGAGCTGATGAATGAAATTGTGATACTGCTCCCTGACCTCTGTTGATATAGGTGCTGTATCATATCGCCGTTTCCCGACATCGCTTTTTGCAAAGCAGGGAACGAAACGTGCGATAAGTCCGCTTGACCTGAAAGCGGTATCATTCATCATGTTGTCCCATATATACGGCTGACCTGCAAGGGCAACAGAAAGATAAGGACGGGGAATTTCCGTTCGTCCTCGAATAACTCTGTTGCAGATGTACTTCTCACCGTTCCACGATTTCAAAAGCAGGTCAAGGTTCGGGATACCGCCGCTGTACTTGCCGTTGAAATTACTGAGCATTCCTGCTTCGTCCGAGATCATCAGCAGACTATCATTCTCACTCAACTCTATCACAAGGGATTCAGGCGTAATATCGTCAACGGCGATACGGATAGGAGTAGTATTTCGGATATTATCCGCCTGGACACGGAGCTTGGCGATTGCGGCTGTGTCAGGCTCGTCCTCTTTCTCCATTGCCTTGACACGGGCTTCAAGAGCCTTAACGTCCTGCTGTGCCTTGTACATCTCCTCACGGTGATCCTTGTTGTATTTGCTCTCAAAGCTATCAAATGGAGCTTTGATAAAGTGCATCACAGGACTTTTTCTTTCAGAAGGCTGTGCTATGATGATCGAATACAGCACAGGCGGTTCGGTGTGGTCTGCTTTTCCTGCCAGTCTGTACAGACCTGTGAAGCAGTAGCCCACGGCTGAGAGCATCGCTGTCCCTGCCATTCCCACGTCGGTGGAAGTCGTGACCGAGATCGCCTGCGCCATGTTTCGCAGAACACTCGGCAACGCATAGAGCGGAAAAGGGATAGCGTCCGCACTCTGCCGAAGCGGTCGGGGTTCTTCCCATTGAATAGTATTCATGTTGTCTTTTCCTTTGTCTGTTATTTTTTCTTTATTTATCTTGACAGATTGCATTTGATGTGCTATAATACGAAATGAAATAACACGTTTCAATCTCTAAAACATATTATATGCTACCTAAGTAGCATTTGTCAAGTAAAAATAATCGAAACTGAATAAGTTCCGCTTTTTGCACAAATTGGAGGGACACAAAATGACTGTCTTTTGGAGAAAATATAATGAATTATGTGATGAGCGAGGAATCAAACCGAGGACATTAGCCACCGAGCTGGGCATTTCGGCTGCGACCGTCACCAAATGGGTGAATGACGGTATGCCGAATCTCGACATGATAACGAGAATTGCGGAATATTTCGATGTTCCGATAGATTACCTGATAAATGAGGACGATACGCCGATCATTCCGCAGGCAAACAAGAAAAGAAGTGTGTTCAAGTCGGTAAGCTCCTTGTCACAGCGTTGGGTGAGCCTTCGCCGTGGAAGTGAGATCAGCCTGGAAATGCAGTTGAAGATCATTCCCTATGTGAATTGTACGGTGCAGTTTCTGAATAATGATAAGTATATCGAGTACGTCCCCGAAGCTGAATACGATACCGAGCATTTGAAGTACACCGAAACGATATTCGATATTCTGGGCATTCTCGATCACTGTGCCGACACCGAGAGCTATCGCATCGTGCAGGTGCAGCTCTCACGCATCGTGCTGTATCACCTGAAAGAAAAAGGCTTTGACCGTGAAGCTCTCCGCACCGAGCATCTCGATCAGGATAAGATGGAGTATCTCTACACGGGCAAGGACAGAGGTAAGACTCACAACTACGGTCTGAACTTCTCGGATATGGACTTTCTCAGGGAGTTTACGGGGCTGAGTTATCAGGTGATGTTTACGGGGATTGAATAAGGTTATGGAGCTGAGGAGCTTGCTTCTTGGCTCCTTTTTGGTGGAACTTTGAATCCAGTGGGTTCAAAGTTAACTGTCTACGCCCTGTCTACGAAGGTTGCCCAAAACTGTTCTCGAAATCTTGACAACCAGCCCGAAAAATGGTATAATAAAGTATTAAAGTTATGTAAGAGAAACAAAGACATTTAAGCATATACAGTGGAGGATCACAATGAATAGCCGTTTTGTGCTTTACAATAAAAGCTGCCTTGATGCAATGCGAGATATGGAGTCAAAATCAGTAGATTTAGTACTTACTGATCCGCCTTATAATTTAGGGTTGTTTATGCAGAACAGAGCCACAAACCTAAAAGCTATGCGTGAAAACTTTTTTGGTGCAGCTGGCTGGGATGATTTGGAGTTTGAAGATTGGGAAAAGGAAATGGACTTATTTTTCGCTGAGTTGTCACGAGTAGTTAAAGAGAGTAGCTCAGTAATAATGTTTATGTCTATTATTAAAGTTGAAACAATAATTCGACTTGCTGAAAAACACGGCTTTTATTATAAGACCACAGGTATATGGCATAAAAAAAATCCAATGCCCCGTAATATGAACTTGCATTTTATAAATTCAACGGAAGCCTGGATTTACTTTACATATAAAAAGCATACAGGAACATTTAATAACGACGGAAAAGCGATCCACGATTTTTTTGAAACCTCAGTTACTCCTTCAGGAGAAAAAAAGTGTGGTAAACACCCAACACAGAAACCCGTTCAGCTTTTAGATACATTTGTAAAAATCCTAACAAATGAAAATGATACTGTTTTTGATCCTTTCTGTGGAAGTGGCAGTTCAGGTGTAGCTGCCCTTCAAAACGGCAGAAACTTTATAGGTTCGGAAATCAACGAAGAATATTGCAGAATAACAAAAGAGAGAATAGCGCAGGTGTTAAATCATGGGAACTTTTAAAATGATAGATTTATTTGCCGGAGTTGGAGGGCTATCTCTTGGTTTTGAACAAATGGGGTTTGATGTCGTTCTTGCAAATGAATATGATAAGTCTATTGCTCAGGCATATATCAAAAATCGCAACAATCCTAATATGATTATCGAAGATATTACAAAGTTGCCTATTCACGATACTTTCAAGCAATTCAAAGGAACTGTTGATTTATGTGTAGGAGGCCCTCCTTGTCAAGGTTACTCACAAAAAGGGCAAAGAAAAACTATTAATGATCCTCGCAATTTTTTATTCAAATATTTTGTTGAGGTAGTCAAAGAAGTATCTCCTCGTTATTTCGTTATGGAAAACGTCCCCAACCTTTTAACAGCCGAAAATGGTTACTTTCAGAATGAACTCACAACAATGTTTACCGAGTTAGGATATATTATCAATGCTCAGGTATTATGTGCAGCTGATTATGGAGTGCCACAAAGCCGACATAGAGCTGTTATTATCGGAAAGAAAGCAGGGGCATCTCCTGTTCCGATGCCAAAAGCGTCAAAAATAAAAACAACAATATGGGATGCTATCAGCGATCTTAATTATCTGAATTCAGGAGAAGGAACGGATGTTTCAGATTATAGGTGTGCGCCTGAATCGGATTATCAAAAGCTGCTAAGAAAGGACTCGACATCGTTGTTTAATCATATTGCAACAAATCATGCTAAAGTAGCATTGGAACGTATGGCGATGATACCTCCAAAAGGGGGGAAAGAATATCTTCCAGCGGAACATATTACAAAATCTATATACAGCGGAACTTGGGAGCGTATGGATGCTGATGATATATCTGTAACTATAACCACGAGATTTGATACTCCTGCATCGGGAAAGTTTATGCACCCATACCTCAATAGGGCTATCACGGTCAGAGAAGCTGCAAGAATACAGTCTTTCCCTGATACGTTTAGATTTTACGGTACAAAGACTTCTCAAATGAAGCAAGTGGGAAATGCCGTTCCACCGCTATTAGCTCAGGCTATTGCAAAATCAATAATTGCAGACATGAACAATTAAAGGACTACAAATAAGGTGGATATATATTCTGCCTTATTTTGATTCCGGGAAGGATGAGAATTATGGCTTTACAGATTTATGATGCAGGCATTAAAACAAACACAAAATACTTAACTCCTGAACTCGCTTATTTTCTTGGTGGGATATATGCTGCCAATGAAAGTGTAATTGCCAACGGGATACGCTACTGGGCGGCTCCTGTAAGATACAATCCTCAATACTCAACTCAAACACAGACAACAGAACATTTTGACAATGTATGTGTAATCAGTAGTAAAGTGGACGGTTACACGGTTATGAAAGACAATATCAAAGGAACGCCACTTGACTCAGGAAAAAACCGCCTTCCTGGATTTAGCACATTTTTTGAAGCGACAAGCTTGACTGCCCTTGTTACTGAAATACCAAACCTTAAAACGGTACTACTATCTTCTGATGAAAATGTAAAGAAGGCTTTTGTATTAGGCGTAATCGATGGTAGAGGAACACCTGATATAAGCATCACAAAAGGAATAATTCGCTATCTTTCATTGGATTGTCCGAATGATGATATTGGCGATTTTCTGCATGAAGTATTTAAAAGCATTGGATTATTATGCAATTATAATACTGCTAGAGATCGCTTAGAGGGTGGAGCACCGAGAAAACCTCAATTAAGAATAAAAAATGTTGAAGATTATATGCGCGGAATAGGCTATATCTCTCCTGCCAAATTCAACAATATGAAAGCTGTTTATATGTCAAAGTATGGCTCAGCCCATGAAAGCAGTGGTAGTGCGTTTATGTCGGGCTTAAAATATCTAACGAGGTAATTAACATGGCTAAAAATATAATTCTATACGGTCCTCCTGGAACGGGAAAAACATACAGACTTCAATCATTAATGAATAAGTATATTGACTACATTATTGATGACAAACAAATTGTTGACGCATATCATAAGGATTCAAAAGATTGGATTCTGATTACACTGATACTTTTACAGAAAAATGGCAGAATGAAAACTACTGAAATACAGTCTAAAATTGATTCATTAAAACTTGGTGTATCTATAAATGCGGCATCTGTACTTGACAAACACAATACTTTGCCTGCACCGATTCCTGCTGCCGTAAGAGAACAGCCGAGAATTTTTAAAAACATGAACACCAATGAATGGTACGTGGACTTTTTCAGAGTTCAGCAAGCTCGTCCTGATTTTGTAAAAGCATTCATTGATAGTGCAAAAATATCAAAGCGATATAACTTTGTCACCTTCCATCAATCATATTCTTATGAAGACTTTATTGAAGGAATACGCCCTGAGTATGTAAAAGCGACAAATTCTATTGATTATTCTCCAAAGCCCGGCGTGTTTAAGTTAATGTGTGAGGAAGCTGAACAGCATCCTGAAAAGGAATATGCTTTCTTTATTGATGAAATCAATCGTGGAAACATATCGGAGATTTTTGGAGAGCTTATCAGCTTGATAGAACTTGATAAACGAGCAGGAGAAACAGGAGCGTTATCTGCCGTTCTCCCTTATTCTAAGACTGTTTTCACTGTCCCGTCAAACATCAGTATTTATGGAACTATGAATACCGCAGACAGGTCGATTGATCAAATTGATATTGCATTAAGAAGAAGGTTTAAATTTGAGCCAATGCTTCCCGATGCAGATATTATAGCAAGTGAACTTGAATTAAGGAGCATAGATGCAAACAATATAGAAGGTGTTGATTTGATCAAGTTATTCAACACTCTCAACAACAGAATTGAGTTGCTTCTTGATTCTCAGCATCTTCTTGGACATGCTCTGTTCATTGGTGTTAAAAATGCTGATGATATTGCCAATGTTATAAGGAATTCTGTTATTCCGTTGTTAGAGGAATACTTCTTTGATGACATTCAGAAAATACAGCTCGTGCTTAACGATCTTGACGATACAGGTGAGTTGCGTGATGATGCAATTTATGAACATATAACGCTTGAAGCAGATTCGTTCTTCTCCTATATGGGCGATTATATGATTGATGATAAGAAGCACTATCATGTAAAGGAAAAAATAACCGCTGATATTATAAAGCATATTTATGAATGATGGATACTATTGTTATTAAAGAATATGATGAACTCCACATCAAAGATAAAAGAGATATAACCAAGAAAGTTATCTCAAAAGAAGATGCCATATCGCTTCAAAGTATCATTATGGATGAAGAACCTGTCTTTAAATGGGGATTCAAAAAACTGATTGCTCAACATTGGGTAGGAACAATCTCCTTAGGTGATTTGAATATAGAGATATTACCTAAGTTGTATGGGTCTGTTTCAGAAGAACAGTTACGAGCGGTTCTCACAAGAATGATATTGGTATCACATCAAAAACCATCAGCAAGAGAAATACCTGGCTCAACAAAACTGGATAAAAACTCGTTGATCGAGATATTGATAGATACGTTCTTATCCTCTCTTGAAAAATATGTTCAAGAAGGATTACGGCATTCATATAAAAAGATTGAAAAAAATATCAACCGAGTAAAAGGTACAATAGTATTCAACAAGCAGTTTAGTAGGAATCTCCTAAAGCCTGCAAAATTCTGGTGCCGATATTCCATGTTCACTGCCGACAATGAAATCAATCAGTTTTTTAAGCTATGTCTAAACACTATGAATATTGTCAGTAATGATCCAAGTAATAAACATCGTATTAAATATCTGCTTCCTACATTTTCCGATTTTACAACAATAAACAAAGATAAAGCGTTGCTAAAGGATATAACTTTCAACTCTACTAATCAGAACGCCGAGGAATCATATACTTATGGTAAGCTGTTTCTCAAAAGTATTTTCAGCACTCTTAACGCAGGAAATACTCCTATTAACATGATGCTCTTTGATATGAACGCCCTATTTGAGTTGTTTATTTTCAGAGTGACACGAATAGTATATAAAAATAGGGTATCGTATCAAATGCGTGGCAACTATTTGTTGGAACGTGATTCAGATGGGAAAAAGCATATTGCTTTACGTCCGGATATAACAATCAAAGTTGATAATGATAGTTATTCTGTCATAGATACGAAGTGGAAGATTCCTAAAACATTTTCAAAAGAGTCGGATGTTTATCAAATGAACTCTTACTCGACAAGTATTGATAAGGTGAGAGAGATAATACTGCTATATCCCTTAGTTTATAATAAGAGAATGATTGATGATTACCACTTCATTGATAGCAATGGCATTAAGAGACCACTCAAAATAAGAACCATTGATTTAATGAAATGTTTGGAATGGAGAACTTTTTTGAATGAGTTTCCTGAAGCGATAAAATAAGCTGTTTTTCACAACTTTGATTCCGTTGGATTCAAAGTTATACAATGAGGAGACAATAAAGATGAACATCATCAAAAGAATAAAAATAGAAAATATTAAGGGTAAAGATAATTGGGAATTAACATTTGACGATTTTAATGCTAATCAGCCTAATATTATCGTTGCCCCTAATGGCTATGGTAAAAGCACGCTTGCTGTAGCATTTGAAGCTGCATCAAAGGGTAGAATGAAACTTAAACCCAAAGACTATTATATGCAGGATGAAAGCAATCATCCTATGCTTGAGATAGAACTCTTAGGCGAACATAACGGTGTCTATACTACTACAGACATGGAAGGCGGAATATCTAAGTATTTCACAATATACACGATCAACAGCCCGTTGTATGCTAAGAATACCACAAGAGGATTTGGAGGTAATACAGCGGCAACTGCTGATTTACGTGTGGAGGATGTAATCGTTTATGATCAGATACCACCTAAAGCAGAACTAAACTATTCATATTCCAAATTGCGTGATTGGTTTAGTGATAAAGCAAAGTTGTTTGAGAACATCGGCAAAATGCTGTTATCCTACCATAATATTGATTTGTTATTATCAAACATTGAGACAATAAAAAAATGCTGTACACAGATAACAATTCAAAAGAAAATGTCAACATTTTTATCCGATTGCTCTGATAAAGGTACAGCTAAGTCCATAAAATCTTCTATTTCTGATGAAAAAATAGATGAACTATATGTTTTTCCTCATTTACAAGATTTATTGAAAGCTATTGATGATATGGAAGGCAAAGATGATGGCTGGGAGAAGATTGATACAATATTCACAGCAATTCAGATTTGTAAATTAATGATGGAATCAAATAATTTTAAAAACCTAAAAAAAGTTCATCAATACTTATATTTCAAACAAGTAAAATCCACATTGGACGAACGATTAAAGTTGTTTAATACTACAGGAAGAGAAATAACAACGCACGAGAAGAAAAATAAATTAGTTGTTTCTTTTGAAAGAGCAGAATCCATGTCAAATGGTGAAAGAGATGTTTTATCATTTATTTCAAATCTTACAAAGTTTGAAGTAGTGTTTAATAAGTCAATGGGGATTTTGGTGATTGATGAAGTATTTGATTACTTGGATGGAAGTAAACTATTAATTGTCCAATATTACTTGTCAGAATTAATTAATCGCATAAAAAAGGAAAATAGGATACTGTTCCCTATCATCTTTACACATCTTGATCCGTATGTTTTTTCAAATTATTATTTCAGCACGAAGAATATCCATTATATTTCATGTCATTGCCAAATAAATATCAATTCACCAATCGTAAAACTTTTACAATTGCGAAATAGTAATAATGAGCTAAAAAATGAAATTGAGACATATTATATCCACTGTCATGATCAAGAGCATTTTCCTTCTGAACAGTTAAAAAGCCAAATGGGAAATAGTTTTAAATATAGTAATTTTGAGTTTAAAGCTCTCCTTTTTGATGAAATCACAAAAAAGTATTTATCTAAATCACATAACAATAAATATGATCCCATAATGGTAATAGTCGGAATAAGGCTTAAAATTGAAGAACTAATCTATAATAAGCTTTGTCCTGAAAACCGAGCAGAATATATTTTAAAGCATAGAGTTATAAATAAACTTAAGTACGCAGAAGAAGTCGGCGTTGATGTACCTGAATTATATTATTTGTTACAACCATTGTATAATGATGCATTGCATCTTGAAAATGATAATAAAATAGTAAAAAGAAAAATAAAATCGGGGTATCTCAAGACTGATAATCTTCATATAAGACAAATGATTGAGTTGCTTTTTTCCGAATAATAAATCGTCTGCATCAATATGATACAGACGATTTACGAGTTTAGATATATACAATGTTTTCAAAGACAATTTCTCTTGCCATATTTATGAAGCAGTTTTCGATACCATTTGCTTCATTCATGTCTCCAGCAAGTATAGCGGTTTGATAATAATTGTCGGTCTTTTTCCAAAGCTCGACCTGGCGTGAGATAGCCTCGCTGACTTTCCATTCCATATCGTCGAGGTACAGAATAATCTTGCCCTCGTTGACGAGCCTGCGAAGCCTGTCGGGACAATGGCTGTCAGAGAAATGAAGATGATACCTGATGAAGTCGGTGTTGTAGGTCTTGCTCTCCTCGGTCTGCGTATCGGTGTTGAAGTGTGTGACGGTCACGGTATTGGTGTCAAGTCTCCACAGCGGAACGTATTTCTTTTTCTGCGGACTGAATACCGTCTGTTCACTCTTATATCTGCTCATGATTACTACCTCCATTATGCTTTATCATGATTGGATTCACGGTGTTCAAAAATGTATTCCGTGATTTGAAATGATAATAACAGGAGTATGACCATAACGTTGTCCTTTGTCTGTCCTTTACAAGTTTCAAAAAGATAGAATAAAGGACAGCATAATAAAACGAGTTAAGGTTGAAAAATGCCGTAAATACGGGCTATTTCCCATATCACGGCAGGTTAGAAAATCTGAAAAATTTAATTCAATTCCCGTACGGGTCACCAATTAAAAGCCTTGGAATGAAAACTTCCAAGGCTTTTTGTATTTTATGGGAAATTTGGAAAAAGAGGAGTTTTGACAACATGAAAAAAGCACTTTCTATCTGCCTGTTTCTGAGCCTGATGGCTGGTTGCCTGCTGACGGGATGCGACAGAAGCAGAAACCACAGCGGAATTAGAAGCCGAAGAAACAGAGGCTGAAACAGAAACAACAGCTGAAGAATCTGCTGATGCAGAAGATGCAGAAACAACAACGGCTGCCAAAGAAAAGGATACCAGCAAAGACGGAAACTTATGGGCAGACTTCGACAACATGAGTTTCAAAATCAATGGAAAAACTTACACGCTCGGAAAGACGACCTTACAGGAAATGATTGATGACGGCGTTCCGTTCGATGAAAATGACTTGGCAAACGCCGGCAACAACATCAACCCACGCTATGAATCTTCCTCCTTTGAAATCAAACTCGGCGAACGCTCGTTTGCACAGGTTCGGGTATTGAATGATTCTTCCGACAACAAGAAGGCATCGGAATGCTTCATCGACAATGTATACATGCCGATTTACGATGAACCGCAAGATATTCTGGAATTTAACTTCCCACTGACCATGACACAAGAAGAACTGCTTGCCAACTCCGGCGAACCAGACCCAGATAACATTTATACTTACCAGTCGGATGACAGCGATTATCATTCGGAATCCTACACTTATGAAAAGGAAGCGGAAAAGTATTACGGCAACAGCTCCTATAAGTTTGAGTTTGCCAATGATGTGCTGGCATATGTCACCATCAGCTATACCCCGTAAGAAAATTTTAACTGCATTTTGATATAGAAAAACCAGCAGGTTCTTGTCTGAAACAAGGGTCTGCTGGTTTTATTTTGTGTGGAATTGGTTGCAGAATGCGAGCCGCAGGCAAAATAAAAAGTTTTTTGATCCAACAATTTTTCAAAAATGTTGGCGAGGTGTGGGCGAGCA